>Ga0208490_100011_pt1 | contig 172151 bp, 157 predicted proteins | sample SubbioAug_CSWold_FD_184818 | JGI IMG/M metagenome (GOLD analysis project Ga0208490, IMG submission 184818) | Serpentinite rock and fluid subsurface biosphere microbial communities from McLaughlin Reserve, California, USA - CR11Aug_CSWold (SPAdes) | ecosystem: Environmental > Terrestrial > Deep...
GTACTCCTTGCCGAGGAACACCTCGCCCTGCTTGGCGCCGAGGGCGATGGGCCCGACCGCGTCGCTCATGCCGTAGGTGGTGACCATGGCCCGGGCGATCTCGGTGGCCTTGTCGATGTCGTCGGCGGCACCGGTGGTGATGTCGCCGAAGACGACCTCCTCGGCCGTGCGACCGCCGAGCAGCATGGCCAGCCGGTCGATGAGCTCGGATCGCGTGTGCGTGTAGCGGTCCTCGGTGGGCAGGGCCAGGGTCCAGCCCAGGGCCCGGCCGCGGGCGACGATCGAGACCTTGTGGATCGGGTCGCAGTGCTCGAGCACGTGGCCGACGAGCGCGTGGCCGCCCTCGTGGTAGGCGGTGACCCGCCGCTCCTTCTCGGACATGACCCGGGTCTTGCGCTCCGGGCCGGCCAGGACGCGGTCGATGGCGGACTCGACCGTGCGCATGTCGATGACATCGGCCGAGGTGCGGGCCGCCATCAGGGCGGCCTCGTTCATCAGGTTGGCCAGGTCGGCCCCCGTGAAGCCGGGGGTGCGCCGGGCGATGACGGCGGAGTCGACGTCGTCGGCCAGCGGCTTGCCCTTGGCGTGCACGTCGAGGATCGCCCTCCGGCCCTCGAGGTCGGGGCGGTCGACCACGATCTGGCGGTCGAAGCGGCCCGGCCGCAGCAGCGCCGGGTCGAGGATGTCGGGGCGGTTCGTGGCGGCGATGAGGATGACGCCGGTGTTGGCGTCGAAGCCGTCCATCTCCACCAGCAGCTGGTTGAGCGTCTGCTCGCGCTCGTCGTGGCCGCCGCCCATGCCGGCGCCGCGGTGGCGGCCGACGGCGTCGATCTCGTCGACGAAGACGATGGCCGGCGCCTGGGCCTTGGCCTGCTCGAACAGGTCGCGGACGCGGGAGGCGCCCACACCCACGAACATCTCGACGAAGTCGGAGCCCGAGATGGAGAAGAACGGCGCCCCGGCCTCGCCGGCGACGGCGCGGGCGAGCAGGGTCTTGCCGGTGCCGGGCGGGCCGACCAGGAGCACGCCCTTGGGGATCTTGGCGCCGATGGCCTGGAACTTGGCCGGGTTCTGGAGGAACTCCTTGATCTCCTGGAGCTCCTCGACGGCCTCGACGCAGCCGGCGACGTCGTCGAAGGTGACCTTGGGCTGGTCCTTGGTCCACTGCTTCGCCTTGGCCTTGCCGAACTGCATGACCCGGCTGCCGCCACCTTGCATGGCGTTGAGGAAGAACAGGAGCAGCCCGAACAGGAGCAGCAGGGGCAGGATGCTGAACAGCAGCGACACCCACACCGACTCCTGCTGCTGGTCGGTCTCGATGTCGATCGCCGGATCGGCCTCCGCCAGCTCGATGGTGAGCTCGTCGGCGAACTCGGAGGGGTAGGAGACGCGGTACTCGGTGCCGTCGCGCAGCTCGCCCTCGACGGCGTGGCTGCGGTCCTTGATGGTGGCGGTCTCGACCTCGCCGTCGGCGACGAGCGTGCGGTACTGGTTGAGCGTGAGGTCCTCGGGATCCGAGCCGGACCGCAGGAACGAAGACGCCACGATCGCCGCCACCAAGGCGAGGCCGACGTAGAGGAGGGTGGGGCGGCGGAGCTTCTTCTTCACAGTCCGGTGCAGGCTACCGGCGCCTCCTGGGATGTCGACAGCCAGGCCGCCGCCGGGTCCGTCGGGCTACGCGGAGCCGAGGTAGTCGGCGATGTACGGCAGGTTCCGGTACCGCTCGGCCACGTCGAGGCCGTAGCCGATGACGAACGAGGGCGGGATGCGGAACCCGATGTAGCGCAGGTCGAGCTCGGACTGCTGGTTGCCCTCGCGCACCAGCAGCGAGCACACCTCGAGCGAGGCCGTCCCCCGGGACTGGAGGGTCTTGCGCAGGTACCGCAGCGTCAGGCCGGAGTCGATGATGTCCTCGACGATGATCACGTGCCGTCCGTGCAGGTCGGCGTCGAGGTCCTTGACGATGCGCACGACGCCGGAGCTGCGGGTGCTGGCCCCGTACGACGACACCGCCATGAAGTCCATCTCCAGCGGGATCGGGATGGCCCGCACCAGGTCGGCGACGAAGATGAACGCCCCCTTCAGCACCGACACGAGGATCGGGTCGCGGCCCTCGTAGTCCCGGGCGATCTCGGCGCCCAGCTCGGCGATCCGGGCCTGGATCTGCTCGCTGCTGAGCAGCGTCTCCCCGATGAGATCGTCATCGCCGAGCTCGGGCATCCGCCGAACCTAACCCGGCGCCGCCCGGTCTCCGGAAGCCGGGTTCCGGCCGGCGCGATCGGCGCGGAGGCGCTGCCGGGACCGCCGCACGCGCACGCCTCCCGCGACCTCGGCGGCCACGGCGTCGCCCCTCGCGACGGCGACCACCCGGGCCACGGCGGCACCGTCCGGGGGATGCCCACCGAGCAGGGGTCGCAGCCAGCGGCGCACCGCCCGCCCGGCGAGCGGGGCCGGCGCAGCCGCCAGGGCGAGCGCGTCCGCCGGGTCGAGGGACGCGGCGAGGTCGTCGAGCAGCTCGACATCCGCCCGCGCGTGCTCGGCCAGGCGGCACAGCAAGGGGACGACGTCGCGCTCGGCCACGTCGTCGAGCAGCGGCAGCACCTCGTGGCGGATCCGGTTCCGGCGGAAGCGGGGGTCGTCGTTCGAGGGGTCGTGCACCACGGCGAGCCCGAGCTCGTCGCACAGCGCCCGGGTCTCCGCTCGGCGCAGGGCGAGCAGTGGGTGGCGGTCGGGCGCCATGCCCGAGAGGCCGTCGAGGCCGGCGCCGCGCAGCAGGGCGAGCAGCACGGTCTCCGCCTGGTCGTCGGCCGTGTGGCCGAGCAGGGCGTGCGGCCCGAGCGCAGCGTGGCGGGCGGCACGGGCGCGGGCCTCGAGGTCGGGTCCCGGTTCGACCGGCGCGGCCACGGCGCGGAAGCCGGCCCCGAGGCGAGCTGCGGCGGCGGCCACCACCTCGGCCTCCGCCGCGCTGCCGGGGCGCAGCCCGTGGTCGACGTGCACCGCCGTGACGTCGAGGCCGGCGTCGACCGCGAGAGCGAGGAGCGCCAGCGAGTCCGCGCCACCGGACACGCCGCAGGTGACGGCGCCGGCCGGTGGGAGGGCGCACCGGGCGCGGAGCGCCTCGAGGTCCACCTCGCGTTCTCGACCCCTGACGCGCCGGGGGCCGGCGCGCGACGGGTCGAGATCGGGGTTCACGTGGGGTCGTCGACGACCAGCCGGCCGCTGCGGAGGCGGTGGAGGAGGTCGGGCACGTCGTCGTGGCCGAGCTTTCGGGCGATGCGCCGCAGGCTGGCGTAGACGTTCGAGCGGCTCACGCCGAGCTCGGTGGCCGCCGCGCTGACCGACGGCGCGGCGAGCAGCGACCGGAGCAGGTTCACCTGCTTGTCGGTGAGCTCGGCGCCGACCCGCCGCACGCCGTCGTCGACCGGGGCGTCGTCGCGCACACGGGCGTGCTCGAGGCGGGACAGGCGGGGGCGCGGGCCCTCGTCGGCGACGCTCGCGCCCTTCTCCTTCCGGGCGAGCTCGGCCAGGGCGCCGGTCTGGACCCGCAGGCGCTGCTCGCGCTCGGGGCCGCCGGCCAGCACGCTGGTGACGGCATCGCGCAGCTCGTCGGGCGTGACCGGCTTGACCAGGTACCGCACGGCGCCCTCGATGCCGCCGCGCAGGCGGTCGTCGTCGGCGCCGAGCGCGGTCATCATCAGGACCTTGACCGAGGCGACGCGGCGGTCGAGGTGGGTCTTGAGCTGCTCGAGCACGGCCCACCCGTCGACGCCGGGCATCATCACGTCGAGCAGGACGACATCGGGGATCTCGACCTGCACCGCGGCGAGGGCCTCCTCGCCGTTGGCCGCCGTCATGACGCGGTGCCCGTCGAGCTCGAGGTTCACCTGGGTCAGGTAGCGGATGTCGGGTTCGTCGTCGACGACCAGCACGGACGCCACTGGATGCTCCCTCCCGCCGGGTCCGGCTCCATCATGCCCCGCCCAGCGCCGCCACCGAGCGCACAGCGGGTGCTAGCGGACCAGCTCCTCGGAGAGCTGCACCCGTTCGACCCATTCGTGCGGTTCCCGGATCTCGGCGAGCGTCGGGAGCCAGGAGGGACCGCGCCACGCCGGCTCGAGCGCGTGCTTCCCGCCGCCCAGGCGCTCGACCTCGGCGATGAAGTCCTCGCCCTGCTGGTACTGGGCGAGCTTGCCCTCGAGGCCGATGAGGCGCTGCACCAGCTTCTGCAGCCCGGTGGTCGAGGTGCGGCGGTTCCGCAGGACCCGGCCGAAACGCTCGGCGGAGGGCACGTGGCCGACACCGGCGCGGTCCATGGTGACGTCGCCGTGGCCCTCGAGCAGGCTCATGAGCCCGCCGATCTGGTCGAGGGCGACCTGCTGGTCGGGGCCGGCGAGGAGCTGGGTGATGCCGCCGTCGGGGATCGGGTTGCGCCCGCCCCGCAGGTCGTCGGCCACCTGCTTGAGCGCCCGGAGCAGCACCATCGGGTCGAGGCCGGCGGAGGAGAGCAGCGAGTCGATCAGACCCAGGTAGTGCTCGCGCATCCAGGGCACGCCGGTGAACTGGGCCCGGTGGGTGACCTCGTGCAGGGCCAGCCAGAGGCGGAACTCGCGGGGCGGGAAGCCGAAGCGCTTCTCGAGGGCGAGGACGTTCGGGCCCACGTAGTAGACGACGTCGCCTGGCTGCTCGCCGTCGGGCCCGTCGTCGTCGGAGCCTCCGGCCACGAGCAGGTCGTACTGGCCCAGCACCCGGCCGGACATCCAGCCGAGGAGCAGGCCCACCTCGGCCGCGGCGGCCGCCCGCATGATCGGCACGGAGGGCCCGGCGACCCGCTTGCCCATGCGGTCGGTGAGCGGGTGGAGCAGGCGCTGGAAGCTGGCGATGTTGGCCTGCACCCATCCGGCCCGGTCGGTGACGCGGCCCACGGCGGGTCCGGCGAGGGAGTGCAGCCCGGTCTCGGCGGCGACCAGCTCCTCGGCGAGGGCGGTGAGCTCGGCGAAGTCGGGCTCCAGGGAGTCCCAGTGGTAGGAGTCCGCGAGGGGCTCGCGACCGGCGAAGCGGACGGCGATGCGCTCGGCGAGGTCCCAGTCGACCAGGTCAGCCACGCGGCTGGTCGACCCCCGGGTACTGCGGCTTGACGACCTTGCGCAGGTAGAGGGCCACGACGGCCACGGTGGCCGGGATCACGAGCGTGATCATGAGCACAACAGCGATCCAGAAGTGCCAGATGGTGCCGACGAGCATGGGACGACTCTAGGGCGCGGCCGGGTCCGGTTCCGCATGCCCGATGGCCCGGGCGATGCGGGCCCGGAGGTCGTCGGGCATGCGGTCGCGGCACTTCTGGGCGAGGTGCTGCTTGATCTCGGCCTCGAAGTCGAAGGCCTCGAAGCACGGGGGGCAGGCCTCGAGGTGCTGGCGGATCTGCACCCGCTTCTCGTCGGTGAGCTCGCCGTCGAGGAAGTGGTAGAGCTCGTGGAGCGTCTCGCTGCAGTCGCCGTGGTCCATGTCGATCTCTCGGGTCGAAGCTCTGGGTCAGCCGGCGTTCGCCGGTGCGCTCTGCTCGCCGGGGGCGGGGTCTGCGAGGCCCCGGGCGACGGCGAACTCGTACAACTGCCTCTGCAGCGCTTTTCTTCCGCGGTGCAGGCGGGACATCACCGTGCCGATCGGGATGTCGAGGATCTCGGCGATCTCCTTGTAGGCGAAGCCCTCGACGTCGGCGAGCAGGACGGCGAGGCGGAAGCCTTCGGGGAGTGCCTCCACGGCCTCCTTGACCTCGGCCTCGGTGAACAGGTCGAGCAGCTCGTCCTCGGCCGAGCGCCCGGCCATCGCCCCCTCCATGCCGCCGAGCCGGCGGTACAGGTACAGGTCCTCGAGCTCGGCCAGGTCGGTCTCGTCCGGCTTGCGCTTCTTGGCCCGGTAGGTGTTGATGTACGTGTTGGTCAGGATGCGGTACAGCCAGGCCTTGAGGTTCGTGCCGGCCTCGAACCCGCCGAACCCGCGGTAGGCCTTGAGGAACGTCTCCTGGACCAGGTCCTCGGCGTCGCTCGGGTTGCGCGTCATCCGGAGCGCAGCGCCGTACAGGTTGTCCATGTACGGCATCGCCTGCTCGGCGAACGTCGCCTGGTCGGCCATCGGGCCGACCCTACCGGTACGGGCGCAGCACCCCGGCGGCCGGGTCGTCGAAGTCGGACACCACGACGCCGCCCTCGAAGAGCGACCACAGCCGGCCCTGGACCACGAGCGCCCGAGACGGGTAGCGGCCCTCCGCGGTGACCGTGGCCCGCTCGGTGATGCCCGAGTCGTCGACGTCGAGGACGAGCATGCCCATCTGGATCTGGCCGATCTCGCGGCCCGACGCGTCGACCTGCGAGTACCGCTCGTAGGGGACGGCGACGGCCGATTCGGGCGCCCACCAGAGGAAGGCCTTGGGGTCGTTCCCGGCCTGCGACCAGGCATCGCGAGCCGTCCAGGTCTGGAGCTGCGCCGGCGCCGTCGGGTCGGTCACGTCGAAGAGCGACACGAGCAGGCCCTGGTCGCGACCATCGAGGTCGGCGTCGCGGCCGATGCCGATGAGGCGGCCCTCCCCCGCCGGGTGCAGGTACGAGGAGAAGCCGGGGATCTTGAGCTCGCCGACGGCCCGGGGGTTCGACGGGTCGCTGAGGTCGATGACGTACAGCGGGTCGGTCTGGCGGAACGTCACGACGTAGCCGACGGGCCCCATGAACCGCACGGACTGGATGGTCTCGGTGAGGCCCAGGCCCGTGACGGCGCCGACCTCGACGAGCTGGTCGCCCTGGAGGCGCAGGACCCGGACGCCGGACTGGCTCGGCGCCGCACCCTCCATCGCCCACGGCGAGCCCTCCGTGGTGGCCACCCGCAGGTGGCCGTCGTGCTCGGACAGCGAGTACTGGTTGAGGACGTGGCCCGGGATCTCGCCGGCGCCGGCGTGGGCGGCCGGACCGTCGCCGGCCAGGTCGAAGGCGTGCAGCGCCGTGGTGAAGCCCTCGTCGACGACGCGGTCCTGCTCGACCACCGGGACGTACCGGTTGGCCGCCAGGTAGAGCGTGCTGGCCGAGGCGTAGACGGTGCCGGCCTCGGCGACCACGGTCGTGGTGTCGGCCGGGTCGAAGCCGTCGGTGAAATCGACCCGCAGGATCGAGGTCTGGGCGATGCCGGCGTTGACCTCGGGCATCAGCACGTCCTCGCAGGCCACCACGGAGCCCTCGTGCGTGACGGGCTCGTCACCCTCGACCACGGTGGTCCGGAAGGCGGGCAGCCAGTCGCCGATCTCGGTGGCGGCGAGGTCCGCCTCGAGGGACTCGGCCGCCGAGGCGGCCGCACGGGTGGTGCCGGGGTCGCCCTCGAAGACGACGCCGTCCATGGGCTGCAGGTCGGGCCAGCTGGCGATCACGACCCGGGCGACGCCGTCGACCACCCGCGTGGTCACGTGGTGCCCCTCCACCTCGGTGGTCTGGAGCACCCGGGGCGCCGCCGGGTCGGACACGTCGAGCAGCTGCAGGACGGTGCCGGGGGCGAAGCGCGGGGGTTCGACCGGCAGGATGGACACACCGTCCTCGATGGGCATCGGGATCCCGTAGCCCATCCCGCCGGCGACGACGAGCATGCGGTCGCCCTGGAGCAGCAGCTGGGCGCCCCACGCCCCGAGGCGGGTGCGGCTCACCACGTCGCCGGAGGCGCCGTCGAGCACCACCAGGTCCTCCTGGTCGACCAGGTAGACGTGGTCGCCGTCGGTCTCGACGACGTCGGGCTCGTCGATCCCCTCCTCCTGGGTGTTCGTCTCCGACGTGGCCCCGCCGGCGCCTCCGTCGGCGGTCTGGTCGGGCGCCGGAGCCGGAGCTGCGGCCGACGCCGTCGCCCGCTCGGCGACCGCCGTGCCCTCGCCGGCGCTGTCCTCCGTCGCGTCGCCGCCCATGGCGAAGCCGAACACCTGGTCGGCCAGCACCGTCGGCGCGAAGGTCTGGAAGCCCTCGAGCACGGCATCGCAGCTGCGGTCGGCGGCGAGCGCCACCGGTGCACCCGAGCGGGCCGCGAAGAACGGGTTGCCGCCGCCGCTGGCGGCCGGCGGGCCCGCCTCGTCGGTGCAGGCGGTGGCCGCGAGCGTGAGGCCGGCGAGCACGGCAGCGGTCCGGATCCCCCGGCGGACGGTTCGCGTGCGCATGCCCATCCGACGCCCCGGACCCGGGTCTGGTTCCCGGTCCGACGGAGCTCGTTCCGGTTCGGAAGGTCCGTGGCGTCGCGCTACCGTGGCCGGTCCCGCCCGAATAGCTCAGTCGGCAGAGCGACGCTCTCGTAAAGCGTAGGTCGTGGGTTCAATTCCCACTTCGGGCTCCAGCAGCCGTTCACGCAAGTCCCCTGCACCGGTTCACCGAAGTGTGCCGACGGCGGCCCGAGCGGTTCCCTTGCGTGGCGGTTCGGCATCCGCGACGGGGATGCGGTGCTGGCCGACATCGCCAGGGAGGGCATCGACCTCAGCGGCTCAGCAGCCCTGCTCGGCCGTCCGGAGGGAGGCCGGCGTGGGTAAGGGCAGCTCCAGGACCCACGACTGCACGCCGTCCACGCGCGCTGGACGCCTCGCGAAGGGCAACCAGTTCTGGGAGGCAGCGACGCTCATCGAGGAGCTCACCGAGGAGTCCGATCTCGTCGACGCCTACATCACGCTGTGCATCCATGCCGGGATCGCCGCCGCCGATGTGATCTGCTGCGCTCGCTTGGGGGTCCACGCCACCGGGCCAGTCGCACGATGAGGCCAAGTCGCTGCTCTCCACCGTCGACAACGTCGCGGCGCGGCACCTCGGAACGTTGCTCGGCATGAAGACGTTCTCGGGCTACAGCTCCCAGTCGACATCGACGACGAACCGAACACGCGCTCGGAGAGCCGCACTCGCGTTGCTGGAAGTCGCTCGCACCTTCCAGACCCCACCGGTCACAGCGGCGGCAGCCCCACCACCAGCGCCTGGAGCAGGAGCACCTCGTTGGGGTTGCGGACCAGCGCCTCGGCGGCGGCCTGCACGCTGCGCAGGGCGTCCACGTGGGAGGTCGGGTCATGGGCCGTCGCCAGTCGGTCGCGGTACTCGCCGGCGAGCACGGCCAGCCCGAAGCGGATCTCGGCGCTGCGGTGCCGGCGCACCTCCCGCTTGTGGCGCTTCTCCAGCTCCTTGCGCTCGGTCGGGCGCAGGCCGTAGGTCTCGATCTGGTCCTCGAGGGCGGCCCGCTCGGCCTCGTGGCGGTCGTCGAGGGGGCCCTGGGCGGCGTCGATGTGGGCCACGACCTCGTCGACGAGGGCAGCGGCGGTGTGGCCGGTGCCGTCGACGCGGTGCGGGATCGACGCCCAGGAGTTGCGGCGCACGACGAGCGATGGATCCCGGGCGAGGAGGCGAGCGCGGTGCAGGTCACCGCCGGCCGCGGCCGCCGTCGTGAGCGCCGTCTCGTGGTCGACGCCCTCGTGCACGAGGCGCTCGACCACGGCCTCCTGGGGCACAGGTCCGAGGTCGACGCGCACGGCGCGGCTGGCGATGGCCACCAGCTCGTTGGGCACCTCGTCGGCGAGGATCACGAAGACCGTCGACTCCGGCGGCTCCTCGATGGTCTTGAGCAGCGCCGGCCCGGCCTGCTGGACCTTGTGGAACTCGTCGAGCACCAGCACCTTGCGCCGACCCTCGACCGGGGACCGGCTGGCGCTCGTGGTGATCTCCTCGGCGTCGCCGACCGTGAGGGACGCGCCCTCCGGCTCGAACACGTGGAGGTCGGGGTGGGCCTCGTCCAGGCACAGCGAGATCGCCCGCTCGACGTCGCCGCCCCGCTCGGCGGCGTCGATGCCGAGCAGGGCACCCGCGAATGCTCGCGCCGCCGCCCGCTTGCCGCTCCCGGCCGGGCCGACGAGCAGGTAGGCGTGCACGGGGCGGGTCGCGGCCGCCTGCAGCGCGGCGACCGCCCGGCCCTGCCCCACCACGTCGTGCCACAGCTCGGCCCGTTCGACGATGGATGCGACCGGCACGGTGCTCACCCCGCCATCCTGTCGCACCCGACCACCCCACTTCGCTGGACCGAGATCGACCACATGTGGTCCGTTCGGGTGCAGCGAACGGTCAGGTGAGGTCGGGCAGGCGGTCAGGTGAGGTCGGGCAGGCGGTCGGTGACCGCCGCCCACACCGCCTCGGCGATGGCCTCGGGGTCGCCCGTCCCGTCGACGACCGCCCAGCGCGCGGTGTCGGCGGCGGCCTGGGCGTGGAACCCGGAGCGGACCCGCTCGTGGAACCCGACGTCCTCGGACTCGAGCCGGTCGGGGGCCACGCCGGCGACGCGCGCCCGGGCGACGTCGACGGGCACGTCGAGCAGGACGACCAGGTCGGGCTGCAGGCCGTCGGTGGCCCAGCGGTTGAGCAGGCCGACCACGCCCGGATCGAGGCCCCGGCCGTGGGCCTGGTAGGCGATCGAGGAGTAGAGGTACCGGTCGCTCACCACGTGGCGGCCGGCGTCGAGCGCCGGGCGGATCACCTCGCGCACGTGCTGGGCCCGGTCGGCGGCCATGAGCAGGGCCTCGGCGCGGGCGTCGAGGTCGCCGGTGGCCGGGTCGAGGAACAGCTGGCGGATGGCGGCGCCGAGCGGGGTGCCGCCGGGCTCGCGCGTCCGGGTCGCGGCGATGCGCTCAGCGAGGCGGGCCGCCTGGGTGGACTTGCCGGCGGCCTCGCCGCCCTCGAACGCGATGAACCGGCCGCTCACGCGCTGGCGCTCCGTGCGCCGGAGCCGTTGCGGCCGGTGGTCGGCGGTGCCACCACCAGCTCCTTGCGGGCGGCGTCGAGCATGGAGTGGGCGGCGATCACCCCGGCGACGACGATGATGAACGAAGCCGCCCACAGCGTGAGGCGCACCCCGGGCACGGCGATCGACACCCCGAACCAGCCGACGTGCCCGTCCCCGGTGAAGCGATCGGACAGCTGGCCGAACAGCTCGGACAGGAACGGGCCGACGGCGAACGCGATCAGGACGCAGAGCCGCACCAAGGTGTAGAGGGCGGAGAAGATGCGGCCCCGCAGCTCGTCGGCGACGTGCTCGTGGAGCATCGTGAAGCCGAGGACGTACACGCAGCCGGCGCAGATGCCGAGGACGAACACGAACGCAGCGGCCAGCTCCATCGCCGACATCGAGGCCGCCGTCCCGAGCGAGGCGCCGGCGACGAACACCGCCACGACGAACACCCACTCCTTCGGCAGCCGGCGCTGGAACACCGAGATCGTGATGACGCCCACGGCGACGCCGAGCCCGAGGGCGAAGATGAGCAGGCCGAACCCGGCCTGGCCGGCGCCGAGGACCTCGGAGACGAACACCGGACCGAGCGGCACGAGCATCCCGCCACCCACGAGGCCGGTGGCGAGGCCCAGGTTCACCGCCCGCACGACCGGGTTCATGAACACGAAGTGCCAGCCCTCGCGCAGCTCGGTCCACGCGCCGCCGAGCTCGATGCGCCGCCCGGACGTTCGGGGCCGCGCCTCCCGCGCCCGCCGCGGGAGCGGCAGCGTCGAGATCATGAGCGCGGACAGCAGGAACGTGCCGGCGTCGAAGTAGAACGCGAGGCCCTCCTGCGTGCCCCGCACGATGCTCAGGAGCTGGAACTCGCCGATGACCTCGGAGAGCCCGGCGAGCACGGAGAACAGGCCGGCGGCCACCGGGATGGTGCCGTAGGCGGCGGCCAGCGAGAGCGAGTTGGCGGTCGTCAGGTGATCGGCGGGCACCAGGTGCGGCACCGACGCCTCCTTCGCCGGTGCCCACAGCAGGGTGAAGACCTCCAGCACGAGCGACGCCACCACGAGTCCGGGCACGGTGTCGACGAACGGCAGCGACGCCAGCACGAGGGCCCGCCCGACGTCGCACACGACCATCAGGCGCTTGCGGTCGAACCGGTCGGCGAACACGCCGGCCGCCGGCCCCAGGAAGAAGCCGGGGACGATCCGCGCCGACATCACCAGCCCGACCGCGGCCTCAGGCCGGTCGCTGATCCGGGTGGCCAGCGCGGCGATGGCGAGGAAGCCCAACCAGTCGCCCGTGGCGGAGACGACCTGGGTCAGCCAGAGTCGAAAGAACGCCTGCGACCCGAACAGCCGGACCTGGACCCGGGGCGAGTCACCCGACACCGCCTCCATGGCGACGGTGGGGATGTCACCGGGCTCCGCCATCGGTGCAGACGTTAGAGAACGGCTCCGCCCGCGGCGCCGATGCCCGAGGTCAGGTGGCCTTCTTCGCGGGTGCCTTCCTCTTCGCCGTGGACTTCTTGGTGGCCGCCTTCTTGCGCGTGCCCGCCTTCTTCTTCGGCGGGTTCGTCTCTCGCCGGATCTGGAGCAGCTCGGCGGCGCGCTCGATGGTGATCTCCTCGACGAGGTCGCCCTTGCGGAGGCTGGCGTTCGTCTCGCCGTCGGTGACGTAGGGGCCGAATCGCCCCTCCTTGACCACCACCGGGCGCTCGCTCACCGGGTCGTTCCCGAGCTCGCGCAGCGGGGGCTTCGGCGCGGCCTGGCCCCGCCGGCGCTTCGGCTCGGCGAACAGAGCCTTCGCCCGCGCCATGTCGACGGTGAAGATCTCCTCCTCCGACTCGAGGCTGCGAGCGTCCGCGCCCTTGTCGTCGCCCTTGGAGACGTAGGGACCGTAGCGGCCGTTGCGGGCGAGGATCGGCAGCCCGGTCTCCTCGTCGGTGCCGACGAGCCGGGGCAGCGACAGCAGCCGGAGGGCGTCGTCGAGCGTGACCTCCTCGGGCTTCATGGTGGAGAACAGCGACTCCATCTTCGGCTTCTCGTCGGGGGGCAACGTGTCCTGGTCGCCGAGCTGCACGTACGGGCCGTAGCGCCCCGACTTCACGTAGACCGGGAGGCCGCTGTCCGGATCGTGGCCGATGGGTTCGTCGCCCTTGGGCGCCGCCAGCAGCTGGAGGGCCATCTCGAGGGTCAGCTCGTCGGGCGGGAGCCCCTCGGGGATGGAGGCCGTGTCCTCGCCCCGCTTCACGTAGGGCCCGTACCTCCCGGGCTTGGCCACCACCATCTCGCCGTCGGCGTCCATGCCGATGGGGAAGGTGTTGACCTCGGCGGCGTCGACCTTCTCCAGCGCCTCGTCGACCACCACCGACAGGCCCTTGCGACCGCCGGGTCCGCCGGTGGACCCGTCGTCGCCGAACCAGAAGCGCTTCAGGTACGGGACCCGCTCCTCCTGACCGACGGCGATGAGGTCGAGGTCGTCCTCCATCTTCGCCGTGAACTCGTAGTCGACGTACTCGCCGAACTGGCGCTCGAGCACGTTGACGACGGCGAAGGCGGTCCACGTCGGCACCAGCGCCGTGCCCTTCTTGAACACGTAGCCGCGGTCCTGGATCGTCGTCATGATCGACGCGTAGGTGGAAGGGCGGCCGATGCCGAGCTCCTCCATGCGCTTGACGAGCGACGCCTCGGTGTAGCGGGCCGGCGGGCTCGTGGTGTGGCCGTCGGCGGAGAGGTCGGGCTCGGGCAGGCGATCGCCCTCGGTGACCGGGGGCAGGATCAACTCGGCGTCGTCGCGCTCGTCGGCGTCGTCGTCGGTGTCCTCGACGTAGGCCTTCAGGTAGCCCGGGAAGGTGATGACGCGCCCCGAGGCGCCGAAGGTGCAGGCCGTCTCGGGCTGGTCGCCGTCGGCGGGGGCGTCGGCGACGATGCGCATCGAGATCGTGCGGCCGACGGCGTCCTCCATCTGCGAGGCGATCGTGCGCTTCCAGATGAGGTCGTAGAGCGACAGCTCGTCCTTGCGCAGCTCGCCCTTCACCTGGTCGGGCGTGCGGAACGTCTCGCCCGCAGGCCGGATGGCCTCGTGCGCCTCCTGGGCGTTCTTCGACCTCCCGGCGTAGGTGCGCGGCTCGGCCGGCACGTACTCGGGGCCGTACAGCTCGCGGACCTGGCTACGGGCGGCGTCGAGCGCCGTCTGCGACAGCGTCGTGCTGTCGGTCCGCATGTAGGTGATGTAGCCCTTCTCGTACAGGCCCTGGGCGATGCGCATCACCTGGTTCGCCGACATGCGCAGCTTGCGTCCGCCCTCCTGCTGCAGCGTCGAGGTCATGAACGGCGGCTTGGGCCGGCTGCGCCACGGCTTCTCCTCGACCGAGCGCACGGTGTACGGCTGTCCGTCGAGGCGGGACCGCAGGCTGGTGGCGAGCGCCTGGTCGACCACGGCCACGTCGTCCCGGGTCACCCGGCCGTCCTGGCCGAAGTCGCGCCCGGTGGCCACGCGGGCGTCGTCCAGGGCGACGAGGCGGGCGGAGAAGGACGGGTCGGTCGGGAACGCCGCGGTGAGGTCCCAGTAGTCGGCGGCCACGAACGCCATCCGCTCGCGCTCGCGCTCGACGACCAGCCGGACGGCGGGGCTCTGGACCCGGCCGGCGGACAGCCCCCGGTTCACCTTGCGCCACATGATCTGGCTCACCGGGTAGCCGTACAGGCGATCGACGATGCGCCGGGTCTCCTGGGCGTCGACCCGCCGCTCGTCGATGTCCCGTGGATCGGCGATCGCCCGTTCGATGGCGGGTCGGGTGATCTCGTGGAAGACCATCCGCTTCACGGGCACCTTCGGCTTCAGCACCTCCTTGAGGTGCCACGCGATGGCCTCGCCCTCGCGGTCCTCATCCGTCGCGAGGTAGAGCTCGTCGGCGTCCTTCAGCAGCGCCTTCAGGCGCTTGATGACGTCGCGCTTGTCGGGGTTGACCTCGTACTCGGTGGCGAAGTCGGCATCGACGTCGATGGACAGGCCCTTCGACGGCAGGTCGCGCACGTGGCCCACCGATGCCTCGACGACGAAGTCGTTCCCGAGGAACTGGCTGATCGTCTTCGCCTTCGCAGGCGACTCGACGATGACGAGCGGTTTGGCCACGGCAGCAGGGTATGGACCGCCTCGCTCGACGTGTCAAGGCGACGGGTACCGTGCCAGAGGTGGCCGACCTGTTGCGGTTCGTGCTCGAGCTCGCCGCCGACCAGGGCGCGCGTGACCGCTTCCGGGCCGACCCGGAGGGGGTGCTGCACGCCGATGTCGACGACGCCGTCGGGGTGACCGGGGAGGACGTCGAGGTGGTCGCCGTCGCCGTCCGCGCTCGCGTCCGGGAGGCCGTCGCCGAGCGCGTCGAGGTGCCCGCACCGGTCCGCCCGATCGGCGCCGAGGCGCCGTACGACGCCGCCCTGCGGGTGCTCGTCGGTCTGTGTGACGCCCTCGACGGGCCGGAGGTCGAGCCGGTGACGCTCCCCCACCGGGAGTTCGTGCCCGATCCCCCGCCGCCCCGCGAGACGGCCCGGGGCGGGGGCGAGCCGGTGCCCACAGAGCCGCCGGGCGGCCGCTGGCTCTACCCGGTGATCCCCGACGAGAGCTGAGGACGCCCACGGGACCGCCGGCCGCCGAAGGCGACGGCCTCGTCAGCCGGTGCCGTTGCTAGCAACGGGGCAGCGGTCGCCACGACCGGGACCACGACCGAGCTCGGGTGTCGTGCGTCGTTGAGGACCTCGACCCGTCCGGCGAGGGTCGACGCCGCGGCCGGCGCCGGCGGGAGGGCGTGGGGCACGTCGTAGGCGGCGATCGTCACGCGTAGCGGTTGCCGGCCGGGACGACCGTGACCTCGGCGGCCCCCGAAGGCACTGCGTGACCGGCGGCACCCGGCGCCGGTCACGAGGCCGAGCACGTGCTCGTCGAACAACTGCAGCGCCAGGGACGCGAGAGCGGGCACGCCGTCGCTGGGCAGGCCGGGGCCGGCGGCGATGTGACTCCAGGGGCCGATCAGCAACTGCGCGTCGGCGCGGTCACCGGTGCCTGCGCGGCGGCGTGGTGGACGGGAGGATCCCGACCAGGAGGGCTACGAGAGGGTCTTGACGATGATGGCGTCGCCTTGGCCGCCGCCGCCGCAGAGGGCGGCCGCGCCGTACTCGACGCCACGGCGCTTCATCTCGTGCAGCAGGGTCAGGGCCACGCGGTTGCCCGAGGCACCGACGGGGTGGCCGAGGGCGATGGCGCCGCCGTTGACGTTGACGATGTCGTCGGAGATGCCCAGGTCGCTCATGGAGGCCAGGCCGACGGCGGCGAACGCCTCGTTCAGCTCGTACAGGCCGAGCTGGTCCTGGGAGATGCCCGAGCGCTGCAGGGCGTCCTTGATGGCCCGACTGGGCTGGGTGAGCAGCGACGGGTCGGGGCCGGCGACCTGCCCGTAGCCGACGACCTCGCCCAGGGGGGTGATCCCCAGCTCATCGGCCTTGGCCTTCGACACGATGATCGTGGCCGAGGCGCCGTCGGAGATCTGGCTGGCGTTGCCGGCGGTGATGTTGCCGGCCTTGTCGAAGGCGGGCCGCAGCTGGGCGAGGCTCTCGGGGGTGGTGTCGCCGCGGACGCCCTCGTCGAGGGTGACCATCACCGGGTCGCCCTTGCGCTGGGGCACGGCCACCGGGACGATCTCGTCGTCGAAGAGGCCGTTCTTGGCGGCCTCGGCGGCCCGCTGGTGGCTCTTGGCCGCGATCTCGTCCTGGGGCTCGCGGGCGAGGCCGGCCGAGGCCGCGTACTTCTCCGTGCCGGCACCCATGGCGCACTGGTCGAAGGCGCAGAACAGGCCGTCGTACATCATCGAGTCGACGACCTTCTGGTCGCCGATGCGGTAGCCGGCCCGGGCGCCGGGCAGCAGGTAGGGGGCGTTGGTCATCGACTCCATGCCGCCGGCGACGACGATGTCGGCGTCGCCGTTCTGGATCATGAGGTCGGCCAGGTAGATGGCGTTCAGGCCCGAAAGGCACACCTTGTTCAGCGTGGTGGCGGGCACGTCCATCGGGATGCCGGCCTGCGACGCCGCCTGGCGGGCGGTGATCTGGCCGGCGCCCGCCTGGATGACCTGGCCCATGATCACGTAGTCGACCTGGTCGCCGCTGATGCCGGCCTTCTCGAGGGCGCCGGCGATGGCGACCCCGCCCAGGTCAGCGGCGCTGAGGGAGGCGAAGGCCCCGGACAGCTTGCCGATGGGCGTGCGGGCGCCGGTGAGGATCACGGATCCGGACATGGGGCATCTCCAGTGTCGATGTACGTGCAGGACAGACGGTATCCAGGCGGGGCGGCCGGCCCCCAACGGGGGTCAGAGCAGGCGCTGCACCGACTCGGGCATCTCGTCGGCGATCCGGATGATCGGGATGCCGGTCTGGGTGTTCTCGTGCATCTCCTGGAAGCACCGGGGCAGGTCCTCGAACGTGTAGATCTCGTCGTGGATCGTGGGCTTGAACACCGACCCGTACAGCTCGGTGGCCGCCTCGCAGCCCCACGGGGTCTCGTAGTGGGTGTGGTCGATGGTGACCTGCTTCACCGACAGCGTCGCCGAGTTGTAGGTGACCTCGCGGGAGAGCTGCCATCCAGCGGAGACGTTCACGCCCATGCGGGCCGAGACGGCCAGACCGGCGTCGTACACCGGGCCGCGGAGCATGTCGCACACGATGTGCATGCCCTCTCCGTCGGTGAGGCCCTTCACGTGCTTGTTGAAGGCCTTCACGTCGTCGGGGGTGGAGAAGCGGTTGAACTGCTTCTGGTCGATGCCCTCGATGCCCAGCTTCTGGAGTGCGTCGCGGCGCTCCTTGGACCCGGCGCAGAAGAACGTGCGGTGGCCCTCGGCGTTGGCCAGCATGCAGAACAGCTCGCCCACGCCGCCGCCGAAGGACAGCACGTTCAGTCGGGCCTGGCGCTCGTAGGGCACCTTCACGCGGTAGATGCCGAGGGCGCGACGCCACAGGTGGTAGGCGGTCGGGGCCCGCAGCGGCAAGGCGGCGATCTCCCACAGGTTCAGCCCGCAGTCGAGCGGCGCCTTGATCAGCTGCCAGTCGCCGACCACGGCCTCCTTGGAGTACCAGCCGATCGAGTCCGGCATGTCGTAGGCCCAGATCCGCTTCGGGAAGCCGTGCTGGTCGGGGTCGCCGTTGCAGTGCGTGACCACGATGTCGCCGCGAGCGAAGGCGGTGACCTCCCTGCCGACCTCGGTCACCTCGCCCACCGCCGAGTTGCCGGGGAACATCTTCCCGCCCCGCGCCTCGGCGATGTTGATCGTGTCGGCGGTGGCGGCGTGGTCGATGTTGTGCTCGGCGGAGACGGCGAGCACCTTCAGCTTGACGTCCTTCGGCCCGAGGTCGCGCAGCTCGAGGTCGTCGAGCTGGACGACCTTGGAGACGTCGACGTCGGCGGGGTCGCCCCCGACCGCCTCGGTCTCGCGGGCGACGGCCTCGGCGGTGATGGCGTAGGCCTTGGTCATCGTGGGCATGGCGGCTTCCTCCGGTCGGGGCGTCAGCGGGCGATCAGGTGTTACCGGCCGGTCATCATGGCGGAACCGGCCCGGCTGACGGGATTCCGCACCACCGCGTCGCACTAGCCTCGGTCCGTGCTCCTGACCGAGATCGATCACGTCGCCATCGCCGTCCACGACCTCGAGGCGGCCATCGCCTACTACCGCGACGCCTTCGGCGCCGAGGTCCACCACCGCGAGGTCGTCGACTCCGACGGGGTCGAGGAGGCCCTCGTGAAGGTCGCCGACTCCTACATCCAGCTCACCGCGGCCACCAACGACGGATCACCGATCGCCAAGTTCCTCGCCAAGAAGGGCGAGGGCCTGCACCACATCGGCTACCGGGTGGACGACTGCGCGCAGGCCCTCGAGTCGATGGTCGCCGCCGGCGCCACGCCGATCGACCAGGCGCCGCGCCCCGGCTCCCGCGGCACCACCGTGGCCTTCATCCACCCCAAGGGGAGCTTCGGCACCCTCATCGAGCTGGTGCAGGAGAACCCCGGCGCCGGGCACTGAGCGCCCTCACGCGCCCAGGCGGATCGTCGCCCCCGGGACGATCTCGTCGCCGGGGACGGCATGGCCGAACAGGAAGCCCTGCCCGAGCCCGCAGCCGCGCTCGCGCAGGTAGGCGAGCGCGGTGGGGTGCTCGATGCCCTCGGCCGTGACCCGCACCCCCAGCCGCCGGGCGATCGCCAGCACCGAGTCCACGATGGCCTCGTCCGGTGCGCTGCGCCCGAGCTGCTCGACGAAGCCCTTGTCGATCTTGAGCTCGTCGACCTTGAACAGGCGGATGTGCTCGAGGGTGGAGTAGCCGGTGCCGAAGTCGTCGATGGCGATCTGGATGCCGGTGCGCCGCAGCTCGTCGAGCACCTCGCGGGCCGAGGCGACATCGGCGAGCACGGCCTGCTCGGTCAGCTCGAGGCAGAGGCGGTGTGGGTCGACCCCGACGTCGGTCACGGCGCCGACGATGTCGTCGACGAACCGCCGGCGGCGGAGGTCGTCGGCGGTGACGTTGACGCACACCGTGAACTGCGGATCGCGGCCCGGGGCGTCGAGCCACCTCGCGAGCTGCCCGAGGGCGTCGCGCAGCACCACCGACAGCAGCGGCGCCGACAGGTTGCCCTCGACCACGGCGTCGAGGAACCCGGCCGGCGGCAGCAGCCCGTGCTCGGGGTGCTGCCAGCGGACGAGCGCCTCGGCCCCGGCGATGCGCAGGTCGGAGAGGCGCACCTTGGGCTGGTAGTGGACGACGAGATCGCCGCCCTCGAGGGCCCGGTGCAGCTCGGCCACCTGGCGGGCGCGCCCGGCAACCGTCACGGTGGGGTGGTGGACGACCGTGCGGTCGGGGTGCCGCTTCGCCTCCAGCAGCGCGGACTCGGCGAACCGCAGGAAGACCTCGCCGAGCGGGGCGCCGCCGACGTGGACCGCCGGGTCGAGGAGCGCGACGCCGACCGACAGGTCGACCGTCACGCGAGCACCGTGCTCGGCGAGTAGCACGGGCTCGCCGGCGGCGGCACGCACCCGGTCAGCGATGGCGTGCGGCGCCGGCGGCGCGCCGCGCCCCAGCACCACGAGGACGAACTCGTCGGCACCGTGGCGCCACACGCCCAGCGCCTCCGGGAACGCGACCTCGAGGCGGCGAGCCAGCTCGCGCAGCACCTCGTCGCCCCCGTCACGCCCGTGCAGCTCGTTGATGTCGCCGAACCGGTCGATGTCGACGAGGGCGACCGTGGCCTGCAGCCCGCCCGGCCGCAGGTCCCCGAGGCTGTCCATCTCGGCCATGAACATGCGCAGCCCGGGGAGCCCGGTGACGTCCTCGGCAAGGGCCGCTCGCAGCAGTCGCTCGCTGCGCGCCCGGTCGGTCACGTCGCGGGCGTTGATCACGACACCGGTCGCACCACCGTCCAGACGGATCGGCGCACCGCGGACCTCCATCGCGCGGAACGACCCGTCGCGGTGGCGCAGCAGGAAGGTGCGCTGGCCACCGACGCCGCTCGCGCCGATCGCCTCGCGGAAGCCGACGGCCGAGGCCCGGTCGGCGGGGTGGAGGAACTCGCGGGCCGGGCGGCCGACCATCTCGCCCGGCAGCCACCCGAGCTGGTCGGTCACGGCGTCGTTGACGTAGGTGGTCAGCCCGTCCGGACCGAAGATGGCGACGATGTCCGAGGAGTTGGCGAGGATGCTCCCGTAGAGGTCGCGCTGGGCGGTGACGGTGCGGGCGAAGAGGTGGTCGAAGCGGTCGGTGAGCCGGCCCAGCACCAGCCAGAGGATCGTCGAGGTCACGGCCACGAACGTCAGCCCCTTGGCGATGCCGGCGGCGGACACGTCGTCGCCGGTGAGCGCGGCGAGGAGCGGGTCGCTCACCAGGATCCACGCCGCGGCCCCGATGGCGTAGCCTTGCACCACCCGGTTGGTGATCGCCGCGAGTGCGTGGCTGGGTCGAGAGGTGCTGGTGCTTGCGGCGGGGAGCTCGAGGCCCTCGTCCGGGCGATCCATCTCCATCCTCCCGGCTCTCCTGGCGCGGTACCTCCCCCGGTCGGAGCATAGGCCGCGCTTCACGCGCTCGGTGCGAACCACGCACGCTCGGCGATCGAACCCCTGTGCGATCGCCATGACCCACGGGGCCGATGCCGTGGCGTGACCGCCTTCGGCGCCTGACCGGCTCGTTTCGCGTGCTCGCCACCCCTCCGACCTAGCGTGCCGGGCCATGGAGCCCGGCACCCAGTTCCTGCTCGGGAGCGCCCTGCGGGCGCTGCACGCCGCCAACGCGCGGAAGCCCTTCGCCACCGACGGCCCGCTGTCGATCGCGTCGTTCGCGTTCGGCTGGCCGGCATCGGAGCTGCCGACCCAGCACATCGCCGCCTATGCCACCACCGCGGCCTACGGCATCGGCCGAGGCGCGCTCTCCTCGAAGGCCGGGCGGCTCGGCCTCGGGCTCACCGCCGCCGCGATCGCCGCCCTGTGGCAGGAGCACCGGCGCATGGAGGAGGCCGACGCCATCGTCGAGCAAGCGCTGGTCGACGCCCTCGGCGAGGACTACCGGCACGGCTCCGCCGACACGCCGATGCCACCCACGGCGTCGTCGCACCAGATCTGGCCCTCGAAGCGGGTGCACCGCCGCTACGTGCACGACGAGCGGGTGATCTACGGAGCGCACGGCCGGCGCACGAGCCTGGACGTCTGGCGCCGGCGCGACCTGCCCGAGGACGCCGGCGCGCCGGTCCTGGTGCAGATCCACGGCGGCGCCTGGGTCGTCGGCGACCAGACCGTGCAGGCGTACCCGCTGATGTCCCACCTGGTGGAGCGGGGGTGGGTGTGCGTGTCGGCCACCTACCGGCTCAGCCCGAAGGCGAGGTGGCCGGCCCACATCGAGGACGTGAAGCGGGCCATCGCCTGGACGAAGCAGAACATCGCTCGCTACGGCGGCAACCCGTCATGGCTGGCGATCACCGGCGGGTCGGCCGGCGGCCACCTGGTGTCCCTCGCCGCCCTCACCCCGAACGACCCCCAGCTGCAACCCGGCTTCGAGGATGCCGACACGTCGGTCGACGCCGCCGTCCCGTTCTACGGCGTGTACGACTGGACGAACCGTGACGGGAACGGACGCAACGACCTGCAGGGGTTCCTCGCCCGCGTCGTCGTGCAGCGCCCGCTCCACGAGGTGGGCGACGTGCTCGAGGCCGCCTCTTCGATCAGCCACGTGCGCGCCGACGCCGTGCCCTTCTTCTTCCTGCACGGCACCAACGACAGCCTCGTCCCCGTCGCCCAGGCCCGGGCGATGGTCGAGGCGCTGCGTGCCGTGAGCCACAACCCCGTCGCCTACGCCGAGCTGGTCGGCGCCCAGCACGCCTTCGACATGTTCGGCAGCCCGCGCACGCGCGCCGTGGTCCACGGCGTCGAGCGGTTCCTCGACCGCTGCCGCTCCTCCCGCGTCCCCAACCCCTGAGTCCCCAACCCCTGAGCCACCGCTGATGCCGACCATCCCCGGAGCCCGCCGCCGTCGTCGACCGCGGGTCGAGCGCCCCATCGTCGAGGGCACCATCGACGTGGAGGGCCAGCGGCTCGGCTTCTGCGAGTTCGGCACCCCGGGCGGCCGGCCGGTCTTCTGGTTCCACGGCACGCCCGGCGCCCGCCGCCAGCTGGCCCCGCTGGCGAAGCAGCACGCGGCGGCCAACGGCATCCGCATCATCGGCATCGACCGCCCCGGGGTGGGCGGCTCCAGCCCCCGCCGGTACGACGCCGTGATCGACTTCGCGGCCGACCTCGAGGGCGTGGCCGACCGGCTCGACCTCGACCGCTTCTCCGTCGTCGGCCTCTCCGGCGGCGGTCCCTACGCCCTCGCCGCCGCCCACCGCCTCGGCGACCGCGTCGCCGGCGTGGGCGTGCTCGGGGGCGTCGCCCCGACCGTCGGGGAGGATGCCGCCTCGGGTGGCGTCACCTCGCTCGCCCCCACCTTCTCCGGGTCGATCCGCCGCACCGACGCGCTGCTCGGCCGGACGTTGCGCCCGCTGCTGCTCAGCATGACCCCGGTCGTGGACCTGGGGTACCTGGCCGTCTACCGGCTGATGCACGAGGGCGACCGGCGGGTGCTCGACGAGCCCGGCGTGCGCGACATGTTCATCGACGACCTGCTGCACGGCGTCCGACGGGGAGGCGTCGGTGCCATCCTCCAGGACGTGTCGCTGTTCGGCCGGGACTGGGGCTTCCGGGTCGGTGACGTCGCCCACCACGTGCACTGGTGGCACGGCACCGAGGACGCCATCGTGCCCTTCGCCCACGGCAAGCACGTCGCCGCCCTGCTGCCGCGCTGCACGTTCACGGAGCAGCCCGGCGAGGGGCACCTCTCCGGCTACCTGGTGGCCGACGCCGTGCTCGACGCGGTCACCGCCGAGCTGTAGCGGCCTCCACCAGCTCCTGGAGCGAGGGCTCGAGCCCCGCCACCAGCTCCCACGGGTCCGGGACCAGGTCGGCGTCGCACAGGAACCCGATGTGGACGTCGTCGACGTAGGACACCAACGTGGCGTTGAGGCCGCCGCCCATCATGATCGGGGCCATCGGGTGGATCGCCTTGACCCTGGCGCCGCCGGCGTAGAGCGGGAAGGGCGGACCGGGCACGTTCGACACGATCACGTTCCCGTTCGCTGGCATCGCGCCCTCCAGGCCGGTCGAGGTGATCGTGCGCGACGCCATCGTGACCAGCGCCGGCGGCACGGCCTCGCCGATGGAGTCGATCTGTCGTGAGCGCAGGGCCCGCTGCAGGCTCTTCGCCGCGGTGGTCGACTCGTGCACGGCCTTGAGCCGCTCGACCGGGTCGTCGACGTGGGTCGCCGTCGACACGAGTGCGGCGGACACCTTGTTCCCGATCTCGGCGTCGCCGTCGTCCCGGGTGGAGAACGGCATGCCGGCGACCAGCGGGACGTCCGGCAGCTCGTCGTGGGCGATCAGGTAGCGACGCAGGGCACCGCCGATCACGGCGATCATCACGTCGTTGACCTTGACGTCGTAGTGCTCCTTCACCCGCTTGACGTCGCCGAGCGGCACGCTCCCGACGGCCACCGCCCGTCGGGGACCGAGCGTGCCGTTCCAGGACACCTTGGGAGCCGACATGGGGCCGACGACGTCGTTCTCCCGCAGCACGGGCACGACGCTGCCGGCCCGGCGCAGCTGCTGGGTGGCGTAGCGGCTGATGCCCCGCACCGTGCGGGCCGGCGGCCAGAACGCCCGGCCGAGCAGCTCGATGTCGGAGGGCGCCTCGCCGGCGGGCTCGGGGATGGCGGGCTCGGGGATGGCGGGCTCGGGGTTCGGTGACGCCTCGGGCTCGAGGTCGAAGAGCAGCTCGGCGATGGCCATGCCGCTCGCCCCGTCGCCCAGCGCGTGGTGCCACTTGGCGATGAGCGCCACGCCATCGTCCTCCAGGCCCTCGACCACCCAGATCTGCCACAGCGGGCGACGCCGGTCGAGCTGCTGGCTGAAGATGCGCCCGGCCATCTCGCACAGCGCCGACAGGTCGCCGGGGCGCGGGCAGGCGGCGCGGATCATGTGGTCCTCGACGTCGAACGTCGGGCAGTCCACCCACACGGGCCGATCGAGGCCGAGCGGGGTCTCCTTCACCTTGTAGGTGAACCGGGGCAGGGCGCCGATGCGCGAGCGCACCACGTCAACGATCCGGTCGAAGGAGAAGTTGACGCTCGGATCGAGGAGGACGATGCCCCCCACGTGCTGATGCCACGTCGGGGTCTCGGCGGACAAGAAGACGGCGTCGGAGCCAGCCATGCGCTTCATGAGCGTTCATTCGCCTCCGACGCGCGTTCACCCTGCTGGGGACCGTCGTCCTCGCCGGTCCGCGAAGCCAGGGACGGTCGGGTCTGAGCATGGGATCCTTCGGGTCGTGAAGGTCGTCGAGCTCGATCACCCGGTGCTGTACGTGCGAGATGTCGACGTCTCTTCCACTTCGGCCTGAAGATCGGCGACTCCGACGACGATCTCATCCAGGCTGCGGCCGAGCTTCGGGCGGCCGGGGTCGAGATCGTCGCTGCGGTCGACCACGGAGCCACCAGGAGCCTCTACGTCGCAGACCCGGTCGGCAACGAGATCGAGCTGTACGTCGACGTGCCTGGCGTTGATCGGCGTTCCGACCCAACCGTCATCAACACGTACGAGCCCATCGAGATCTGATCCGCAACCGATGGCCCGCGGCACTTCGGCGCTCACCACTCAGTCCGCGTGGTCTGTGGAGAGTGCGTCCTTCCGGCCACTCGCCGTCCGCATGATCGACGGCCGCCCCCGCTTCCTCCCCGACGGACGCCAGCTCATCGACCCCCGCGCCGGTCCCCCGCGCGACGGTCCCGAAGTGCTCCCGCCCGTCCCCGGGAGGTTGAGATCACCCTCCGGGTGCGGACCGCGCGCGCAGCCGGCCGCGCCTGGGAGGATGCGACGGTGAGCTTCGCCGTGCACCTGGTGAACGGGACCTACGAGCTGTTCCCGTAGGCGCAGGTCAGGGCCTCGACCCCCACGCTACCTGGGCTTTCCAGTCGCCAGCAGCCGTGAGGAGACGCCACCAGTCGCCCCGGGCCGCCGTTTCGGGGTGGGTTTTCGTCAGCGAGTTGTGTCAGCCGGGGTCGGTGTCGATCTGGATGTAGATGATCTCGACGGCACCGTCGTCGGCCATCGTGACGTAGAGCGCCACCCGGGGAACCAGTGTTCCAGCGGTGATCAACACCCGCACCTGTTCGAGTCCCTCGACTGCCAGCGTGACCGCCCGATGATCCTCGGCGAGTGCGTCCATCAGCGGCGGCAGCTCGTAGAACAGGAAGTCCCCCGTCGAGGGGGTCCCGCTGCCGGTTCGCTCGGCCGGGAGCAGTTCGTCGAGTCGGTCGAAGAACGACGGAGCGACTCGGACCTGACGGCGGTCGCTCACCCCGCCGTGCGGTGGTCGGCCTGGCTGGCGAGAGTGGCCGCAGTGGCCTCGACGCGTGCCCGGACCTCGGGGGACACCTGGTCCCAGTCGGTGACGATGCTGGCCCGGACGGCCGCCGCCCGCTGATCGGGGGTCAGCCGGTCGAGGTCGTCGGCGGTGATCACCTCACGGTCGGCCATGCTGTCGAGGCTACTGCGCCGTGGACCTCCCGGCCGGCCGGCTTCCCCGGGGAGCAGATCCGGGGATGCCAGGATGGTGGGACGCACGAGCGAGTTGGGGTGGGACCGCAAGCATGTCGAGGCTCACGGAGCTGATCCGTCAAGCGAAGGAGAAGGACCCGGCCCTCGGCGCCGAGCTGGAGCGGGAGTACCGCACCCTGTCGGGCCGGCGGGCGTTCGGCCTCAACTTCGAGCGGCACCGCCCCGAGGCCGTCGAGCTGCCCAGCCGTCCGGTGCGCCGGGGCGACAAGGTGCGCGTCCTGCCCCCACGAGGGTCGACCGATCGGGGCGACCAGCGCCTGTGGCGGGTGTCCCGCATCGGGAAGGCCGACGGCGAGCGTCTCGCCCACCTCGAAACGCTCGGTGACGACGACCGGGAGCCGATCACCGTGGCCGCCGATGACCTGGTGGTGGTCGCCGAGTTCCGGGACCCGATCCACCCGGGCCTCGTGCCACACCGCAGTCGTGGCGGGCCACGGGCTTGCTCCGGGCACCCATCACGCCACCGCCTTCCGGGACGGGCGGCCGGCAGGACGAGCCGCAGGAGGCGCCAGCACCGTGACGTGGTCCGAGGGCCTGGCCGGGTCGCCTGCCGTGTCCGCCAGCGAGGCCGCCATCTCCCATGGCCGCAGGGCGGCGAGTGGGATGCGCACCATGCCGGGCACGATGGAGGCCGGGAACCCGGGTGACCGCACCAGTTCCTGGCCTTGGTCAGCCCGATGCGGTAGCGCTCGGCGATGCCCTCGGTGTCGAGGAAGATGTCGGTCGGGTCGGGGATGATCTGCTCTGGTTGGGTCAGCATTGCCCTGACCGTCCGGAGGCCCTCTGGCACGGCAATCACTGCACGCCGTGTCAGGCTGGTTGTGTCGATTTCGCCGTCGGCGACACGAAAACCGCCTCTGAGCAGGAGCAATGCCATGGACGTCCACCTCGTCGACGGCACCTACGAGCTGTTCCGGTACCACTACGGCCCCAGCAACCGCGACCCCGAGCGGGGCGCCACCCTGGGGGTGCTGGGCTCGCTGCTGCAGCTGGTGGAGTCCGGCGCCACCCACGTCGGGGTCGCCACCGACCACGTCATCGAGAGCTACCGCAACGAGCTGTGGCCGACCTACAAGGACGGATCGGGCGTCGATCCCGAGCTGAAGGCCCAGTTCCCGCTGCTCGAGGAGGTGCTGGAGGCCGCCGGTTTCGCGGTGTGGCCCCAGATCGAGTTCGAGGCCGACGACGGGCTGGCCGCCGGCGCCGCGCTGGCGGCCGCGCACGACGACGTCGAGAAGGTGATCATCTGCACGCCCGACAAGGACATGGCCCAGCTGGTCGGCGGCAAGGTCTGGCAGTGGGACCGGCGCCAGGACAAGTGGTTCGACGTCGCCGGCGTGCAGGAGAAGTTCGGCGTGCTGCCGGAGTCGATCCCCGACTGGCTCGGCCTGGTGGGCGACTCGGCCGACGGCTTCCCCGGGCTGCCCGGCTGGGGCGCGAAGTCGGCGGCGGCGGTGCTGGCGCGCTACCTCCACATCGAGCAGATCCCGCCGGCGGCCGGGCAGTGGGACATCACGGTGCGCAGCGGCGCCACGCTGGCCAAGGTCCTCCAGGACCACCTGGACGAGGCGCTCCTCTTCCGCACCCTCGCCACGCTGCAGCCCGACGCGCCGGTGAGCGCCTCGGTCGACGACCTGGCCTGGCGGGGCCCGAGGGACGGGTTCGACGCGCTGGCGCGTGAGCTCGGGGCCGAGCGCCTCGCCGAGCGGGCGAACCGCCTTGCCGACCGCTGAACCCGCCTCCGGGATCGAGCCGGCAGGGGACGCCGTGACGGAGCGACGCATGCGGTTCGGACCGGTCGCCGTCGCCTACGACGACGACGTGCTCGTGCCCCGCCCGTGGACCATCGAGCAGAGCCGCTGGGCGGCGGCGCTGCTGGACGACCTCCCCGCGGGTCCGGTGCTCGAGCTGTGCGCCGGGGCGGGCCAGATCGGCCTCGTCGCCGCCGTGGAGTCGGGTCGAGACCTCGTGCAGGTGGACGTCGACGAGCGCGCCTGCGCGTACGCACGGCGGAACGCCGACCGTGCCGGCGTGACGTCCGACGTCCGCTGCGGCGACCTGGAGCAGGCGCTCACCGACGGCGAGCGGTTCCCCCTCGTCCTGGCCGACCCGCCCTACGTGCCGAGCGACGAGGTGGACCAGCACCCCGACGATCCGCGCGGCGCGATCGACGGCGGGCCCGACGGCCTCGACATCGCACGCGCCTGCCTGGGGATCGCCGCCGTCCACGTCCTCGACGACGGCGCCGTGCTCGTGCAGCTCGGGTCGCCCGAGCAAGCCGACCGGCTCCGCCCGGACGCGGCCGCCCACGCCCTCGAGATCGTGGAGGTGCGGACCGTCGCCGGCAAGGGAGCCCTGGCGCTGCTGCGGCCGCGCTAGGTCGACGTGCCGGCGATCTCGGGCGCGGTGGTCGCGGCACCGTCCCGCAGATCGAGCGTCGCCCCCGCCGGGCGGTACCGGGCGGTGCCGATGGTCTCCACGTCGACGACGTCCTCGACCCGGCACCCGAGGGCGCGCGCCACGCGGCGACGCAGCCGCCGGCCGTGGGGTCCGCTCGCGCGCAGGTCTTCGTCGGTCCGCCACGTCGAGATGCTCATGCCGTTGCCGGTGTCGGGGTCGACGAGCCAGCAGAGCGAGAGGAACCCGGGCTGGTCGGCGACCTGCTCGTACGTGCGCTCGTAGAGGTCGTGGCCCTCGAGCAGCGCCACCGGGTCGACCCCCTCCACGAACGTGACCCGCGACCAGGCGTGGCCGCCGTCGATGGGCGCCGACGCCCCGCGCAGGCCGTGCACCTCGTAGGTGCCCGTCTCGCAGAGCATGGCGTCCAGCCGCTCGATAACGGTGGTGCGTGCGGCGCCGTCACCGGAGCGTCCCGCCTCGAGCGCGGCCAGGTCGCGCCAGCAACGGACCACCAGCCCGGTGCCCGTCGTCCGATCGAGCATCCAGTACCCCTGCTGCGACCCGTCGCTCCCGACGAACTCCGGCACGAGGTGCCGGCGCACCAGGTCGATGGCTTCCTCCGTGCGCGCCGGGTCGGCGCGCACGCGCGTGAAGCTCGCCCACATGGTCTCTCCCTCGGACCGCCACCCCACCGGCGTGACCTACGCCGGCATGCACGGCCGCCTTCGACGGTACGCCCCGGCGCGCCCGGAGGGAACCGTGTTTGTGGTCACCCGGGCGGGGAGAGCACGTCGGCGAAGGACATGGGGGCGACCACGTCGAGCTGGTCGAAGGTGCACTCGGCCGGCGACTTGTCGGGCCGCCACCGTACGAGCCGGGTCGTCCCCCGGAAGCGACCCGAGGTCATGATCGTGTAGCCGACCTCGGCGACGCGCTCGATGCGCAGCGGGATCCACGACTGGTCGCGCTGGCTGTTCCAGCGGTTCGGCGCGCCGGGGAGCTGCCCGCTCCGGTGGGCGTCGACCTCGTACCAGCGGCTCCACGGGTGCTCCCCGAATGCATCGCTGCCCGGGTCGATCACCAGCGGTGCGAGCTCGTCGACCAGCTCGGCCCGGCGCTTCGCGGTGAACGACGCCGAGACGCCGACGTGGCGCAGCTCACCCGGTTCGTCACGGGTGCCGGCGTGGATGCCGAGCAGGATCGAGCCCACCCCCTTGCCGTCCTTGTGCCACCGGAAGCCGGCGGCCACGCAGTCGGCGGTGCGCTGGTGCTTGACCTTGCGCAGCACCCGCTTGTCCGGCTCGTACCGACCTCCGGGATCCTTGGCGATGAGGCCGTCGAGGCCGGCGCCCTCGACCTGGTGGAACCACTCGGTGGCCAGGTCCCGGTCGGCGGTCGTCGGCGTCAGGTGCACCTGCGGGCCCGGGGTGACCGACTCCTCGAGCAGGGCGCGGCGCTCCCGGAACGGCTCGTCGAGGAGCGACCGGTCGCCGAGCGCGACGAGGTCGAAGGCCACGAAGTCAGCAGGCGTCTGCTGCGACAGCATCGTGACCCGGGACTCGGCCGGGTGGATGCGCTGGCCGAGGGCGTCGAAGTCGAGGCGGTCGTCGACGGCGACGACGATCTCGCCGTCGACCACGCACCGCTCCGCCAGCGCGGCTCGCAGCGGGTCGAGCAGCTCGGGGAAGTAGCGCGTGAGCGGCCGCTCGTTCCGGCTCCCGAGGACCACCTCGTCGCCGTCGCGGAACACGAGGCAGCGGAAGCCGTCCCACTTGGGCTCGAACACCCAGTCACCGTCTGGGATCCCGTCGTTCGCCCTGGCGAGCATCGGCTTGAGCGGGAACGGGACGGGCAGGTCCATCGCCGGCAGGCTACGAGCCGCCGGCGAGCGCCAGCGTCCTGCGCGCCGCCGCCGCCTCGTCGAGGGTGGCCTGCCCGGGACCGACGACGGCGACCTGGAGCACGAGCACCTGCCCATCCAACCCGATCGACCTGGGTGCGGGAGTGGGAGGCCTCCGAGGGGCCTCAGTAGTCTCCGCCGTCATGGCCGAGCACAGCATGTCCGAGCGCATCGCCGACCTCGAGAAGAAGAAGGAAGAGGCCCGCCAGCCCGGGTCCGAGCGCTCGATCGCCCGCCAGCACGAGCGGGGCAAGATGCTCGCTCGCGAGCGCATCGAGTACCTGCTCGACGAGGGCTCGTTCCACGAGCTCGACCTGCTCGCCCGTCGCCCGATGGAGTCGTCCTTCGACGAGCGCCCGTACACCGACGGCGTCATCACCGGCTGGGGCACGGTCGACGGCCGCAAGGTGTTCGTGTTCAGCCAGGACTTCACCGTCTACGGCGGTGCCCTCGGCGAGGTCTTCGCCCAGAAGATCCACAAGCTGATGGACATGGCGCTCAAGGTCGGCGCCCCGTGCATCGGCCTGAACGACGGGGCCGGCGCCCGCATCCAGGAGGGCGTGGTCAGCCTCGACTCCTACGGGGGGATCTTCTACCGGAACGTCCTCGCGTCGGGCGTCACGCCGCAGATCAGCGTGATCATGGGCCCGTGCGCCGGGGGCGCCGTGTACTCGCCGGCCATGACCGACTTCGTGTTCATGGTCGAGGACACCAGCTACATGTTCATCACGGGCCCCGACGTGGTGAAGACGGTGACGGGCGAGGACGTCACCCAGCAAGAGCTCGGCGGCGCCGACGCCCACTCGCAGCGCTCCGGCGTGGCGCAGTTCACGGCGGCGAACGACGAGGCCGTCCTCGACGACGTCAAGTACCTGCTGTCGTTCCTGCCGGCCAACAACATGGAGGTCCCGCCGGTCATGGACACCGGCGACGACCCGGAGCGGTCGTGCGAGGCGCTGCGCGACATCGTGCCGACCAACCCGAACCAGCCCTACGACATGAAGGCGGTCATCGCCGAGGTGGTGGACGACGGTGACTACTTCGAGTACGCCTCGTCGTGGGCGCCCCACATCACCTGCGGCTTCGCCCGCATGGCCGGCCGCCCCGTCGGCATCGTCGGCAACCAGCCGATGGCGCTGGCCGGCGTGCTCGACATCGAGTCGTCGGAGAAGGCGGGCCGCTTCGTGCGAACGTGCGACGCCTTCAACATCCCGCTGCTCACGTTCGTCGACGTGCCCGGCTTCATGCCCGGGGTCGACCAGGAGCACGGCGGCATCATCCGCCACGGCGCCAAGCTCCTCTACGCCTACTGCGAGTCGACGGTGCCCCGCATCCAGGTCATCACCCGCAAGGCCTACGGCGGCGCCTACGTGGTCATGAACTCCCGCTCGATCGGCGCCGACTACGCCGTCGCCTGGCCCTCGGCCGAGCTCGCCGTCATGGGGGCGGCCGGCGCGGTCGAGGTCGTGAACCGGCGCGAGATCGCCGAGGCCGCCGACCCCGAAGCCAAGAAGGCCGAGCTGGTCGAGGAGTACTCGGAGAAGTTCCTCAACCCCTACGCCGCCGCCGACCGCGGCTACGTCGACGACGTCATCGACCCGGCCGAGACCCGCCGCAAGGTCAACGCCGCCCTCGACATGCTGGAGTCGAAGCGCGAGGAGCTCCCGCCCCGCAAGCACGGCAACATCCCGCTGTAGCCGGAGGCACGCCCATGGACATCCAGCCCACCCCCAGCGACGAGGAGGCCGCCGCCATCGCGGCGGCGATCGAGGTCACCTGGCCGCGGGCCGGCGGCGGCGAAGGCCCGGACCGGGTCGGGCGCTGGCGCTTCGCCGGCCGCTGGTGGACCCAGCCGGTCCCCCTCCGCCGCAACCGACCCTGGTGAGCCCGTCGTGACCGAGCCCGACGCGCCGGCGGTCGAAGTCACCACCGTCGGTCCCGACCTGGCGGTGATCCACCGGGGCACGGAGGTGCGCCGCTACGAGGGCCTGGCGCCCGACACCGAACACGACCTCGACGGGGTGGTGGTGCGCACCCTCCCCCATCCCGGCGGCGAGCTGCTCAGCCGGTTCGCCACCGTGAACGACCTCCACTTCGGCGAGGAGCGCTGTGGCGTGGTCGAGGGCCACGAGGACACCATCGGTCCCATCCTCGAGTCGGCGCCCGGCGAGCCGCCATACCCGCTCACGATGAACCGTGCCGCGGTGGAGGAGATCCGCGCCCTCGGCGTCGTCGCCGTGTTCGCCAAGGGCGACCTCACCACGAACGGCACCGACGAGGAGTACCAGGCGTTCCTCGACACCTACGAGGCTGCCTTCGGCGACGCGCTCGTGCACGTGCGCGGCAACCACGACGCCTACCTCCACCAGACCTACGCGGCCTGGCCGGTGCAGCGCCGCGACCTCCCCGGTGCCACGGTCGTGCTCCTCGACACGTCGGTGCCGGGCCGGTCGTCGGGCGGGATCACCGCCGAGCAGCTCGCCGAGCTCGACGAGATCGCCGCCGGGGCCGACGTCCCCGTCGTCGTCCTCGGCCACCACCACGCCTGGAACCCTGCCTCGATGGAGCGCCCGGACACCTACTTCGGCATCCACCCGGACGCCTCCGAGCACCTCGTCGAGCTCGCCGGACGGCGGCCCGGCATCGTCGGGTACTTCGCCGGCCACACTCACCGGAACCGGGTGCGCCACTTCACGCCCACCGGGCGCATGCCGTGGGCGGAGGTGGCCTGCGTGAAGGACTTCCCCGGCGCCTGGGCCGAGTACCGGGTGTACGAGGGCGGCATCGTGCAGCTGCTGCACCGCATCTCCTCGCCCGAGGCCCTCGACTGGACCGAGCGGACCCGCCAGATGCACTGGGGCGGCTACGGCGAGTACGCCTTCGGCCGCCTCGAGGACCGCTGCTTCCTGCTCCGCCGATGACGCAGCTGCCGCTCGCCGACCAGCGGGTCGTCGACGCGTCGACCGTGCTGGCCGGGCCGTCGTGCGCCCGGTACCTCGCCGACTTCGGCGCCGACGTGATCAAGGTCGAGCGACCGGGCGCCGGGGACGGCACGCGCGACATGTTCCGTCGCGACCCCACCGACGGCGTCACGTTCTTCTGGAAGCTGCTCGGGCGCGGGAAGCGCACGATCGTCCTCGACCTCAAGTCCGACGAGGGTCGAGAGGCGATGCTCGAGCTGTGTGCGTCGGCCGACGTGCTCGTGGAGAACTTCCGGCCCGGCACCCTCGAGCGGCTGGGCCTGGGCCCGGACGTGCTCCACGAGCGCAACCCCGACCTCGTGATCACCCGCGTGACCGGCTTCGGGCAGGACGGTCCCTACGCCGGTCGGGCCGGCTTCGCGACGTTGGCCGAGGCGATGTCGGGCTTCGCCAGCCTGACCGGCGAGCCCGACGGGGGGCCGCTGCTCCCACCGGTCGCCCTCACCGACGAGGTCACCGGCCTGGCCGCCGCCTTCGCCACGATGGTCGCGGTGCACTCGGGCGTCGGCCAGGTCGTGGACGTGAACCTGCTCGAGTCGATGCTGCAGATCATGGGGCCGCTCGTCTCGGCTGCCGCGGTGGAGGGCTACGAGCAGCCCCGCCTCGGCTCGGGCATCCCCTACACCGTTCCTCGCGGCACCTGGCGCTGCGCCGACGGCGGGTGGGTGGCGATCTCCACGTCGGCCGAGTCCGTGGCCCGCCGGGTGCTCGACCTGGTGGGCCTCGGAGACGACCCGTCGCTGCGCTCCTTCCACGGGCGGGTGGCGGCTCGCGAGCGCATCGACGCCCGCATGGCCGAGTGGATCGGCCGGCACACCCGGGACGAGGTGCTCGCCGCCTTCGAGCGCGCCGAGGCGGCGTGCGCGCCGGTGTACGGCATGGTCGACCTGCTCGCCGACCCGCACGTCCGGGCTCGGGGCGCGGTCGAGGTGGTGGACGGCACCCCCATGCAGGGCCTCGTGGCGCGGCTCTCCGCGACGCCGGGACGGATCCGCTGGGCGGGCCGCCCGCTCGGCGCCGACACCGACGAGGTGCTCGCCGAGCTCGCCGAACGCCGAGGCCACGTGCAGGAGTAGGTTTCGCTCGGACTCGAACCAGGAGGAGCGCGCGTTGCGCATCGGGATCGTTGCGCCGCCGTGGGTCCCCGTCCCACCACCGCGCTACGGGGGCACGGAGGCGGTCGTCGACCGGCTGGCTCGGGGCTTCCAGACGGCCGGGCACGAGGTCCTGCTGTGGACGACCGGAGACTCGACGTGCCCGGTCCCCCGCCGCTGGGTGCTCGACCACGCCGAGCCGGACCGCATGGGCTTCGATGCCATCGAGCTGCACCACCTCGTCCGCGGCTACCAGGCGATGCTCGAGTGGGGGGCCGACGTCGTCCACGACCACACCCTCATCGGCCCCGTGTACGCGTGCCGCTACCCCGAGCTCCCCGTCGTCACGACCAACCACGGGCCCTTCGACCTCGCGCTGTCGGCGCTGTACCAGGCCGTCGGCGACGACGTGCCGATCATCGCCATCAGCCACGACCAGGCGTCGCGGGCGGGCGACGTCCCCATCGCCGCCGTGATCCACCACGGGATCGACCTCGACACCTACCCGGCCGGTGACGGCGGCGGGGACGAGCAGGGCGGCTACTTCCTCTTCCTCGGGCGCATGGCACCCGAGAAGGGCGCCCGCCGGGCCGCGCTGGCCGCCCGCCAGGCCGGGGTGCGGTTGGTCATCGCTGCGAAGATGCAGGAGCCGTGGGAGCACGAGTTCTACGAGCAGCAGGTCCGGCCGCTCCTCACCGATGACGTCACCTACGTGGGCGAGGTCGGCCGCGACGACAAGATCCGCCTCCTGCAGGGGGCCACGGCGCTCGTGAACCCGATCCGGTGGCCCGAGCCGTTCGGCCTCGTGATGATCGAGGCCCTGGCCTGCGGCACGCCGGTGCTGGCGTACCGCGAGGGATCGACCCCCGAGATCGTCGACCACGGCGTGACCGGCTTCCTGTGCGACGACGTCGACGACCTCGCAGCGCGGCTCGGCGAGGCGCACCTGCTGGACCGGGACGTGTGCCGGGGCGTCGCCGAGCGGCGGTTCAGCACGGCGCGCATGGTCGTCGAGCACCTCGCGCTGTTCGAGCGGGTCGTGGCCGAGCGCTCCCGACCCCGCACGTGCTCGTGAGCGAGCCGTCGCCCTACGCCGGCACGTCGCCCGTGGCCTCCCTCGGCGCCGCCGACGCGACCGTCACCCTCGTCGAGGGCCAGTCCTTCGCCCTGTCCGGTCGCAGCGGCGACATGCGCGACGACCTCCCGCAGGGGTTGTTCGTCCTCGACACCCGGGTGCTCTCCCGTTGGGAGCTGCAGGTCAACGGGCACCGGCTCGAGCCGCTGGCGGTCGAGCTGGAGGCGCCCTTCGCCGCCCGCTTCGCCGCCCGCAGCGCGCCCGAGGCCGGTCACGCCGATGCCGCGCTCGTGGTCTTCCGCGAGCGCTTCGTCGGGCGCGGGATGCGCGAGGACGTGCGGGTCACGAACCACGGCACCGAGCCCGTGCCCCTGACGGTGGAGCTGCGGTGCGACACCGACTTCGCCGACCTGTTCGAGGTGAAGGAGAGCCGCGTGCGCCGGCGGGGCCGCCACAGCCACGAGATCGAGCCGGGGCGGCTGCGGTTCGGGCACCGTGCGGGTGCGATCGACCGGGAGGTGCAGGTCAGCTTCGACCGCGAGGCGTCGGTCGAGCCGGGATCGGCCACCTGGCAGACCGTCCTCGACCCGGGCGGGCGGTGGGACCTGTGCATCGACGTCACCCTCGAGGTCGACGGCCGCCTCCTCGAACCGGAGTTCACCACCGTCGACGGGCCGGAGCCGGCGCCACGGCGCCGCTTCGCCGAGTGGGAGGCGAACCTCCCGACGATCGAGTCGGAACACGCCGGCCTCGTCCAGACGGTGCGGCGCTCCGCCGCCGACCTCGGCGCACTGCGCATCTTCGACCCTGAGCACCCCGACCTGCCGATCCTCGCTGCCGGGGCACCGTGGTTCATGACGGTGTTCGGACGGGATTCGCTGCTGACCGCCTGGATGACGCTCCTGGCCGATCCGTCCCTCGCCCACGGCGTGCTCGAGACCCTCGCCCGGTTCCAGGGCCGCGACGTCGACCCGGCGACGGAGGAGGAGCCCGGCAAGATCCTCCACGAGATGCGCTTCGGCGGCGCCGGCTCGCTCGCCCTCGGCGGCGGCGACATCTACTACGGCACCGTCGACGCCACGCCCCTGTTCGTGATGCTCCTGGGCGAGCTCCGCCGCTGGAACCCCGACGACGACGTGGTCGGGCGCCTGCTGCCCCACGCCGACCGGGCCCTCGAGTGGATCGAGCACTTCGGTGACCGCGACGGCGACGGCTACGTGGAGTACGAGCGCAGCGACGACCGCGGCCTGGTCAACCAGGGCTGGAAGGACTCCTGGGACTCGATCCGCTTCGCCGACGGCCGCTTCGCCCAGCCGCCGATCGCCTTGGCCGAGGTGCAGGGCTACGTGTACGCCGCCTACGTCGCCCGGGCCCACTTCGCCGAGGAGGCCGGAGACGACGCCGGCGCCGCTCGCTGGGTGGCCAAGGCCACCGACCTGCGGAACCGGTTCAACGAGGACTTCTGGCTGGAGGAGCACGGCACGTACGCCCTCGCCCTCGACGCCGACAAGCGCGCCGTCGATGCCGTGTGCTCCAACGTCGGTCACTGCCTGTGGACCGGGATCGTCGACCCCGAGCGGGCGGCCTCGGTGGCCGACCGGCTGCTGGCTCCCGACTCCTTCTCGGGCTTCGGCATCCGCACGATGGCCTCGTCGATGGCCGCGTACAACCCGGTCAGCTACCACAACGGCTCGGTGTGGCCCCACGACAACGCCCTGTGCATCGCGGGGCTGGGGCGCTACGGCTTCGTCGACCACGCCCACCGTGTCATCGAGGCCCAGCTCGACGCGGCGGCGCAGCAGGGCGGCTCGCTGCCGGAGCTGTTCGCGGGGTTCGGCACCGAGGAGCTGTCGATCCCGGCCGTCTACCCGACGTCGTGCTCCCCCCAGGCGTGGGCGGCGGCCGCACCCCTGCTGTGGCTCCGCTCCCTGCTGCGCATCGACCCGTGGGCCACCCGGGGCCAGCTGTGGCTGGCGCCGGCGCTGCCGGACTCCATCCGGCGCCTGCGCGTCGACGGCCTCCGGATCGCCGGCCGCACCATCGGCGTGACGGTCGAGGGCGGCCGGGTGGAGGTCGACGGGGCCGGCGACCTCGAGGTCGTGCACCGACCGCGGCCGCCGCTGCGGGCCGCGCTCGGCGGGTCCCCTCCCGACTGAGCCGGCTCGGCCGTTCAGGCGGGGGCGACCTCGATGCGGTCGGTGGTCCACTCCCGCGCCGCGCCCAGCGCGGCCCGGGCCTTGGCCTCGAGCTCCTCGGCCTCGAGGCCGTGCGTGGGGTAGGCGGCGACGCCCGCGTGGAACCGGCGGACGTGGCCTGCCTCCACCAGGTTCCGGCGGACCCGCTCGGCGGTCCACACAGCGCCATCCTCACCCGTGTCCTCGAGGATGCACACGAACGTGCCGTCGGCTCCGCGGCCCGCCACGTCGGCCTCGCGCAGGGTGCGCCGCAGGACGTGGGCGACGTCGCCGGCATCCGCCGGCGCGGCGGGCTCCCGACCGTCGGCTTCCAGCACCTCGAAGTAGACGATCGACAGCGGGCGCAGTGACCGGCGGGCGACGGCCACCCGGCCCCGTAGGGTGGTGGCGACGAAGTGCTCGTCGAGGAGGCCGGAGCCGCCGGCGGGCGGCCCGGACTCGAACAGGGTGCGGAGCGGGTCGTCGTCGGGCTCGGGGTCCGGCTCGGGCGACGCGAGCAGCGCCTCGAGGTCGCGGATGCCCTCGGCGGCCTCGGCCGACGCCGCGCGGTCACGGGCCAGCCGGCCGTCGAGGGCGAGCAGGGCGGTGACCGCGCTGGCGGTGCCGCCGACGACGGCGAGCAGCGGGCTGGCCAGGGCGACGGCGCCGCCGCCCGCTGCCGCCGCGACCGAGGCGGCGGCCACGAGCGCCCAGCCCGGCACGGGTCAGCCCTCGACCAGGTCGAGGAGCTCGCCCATGAGCTTGGTCAGGTCGAAGTCCTTCGGGGTGTAGACCGCGCTGACCCCCGCCTCGAGCAGCGGTGGGCGGTCGTCCTCGGGGATGATGCCGCCGGCGACGACCGGGGCGTCGCACCCGGCCTCCCGGATGAGCCGCACGGTCTCGGGGACCAGCTCGAGGTGGCTGCCCGACAGGATCGACAGGCCCACGGCGTCGACGTCCTCGTCGGCCGCGACCCGGGCGATCTGGGCCGGGGTGAGCCGGATGCCCTGGTAGATGACCTCGAAGCCGGCGTCACGGGCAGCGACCGCGATCTGCTCGGCGCCGTTGGAGTGGCCGTCGAGGCCGGGCTTGGCCACGAGCAGCCGCGGCGGGCCGCCGTCACGTCCCTTGATGCGCTCCGCCACCGCCCGCAGGCCGTCGCTCACGCCGTGCCCGGCAGCCGCGGCGACACCGGTGGGCGCTCGGTACTCGCCGAACACCTCGCGCAGCAGGCCCGACCACTCGCCGGTGGTGCCTCCGGCGTGGGCGAGGTCGATGGTCGCCGGCATGATGTTCTCGCCGGACTCGGCGACCCGGCGCAGCTCGTCGAGGCTGCGCTTCACGGCATCGCTGTCGCGCTCGGAGCGCCAACGCTGCACGTCGGCGATGAGCTCGTCCTGCACCCCGGGGTCGACCTTGAGGATCGAGTCCTCGCCGCCGAGCGGGGACGGCGCCGTCTCGGTGAAGGCGTTGACCCCGACCACGACCTGCTCGCCGGACTCGATGCGGCGGATGCGCTCGGCGTGGCTGCGCACGAGGCGGCCCTTCATCTCGTCGATGGCCTCGAACGCCCCGCCGAGGCCGAGGATGTCCTGCATCTCCGCCCAGGCCGCCTCGGCCAGGTCGGACGTCAGCCGCTCCATGACGTGGGAGCCGTCGAAGATGTCCTCGTGCTCGAGCAGGTCGGTCTCGTGGGCCAGCACCTGCTGCACCCGCAGGGACCACTGCTGGTCCCATGGGCGGGGCAGGCCGAGCGCCTCGTTCCAGGCGGGCAGCTGGATCGACCGGGCCCGGGCCTTCTTCGACAGGGTCACGCCGAGCGCCTCGAGCACGATGCGCTGCACGTTGTTCTCGGCCTGCTGCTCGGTGAGGCCGAGGCTGTTCACCTGGACGCCGTAGCGGAACCGCAGGGCCTTGTCGTCGGTGACGCCGTAGCGCTCGCGGCCGATGCGCTCCCACAGCTCGGTGAAGGCCCGCATCTTCGCCGTCTCCTCGACGAAGCGGATGCCGGCGTTCACGAAGAAGCTGATCGAGCCGAACACCTGGGCGAAGCGATCCTCGTCCACCTGGCCCGACTCCTTCACGGCGTCGAGCACACCGATGGCGTTGGCCAGGCTGTACGCGATCTCCTGGACCGGCGTGGCGCCTGCCTCCTGCAGGTGGTAGCTGCACACGTTCATGGGGTTCCACTTCGGGATCCACTCGGCGCAGAAGGCGATCATGTCGACGATGAGCCGCCGGCTGGGGATGGGCGGGAAGATGTACGTCCCCCGGCTCAGGTACTCCTTGACGATGTCGTTCTGGGTCGTGCCCCGCAGCGCCTTCGACTCGGTGCCGTGGTCCTCGGCGTTGGCCACGTAGAGGCCGAGCATCCACGCCGCCGGCGCGTTGATGGTCATCGACGTGTTCATCTCGCCCTGGGGGATGCCGTCGAGCAGCTCGCGCATGTGGCCGAGGTGGGCCACGGGGACGCCGACCTTGCCGACCTCGCCCCGGGCCAGGACGTGGTCGGGGTCGTACCCGGTCTGGGTCGGGAGGTCGAACGCGATCGACAGGCCGGTCTGACCCTTGGCGAGGTTGGTCCGGTACAGCTCGTTGCTGGCCTTGGCCGTGGAGTGCCCCGAGTAGGTCCGCATCATCCACGGGCGGTCCTTCGGGCGCGGCGTGTCGGGCATCGGGGCGCTCATGGCGCCCATTCTCCGCCACCGGCCGGAGGGGTCGCCACCTCGGAGCGCTGGTCAGGTGCGCAGCATCCGGCTGACGGCCGTCGTGACCTCGCGCACCTTGGCGTCGAAGGCACCCGGGTCGTCGGCGTCGGCCGCCTCGCGCACGCAGTGGCGGATGTGCTCGTCGAGCAGGCCCATGCCGACGCCCTGGAGCGCCTTGGTCACGGAGGCGATCTGGGTGAGCACGTCGATGCAGTACGTGTCCTCCTCGACCATGCGCTGCAGGCCGCGGACCTGCCCCTCGATCCGCCGCAGCCGGGCGGTGTACTGGTCCTTGGTCATCTCGTGGCCGGGCATGGAGCCAGTGTACCAGATAGGGGTTGGGGGTATACGCCTCCAGTGGTAGGGTGCAGACATGCGCACCCGGATCGACCTCCCCGTCGAGGGCATGACGTGCGCCGCCTGCTCGAGCCGGATCACCCGGGGGCTGAACAAGCTCGACGGGGTCGAGCACGCCAACGTCAGCCTCGCCTCGTCCCGAGCGACCATCGTCTTCGACGACGAGCAGCTCGCCCGCGAGGACTTCGAAGCCGTCATCGGCACGCTCGGCTACTCGGTCCCCGAGGTCGACGACCAGGCCGCGTCCGAGGCCCGCTGGCTCCGCGCCCTGTCCCGCCGCCTCGCCGTCGCCGCCGCCCTCACGGTGCCCGTCGTGGTGCTGTCGATGGTGCCGGCGCTGCAGTTCGACGGCTGGGCCTGGGTGGTGTTCGCCCTGACCACGCCGGTGGTGCTCTGGAGCGGGCTCGGGTTCCACCGGGCCGCCCTCATGAACGCCCGCCACGCCACGGCGACGATGGACACGCTCGTGTCGATCGGGACGCTGTCGGCCTACCTGTGGTCGGCGGTGGCGCTCGTGTTCCTCGACGCCGGCTCATCGGACGGCATGGACATGGCCGGGATGCCGGGCATGGCCGACGCCGGCTCGTCCGGCGAGGCCCACGTCTACTTCGAGACCGCCGCCGTCATCGTCACGCTCATCCTCCTCGGCAAGTGGTTCGAGGCCCGGGCGAAGCAGCGCAGCGGCGAGGCGATCCGGGCGCTCGCCGAGCTGGGCGCCCGCACGGCCCGGCTGGAGGACGGCACCGAGATCAGCGTCGACGACCTCGTCGCCGGCATGCGCTTCGTCGTGCGACCCGGCGAGAAGGTGCCCACCGACGGCCGCGTCGTCGACGGCGAGAGCGCGCTGGACGAGTCGATGCTCACCGGCGAGCCCGTGCCCGTCGACAAGGGGCCGGGCGACGAGGTGATCGGCGCCACCGTGAACACCGACGGCCGCCTCGTGGTCGAGGCCACGCGGGTCGGAGCCGACACCGCACTGGCCCAGATCGTGCGCCTGGTGGAGGAGGCCCAGGGCAGCTCGGCACCCGTGCAGCGCCTCGCCGACCGGGTCTCGGGGATCTTCGTGCCGGTCGTCCTCGGCATCGCCCTGCTCACCCTGGCCGGGTGGTTCCTCACCGGCCACCCCGCCGACGACGCCTTCACCGCCGCCGTCGCCGTGCTGATCATCGCCTGCCCGTGCGCGCTCGGCCTGGCCACGCCCACGGCGATCATGGTGGGCACCGGCCGGGGCGCGCAGCTGGGCGTGCTCATCAAGGGCGGCGAGGTGCTCGAGCGCACCCGCGCCGTCGACACGGTCGTGTTCGACAAGACGGGCACGTTGACCGAGGCCCGGATGGAGCTGGTGGCCGCCGAGGCCGTCGACGCCGGCATCGACACGTCGGTGCTGCTGCGCCGAGCAGCATCGGTGGAGGCGATGAGCGAGCACCCGATCGCCGCCGCCATCGCCGCCGGCACCACCGACCACCGACCGGTCGAGCGCTTCCGCAACCTGGCCGGACGTGGCGTCCGGGGCACCGTCGACGGGGTCGAGGTGCTGGTCGGGCGTCGCCTCCTGTTCGACGAGGTCGCCGCCGAGGTCGAGGCCGCGGCCGCCGCCCAGGAGGCCCAGGGCCGCACGGCCGTGCTGGCGGGCTGGGACGGCCGGGCCCGCGGCGTGCTCGCCGTGGCCGACGCGGTGAAGCCGACCGCCGCCGAGGCGGTCGCCGCCCTCCACGAGATGGGGCTGCGCACGGTGCTGCTCACCGGCGACAACCAGCGCACCGCCGAAGCGGTGGCCGGCGAGGTCGGCATCGACACCGTGCTCGCCGAGGTGCTGCCCGACGACAAGCTCGCCGAGGTCCGGCGCCTGCAGGAGCAGGGTCACGTCGTCGCCATGGTGGGCGACGGCGTGAACGACGCCCCGGCGCTGGCGGCGGCCGACCTCGGCATCGCCATCGGGACGGGCACCGACGTCGCCATGGAGGCCTCCGACCTCACGCTGGTGGGCGGCGACCCCCGCCGCGTCGCCGACGCCATCGCCCTGAGCCGGCGCACGCTCTCCACGATCAAGGGCAACCTGTTCTGGGCGTTCGCCTACAACACGGCGGCGATCCCGCTGGCGGCCTTCGGCCTGCTGGTCCCGATGATCGCAGCGGGGGCCATGGGCTTCTCCAGCGTCTTCGTCGTCACCAACTCCCTGCGCCTGCGCCGCTTCCGCGGCGTGCACCGCGCCACCCACCCCCGACCCACCGAGGAGCGCACCCGTGCCCACCGCGACCTACGACGTGCCTGACATCTCCTGCGACCACTGCGTCGCCGCCATCACGGGGGCCGTCTCGCCTCTCGACGGCGTCGAGTCCGTGGACGTCTCCGTCGACGCCAAGCAGGTGACGGTCGCCGGCGAGTTCGACGACGCCGCCGTGCGCGACGCCATCGACGCCGCCGGCTACGACATCGCCTGATCAGCGTCCCTCGCCGTTGCTGCGAGGTCTTCCGGAACGGGCTAGTGCGATCGGACCATTGTGCGCGCCATGACGATTTCGGCCTCAAGCGCCGCTGACGGCGGGCCGAAACCAGGACCATGATCCGCACCGCCGCCGCACTCTTTGCCAAGAAGACCGCCGTCGTCGCCGTCACGGGCGCTGTCGTCCTCGGAGGCGCCACCCTCGCGCTCGCCGAGGGCCTCCCCGGAGAGGAGCCCATCGATGAGTCCGAGCTGATGGAGGGCCTCGAGACCCCCACCTGTGACGAGGGCGAGACCTACGACGTCGATCTCGGGGAGTGCGTCACCGACGCCCCCGCCCCGGACGGATCGGGCGACGACGCCGACGCCTGCACCGACGACCTCGCGACCCCCGACGTCGACGAGTGCGCCACGGGCGACGACGATGACGCCGACCTCGACGGCTCGGGCGACGACGCCGACGCCTGCACCGACGACCTCGGCACCCCCGACGTCGACGAGTGCGCCACGGGCGACGACGACGACAGCGCCGACCTCACCACCCAGGACGTGGACGAGGACGAGGTCGCCGGCGAGCACCCCGAGAACCACGGCAAGTACGTCTCCGAGGCGGCCCAGGGCGGCGGCGAGTGCGCCGGCCTGACCGGCCGGGACAAGGGCCAGTGCGTGGCGAAGGTCGCTCGCTCCGACGCCGGCAAGCCCGGCGCCGAAGCACCCGCCCCCGAGGAGGAGCCCGCCGAGGAGCCGGCCGAGGAGCCGGCCGCCGAGGAGGAGCCCGCCGAGGAGGAGCCCGCCGAGGAGGAGCCCGCCGAGGAGCCGGCCGTCGAGGCCGAGGACGAGCCCGCCCCGGCCCCCAAGGCTCCGGGCAAGCCCGACCACGCCGGCGCCAAGGGCAAGGGCGGCGACAAGCAGTAGCCCGACCGACGAAGGGCGCCTCGCCCGGCCCGGTCAGGGGGTCAGGCGAAGGCAGACGGCATCGGCAGGCTCAGCGCATCGCTGAGCCTGCCGATGTAGTCGTTCCGGGGCACGTCGACGGCGCCCAGCGAGCGCAGGTGGTCGGTGGTCCACTGCACGTCGAGGAGCCGGTCGACCTCGTCCTCGCTCAGGAGGTCGACCAGGCCGACGAGGGCGACCTTGGAGGCGTCGCGCCGGTGGTGGAACATCGACTCGCCGGCGAAGAGCCCGCCGATGCACACCCCGTACAGGCCGCCGGCGAGCGTGCCATCGTCCTTCGACCAGGCCTCGACGCTGTGGGCCCAGCCGAGGCGGTGCAGCGTGCGGTAGGCGGACTGGATGCCGGGGGTGATCCAGCCGTGGGGCCGTGTGGGTTCGGCGCACGCGTCGACGACCTGGTCGAAGGCGGTGTCCACGCGGATCTCGTAGCGAGCGTAGGAGCGGCGCAGCGACCGGGTGAGTCGCAGGCCGTCGAGGGGCAGCACGCCCCGGGGGTCGGGCGACCACCACGCCAGCGTGCGCCCCCGGTCGACGTGCATCGGGAACAGCCCCTGGCGGTACGCCTGCAGGACGGTGCCCGGCTCGAGGTCGCCGCCGACGCCGACCACGCCCGAATCGTCGGCCTGCTCCGGGTCGGGGAAGGCCCAGGCGCAGGGCGGCGGTTCCACGGGCATCGGGCGCCGATCATCCCATGCGGACCCCGGCCGGGCGATCTTCGTGCGGCGCCGGTCCTAGCGATCGCGCATCGTTCAGTAGTCGTAGAAGCCGGTGCCGGACTTGCGGCCCAGGTGGCCGGCGCTCACCATGCGGCGCAGCAGCGGCGAGGCGGCGTAGTTGGGGTCGCGGAACTCGTCGTACAGCGCGTCGAGGATCGACACCGACGTGTCGAGGCCCACCAGGTCGAGCAGGGCGAAGGGGCCCATCGGGAAGTTGGCCCCGCCCTTCATCGCGGCATCGATGTCGTCGCGGCTGGCGGTGCCGTTCTCCAGCATCCGCACGGCGTTGTTCAGGTAGGGGAACAGGAGGGCGTTGACGATGAAGCCCGCCCGGTCCTTCACCAGCACCGGGGACTTGCCACAGGCCTCGGCGAACTCGCGCACGCTGGCGACCGTCTCGTCGGAGGTCACCAGCGTCTGGATGATCTCGACCAGGCTCATCATCGGGGCCGGGTTGAAGAAGTGGACGCCGCACACCCGCTCGGGGCGCCGCGTCTCCATCGCCATCTCGATGACCGGGAGCGTCGACGTGTTGGTCGCCAGGACGGCGTCGTCCTTGCAGTGGTGGTCCAGCTCGTTGAAGAGGTGGACCTTGGTGGGGAGGTCCTCGACGACCGACTCGATCACCAGGTCGCAGTCGGCGAGGTCGTCCAGCTTCGACGTGGCGGTGACGCGGGCGACGGCGGCGTCGGCGTCCTCCTGGGACATCCGCTCCTTGGACACGAGCCGCTCGAGCGACTTCTGCATCGAGGCGAGGGTCGCCTCGGCCGACTCCTGCTTGCGGGAGCGGAGGACCACGTCGAAGCCCGACGTGGCCGCCACCTGGGCGATGCCCGACCCCATGATCCCCGAACCGATGATCCCCACGCGCTTGATCGTCATGGGGTTCCAAGATACCCACCGGTAACCACAGCGCCCGAAACCGCCGCCCGGCGCGCCGGCGCGGTCCGCCCGGCCGCCGGGGTCTGGGAGACTGCCGCCGTGCGCGAGCCCGGCATCATCCCCACGGGGTACGAGCGGACGCTGCCACCCGAGGCGCAGCTCATCACCCGCGCCCGCCGCCGGGCCCTCGTCCGCCGGGCGACCGGGCGCGTGCTCGACCTCGGCGGGGCCGACACCCACCGAGCGCTCTGGGCCACGGCCCGCGTCGCGCCGGTGGAGGTGCTCGACGGAGGTGGCGACCCGCGCCTCGCCGAGCTCGTCGCCTCGGGCGAGCGCTTCGACACCGTGGTGTCCGTGTTCCAGCTCGCGGCCGCTGCGGACCTGGATCCCCTGCTCGCCGCCGTGCGGTCGGTCCTGTCCGACGACGGGGCGCTCCTCTTCCTCGAACCCACCCGGGTCACCGGGCCCACCGGTCGCCTCCAGCGCCTGGCGGCCCCGGCGGTGGCCGCCACCACCGGGTGGCGCACCGACCACGACGTCCCCATGGCCCTGCGCCGAGCCGGGCTCTCGGTGACCGATGTCGAGCGCCACCGGGTGCCCACCCTGCAGCCCTGGCTGCGCCAGCTGGTGGAGGGCCGCGCCCACCGGGCCCTCCTCCCCCGCCCGGCGAGCGACCTCTGAGGCCGTCCCCAACCGGCGGAAGATGGCCCGATCGGGTCATGGCGGACGAGCCGGCCCATTCCGCACACTCTCACCGGCGGGCGTCGCACGCGCGCCAGGAGAAGGAACCGTGGCCCTGAAGCTCCCCGACCAGCACCAGCAGGCGATGGTCGTGCCCGTCGCGATCGGGATCCTCGCCGCGCTGGCGGCCCTCGCGGCGCTGGTCCAGGGCAGCGTGCTCGGGGCCGTGCTCGCCGCCGGCGCCGGCGCGCTGGCCGCGCTCGACCTGCGCCGGCGCAGCGGCGTGACGCTCACCGGTCCCGAGCTGGACCGCCTCCGGGAGGCCGAGCTCGCGCTGGCCAGCGCCGCCGACACCGAGGAGGCCGCTCGCCAGCTGGCCGAGCACGCCATCGCCCTGCTCGGCGCCCGCAGCGCCGTCGTGCTCATCGAGGGCATCGGCGACACCGTGCGGGTGGCGGCCGGGCCGACGGCCGGCGAGGACGTCTACGGCTCGGGGTCCCGCATGCGCCTCCTGCAGGACGCCGGCCTCCCCTGCGGATCGATCGCCGTCTCGGCCCGCGCCGACGGCCGGCCGTACGCGGCCCGGCACGAGCGCATCCTCGACGCCCTCGCCGAGCGGGTCTCCACCACGCTCCACCAGCTGTCGCTGCTCAACGACGTCAGCACGGAGCGCCGCACGCTCGCCGACCTCGTCACGTCGTCGTCGGACGGGATCTTCTCGGTCGGCTCCGACCTGCGGGTCCGCCTGTGGAACCCGGCCATGGAGGCGATCACCGGCGTCCCCGCCGACGCCGCCGTCGGCGAGCACGTCGCCGCGTCCTTCCGGCCCACCGACGAGCACGGGCACCCGGTGAGCGGGTCGGCCGACCCGGGGCGCTCCGGGCGCGCCGTGCCCGGCGTCCTCGTGCGCATCGAGACGGGCGGCGAGGACCGCTGGCTCACCTGCTCCTACGCGCCCCTGACCGACGGCGGCTACGTGGTCATCGCCCGCGACGACACGATCCGCAAGAAGGTGCAGGACGACAAGGACGGCTGGATCGCGCAGGTGTCCCACGAGCTGCGCACGCCGCTGACCCCGATCAAGGGCTTCCTGCACACCCTGGCCCGGCGCGACGCCGAGCTCACCGGCGAGGACCGGGCCCGCATCTTCGAGATCATGATCCGCGAGGAGCAGCGCCTCGAGGCGCTCGTCGACTCGCTGCTCCGCTCCACCCAGCTCGACGCGGGCGGCGTGGTCGTGGTGCCCACCGAGGTGGCCTGGGGCGAGCAGCTCGCCCAGCAGGTCGAGCTCGTCCACCGCCAGGACCCGGCCCGTGAGGTCGGGCTCCGGGTCGACGACGGCGCCCGCACCGTGCTCGCCGACGAGGCCCTGGCATCGGGCATCGTGCGCAACCTGCTCACCAACGCCTTGAAGTACGCCGAGGGCCCGCTCGAAGTCGTGGCCGAGCGTGACGGCGACGAGGTGATCACCAGCGTCGTCGACCACGGCCCCGGCATCCCCCGCTCCGACCGGGAGCGGATCTTCGACAAGTTCACGCGGCTCGGCAACCACCTCACCCGCTCGCAGCAGGGGGTGGGGCTGGGCCTGCACATCGCCAAGCAGTCGGCCGAGCGCCTCGACGGGCGGATCTGGGTGGAGGAGACGCCGGGGGGTGGTGCCACCTTCCGCTTCGCGCTGCCCGCAGCGGGCACGTCGGTGCCGCCGCCAGGTGCGGGCGACGGCCGTCCGGGACGGCGCCGCTCCTCGCCGCTCAGGCCTCCAGGATCTCGACCCGTTCGATCGTGACATCGCGGCTCGGGCCGCCGCCGAGCTGGCTCGACGGGTCGTCCTCGTGCAGCCCGATGATCGCCTGCAGCACGTCGAGGCCTTCGACGACGTCGCCGAAGAGCAGGTAGGTGCCCCGGCTGTTCAGCAGCTCGACGTTCGGGCCGGTGCTGAAGAAGAACTGCGCCGAGGAGGAGTCCGGGCCCTGCGACCGGGCCATGATCAGCTGGCCCTCCTGGTAGTCGAAGGGACCGGTGTACTGGCCGGTGGCCTCGTCGGTCTCGAAGGTGCCGCCCTCGTCGGGGATGGTGTAGCCGGGGCCGGGGTCGGTGTTGTCCTGCGTGTGCGGCGAGCCGCCCTGGATGATGTCGATCGAGGGGTCGGTGCGGAACAGCAGCGTGTCGTCGTAGTAGCCGTAGCGGGCCAGGGCCACGAAGTTGTTCACCGTGTTCGGCATCTCGACCTCGCGCAGGTCGACGAGCACCTCGCCCTCGGAGGTGACGAAGCGGGCCTGGTAGTCGACGCCGTCCTCGAGGCAGTCCTGGAACGGGCCGTCGAAGTCGATGGTGCGTTCGGCCCCCTCCTCCGGCGGGCACTCGGTCTCGCCCTCGACGACCGCCGGGACGGTGGTCTGCGTCGGGGTGCCGTCGCCGTCGTCGGCTTCGTCTTCACCGGCGGTGGCGGACGTCGTCTCCCCGTCCTCGCCCTCGTCCTGGGCGGCGGGGTCGTCGGTCGTGGCGACGTCGTCGTCGTCATCGGCGCTGAGCACCGAGTAGCCGATGGCGAAGGCGAGGAAGGCCACCACGGCGAGCCCGATGAGCAGCCCCTTGCGGCGGGTGGCCTGGCGCTGCTCGAGCCGGCGCAGCTCCTCGATCTTCTCCTGTCGCGCCGACTTCTGGCGCTCGCGCTTGGAAGTTCCCACGTCGGGCGACGGTACTTGCCTCCGACCACGGCCTGCGAAGCGCGGCTCGCTACGCTGCGTGCAACCCGACGCGCGGTGGGGCGGTCGGGCGATCTGTTCAGGACCCTCGGGAGGCAGGCGGCATGGCGAGCGACGAGGACGACTACTCCTCCTTCTCCGTGGAGGTGGGGCAGCGCCTGCGGGCGGTTCGCCGGCTCCGCAAGCTGTCGCTCGACGACGTCGAGCGGGAGAGCGGCGGGCAGTGGAGCGCCTCGGCCATCGGCGCCTACGAGCGCGGCTTCCGGAACCTGAGCCTGCCCCGGCTGCGCGAGCTCGCCGAGTTCTACGACGTCCCCATGTCGGTGCTGCTCGGCGAGTCCGACGACGACGACGAGACCGACCGCCCGTCGAAGGTGATCCTCGACCTGGTGGCGCTCTCGGGCATCCCGGAGGCCGAGGCCGTCCACCGCTACGCCCGCTCGATCATCCTCGAGCGCGGCGACTTCAACGGCCGCGTGCTGTCCGTGCGGCGCGACGACCTGCGGGCGATCTGCTCGCTGCTGCACGCCACCGAGACCCAGACGCTGCAGCAGCTGCGCGACTGGGACGCCCTGGTCGAGGGCCTGTAGCGCGCACTTCGGGACCGGCGGCGCCGCTCGGTAGCGTCAGCCGTCGTGATCGTCGTCCAGAAGTTCGGTGGCACCTCGGTTGCCGATCCGGAGCGCATCCGGGAGGTCGCCGACCACGCCGTGCGCACCAAGCGCCGGGGCACCGACGTCGTCCTCGTGGTCTCGGCGATGGGCAAGGAGACCGACGAGCTGCTGCGGCTGGCCGACGACGTCTCCTCGAGCCAGCCCGGGCGCGAGATGGACATGCTCATCACGGCGGGCGAGCGCAAGGCCATGGCCCTGGTGGCCATGGCCATCTCCGACCTCGGCGAGCGGGCCCAGTCGTTCACCGGCTCCCAGGCCGGCTTCATCACCGACACCAACCACAAGGACGCCAAGATCCTCGAGCTGCGGCCCGAGCGCATCACCCAGGCGCTGCGCGACGGCGTCATCCCCGTGATCGGCGGCAGCCAGGGCGTGTCCACCGACCGCGACGTCACGTTCCTCGGCCGGGGCGGGTCCGACACCACCGCCGTCGCCATCGCCCACGCCCTCGGCGCCCGGTACTGCGAGCTCTACACCGACGTCTCCGGGGTGTACTCCGCCGATCCCCGCATCGTGTCGAAGGCCCGACGGATGCCGGAGATCTCCTCCGACGAGCTGCTGGAGATGACCGCCAGCGGCTGCCCGAAGCCGGCGATGCGCTCGGTGGAGTTCGCCCGCCGCCACGGCGTCACCCTCCACGTGCGCTCCGCGTTCACGTGGGAGCCGGGCACCATCGTCACCCTCCCGAACGATCGCACGGAGAACCCCGACATGGAACAGGCCGTCGTCAACGCCGTCACGCACGACACCTCGGAGGCCAAGGTCACCGTGTCGGGCGTGTCCGACCAGCCGGGCGTCGCCGCCCAGATGTTCACGGCCCTCGCCGACGCAGGCGTCAACGTCGACATGATCGTGCAGAACGTGTCCGAGCACGGCCGCACCGACATCTCCTTCACCTGCCCGCACCCCGACGCCGAGCGGGCCACCGAGCTCATCAACTCCCTCTCCGGCTCGGTCGGCAACGCCGGGGTCGGCTTCGACCACGACATCGGGCGGGTGTCGGTGGTCGGCGCGGGCATGAAGTCGAACCCGGGCGTCGCCGCCAAGATGTTCCAGGTCCTCGCCGACAACGACATCAACATCGAGATGATCTCCACCTCGGCGATCCGCATCTCCTGCGTGATCCAGCAGTCGCAGGTCGAGCGGGCCGTCGAGGTCCTGCACACCGCGTTCGGCCTCGACGCCACCTGATCCCTCCTCGGCCCGTCCCCCTGCCCCCCAGAGTCCCCGTGTCCCGCGCCCTGCGACCGCTCGCCCTCCTCGTCCTGGTGGTGGGCGTGGCGGCGTGCAGCGAGTCCGACGACGCCTCCTTCGCGCCGGTCACCGATCCGGGCGGCAACACGGTCACGGTGGAGGACGACGGCGAGGAGCCGCGCCAGGAGCTGCGGGTGCGCCGGTCGGCCGGCGACGTCGACCGGGTCACCCAGCTCCAGGAGACGTCGCTGGAGATGGCCATGGGCGGCCAGCGCCAGTCGGTCACCAACCCGCCCATCGAGCTCGACCTGCGCTACGTGGTCGACGAGGCCACGGACGACCGCATCGAGCTCACCGGCAGCTACGAGGACATCCGCATCGGGGAGGGCGGCGACCCGGCGGCCGCCGCCCAGCTGCGCGGGTCCCTCGACGCCCTCCGGGAGGCGACGGCGCACACGACGATCACGCGCCGGGGCAGCATCCTCGAGGGCCGGATGGAGGGCTTCGACATGCCCGGCCTGGCCGGCGAGATCGCCGAGCAGCTCACCTCGAGCATGGCGGAGAACGCCCAGAGCCTGAGCATGCCCTTCCCGGTGGAGGCGGTGGGGATCGGGGCCCGCTGGCGGGTCGAGACCGCGACGGAGATCGGGGGGCTCCCGATCGAGCTGACGACGGTCATCGAGCTCACCGAGCTGGACGACGAGCGGGCCGCCGGCACCGTCGAGCAGGCCCTGCGCTTCGTGCCGGGCGAGGTCGAGGTGTTCGGCACGCAGGCCACGGTGGTCAGCGGGGAGCTGGCGGGGATCGGCACGATCGAGTGGGACCTGGTGGCCGGCATCGTCCCCCGGTCCGACATCACGACCACCGGCACCACCGTGCTCGAGGTCTCCGGCAACCGGGTCGAGCAGCGCCAGGAGATGCGCATCGCCCTGCTCGCCCGCTGATCCGCGGCGGAACGATGTGGGTCGACCGGCCGGCGGCCTCGTAGCCTCAGGGGCATGCGTGTAGGCATCCTCGGAGCAACCGGCCAGGTCGGTGGCGTCATGCGCCAGCTGCTGGCCGAGCGGACCCTCCCCGTCGAGCAGGTCCGGTACTTCGCCTCGCCGCGCTCGGCCGGGCGCACCCTCCCCTGGGGCGACGACGAGGTCACCGTCGAGGACTCGACCACCGCCGACTGGTCGGGGCTCGACGTCGTCCTCGCCTCCGCCGGCGCCACCGCCTCACGGGCGCTGGCCGAGCAGATCGCCGCCGCCGGCCCGATCGTCATCGACAACTCCTCGGCCTGGCGCATGGACGACCGCGTCCCGCTCGTGGTGCCCGAGGTCAACGCCGACGCCCTCGACGACATCCCGCTCGGCATCGTCGCCAACCCGAACTGCACGACGATGGTCGCCATGCCCGTGCTCAAGCCGCTGGCCGACGAGGCCGGCCTCGAGGCCATCGTGGTGTCCACCTACCAGGCGGTCTCCGGCGCCGGGCTGTCCGGCGTCGAGGAGCTCGACGCCCAGGTCCGCAAGGTCGGCGACCGGGCCCCGGAGCTGACCCTCGACGGGCGGGCGGCCGAGTTCGGCGAGCCCGACAACTTCGTGAAGCCCATCGCCTACAACGTGCTCCCCTTCGCCGGCGCCCTCGTCGACGACGGCCTCGAGGAGACCAACGAGGAGCACAAGCTGCGCAACGAGTCGCGCAAGATCCTCGGCCTGCCCGACCTGCAGGTGTCCGGCACGTGCGTCCGGGTGCCCGTGTTCACCGGGCACTCGCTGTCGATCAACGCCCGGTTCTCCCGCCCGATCACCCCCGAGCGGGCCCGCGAGCTGCTGGCCGCCGCCGCGGGCGTGCAGCTGGTCGACGTGCCCACGCCGCTCGACGCCGCCGGCATCGACGACACCCTCGTCGGCCGCATCCGGGTCGACCCCACGGTCGAGCACGGCCTCGCCCTGTTCCTCTCGGGCGACAACCTCCGCAAGGGCGCGGCGCTCAACACCATCCAGATCGCCGAGGAGCTGCTCCGCCGACGCTCCTGATCCGTCAGCAGGCGCAGGGCAGCTCGCCGCAGACCGGGCAGCCCGAGGCGTAGCGCTGGGCGGCCTCGTCGAGGCTCAGCCCGAGCTGGTGGGCCAGCGAGGCGACCCAGGCGATGACGTCGCCGAGCTCGTGGAGCTGCTGCTCGGGGGTGCCCTTGCGCGTGGCCTGGGCCAGTTCGCCGACCTCCTCGCACAGCCACGCGATGGTGGGCGCCGTGCCGCGATCGGCGTCTCGCTCGCCGTAGGTGGCGGCGATGGTGGCCTGGAACTCGGCGATGTCCACGGCGGCGGAGCGTACCGACCCACCATCCACCCACCGCCCGGCGGCGAGGTCCACACTTGGCTCGGATGCGGACGCGGTTCGGGGGACTGGCAGCCGCGCTGGCGCTGGGGCTCGGCGCCTGCGGCTCGGGGACGACGACCGATGATGCCGCGCCGGTCGATCCGGGCGGGGAGGCCGCCCTCCCCGCCGACCTGGTCAGCGCCCGCGACACGCTGCCGCCGGCGCCGGCGACCGCCGACGCCCTCACGATCGTGCTCACCCACCCGGGCGGCCCGCTCGACCCCGGGCTGGACGCGGCGGCCGCCGCCCTGGCCCAGCGTCCGGACGTCCACGTGGTCATCGCCGTGGCGGGCGAGCCGGGGTCCGCCACGATGAGCGGCTTCCCCGTCGCGGTGACCGGCGCCACCGCGGTCGACGCCGTCGCCGCCGCGCTCGACGCCGACCCCGACACCGATCTCGTGGTCGTCGGCATCTCGGGCGGTCACGGCATCGGCACGACCTCGGCGGAGGCGGACGCCGCCGCTGCTCGCGAGGTGCCGGCGCTGGTGGTGGGGTCCGGGCCCGGCCCGGAGCCCGACCTGGCCGCCGCCACGATGCAGCTCCTCGAGGTGCTCGACCTCGACCTCGACCGGATCCTCACCGGCGACGTGCACCGGCTCGCCGTGCCCAGCTGCGACCACGGGATGCTGCGTGGACGGCTCACCGCCCGTCCGGCGACGGCGGCACCCGAGGATCTCCGGGCCGACTGCACCGCCACCGTCGTGCCCGGCTCGGCGGAGGCCGAGGCGTTCGGCGCCGGCTACGCCACCCTCGCCCCGCTGCGGTGAGCGGCTCAACCCACCGCTACGCCATCCCGTACACGTGCTCGACCGGGAGCTCGACCACGAGGCGCCGGTCGGCGACCATCGCCCGCCGGTACTCCGCCCAGTCGTCGTGCTCTCCGGCCACCGAACGGTAGAGGTCGACGAGCGCATCGACCGTGGCGTCGTCGGCTGCTCCGGCCACGGGCAGCAGGCGAGCGGTCCCCTCGACGACGGCGTAGGCCCAGAAGTCGTCGCGGCTCACGTGCAGGCTCGCCCGGGGGTCCCGTCGCAGGTTCGCCGTCTTGGCGCGATCGTCGGTGACCGAGACGCGGATGACGTCGTCGGACCCGAGGGCGTAGACGACGTTCGACAGCTGCGGCCGGCCATCGCGCTTGATGGTCGTCAGCACGCCGTGCTGGTTCGAGGCCACGAGCTGGTGGAGGGCATCGGTGTCCATGCCTGCGTCAACGCCCGGGCGCCCACCGCGATTCCACGAGACAATTGACAGCAGCACTCGCAGATGTTTCCGTGGGCGGATGCCCGTCACCGTCACCCTCCTCGGCACCGGCAGCCCGCTCCCCGACCCGAACCGCGCCGGCCCGGCCACGTTGGTGCAGGCCGGAGGCACCAACGTGCTGGTCGACGCCGGGCGGGGCGTCGTCATGCGCCTCGCCGGTGCCGGACTGTTCCCGAGCGCGGTGCACGCCGTGCTGCTGACCCACCTGCACAGCGACCACCTCTGCGCGTTGAACGACGTCGTGACCTCGCACTGGGTGACGAGTCCGGTCGCCACGCCGCTGGAGATCCACGGCCCGGACGGCACCGCCGAGGTCGTGTCCGGCATGCTCCAGATGCTCGCCCCGGACGTCCGCTACCGGCTCGACCACCACGACGACCTGGCCGCCGGGCCCGACGTGCGGGCCATCGAGCACCGCCCGGGAGACTCGTTCGAGCTGCACGGGTGCACGGTGACCGCCCACGCCACCGACCACCGGCCCGTGGAGCCGACGGTCGGCTACCGGATCGAGCACGAGGGCACCGTCGTCGCGCTGGCCGGGGACACCGTCCCCTGCGCCGGCCTCGACGACCTGTGCGCCGGCGCCGACGCCTACGTGCAGACGGTCATCCGCGACGACCTCGTCGCCCTCGTGCCCAGCCCCCGGCTGCAGGACATCCTCGACTACCACTCGACGGTGGCCCAGGCCGGGCAGACGGCGGCCCGCGCCGGCGTCGGCACGCTGGTGCTCACCCACTACGTGCCGCCGCTGCAGCCCGGCCAGGAGGACGGGTGGCGGGCGATCGCCGCCGAGCACTTCGACGGCGCGATCGTGCTCGGCGACGACCTGACCTCGGTCACGGTCGGCTGATCCGGAGCGCCGAAGGCGCGTGGGGCATAGCCTCGCCGCATGTCGATCCCCGTCGACCTCGATGCCCTCCGCGACCAGCTGGCGCAGCGCCGGCGACCCGCCTACGTCATCACCGCCGGCGACGCCGGGCCCCCGCACCTGGTGGCCACCTACCTGCGCTGGGCCGACGGGGCGTTCGAGGCGCCGGCCGGGCGGCACACGGCGCGCAACGTGGGCGAGCGCCCGCACGCCAGCGTCGTCGTCCCACCCGACGAGGCGGGCGGCTACTCGCTGATCTTCGACGCCGACGCGGCCGTCGACGGCGAGGTCGTGCGCCTCGCTCCCACCACGGCCGTGCTCCACCGCCCGGCCGAGGGCGAGGGCGAACCGGGCTCGTGCGGCCACGACTGCGCGCCGGTCACGAGCGCCTCGGACCCTGCTTGACCGAACGGTCAAGTTGGTCACTAACCTCCGCCCATGTCGATCGCCATCACCGATGAACACCGGACGCTGACCGAGACCGTCGCCGACTTCCTGACCAAGAAGGAGGCCCGGCTGGCGAACCGGGCGCAGCTCGAGGCGGCCGAGGAGCAGCTCCCGGCGTTCTGGGGCGACTTCGCGGCGAACGGCTGGCTGGGCCTGCACGTGCCCGAGGCCCACGGGGGCTCCGGCTACGGCCTCGAGGAGCTGGTCATCGTCGCCGAGCAGCTCGGGCGGGTCGCCGCACCCGGCCCGTTCATCCCGACGATGATCGCGAGCGCCGTGCTCGCCGCCGCCGCCGACGGCGACACCCAGGTGGCTCACCTCGCCGGGCTCGCCGACGGCTCCACGGTGGGCGCGTGGGCGACCCACGTCGACGCGACCCTCGACGGCGAGCGCCTCACCGGCTCCGCCGTCGCGGCGGGCGGCGGCCTCGCCCAGGTGCTCCTGGTCCCCCTCGGCGACGACGTCGCCGTGCTCGACCTCACCGGCGACGGCGTCACCGTCGAGGTGCCGCCCAGCCTCGACCCCGGCCGGCGCAGCGCCCGCGTCCGCGTCGACGGCGCCGAGGTGCGCGTGCTCGCCGGCGCGGCCCGCACCGCCACCGACCTTGCCCGCACGATCCTGGCCGCGGAGGCCACCGGTGCGGCTCGCGAGTGCACCGAGGCGGCGGCGGCCTACGCCAAGGAGCGCCAGCAGTTCGGCCGCCCCATCGCCATGTTCCAGGGGGTGAAGCACCACTGCGCCAACATGGCCGTCGCCACCGAGCTGGCCACCAGCGCCGTGTGGGATGCCGCTCGCGCCGCCGCCACCGGCGGCGACCAGCTGCAGTACGCGGCCGCCGTGGCCGCCACCCTCGCCGCCCCGGCCGCCGACCTGTGCGCCAACCTCAACACCCAGGTGCACGGGGGCATCGCCATCACGTGGGAGCACGACGCCCACCTGTACATGCGCCGTGCCACCTCTCTCCTGAACCTCGTCGACCACAAGGTCGCCGCCGCCGAGCTCACCGACCTCACCCGGCGAGGCGTCCAGCGGGCCAAGGCGGTGGAGCTCCCGCCCGAGGCCGAGCCGATCCGCGAGGAGGTGCGCGCCTTCGCCGCGAGCATCAAGGACCTCTCGGCCGAGGAGCAGCGCGACCGGCTGATCGAGACCGGCTACGTCATGCCCCACTGGCCCAGGCCCTACGGGCGCGAGGCCGGCGCCGTCGAGCAGCTGGTCATCGAGGAGGAGTTCCGCGCCGCCGGCATCAAGCGGCCCCAGTACGGCATCACCGCCTGGAACATCCTCACGATCATCCAGCACGGCAACCAGGACCAGCTCGACCGCTGGGTCATGCCCGCCCTGCGCCAGGACGTGATCTGGTGCCAGCTGTTCTCCGAGCCCGACGCCGGCTCCGACGCCGCCGGCGTGAAGACCAAGGCCACCCGGGTCGACGGAGGCTGGCTGGTGAACGGCCAGAAGGTGTGGACCTCGGGTGCCCACTACTCCGGCATGGGCTTCGCAACGGTTCGCACCAACCCCGACGTGCCCAAGCACGACGGCATCACGATGATGGCCATCGACATGCACGCCGACGGCGTCGAGGTCCGCCCGCTGAAGATGACCCAGGGCGGCTCGGAGTTCAACGAGGTGTTCTTCAACGACGTGTTCGTGCCCGACGACGACGTGGTCGGTCCCGTCGACGGCGGCTGGACCGTCGCCCGTGCCACGCTCGGCAACGAGAGCGTGAGCATCGGCGGTGGCACCGGCGCCATGAGCCTGCCCTCCGAGGCCCTGGTCGCCGCGTACGACGCCCACCCCGAGCGCCTCTACGGCGGTGCGGCCCGCATCGGCCGCTACGCCGCCGAGCTGCAGGCCATGGGGCTGCTCAACCTGCGCAGCGCCAACCGCGCCGTGCAGGGCAGCGAGCCCGGGCCCGAGGGCGCCATGACCAAGCTCGTGGTCTCCGAGGTCGGCCACGAGGCCGCCGCCATCATCACCGAGCTCAACGGTCCGGACGCCCTCTTCATGGACGGGGCGGGCGGCATGGGCAACCAGCTCGTGCTGATGCACCGCGGCATGTCGATCGCCGGCGGCACGTCGGAGATCAAGAGGAACCAGATCGGCGAGCGCATCCTCGGCCTGCCACGCGACCCGTTGCTCAAGTAGTGCACCGGTGAGCGGGGCCGCGGCGCCCGGAACCGGCTCCTGGGCCGCCCTCGCCCACCGGGCGTACCGGCAGCTCTGGATCGCCGGCGCGCTCGTCTTCTTCGCGGTCATGGCCCAGAACATCGCCCGGGCGTGGTTGGCGCGCGAGATCACCGGCACCAACGCCGGCCTCGGTGGCGTGCTGATGGGCTTCGGCCTGCTGATGCTCGTGGCCACGCCGTTCGGGGGCGTCGCCGCCGACCGGCTGTCCAAGCGCGCCGTGATCGCCGTCGCCACCGCCATCCTCCTCCTGTCGAGCGCGTGGATCGGCATCGCCGTCGCCCTCGACGCCGTCGAGTACTGGATGCTGGTCGGTGCCAGCGGCCTGCAGGCCGTGGGCTTCGCCCTCTACGGGCCGGCGCGCATGGCCTTCATCAGCGAGCTGCTCCCCGACGAGACGGTGCCGAACGGGATCGTGCTCGGGCAGATGAGCGGCGAGGCGGCCCGGGTCGCGGGGCCGGCGATCGCCGGTGTGGTCATCGGCGCGCTGGCCGACGGCACGGCCATCGTGTTCATCGGCGCCGCCGTGCTCTCGGGCATCTCGCTCGCCCTGACCATGCCGCTGCCACCCGGCCACCCCCGACCGGGACGGCCGGTGCGGTCGGTCATCGGGGAGATCGTCGACGGGGTGCGCTACGTCCGTCACCACGACAGCCTGCGCCTGCTGGTGCTGACGTCGCTCGGCGTCGTGATCGTCGGCTTCCCCTACATCGCCTTCCTGCCCACCGTCGCCGACGAGATCTTCGACGTCGGCTCCACCGGCTACGGGGTGATGTCGGCGGTCACGGCGGCCGGTGCCGTCGCGGCCGCCCTGCTGACCGCCCGGTTGTCGGCCGGCAGCCACCAGGTCCCCCTCCTCGGCTTCGCCGGCGTCGTGTTCGGAGCCGGGATCGTCGGCCTGGGGGCGGCCCCGCACTTCGCCGTCGCGCTGCTCGTGCTGGCGGCGGCCGGTGCCGCCAGCCTGGCGTTCCAGACCACGAACCAGTCGCTGCTCCTCGCCATCGGCGACTTCGAGTACCACGGCCGCATCCAGAGCCTGGTCATGCTCGGCTTCAGCGGCTTCGGCATCGCCGCCCTGCCGCTGGGGATCGTGGCCGATGCCATCGGCCTGCGCACCACGTTCGCCATCACCGGGGCCGTGGTGCTGCTCATCAGCGTCGGCTTCCTGGTGCGGGCCCGCACGGCGATGGAGCCCCGTCGCGTCGACCCGCCCTTCTGAGGCGCTCAGGACTCCCAGTCGACGTCGGGCAGCGTGGCGATCCAGCCCTCGGCGATGCGGTCGCCCTCGAAGCGGTACGACGACATCCAGGTCACGACCTGCGCCCGCTCGGTCTCGATGTTGACCCCGCGGCTGGTGGCGCGCACGAAGATCACGTCGCCCTCCCGCGCCCACGCGTCGACGGTGGTGACCGGCGAGTGCAACGTCCGCTGGTACTGCACGAACTCGGCCTTGAGCTCCTCACGGGTGAGGGTGACGGTGCCCGAGGAGTTGTGGCGTACGTAGTGCTCGGCGACGATCTCGTCGAGCACGGCGACGTCGCGGTCGCGCCAGACCTCGTCCCAAAGCCGACGAACCACCCGCAGCATCCCCTCGGCCATCCCGGGAGGATAGAGGTCCGTACACGCGGACGAGCCGCCGGCAGGGCCGGCGGCTCGTCGTGCGAACGATGCCGCTGTCGTTCAGATGGGGCGGACGTTGTGGGCCTCGTCGCCCTTCCGACCGGGGCCGACGTCGAACTCGACGGTCTGACCCTCGTCGAGGGACTTGTAGCCCTCGCCGGCGATGTTGGAGAAGTGGACGAACACGTCGTCGCCATCTTCCCGGGAGATGAAGCCGAAGCCCTTCTCAGCGTTGAAGAACTTCACGGTGCCTGTAGCCAAGTGATCTATCGATTCTGTGTGATGTGAACCCGGACGACGTGCCCGGACCCCAGCCACCGTATCGGCCCGGGACCGCGACCGCGTCGTCAGCGGTCGCTCGACGCTGCGGCGGTGAACGTGATCGGCACGTGCAGGGGCCGGCGGTTGAACGCCGCGTGGTACTCGATCCGGTCGGCGGGCACCGCGAGGCGCAGGTCCGCGAGGCGGCTGACGATCTCGCCGATGGCCACCCGCAGGTTGAGCCGGGCGAGGTTCGAGCCGGCGCACCGGTGGGGGCCGGCGCCGAACGCGAGGTGGCGGTTGCTCGCCCGGTCGATGCGGAACTCCTCGGGCTCGTCGAACTCGGCGGGGTCGCGGTTGGCGGCGGCCCACGACACATAGACCTTGTCGCCCGCCGCCATCGGCTGGCCGGTCAGCTCGGTGTCGTGGCGGACGGTGCGACCGATGCCGGGGAACGACGTGTCGAGGCGCAGCAGCTCCTCGACAGCGGCGGGCACGAGGTCGGGCTGCTCGCGCAGCTGCGCCGGGATCTCGGGCTGGGCGCAGAACCGGAGCACCGATTGGCCGATCACGCCCGCCGTGGTGTCGAGGCCCCCGAGGATCAGCAGGAGGATGAGCCCCTGCACCTCGTCGTCGCGGATCGGCCGGCCCTCGATCTCGGCGGCGAGCACGGCGTCGACGACGTCGCGCACCTCGCGGCGGCCCTCGGCCCGGCGGCGGTCGGTCAACTGGCGGATCCACCCGTTCAGCTCCACGTAGCAGTCACGCGAGGCCGGGTTGCCGGGGTCGGTGGCCCCGGCCGCGGTCTGGGTGACGTGGGCGACCTCGTCGGCCGGCGCGCCCAGCACCAGCTCGAAGAAGACGAGGCCGGGGAAGGGCACGGCGAAGTCGGCCATGACGTCGGCCTCGCCCGCGCCGGCGAAGCCGTCGACCAGCTCGGACGCGATCCGCTGGGCGCCCTCGGCGAGGGGGGCGACGGCGGCGGGCGTGAACCAGCGGTTGACCAGCCGCTTGTACTCGCGGTGCAGGGGCGGGTCGATGTGCTCGGGGATGGCGAGCGCCACGTTCGGGTTCGCCGGGATGCTCACCCCCAGCTGCGAGCTGAACGCCTCCCAGTCCTGGGCGACCGCCACCACGTCGGCGTGGCGGGTGACGATCCAGTAGCCGCCGTGCTGGTCGGAGTGCGCCACCGGGCACCGGTCGCGCAGCAGGGCGAGCGACTCGTGGAGGTGGGCGCCGGCCTCCGGGCCGCGGTAGTCGAAGTGGTGCAGGACCCGGTCGGGGTCGGGGCCGGCAACGGGCTGCGCGCTCACGCCGTGGTCGGGAAGCCGAGGTCGATCTCGCTGGTGGCCGGGTCGGGCCAGCGGGTGGTGACCACCTTGGGGCGGGTGTAGAAGTGCACGCCCTCGGGGCCGTAGATCGCGCTGTCACCGAAGATCGACGCCTTCCAGCCGCCGAAGCTGTGCCAGGCGACGGGCACCGGGATCGGGACGTTGACGCCGACCATGCCCACCTGGATCTCGCGCTCGTAGCGGCGGGCGGCGCCGCCGTCGCGGGTGAACACGGCGGTGCCGTTGCCGTACGGGTTGGCGTTCACCAGCTCGACGGCGTCGTCGAAGGTCGGGACCCGCACGACGCTCAGCACCGGGCCGAAGATCTCGTCCTCGTAGGCCCGCATGCCCGGCTTCACGTGGTCGAGGAGCGCGCAGCCGAGGAAGAAGCCCTGCTCGGGGACCCCCTCGGTGCCGTCGGCCACGACCGTGGCACCCTCGGCATCGGCTCCGTCGACGTAGCTCCGCACCTTGTCGCGGTGCTCGGCGGTGACGAGCGGGCCCATCATCGAGCCGTCCTCGGTGCCGGGTCCGATCTTCACCGACGGGATGCGCTCCCGGATGGCCTCGACCAGCGGGTCGGCGACCTCGCCGACCGCCACCACGACGGAGATGGCCATGCACCGCTCCCCCGCCGAGCCGTAGGCGGCGTTGATGGCGGCGTCGGCGGCGGCGTCGAGGTCGGCGTCGGGCAGGACGACCATGTGGTTCTTGGCGCCGCCGAGGGCCTGGACGCGCTTGCCGTTGGCGGTCGCGGTCTCGTGGATCGAGCGGGCGACCGGCGTGCTGCCGACGAAGCTCACGGCGGCGACGTCGGGGTGGGCGAGCAGCGCCTGCACGGCCTCGACATCGCCATGCACCACGTTGACCACGCCGCCGGGGAAGCCGGCCTCGGTGACCAGCTCGGCCAGGAGCACCGACGCCGAGGGGTCCTTCTCGGAGGGCTTGAGCACGAACGTGTTCCCGCAGGCCACGGCGTTCGCCAGCATCCACAGCGGCACCATCACCGGGAAGTTGAACGGGGTGATGCCGGCGACGACGCCCAGGGGCTCGTGCACCGTGCGCACGTCGACGCCCGTGGACACCTCGGTGCTCACCGCCCCCTTGAGGAGCGTCGGGATCCCGCAGGCGAACTCGATGCACTCGAGGCCGCGGGCGACCTCGCCACGGGCATCGTCGAGCACCTTGCCGTGCTCGGCGACCACGAGCCGGGCCAGGTCGTCGGTGTGGGCATCGACCAGCTCGCGCAGGCGGAACATGGCCCGGGTGCGCGTCGACAGCGACGACGTGCCCCACCCCTCGAAGGCGGCGGCGGCGACGTCGACGGCTCGGCCGACCTCGTCGGCGCTCGCCAGCGCGACCTCGGCCGCCTGCTCGCCCCTCGCCGGGTCGTAGACCGGGCTGGTCCGCCCGCTCGTGCCGGGCGTGGCCTGCCCGCCGATCCAGTGCTCGATCCGCTGCATGTCGGTTCCCGGGGCTCCCAAGTGAGTGAGTGCTCGCTGACCACGCGACGGTACTCTCCGCCCATGAGCACGACAACCGTCGGCACCGCTGCAGGGGACCTGGCCATCGCCTACGAGGTGGTGGGCGAGGGCGGGCGGCCGTGGATCATCACCCCGGGCGGACGCGTCAGCAAGGACTACCCGGGGATCCGGGAGATGGCGCAGGCCATCGCCGACGCCGGTGACCAGGTCGTGATCTGGGACCGCCCGAACACCGGTGCGTCCGACGTCGTCTTCGAGCGGACGCCGGAGTCGCTCCTGCAGGCCGACGCCCTGGCCGGGCTGCTCCGGACCCTCGATCTCGGACCGGCCGTGCTCGCCGGCGGGTCGGGCGGCTCCCGCGTCTCGATGCTCGCCGCCGGCCGCCACCCCGACGTCGCGTCGGGGCTCGCCGTGTGGTGGATCAGCGGCGGCGTGCTCGGGCTGATCGGCCTCGGCTGGCACTACTGCTCGGAGTCGATCCGGGCCGCCTTCTACGGCGGCATGGAGGCGGTCGTCTCCCTGCCCGACTGGCGGGAGGTGCTCGAGCGGAACCCGGCCAACCGCGACCGGATGCTCGCGCTCGACCCCGCCGAGTTCATCGGGGTGCTCGAGGAGTGGATGCTCGCCTACTGGCCCGGCGGCGACGAGCTGGTGCCGGGGCTCACCCCCGAGCAGCAGGCCGCGCTCGGCGTGCCGACCATCGTGTTCCGCAGCGGCGACGTCGACCTGAACCACCCCCGGGAGACCTCCGAGCAGGTGGCCGCCGGCCTGCCCCGCGCCCGCCTGGTCGACCCGCCGTGGGGCGAGCGCGAGTGGCGCGACCGCCAGGAGGCCCGCAACCGCGGCGAGGGGTCGCTGTTCGACCGCTGGCACCTGCTGGTGCCCCAGCTGCTCGAGTGGGCCGACGAGGTCGTGCCCCGCTGATCATCGGCGACAATCCGGGGTGGACAGTGGACAGTCGCCCGCCCCCGAACCGGCGTTTGTGGATGGATTCGAGACGACCCTGGCCCGCGTGTTTGGTGATGCCCGTCGAGGGCGAGATCAGGTCTCCGGGGCGATGAGCGCGACCGTCGGGAAGTATGTCCGGTATCGACCGACGTCTCTGGTCAGCAGGTCGAATCCGGCGATCGCAGCGTGAGCGCCGATGAAGAAGTCTGGAAGGGTCGTCGACTTCGTGCCCTTGTTCCGTCGGTAGTCGCGGAAGACCTTGCCGGCAAGGAACGCTGCCGCCCACGGGATCGGTTCCCGGCGGTAGTCCTGGGCCGGGAGCGCGTCCTCGAGTGCTTCGACGGTCGTGAACCGGATCGACACCTCGGAGTACACGATTGGGTTGATGAAGAGCGGACCGGCCTCCGACGCGTCTACGAGAGCATCGGTGGACCAGTCCTCCCACACCGGATCCCGGGTGAGGATGTCCAGCAGCACGTTGCTGTCGACGAGCGTTCCTCCTGGCACGTCAGGCGCCGCGGGTCAGGGCCATGATCTCGTCGGTCGTCATCGCGACGTCCCCGCGGCCCTTGAGACGTTCGGCGAGCTGGCGCCCACGACTGGGACCACGGTCGCTCTTGCGGACGACGATGGTGTCCTTGCGGCGCTCGAACTCGACCTCGGTTCCAGCGCCGATCCCCAAAGCATCCCGGAGATCCTTGGGGATGGTGACCTGACCCTTCTCGGTGACCTTCATCGTAGGAATCCTACCAGTCATACTTTTACTTGCGCATCGCCGTCGCGCCGCGATTGGGACACGTCACGAAGGTTCGGGGGCGCGGACCGACCTTCAGCTCCGTGCTCGCCGTCAGGCCTGGCGGTGGGCGTGGAGGGCCGCCTCGAAGCCCCGGTGGAGGTGCTGGAGCGCCACCTCGTTGCGCCCGAAGATGACCTTCTCGACCAGCCCGGTGGACAGCCCGGGCTCGGTGCGCCCGGCGACCCAGAAGTCCTCGCCGTCGACGACCGTGTCGCAGATCCACGGCGCCATGTCGACCAGCTTCGCCGTCTCCTCCTCGGAGAGCCCGGGCCGCAGGTACGTGGAGTGGATCACCGCGGAGGTGGTGGGGCCCGTCGGCACGATCTGCCAGAGCTCGATGTGGCGGCTGTCGAAGGTCAGGCTGACGTTCGGGAAGATGGCGTACTGGTAGCTGAAGTGGCGCGAGACGTCCTCCCACTCCTCCTCCGGCACGTCGCGCAGCTCGTCGATCGAGCGCAGGGCCGACGCGTTGCGCAGGTGCGGGCCGAAGGCGTCGAAGGTGAGCACCCCGCCGTAGGCGTAGGAGGCGAGCGTGTCGCGGTGCAGGAAGTTGAAGTGGTAGTTCTCGCGGTAGGTGTCGAGCGTGGTCTTCCAGTTGGCGCCGACCTCGTGCACGTGGGGCTCGGAGTAGAGCGGCCAGCCGGCGAAGTCGAGCAGGGCCAGCTCCTCGGCGAGGGCGGGGCCGAGCAGCTCGTCCACGTCGATGGGGCCACCCGGGCGCAGGCCACCGATCACGAGGCCGTACCCTTCGGCCACCGGCAGCTCGATCAGGTTGGTCTCGTCCTGGCAGAAGCTGCCGAACGCGTCGGGCGAGGGGATGCCCACCAGCGTCCCGTCGAGGTCGTAGGACCAGGCGTGGAACGGGCAGGTCAGGCGCCGGGCCTTGCCGATCCCGTCGACGATGCGCACGCCGCGGTGGCGGCACACGTTGGCCATGGCCCGCACGCTGCCGTCGCGGGTGCGGGTCACCACCACCGGCGTGTCGCAGATGTCCACGGTGAGGTAGCTGCCGGCCTCCGGCAGCGCGCCGGAGAGGCACAGGACCAGGGGGTGGTGCAGGAACAGCGCCTCGACCTCGTCGCGGAGGCGGTCGGGCGAGGTGTAGTGCGCCGAGGGGACCTCGACCACGTCGTCGGCCAGGTCGGTCGTGCCGGCCTCGATGTGGGCCAGCAGGCGGCGCACGATGTCGTGCTCGAGCGCTTCGCGGTCCATGGTGTCCCCCTGGGTCTCCCCTGCGGCGTCAGGACCAGGGTAGCGAGCGAGTGTTCACTCCGTCACGGCCAGAGGAGATCGGCGAGGCGGCGGCGGTGCGCGTCGGGCGAGCCGAACAGCGAGCGGTCGAGCAGCGCCCGCTTGAGGAAGCGGTGGATGCCGCTCTCCCACGTGTAGCCGATGCCCCCGTGGAGCTGCATCGCCGTACCCACGACCTCGACGGCGGTGTCGCCCAGGTACGACTTCGCCCGGGACGCCGCCTTCCCGGCATCCGCATCGCCGGCCGCGACGGCGGCGGTGGCCTCCTGCAGCAGCTCGCGCCCGAGGCGCAGGTGGACGAGGCCGTCGGCGCACTGGTGCTTCACGGCCTGGAACGAGCCGATGGCGCGGTCGAACTGCCGGCGGACGCCGACGTAGGCGACGGTGGCGTCGAGCATGGCGGCGGCGATCCCGTAGGCGTCGACGGCGACGGCGACGGCCGCCCGGTCGAGCACGGCGCCGGCCGTCGCGAGCGGGTCGCCCGTGAAGCGCCACACGTCGTCGCCGGGCACGGCGAGGTCGTCGGCAGCCACGGACGCGAAGCCGCGGCTGGCGTCGAGCACCGGCTCGACCACCACCCGCACCTCGTTCGGTACCCCGGGATCGACCGGATCCGGTCGATCTGCGGGCAGCGAAGGGAGGTGGACGAGGACGAGTCCCTCGGATGCCTCGGCGAGGACGAGCAGGTGGTCGGCGGTGTCGGCGTCGACGACGAGGTCGGCGCGGCCTGACAGGCGCCCGCCGGCGTCGAGGCGGAACGGTGCGACCGGCGACGCGGCGTCGGCATGGGGGGCGAGGGCCACCGCCACCCGGGCCTCGCCGGTGGCGAGCGCGCGCAGGAGGCCGTCGCGGCCGGCGCCGGGCTCGACGGCCTGCGCGGCGGCGACGCCGAGCACGGCGGAGCCGAGGAACGGCACGGCGGCCGTCGCCCGACCGAGCTCCTCGAGCACGACGGCGGTCTCGGCGAAGGTGACGCCGCTGCCGTCGAGGAGCTCGGGCACCTCGAGGCCGAGCCAGCCGGCGTCGGCGGCCTGGCGCCAGCGGGTGCCGGCGTCGGCGTCCTTGCCCAGCAGCTCGCGGGCGACGCCGCGGAGGTCGTCGTGGAGGTCGGCGAACTCGCTCATGCCGTGCCCTTCGCCGGCAGGGGCTCGCGGGGCAGGCCGAGGCCGCGCTCGCCGATGATCGTGCGCTGGATCTCGCTGGCCCCTCCGGGGATGGTCCACTCCCACGAGCTGATGAAGTCGAGCACCCAGGCGCCGGACTCCCAGCCGCTGCTGATGGGCTTGTCGAGCACCTGGTGCCCGGCGACGCCGGCGACCTCGGCGCCGAACCCGGTGAGGCGCTGCAGCAGCTCGCTGTAGTGGAGCTTCACGATCGACGCGTCGGCCGGACCCTCCGCGCCGCGCTCGGACTCCTCCACGAAGCGTCGGCACATCGAGCGCAGGCCGGCGACCTCGATCTCGAGGCCGGCGAGGCGCTCGCGCACCGCCGGGTCGTCGATGGGACGGTGCCCTCGCCAGTCCGGCTGGCGGCACAGGTCGACCAGCCAGGGCAGGGCGGCGAAGCCGAGGCGCTCGGCGAGCTCGAGCATGGTCATGCCCCGCTCGGCTCCCAGCGTCGCCTGGGCGACCTGCCAGCCCTCGCCCTCGGCGCCGATCAGGTTCTCGGCCGGGACGAGCACGTCGTCGAGGAACATCTCGCAGAAGTGCGAGTGACCCGTCGCCTGCTGAACGGGCCGGATGTCGATGCCGGGCGTGCGCATGTCCATGAGGAAGTACGAGATCCCCTTGCGCTTCGGCGCCGACGGGTCGGTGCGGGCGAGCAGGAGGCACCAATCGGCGTGCAGCGCGCCGCTGGCCCACACCTTCTGCCCGTTGACCAGGTAGCCGTCGCCGGTGCGGACCGCCGAGGTCGAGAGGGCGGCCAGGTCGGAGCCGGCGTCGGGCTCGGAGAACCCCTGGCACCAGATCTCGCCGTCGAGGATGGCGGGCAGGTGGCGCCGGCGCTGCTCCTCGGTTCCGGCGTGCAGCAGCGTCGAGGCGGCGTGGTGGATGCCCACGAACGCGAGCACCAGGCGGGGAGCGTCGGCCCGGGCCAGCTCCTGGTACAGCACGGCCTGCTCCGGCACGGACATCCCGCCGCCCCACTCGGCGGGCCAGTGGGGCACGGCCCAGCCGACCTGGCGCAGCTCCTGGAACCACGACTGCTGGAACTCGACGTACTCGTCCTCGCTGACACCGGTCTGGCGCTCGCGCCAGTCGGCGGGCACGTGCTCCTCGCACCACGACCGCACCTCGGCCCGGAGCGCTTCGAGGTCGCGGGTCATGCGTAGAGGCCGGCGATGCCCTGGCGGCCCGCCCGGCGGGTGAGCTCGGTACGGGTGCCGGACACGGGGAGGGGCAGGCGTCGCAGCGGGAGGCTGTAGCGGGAGATCCACGAGATCGTGCTCTCGTCGCAGAAGCCGATGGCACCGTGCAGCTGGTGGCAGATGCGCATGCCGAGGTCGGCGGCCTCGAGGGCGGCGAGGCGCAGGGCGAGCACGTCGGCCAGGGCGTCGGGGCGGCGGGTGGCGACGCTCCACGTGGCGTACTTGGCCAGCTCCTCGACGCCGGCCCGCTCGACCTCGGCCTCCGTGAGCTGGAACTGCACGGCCTGGAACGCGGCGAGGGGCTTGCCGAACTGCTGGCGGTCCTGCACGTACTCGACGGTGAGCGCCGTGGCCCGGTCGAGCATGCCGAGCAGCGTCCAGCACGGCAGCAGCAAACCGAAGAGCACGTCGTCGACGCCGAGGTCGTCGACCGGGGTGAGGTCGACCTCCGCCACCATCGCCGCCTTGCGTGGCGTGGTCGGCAGCGGTCGGGCGGTGGGCGTGCTGCGGCGACCGTCGAGGTCGACGGCGACCCATCGCAGGCTCGACCCGTGGACCGGCGCGGCCGGCCGGGGGCCGCCGACGACGACGAGGGCGTCGGCGTCGAGGTCGGTGGGGCGGGCCAGGCGCTCGGGGACGGAGGCGGGGATGCCCCACCAGCCCACGGAGCGGCAGGCCGCGACGGCTGCCTCGAGCTCGTCGCCGCTCCCCCGCACGTCGAGCTCCCACAGGCCGAGGTCGCCGAGCAGGTCACCGACGAGCGCCTCGCGCCCGGCCGGGTCGGCCTCGGCCCGCTGCACCAGCTCGTCGCCGCCGGCGGAGCCGAGGGCGTCGCGCACCACCCGCCCGAACTCGGCGGCATCGTCTCCGAGGTCGATGATCACGACGCCGCCAGGAGGGCTCGGGAGAGCAGCATGCGCTGCACCTCGGTGGTGCCGGACGCGACGGTGGCCGACACGGCGTAGCGGACGTGGTCCTCGACGGCGCGGGCCCAGCGCTGGCCGTCGTCCCCCTGGGGGTCGGACAGGGCGAGGATGTCGCCGAGCACGTCGGCCGACGTCTGGTCGTTGGTGGTGGCGGCGATGCGGTAGACCGCGGTGTCGCCCGGGGTGACCTGCCCCCGGTCCTGACGGGCGACCACCCGGTAGGCGAGCAGGCGGGCCCGCCGGCAGTGCACGAGGGCGGTGACCCACCGGCCCCGCAGCTCCTCCGGCAGCTCGTCCCACGCGTCGCCCAGAACGCCCGGCGCCTCGGCCAGCAGCTTCTCGCACCGGGCGTAGCGGGCGATCCCGACCCGCTCGAACGACAGCACCTCCTGCACGACCTGCCAGCCGCCGTCGAGGGGACCGAGCAGGTCGGCGTCGTCGGCCCACACGTCGTCGAAGAAGACCTCGTTGAGGTGGTGCGGACCCATCATGGTGGCGATGGGCCGCACCTCGATGCCGGCCCGGTCCATCGGGAGCAGGAAGATGCTGAGGCCCTGCTGCTTGCGCTCCTGCTTGGAGGTGCGGGCGAGCAGGAAGCACCACTGGGCCATGGTGGCGTAGGAGGTCCAGATCTTCTGGCCATTGATCCGCCAGCCGTCGCCGTCGCGCACGGCCGCCGTCTTGAGCGAGGCGAGGTCCGAGCCGGCGTCGGGCTCGCTGAACCCCTGGCACCAGATGACCTCGCCGGCGGCGATGGCCGGCAGGTGCTGGGCCTTCTGCTCGTCGGTGCCGTGGCGCATGATCGTCGGCCCGACCCAGTTCACGCCCATGTACTGGGCGCCCCGGGGCTCGTGGTAGGCCCACATCTCCTCGCGCACCGCGGTCTGGGCCCACGGGGAGGCCCCGCGGCCGCCGTACTCCTCCGGCCAGGCCATGCAGAGCAGGCCCTGCTCGGCGAGCGTTCGGCAGAACCGCTGGGCGATCTCGAGGTCGGCGGGGTCGTCGGTGAACGCGCCCAGGTAGCCGTGGGGGATCTCGTCGGCGACGAGCCGGCGCAGCTGCGTGCGCAGCGCGGCGACCTCGTCCCCCATGTCGAAGTCCATCATCGGGTGCATCCTCCCCGGTGGGTCACCGGGCGGTCCAACCGCCGTCGACGCGGATGGTCTGGCCGGTGGTGAAGCGGCCGGCGTCGCTCACCAGCCAGAGGATCGCGCCGGCGACGTCGTCGGCCGTGCCCTCGTCGGGGAGGAGCTGGTTGCGCTTCAACCAGGCCTGCCCCGTCTCGCGGTCGAAGAGGTCGGCGGTGATCTCGCTGCGGAAGAACCCGGGAGCGACGGTGTTCACCCGGATGCGATGCCTGGCCCACTGCACCGCCAGCTCCACGGTGAGGCCGGAGAGGCCCGCCTTGCTGGCGGCATACGAGGCCTGCGGGATGCTCGGGATGCCGACGTGGCCGCTGATCGAGGACACGTGGACGATCGACCCGCCGCCGGCTTCGACCAGGTGGGGGAACACCGCCTGCGACAGCAGGAACGGTGCGACCAGGTTGAGGGCGAGCGTGCGCTCGATGACGTCGAGCGGCTCGTCCTCGGCCGGGGTCGCGCCCTCGATGCCGCCGGCGACGTTGACGAGGATCGTGGGCGCGCCGAGGCCCTCGACCACCGCCGGGACGACGGCCCGCACGGCATCGGCGTCGAGCAGGTCGCACGGGACCGCCAGGCCGCCGATCTCGGCGGCGAGGGCCTCGATGCGGTCGGCCCGGCGGGCGGCGACGGCCACTCGGGCGCCGGCGTCGGCGAGCGCACGGGCCGTGGACTCGCCCAGCCCGGACGAGGCGCCCGTGACGATGGCGACGGCGTCGTCGAGGCGGAAGCGCTCGGGGACGGACGCAGGCGGGGGCTGCTCGGCCACGTCAGGCTCCGGGGACGACGACGGTGCGGACGCCGTCGGCTCGCCGCAGCTGCTCGATGCCGTCGTTCAGGTCGGCCAGCGGGATGGTGTGCGAGACCATCGAGCCGAGGTCGAGGCGGCCGGACTCGGCGAGGCGGACGAAGCGGGGGAAGTCGCGCAGGATCTGGGCGCCGCCCACGACCGAGCCCTGGATGCGCTTGCCCGAGAAGACGGTGGCGCTCGCCGGGAGCGTGATGGTGGTGTCGCGGGGCGGCATGCCCACGATGGTCACGACGCCGGCGGCGCGGGCGATGTCGATGGCCTGGACGATGAGGTCGGGGTGGCCGACGACCTCGAAGCTGAAGTCGGCGCCCCGGCCGTCCGTGAGCGCGCGGACCTGCTCGACCACCGGGCCGTCGGCCGGGTCGACGGCGTGGGTGGCGCCGGCAGCGAGGCTCGCCTCGCGGCGGCCGGCATCGAGGTCGATGGCGATGATCGTGGCGGCGCCGGCGATGCGGGCGCCCTGGACCACGGACTGGCCCACGCCGCCGCAGCCGATGACGGCCACCGATGATCCGGGGGTGACGCCGGCCGTGTTCAGTGCGGCGCCGAGGCCGGTGGTGACCCCGCAGCCGAGGAGGGCGAGCTGCACGTCGGGCAGGTCGGTCTGCACGGCGACGACCGAGGCCTCGTCCACGACCATCGCCTCGGCGAACGTGCCGCACCCGCACAGCGCCGGCGCCGGTCGCCCGTCGGGCAGCGTGAAGCGCGGGGTGCGCGAGACGGTGGCCTTGAGCTCGCAGTGGTTCGAGTGGCCGTTGACGCACCACCAGCAGCGCCCGCACGCCGGCGACACCGAGGCGAGCACCCGGTCCCCCACCCGCACCCGCTGCACCTCGTCGCCGACCGCTTCCACGATGCCACACCCCTCGTGGCCGGGGACCATCGGGAGCGGCAGGGCGGAGAGGCCGTCGATGACCGTGAGGTCGGTGTGGCAGATGCCGCTGGCGGTGAGCCGCACGAGGACGTCTCGGGGACCGACATCGGGGACGGGCAGGTCCTCGAGGACCAGCGGGGCGCCGACGTCGTAGGCGATGGCGGTCTGCACGGCGCTCCCCTTCCGGCGACCCGGTCGGCCGCCCGCCCGACGCTAACGAAGGAGTGAGTGATCGCTCAATTGATCGGGTGGTGCGCTGGGGTCGCGACGACCGCCTGCTCCGGGCCGCGGCCGTGGGGTTCGCGGTCGCCGTGCTGGTCCACAACGGCGATCACCTGCGGCGGGGAGGTGACGCGGCACCCACCGACGTGTTCGCCGTCGGGACGCTCGGGATGGTCCTCGAGGTCGCGGTCGTCGCCCTGGTGCTCACCGGGCACCGCTGGGGACCGCTCGGCGCCACCGCCATCGGCGCCTCCCTCACCGCCGGCTACGTGGTGGTGCACCTGCTCCCCGAGCGGTCGTTCCTGAGCGACAGCCTCTCGTCCGGCGAGGACGTGACCTGGTTCTCGTGGGTCGCGGTGCTCGGCCTCGTGGCGGCCTCGATCCTCTTCGCGTCGGCCGGGTGGGCCGAGCTGCGCCGGCGGGGCGGTCTGGCCTCGGCGTCGAGGCCGACGGGACCGACAGGATCCCTGACCCATCCGGTGGTGGCCGTGATGGCGATCGGCAACCTCGTGATCCTCGCCGGCTCGTTCGCCACCCTCTGATCGCCCCCCGGAGGATCGGCGCGTTGGTGTCGCTGGCGGACCCGAACGCGCCGATCGGCGCGTTCGGGTCCCACCGGTCAGCGGTCCTGCTGGACGGCGAGGCCGGCGTCGAGGAGCGCTTCGATCGTCGCGTCGTCGACCCCGACCATCCGCAGCACCTCGACGGTGTGCTCGCCGACGCCGGGCAGCTGCAGCGGCGGCCCGGGCCACGGCTCGGGGCCGAGGCGGAGCAGCGGGCCGATCTGCTCGAGGCGGCCCCACTCCGTGGTGTCGTAGGCCGCCACCCGCCCGAGGTCGCGGTTGGCGGGATCGTCGAGGATGCCGCGCCGGAACTCGTCGCGGCTCTGCTCGCGCACGACCTCGACCAGCACGCCGGCCGCGCACAGCGGATCGAGCCACTCGGCTGAAGGCTTCGACGCAAGGGCGGTGGCGATGACCCGTTCGGCCTCGCGTGCGATGCCGTCGTCACTCCCGCCGCGGAGGGGGACGTACCGGTCGGGCAGTTCCCCGACGAGCTCGCCGAGCGCCCGCCACGCGCCGGCGTCGGGGACCACCAGCGCCAGCCACGTGCCGTCGCCGCACTCGTAGATGCGGTAGCCGGGGCCGTACCCGGTCTGGTCGGCGTCGAGGTGCGGGCCGCGCACGAGCGCTCCCCCACGGTGGTAGGTGCCGCTCTGCAGGAGCATGCCGGCGCCGAGGAGGCTGGTGTCCACCCGCCGGCCCGTGCCGCTGCGGGCCCGGTCGTAGAGCCCGGCGAGGATCCCGATGGCCGCCACCCAGCCGCCCGACATGTCGATCGGGATCCACGTCCCGGCGATGGGGTCGTTGCCCTCGCCGCCGACCGCGACCTCGAAGCCGGTGACCGCCTGCATCAGCGCGTCGTTGCCGGGGAGCTTCGCCCGCGGGCCGGTCGGCCCGAAGGCGCTGGCGTGGCAGTAGACGGCGTCGGGGCGGTGGGCGGCGACGTCGTCGGGCCCGATGCCGAGGCGCTCGGCGACGCCGACCCGGAAGTTGTGGAGCACCACGTCGGCCCATCCGAGCAGGGCCTCGACCGCCGGCCGGGCCTCGGGGGCGCCGATGTCGAGCGCGACGCTGCGCTTGCCCCGCTGGCAGGCGGCGACGGCGTAGGCAGCGGCGCGCATGGCCTCGCCCGCCGGCGGCTCGACCTTGACGACGTCGGCACCGAGGTCGGCGAGCACCTGGGCGCCGAGCGGTCCGGCGACGAACGCCGAGAAGTCGACGACGCGCAGGCCGGCGAGGGGGTGAGCGGTCGTCGCCTCGACGCCCGCGGCCATCGGCTCGACCGTGATCGGCGTGCCGATCACCACGTCGGCGCCTTCGGTGCGGGCGAGGCCGACCTCCGCCAGGTGGGGATCGGTGAGCGCGTCCCCCGGGCGGTTCACCGGCTCGCAGGCCACGCCCTCGGCGCGCAGGAGGGCGATCCACTCGTCGCGCCGCCGGGCCGTGAACAGGTCCTTCCAGCGGTCGGCCCGGGCCCGCAGCTGCCCGCTCACCTGGTCGGCGTAGTACCCCTGCTCACTCGGCTCGTCGCCGAGCACCGCGAGCAGCTTGGCGTACATGCCCTTGCCGCCGAACCACACCTGGATCAGCTCGCCGTCGGCGCAGCGGTAGAGGAAGTTCGGGAACGTCGAGCCCTCCCGCCAGTAGCCGGCGACGTCGGGCGGCGCGTCCTCGGCCCGGCCGATCATGCAGCCCAGCGTCGCCAGCATCCCGTCGTACAGCGAGGTCTCGGCGAATCCGCCCTCGCCGGTGAGCTCACGCCGCTGCAGCAGGGCGAGCGCCGACGCGGTCATGAGGAACGCGGCGCCGGCGCCGGGCGCGCGGACGTCGACGAAGATCGGTCCGGGGCGGTGCCCGGCCAGCTGGGTGCAGAACCCGGACCGGGCCTCCACGAGCAGCCCGAAGTCGTGGTCGGTCGGTCGGCAGCGCACGAGGACGAGCCGGGGATCGTCGGCGGACAGCGCCTCCCACGTGAGGCCCCGCTCCTCCACCAGCGCCTCCGGCCCGAAGACCAGCGCGACGTCGGCGCCGGCGAGCAGCGAGCGCACCTCGTCGACGTCGTCGGTGCGCACGACGTGCTTGGCCCGGTGCCACACGTGCGACCACGACAGACGCTCGTCGATGCCGGCCGGTTCCGTGCCGGTGATGCGTGTGACGTCGGCGCCGAGCTCGGCCAGGAGCATCCCGGGCACGCCCGCCGCGAGGCCGAGGCCGAGGTCGCTCGCGCCGGCGGCGACCTCGACCACGCGCAGGCCGGCGCACGGGTCGCTCACGATGCACCCTCCGAAGCGGGCAGCCGCAGCTGGGGCAGCACCTCGGTGGCGGCGAGCCGCACGACCTCGAGCGTGTCGGCCGGCGCCGCCGGGGAGATCACGATGTGTCGCGCGCCGGCGTCGACGTAGGCCTGCAGGCGAGCTGCCACCTCGTCGGGCGTCCCGGCGGGGGCGACGCGGTCGAGCATCTCGGCGGGCTTGTCGCCGTAGGCGCGGCCGAGGAAGGTCCGCACGTCGTCGCGCGCCTGGTCGCGGTCGGCCCGCACCGAGCAGTACAGGAAGATCGCCCACTCGAAGCCGTCGAGGTCGCGCCCGACCTGCTCGGCCTCCTCACGGATGGTGGCGACCGACCGGGCGTAGGCGTCGGGCGAGAACAGGTACGGCATCCAACCGTCCCCCAGACGCGCGGCCCGGCGCATGGCCGGCGACTTGCGGCCGGACACCACGAGCGGCGGGCCGCCGGGCTGCATGGCGTTCGTCGGGTGGGCGACCGGCTGCAGCGTCGCGCCGTCGAGGTCGAAGAAGCGACCGTGGTGGCTGACCTCCTCGCCCGACCACAGGGCGCGCAGCACCTCCATCGCCTCGTCGGTGCGGGCGCCGCGCTCGGACAGCGGGATGCCCACCGACTCGAACTCCACCGGGAACTCGCCACCCACGCCGACGCCCACGGTGAGGCGGCCGCCCGAGCGGCTGTCGAGGTCGGCGAGCTGCTTGCCCACCACGACCGGGTGGTAGAGCGGCAGGAGCAGGACGGCGCTGCCGACCCGGACCCGCTCGGTCCACGCCGTCATCAGGGCCACTCGGGTGATCACCTCGCCCGTGCCGGTGCGGGGCAGGACGTGACCGCCGTGCCACACCGACCCGATGGGCAGGTCCTCGACGGCGGCCAACCAGTCGCGGTCGGGCTCGGGAAGGGCGGCGGCGCCCAGCACGATGCGGTCGGGGGTCCCTCGCATGGCAGCTCCCATCAGGTGATCGCCCCGGCGTCCTTGAGGGCGGTGATCTCGTCCCAGCCCAGGCCCGAGCGCAGCAGCACGTCCTCGGTGTGCTCGCCGACCTCCGGCGCCCGGCGCACGATGCCGGGCCGGCCGCCGAAGCGGACCGGCGACGTCACCACCGGCAGCTCGTTCCCGCCGCCGAGGTCGAGGGAGCTGACGTAGCCGTTGGACTGCACCTGGGGATCTTCGGCGACCTCGTCCGGTCGGCGGACCGGCGCCCACACGCCGGTGGCGCCGTCGAGGGCGCGGCACCAGTCGTCGAGCGACCTGGTGGCGAAGACGGCGTCCAGCGCCTCGACGCAGGCGCGGCTGTTCGCCCGGCGGGCGCCGGCGTCGGCGAAGCGGGGGTCGTCCCGCAGCTCGGGGACGCCGAGGCGCTCGCACAGGTCGGCCCAGTGGCGGTCGGCCTCGATCATCACCAGCGACACGTGGCGTCCGTCGGCGGTCCGATACATGCCGACCAGGGGGTTCACCACGTCGAAGCGGGTGCGTGGGCGACGATTCGTCGACGAATCGTCGCCGATCGCCCGGTCGAGCACGCCGTCGACGACGTCGGGCTGCAGCTGCCAGAGGCCGGCGCCGAGCAGGGACACGTCGAGCTCGACCGGCTCGCCCGTGGTCGCGCGGCGGTAGAGGGCAGACGCGACCCCGGCGGCAAGCGCGAGCGCAGCCGCGTAGTCGCCGAACGCCGGCGGCGGGGGCTGCGGGTCGCCGTCCCCGGCCATCCGGGCCGCCATGCCGGTGCGGGCCCAGTAGGCGGCGTGGTCGTACGCGCCCTGGTCGGCGTCGGGCCCCTCGGGTCCGTAGCCCGAGCCCCGCACGTACACGATGGTCGGGTTGGCCCGCCGGATCTCCTCGAGCTCGATGCCGAGGCGCCGGCGCACGCCCTCGCGGTGGCTGGTGAGGAACACGTCGGCGTCGGCGGCGAGCCGGTGCAGGAGCGCCTGGCCCTCCTCCGTCGACAGGTCGATGCCGACGGAGTCCTTCGAGCGGTTCGCCTGCTGGAACTGCACGTCGACCCCGTGGACGCGGCGGTGCAGGCCGGCGGTGACCAGGCCCCGGTACGCATCGCCGGTCTCGGGGTGCTCGACCTTGACCACCTCGGCCCCCCACTCTGCGAGCAGGGCGCTGGCGGCGGGCACGAAGACGTGCGACGCGACCTCCAGCACCCGCACCCCGGCCAGCGGCAGGGCGGGCACCGTCGCGAGGGGGGATGCCTGGTCGTTCACTCGGCGCCGGACGATAGTGACCGGCCCCCTTGCTGAGCGAGCGTTCGCTTCCGTACGTTCGTCGCGTGGACGATCGCCTGATGCACCGCGAGGCCTTCTACCTGGGCGGCGCGTGGGCGGCGCCAGCCGGGAGCGAGCGCCTCGCGGTGATCTCGCCGTCCACGGAGGCCCCCGTCGGGAGCGTCCCGGTGGCCACCGACGCCGACATCGACGCCGCGGTCGACGCCGCCCGCCGCTCCTTCGACGGCGGCGAGTGGTCGCGCCGGCCGGCCGGCGAGCGCGCCGACCTGCTGGAGCGGGCGGCCGAGGCCCTGGCCGAGCGGGCCGAGGACATCGCCGGCATCACCGTTGACGAGATGGGGTGCGCCATCAGCCAGTCGGCCCGGGCCCAGACCGGGCTCGTCGCGCCCGTCTTCCGCTACTACGCCGGGCTGCTCCGCACCCGCCAGCCCGAGCGCTACGTCTCGACCCCCGATGGTCGAGCCGGCCTGGTCACCGAGGAGCCGGTCGGGGTCGTCGGCGCCATCGTCCCGTGGAACGCCCCGGTGACCATCGCGGCGTGGAAGGTGTCGGCCGCGCTGGCCGCCGGCTGCACGGTCGTGCTGAAGCCTCCGCCCGAGGCGCCGCTGTCGGGGTACGTGCTCGCCGAGGCCCTCCACGAGGCCGGGCTGCCGGCCGGCGCGTTCAACCTCGTTCCCGGGGGCCGCGAGGTCGGCGAGCACCTCGTGACGCACCGCGCCGTCGACAAGGTCGCGTTCACCGGATCGACCGCGGCCGGCACGCGGATCATGGCCCTGTGCGCCGAGCGCATCGCCCGGGTCTCGCTCGAGCTCGGCGGCAAATCGGCGGCGATCGTCCTCGACGACGCCGACCTCGACGACATCGTCCCCCGTGTCATCGCCGGCGTGATGCACCTCTCCGGCCAGGTGTGCGGCGCCCACACGCGCGTGTTCGTCCCCCGGTCCCGCTACGACGAGGTCGTCGAGGCCGCGGCCGCGGCGGCGCGGGCCATCACCGTCGGCGACCCGCACGATCCGGAGACCCTGGTCGGGCCGCTCGTCGCGGAGCGCCAGCGCGCCCGGGTCCTCGACTACGTCGACATCGCTCGCGCCGAGGGAGCCCGGATCGCGGCCGGCGGCGGCCGCCCGGCCGACCTGCCCGTGGGCTGGTACGTCGAGCCCACCGTGCTCGCCGACGTCGACAACCACATGCGCGTGGCCCGCGAGGAGATCTTCGGCCCCGTGGTCGCGCTCGTCCCCCACGACGGCGACGACGACGCCGTCCGCCAGGCCAACGACTCCGACTTCGGCCTCGCCGGCGGCGTCTGGTCGGGCGACGACCACCGCGCGCTCGACGTCGCCCGCCGCATCCGCACCGGCAGCGTCACCGTGAACGGCAGCCCGGCACCGTTCCCCTACGTGCCCTTCGGCGGGATGAAGCAGTCGGGCCTCGGACGCGAGCTGGGCCCCGAGGGCCTGGCCGAGTACCTCGAGCCCCGCAGCATCGGCCTCCCGCCCAGCCTCCACCGCTGAAACCCACCGTTCTTGTCAGCCTTTCGGGGCTCTGGACCCCCGAAACCATGACAAGAACGGTTTGGGGCTACGCCTCGAAGGGGTAGTGGCAGCGCCACTCGACGACCTGGCCCCGGTCGTCGAGGCGCATGAGGTCGACGCCGAGGCGCTCCCCCGCCGGGTGCAGCACGGTGTAGGTGAGGATCACGCAGTCGGTGCCGGCGTGGGCCTCGTCGCAGCGGTAGCGGATGCCATGGGTGGCCCGCTCGAAGGAGTCGACGACGTACTGGCGCACCGCGTCGTACCCGCGGATCTCCCAGACCTCGGGGTCGCCGACGATGCGGGGGACGAACGGCGAGCTGAACACGACGTCGGGGGCGAAGGGCTCGCAGATGAGGTCGGCGTCGTTCCGGTTCCAGCCGTCCTCCCAGTGGCGCCGCATGCGCTCGACGGTCGCGCCCTCGATCACCTTCAGCCCCTCGTCGCGGCTCCACCGCTGGGTCACGTGCCACCTCGCAGCTCGTCGGCCTCGGCCCGCCAGCGGGCCGCCGCCTCGTCCTTGATCCCGGCGTAGCCCCGCACCGACTGGATCGAGGTCGCGGCCCGCAGGCGACGGTCGTGGTCGACGGAGGGGTCGAGCACGACATCGCGGACCAGCGACTCGTACTCGTCGATCAGCGCCCGCTCGAGCTTGCGGTCCGGGTGCCGGCCGAACACGTCGAGCTTCGTGCCGCGCAGGCGCTTCATCCGGGCGAGGGCGGCGAAGCCGACCTCGTAGGGCTTGCCCAACGGCAGCTTGCGGCGCAGGCCCACGCTCCGGAGGAACGGCGGGTGGAGCTGGTACTCGACCTTCACGTCGCCGGTGATGCCGAGCTCGCGCGCCACCTCGCCGTAGTCGACCCGGCGGTGCAGGCGGGCGACCTCGTACTCGTCCTTGTACGTGAGCACCCGGAACCAACCCTCGGCGACGGCCTGGGTCAGCTCGTGATCGGGACCGTCGGCGGCCGCGACCTCGGCGACGAGGTCGAGGTAGCGCTGGGCGAGCTTGCGGTCCTGGTAGTCGACGACCTGGGCCGTCCGCCGGAGGAGCAGCCCGTCGAGCACGTCGAGGCCGGAGCGGGCGACGAGCGTCTCGGCGGTGCGGACCGCCTCCGGCGTGGGCTCGTAGGCCGACGACAGCGGCGCCGGGGCGGGCTCGCCGCCGGTACCGGCGAGGGCCCGCTCGACGGCCTCCGGATCGTGGACGGCCCAACGGCCCCACGTGAACGCAGCGCGGTTGCGCTCGGCGGCCCGGCCCTCGTCGATCGCGGCCATGAGCCGTTCGTGCGGGAGCGGCAGCGCGCCCATCTGGAAGGCGGCCCCGAGCAGCACGATGTTGGCGAGCAGGTGGTCGGCGAAGACGGCCTCCGCGATGCGCTTCGAGTCGACGAAGGCGGTGCGCTCGGCGCCGACCCGGGCCCGGATGGCGTCCTGGAGGACGGCGGCGTCGGGCACGGCGGTGCCCGACTGCAGCATGGCGGCCGTGGGGCTCACCGTGGCGTCGACGACGGCGACCGTGCGGCCCGGATGCACCCGTTCGAGGTGCGGAGCCGCGGCGGCCTGGAGGAGGTCGCCGGAGAGGTAGGCGTGGGCCCCCTCGGGACCGATGGCCGACGACCCCACCGTCGCCCGGTCGGGCGCGAAGTGCAGGTGCGACACGACGGCGCCCGCCTTCTGGCTGAGGCCCGTCTGGTCCATGCCCTCGACCACGAGACCCATCGAATCGGCGGCCCGGGCGAGGATGCGGTTGGCGGTGACCACGCCGGTGCCGCCGATGCCGGTGAAGTACAGCCCGTACTGCGAGCCGACCTCGGGCACGATCGGCAGGGGGATGTCGTCGCCGGGCAGGCCGGGCACGTGCCGTTCGCCGGGGGCGTTGCGGTCCTGGGGCTCCAGCGGGGTGATGGTCACGAACGACGGGCAGTCACCGTCGAGGCAGGTGTAGTCGCGGTTGCACGAGGGATCGTGGATCTGGCGGCGGATGCCGAACTCGGTCTCGATCGGCAGCACCGACAGGCAGTTGCTCTTGCGGCTGCAGTCTCCGCAGCCCTCGCACACGGCCTCGTTGATGACGACCCGGCGCGGGGGCTCCTCGACCTCGCCCCGCTTGCGCAGGCGGCGGGCCTCGGCGGCGCACACCTGGTCGTAGATGATGACGGTGACGCCCGGCTCCTCGCGCAGGCGCTCCTGCACCGCAGGCAGCTCGTCGCGGCCGAGGACCTCGACACCCGGGGCGAAGCGGGCTCTGCGGCCGTAGCGACCGGGCTGCTCGGCGCACACCACGATCTTCCCGACGCCCTCGGCCTCCAGCGCCCGGGTCATCGCCGGGACATCGAGGAGGCCGACCACGTCCTGGCCACCGGTCATGGCGACGGCCGAGTTGTAGAGGATCTTGAACGTGATGTCGGCGCCGGCCGCGACGGCGGCGCGGATGGCGAGCGTGCCCGAGTGGCTGAGGGTGCCGTCGCCGAGGTTCTGGATGAGGTGGGGTTCGTCGACGAAGGGGGCGAGACCGATCCAGGGCACGCCCTCGGAGCCCATCGGCGTGGGCGGCAGGCGCTTCATGCTGGCGTTGCGGGCCTCGAAGTACATGATCCCGTGGCAGCCGACGCCGCCGCCGACGAGCGCGCCCTCGGGTGCGACGGTCGAGCGGTTGTGCGGGCAGCCGCTGCAGAACCCGGGCGCCCGGCCCGGCACCTCGAGCACGGGCAGGAGCACGCGCTCGCGGGTGGGCGCCGGCGCCAGGTCGGGGCGCACGCGAGCGAGCACGCTGCGGATGGTGCCCGGATCGAGCTCCCCCACCACCGGGACGAGGGGGTCGCCGGCGCGCTCGCGCTTGCCCTGCACGGGCGTCGTGGAGCCGGCCTCGTGGAGCGCGCTGCGCAGCTGGTCCTCGACGAAGGGCCGCTTCTCCTCGAGGACGAGCACCTCGTCGACCGAGGCCGCGAACTCGCGCACGGTCTCGGGCACGACCGGGAACGTCATCGCCAGCTTCAGGATGCGGATCCCGGCGCGGTCGAGGTCGTCGGGGCCGATGCCGACGTCGGCGAGGGCCTGGGCGAGGTCGACCGAGGCCTTGCCGGACACGACGATGCCGAGCTGGGCGCCGGGGCCCGCACCGGTCACCCGGTCGAGGCCGTGGTGGCGGACCCAGGCCTGGGCGGCGCGCAGGCGGTGCTCGACGACGAGGATCTCCTGGTCGGGGATCTGGTGGGGGCCGATGGTGGGCAGCGGCTCGTGGCGCCACGGGCGCCCGGCGACCTCCACGCCGACCGGGTCGGCGATGGCGAAGCGATCAGGGTCGAGGTCGACGGTGCCGATGCCGTCGGCCACGGCGGTGACGACCTTCAGCCCGACCCAGGACCCCGCCCAGCGGGACATGCGGAACGCGTGCACGCCGAGGTCGACGAGGTCCTGCTGGTCGGCGGGGTGCAGCACGGGCACGCACGCGTCGGCGAACGTGGGCTGCGAGTCGCACGGCAGGGTCGACGACTTGGCGGAGGGGTCGTCGCCGCAGAACAGCACCGCGCCACCACCAGGTCCGCTGCCCATGGCGTTGGCGTGCTTGAGCGCGTCGCCCGAGCGGTCGAGCCCCGGGGTCTTGCCGTACCAGACGCCGGCGACGCCGTCGATGCCGGCGGTGTAGGGCAGGGCCGCACCCATCTGCGAGCCCCACACCGTGCTGAGCGCCAGCTCCTCGTTCAGCCCCGGTCGGTGGTGGATGCAGTGCTCGCCCAGGACGGCGCCGAGCGACTCGAGCGTCAGGTCGAACGTCCCGAGCGGCGAACCCGGGTAGCCCGAGACCATGGTGGCGGTGCGCAGGCCGTCGCGCTCGTCGAGCTGGGCGCGCAGCACGAGCAGGCGCGCCAGGGCCTCGACCCCGGTGAAGATCGTGCCGGTGCGCCGGCGCGGCGCGGTCCCGGGAGGCACGGTCACGACGGCGTCACGAGATGGCGGCGGGGTGGACGTGGGCGACCTCGCCGTCCTTGATCACGAGGCGGCGGCACTCGGGCCGGCGGAGCACGGAGACGTCGGCGGTGGGGTCGCCGTCGACGACGAACAGGTCGGCGAGGGCACCGGGGCGGACCTCGCCGATGTCGAGGCCGGACACGGCGCCCATGTTGCGGGTGGCGGTGTGGATGGCCTCGATCGGCTGCATGTCCACCAGCTCGACGTAGCGCTCGAGCTCGGCGGCGTAGGTCCCGTGGCGGGTCCACTGGTGGCCGAAGTCGCCGCCGGACAGCAGGGGCACGCCGACCGCCGCCAGCTCCCGCAGGCCGTCGATCTGCGCGTCGAGCTCGTGCGGGTAGCCGGACGCCTCGACCTCGGCGTCGTCGATGCCGTAGGGGCCGGCGTGGCCGTTCACCACGGCCCACAGGTAGTGGATGCCGGGGCAGACCCACACGTCCCGGCCGCGAGCTTCCAGCGCGGCGATGGCGGCGTCGTCGAGGAAGCAGGCGTGGTGGATGATGCGCACGCCCGTTCGCGCCGCCATCGCCACGCTCTCGGCGCTGCGGGCGTGGACGGTGATGAACGCGCCGTGCCGATCGGCCTCCGCCACCGCGGCGTCGAGCATCTCGTCGTCCATGTAGACGTCCTCGGACGGGTGGGCGGGCACCACGCCGTCGCCGGAGATGAACAGCTTCAGCGCCTTCACGCCGAGGTCGCACTGGCGGGCGACGATCTCGCGCAGCGAACGGGCGTCCGTGGCCACCTCCATGAGGCCGCCGGGTTCGCCCCCGAGGCCGCCCTCCTCGGCGACCATCGGGCCACTCGGGATGATGCGCGGGCCGCGGACGACGCCGCGGCGGATCATCTCGTCGAGGACCAGGTCGTCGCGCTCCTGCAGGACGCCGGCGCCGATCACGAACGTGTACCCGCTCTCGAGGAACGTGCGGGCCACGCCGGCCAGGTCGAGCGCGTGGCGGGCGGGGTCCTCGGCGGCCACGGCGTCGTGGTCGAAGACGAAGTCGAGCGGCCAGCTCATGTGCACGTGGGCGTCGCCGAGGCCGGGCAGCACGGTGGCGCCGCGCAGGTCGACGGTGCGGGCGGAGCCGGGCGCCACGTCGATGGTGGGTGCGACCTCGGCGATGCGCTCGCCATCGATCAGCACCTCGGCGGGCCGGGGCACCTCGGTGCGGTCGCCGGTGCAGGTGAGGACGGACCCGCCCACCAGGTGCAGCCGCTGGGTCACTGGGCCACCTCCCGGGGTCGACGTCGGCTCACGACGAGGCTACCGAGGTGCGCAGCAGGCGCCCCGGGCGGGCGTCGGGCACCTCGGCGCCGCCTCGGCGGGTGGCGACGCCGTTCACCCACATGTGCTCGATGCCGGTGCTGCCCACGAGGAGGCGGTCGGCGCCGCCGGGCTGGTCGTGCACGCGCTCGACCGGCGTCGTGCCGACCGTCGCCGGGTCGAACGCCACGAGGTCGGCGAAGAAGCCCTCGTGCACCAGCCCGCGCTCGGCGATGCGGAACGCCTGGTGCGGGTGCCCGGTGAGCCGCCACACCGCCTGCTCCAGCGGGATGGCGGCGCGCTCGCGCACCCAGTGCCCGAGCAGGTGCGTGGAGAAGCAGGCATCACACAGCTGCGGCGCGTGGGCGCCGGCGTCGGACAGCCCGAGCAGGGTGCGCTCGTCGGCGAGCAGGTCGCCGATCTCGTCGTCGCCGTCGTTGTCCATCACGATGCGGAACCGCGTGGCGAGGCCGTCCTCGAGGGCGAGGTCGACCATCAGGTCGAACGGGTTGGTGCCCCGCTGCTCGGCCAGCTCGGTCAGCGGGATCCCGACCAGGTCGCCGTGGACGCCCGTCTCCTCGACGTCGACCTTGTGCCATCGGTGGCTCCACATCTCGAGGGCCGCCTCGCGCGCTCGCTCGCGCCACGCCTCGTCGCGGTAGAGGTCGGCCCGCTCCTCGCGAGGGACGGCCAGCACCTCCTTGAACGCGTCGATCTCGCCGAGCGGGGCAGGGTCCGCCATCGACGTCTGCATGACGATGGGCCGGCAGGCGATCTGCGGGTACACCTCGCCGGGCAGGGCGGCGCACCGCTCCACCATCTTCATGGCCGAGCCGGGCTTGTCCTTGCGGGCGACGAGTGCGGTCCACGTCACCGGGATCCCGTGCCGCACGGCGATCTCGGAGAACTGGTCGACGAACAGCCCCGGACCGATGGACACCTCCATCACGCCGGCGCCGACCTCGCCCAGCACGCCGGCCAGCTCGTACACCTCGTCGACCTCGGCGAAGCGGCTCGGCACCGGCCGCCCGAACGCGCCCTGGTGGTTGGGCTGGCGCGACGTGGAGAACCCGACCGCACCCGCCTCCATGGCCTCCCGCAGGAGCCCCTTCATCACCGCCAGCTCCTCCGACGTCGCCGCCCGCTCCTCGGGTCCGACCGCGAAGAGCCGCAGCGACGAGTGCCCGGCGAAGGCGGCGACGTTCAGCCGCTTGGCCCGGGCGTCGATGGCGTCCAGGTACTCCGGGAAGGTCTCGAAGCACCAGTCGATGCCCTCCTCGAGCGCCTCCATCGACATGCCCTCGACGTTCTCGAGGGTGCGCACGATGATCTCGCGGTGCTCGGGCTTCGTGGGCGCGATGGCGAACCCGCAGTTGCCCATGACCACGCTGGTGACCCCGTGCCAGCTCGACGGCGTGAGGTCGCCGTCCCAGAGGATCTGGGCGTCGTAGTGCGTGTGGATGTCGATGAACCCGGGCGCGAGGACGAGGCCCGACAGGTCGACGACCTCGGTGCCCTCGCCGGGCGCGAGCGTGCCGGGCTCGGCGATGGCGGTGATGCGGTCACCGGTGACGGCCACGTCGGCCGGGCGCGCCGGGGCGCCCGTCCCGTCGATCAGCGAGGCGTTGGTGAGGAGGAGGTCCATGCGTGCTCCGGTCGGTTCGTCGATCACTCGGGCGCCGGCACGCCACGGAGGTGGCCGGCCATCAGCAGGGGCGTGACGGCGAGGACGCCGGCGTCGACCGGCAGCAGCACGCCGGTGATCCAGCGGGCCTCGTCGCTGGCGAGGAAGCCGACGGCGTGGGCCACGTCCCAGCCGTCGCCGGCGGTGCCGAGCAGGCCGGCCTCGCGACGCATCGTGTCCGTGAACTCGGCCTGCGGGCCGGGCTGCTGGACGGAGTGCACCATCGGCGTGGTGATGTGGCCGGGAGCGATGGCGTTGACGCGGATGCCCTGACGGCCGTGGGAGTACGCCATGTCGACCGTGAGGGCGAGCATCGCCCCCTTCGCCGCCGAGTAGGCGGCGGTGCCGTCACCGCGCACGGCGGAGATCGAGCACATGTTCACGATGGACCCGCCGCCGCCCTCGGCCATCACCGGGACGACGTGCTTGCACATGAGGTAGGTGGTCCGCAGGTTGATGTCGAGCGAGCGGTCCCAGTCGTCCTCGTCGATGTCGACCACGGTGCCGACGGCGGCCCGCCCGATGTTGTTCACGAGGACGTCGACCGTGCCCCACTCCTCGACGGCGGCACGCACCACCGCCTCGCACTGCTCCGACTGCGTGGCGTCGGCGCCGACCACGATCGCCTCGCCGCCCTCCTCGGTGATGGCCAAACGGGTCTCCTCGGCGCGGTCGGGCTCGATGTCGACGCACACGACCTTCGCCCCCTCGCGGGCCAGCACGATGGCGCTCGCCTTCCCGGTGCCCACGCCCGGGCCGGGCGTGGAGCCCGCCCCGGTGACGATGGCGACCTTGCCCTCGACCCGTCCTGCTCGCTCCACCATCGCTCCTCCTCGACCCTGATCAGCCACGCCAGGCGGTGAGCACCGCGGCGCCGGACTCGAACCCGCCGGCGTTGGTCACGACCGCGACCTCGGCGCCGTCGACCTGGCGGCCCTCGGCCTCGCCGCGCAGCTGGCGCATCGCCTCGGCCGTGTGGCCGAAGCCGGCGTGCAGCCGTCCGCCGGAGAGCTGGCCGCCCCAGGTGTTCATGGGCAGCTCGCCGCCGAGGTCGATCCGCGTGCCGCCGTCGACGAACGCCGCGCCCTCGCCGACGCCGCAGAACCCGAGCGCCTCGAGCCACCAGATGACCTCGATGGTGAAGCCGTCGTAGAGCTGGGCGACGTCGACGTCGGCCGGACCCAGGTCGGTGCGGGCCCACATCGCCGCGGCCGTGCCGTGGCCGACCCGCGTCATGTCCCGCCACTGCTCCCACGACGGCCGGTCCTCGCAGACGCCGGCCATCGCCTCGATGCCCACCGGCGCCCGCAGGTCGCGCGCCGTGTCGGCGGCCGAGACCACGAACGCGGTCGCACCGTCGATCGGCACGTCGCAGTCGAACAGGCAGATCGGCGTGGAGATCATCCGCGAGGCGAGGTAGTCGTCGAGGCTCAGCGGGTCGCGGTAGACGGCGTCGGGGTTGCGGCCGGCGTGCGCCCGCTGCGTGACCGGGATCCAGCCCAGCTGCTGACGGGTCGCGCCGAACTCGTGCAGGTAGCGGGTGGCGTAGGGCGCGACGTGGCACACGGGCGAGAGCGCTCCGATCGGGAGCAGCCACTGCATGGGACCTTCAGCCTCGGGCCGGGTGGAGCCGTACGCGGGACGGCCACCGGCCGATCGGGCCGCGCTGCCCTCCTTCACCGTGCGGTACACCACGACGTGGCGGGCGACGCCCGACGCCACCGCCTGGACGGCTCCGTGGAACGGGAGGCAGAAGCCCTCGTTCATGCCGAGCCGCCAGGTGGTCCCGATGCCGAGCGCGTCCTGCACCTCGTAGATGCCGGGGCTGGCGTAGCCGGGGAGGTTGGCCTTCCCGCCACCGGGGAACGTGGCGATGCCGTCGATGTCGTCGACGGTGAGGCCGGCGTCGGCCACGGCACCGAGCACGGCGTCGAGGGTCAGCTGGAAGGCCGAGCGGTCGATCTGCCGGCCGATGGCCGACTGCCCCACGCCGGACAGCACGGCCCGCTCCTCGAAGCGCTCGCTCACGCCCCCTCCCCCGTTCTCGTCGTGCTTTCGGGGCTCTGAAGCCCCGTTTCGCCGACAAGAACGTCCTCGGGACGGGCCACGAAGCTGGGCACGGCGAAGCCGTTCGGTCCCTCCTCGAAGCCGACGTCGACGGCCATGCCGATGCGCACCCCGTCGGGCTCGCAGCCCCGGACGCGGCCGACGACGCGCACGCCGGGGTGGTCGGGGAAGTCGACCCACACCAGGGCGAAGGGCACCTCGAGGTCGGGCAGCCAGCGATGGTGGTTCACCGTGAAGCTGTAGACGACCCCGGGGCCGGCGACCTCGGCGTGCTCGGTCTCCCGGCTGCGGCACGCCCGGCAGATGCCGGCGGGCGGGAACGCCTCGGCGCCGCACGCTCGGCACCGCTCGACCACGAGGCGGCCCTCACGGGCGGCCTCCCAGAACGGCGCGGTCTCCTCGGTGACGGCGGGCGGGATCCCTGCCAGCGCCATCAGGTGACGGTGATCGCCCGTTCGGGGCAGTTGTCGGCGGCTTCGCGCGCCTTGGCCTCGAGCTCCGACGGGACGTCGGGCGTGATGACCACCGCGTGGCCCTCGTCGTCGAGGTCGAAGACCTCGGGGCAGATGGCCCAGCAGCGGGCGTGGCCCTGGCAGCGGTCCTCGTCGACCGAGACCTTCATCGTGCAGCTCCGAGGTCGATGGTGGCCGGGTCGGCCGGCTCGAAGTCGTAGACCCGCATCGCGTTGCCGATGGCGATCTTGTGCTGGACCTCCTCGGGGAGGTGCCCGAGCCACTTGTTGGCCATGGTGAGCGTCTCGGGCCACGTCGTGTCGGAGTGCGGGTAGTCGCACTCGAGCATCACGTTGTCCTCGCCGATGATGTCGAGCAGCCGGATGCCGGCGTGGTCCTCGATGAAGGTGCCGAACACGTGGTCCTTGAACAGCTGGCGGATGTCGGTGTCCATGTCGAAGCGACCTTCGCCGGTCTCCTCGCCCCGCTCGTGCGACGCGTTCATGTTGATGTCCATGCGCGCCGCCCAGTACCGCTGCTTGTCGATGACCTGCTCGGCCCGCTCGAGGAAGTAGGGGATCCAGCCGATCGAGCCCTCGGAGAGGGCGATCTTGAGGTTGCTGTGGCGCTTGAAGATGCCGGAGAACAGCCAGTCGAGGAGCGTGCCGGCCTGGTTGGCGGCGGCCGAGTACGCCATGAACGCCAGCGTCGGCATGTCGTCGGACGTGCGGATCAGGTTCGACGACGAGCCCACGTGCATGGAGATCACGTAGCCGGTGTCGTTGCACGCCTGGAACACCGGCTCCCAGAAGTCGGTGTGGATCGACGGGAGCCCGAGCTTGGTGGGGTTCTCGGAGAAGGCGATGGACTTGCCGCCCTTGGCCGCCGTGCGCTCGATCTCCTTCGCGGCGGCGGTCGGATCCCACAGGGGGATGATCATCATCGGGATGAACCGGCCCGGGTGGGAGCCGGCGAACTCGTCGAGGATGCAGTCGTTCCACGCCTGCACGCAGAGCAGCGCGAGCTCCTTGTCCTTGGCCTCGTGGAAGACCTGCCCGCAGTAGCGGGGAAACGACGGGAAGAGCAGCGACGACAGCACGCGGCCGTCGTTCATGTCCTGGACGCGGGCGGCGGCGTCGTAGCAGCCCTTTCGCATGTCCTCGTAGCCGATGGGCTCGGGCGAGAACTCCTCCTTGGACTTGCCGACCACGGCGTTGAGGCCGCTCGTGACGATCTGGCGGTCCTCGTAGACCCAGAACTCCTCGTCACCGTCGCTGACGAAGTGCGGCGCCATGTCGCGGTACTTCGCCGGCACGCGGGAGCTCCACAGGTCGGCCGGCTCGATGAGGTGATCGTCGACCGAGACGAACCAGTCCAGCGTCATGAGCTTCCCCCAGGGGTTTGCAAGCGGGCGTTCACTCACCTTAGGTCCGGTGGTCGGCTCCGGGCAACGGCTCAGACCTCGCCGAGCGTGGCGAGCAGGGCGTGCGTGTCCTGCTGGAACACCCGGATCTCGCGGATGCGGTCGCCGGCGACGGTGACCAGCTCGACGACGTCGACGGTGGCCGACCGACCGGTGGCCTTCGATGTCCACGTCTGGGTCGTGACCTGCACCACGAGGTCGTCGCCACAGGCGTGCACCACCGGATCGGCGATCTGGCGGTCCCAGTGCTCGGCGAAGCGCCGGCCCATCTCCCCCATGCCGGCGAGGCCGCGGTGGCGGCCGCCGTGGGGGAACGACGCCGGCTGCTCGATCTCGAAGTCGGGATGGAGCACGGCGGCGATGCCGTTCGGGTCGCCGGCGGCGAACGCCTGCTGGAGCTCGGCGAAGACCTCGACCGGCGACCGCCCCGTGGCCTCGCTCATCCGCCGATCGGCGGGAAGAAGCCCCGGGTCGTCCCCTGCGCCGCGGCGTCGAAGACCTCTCGCTCGACGCCGCCCTTCGCGTGCGAGGACTCCAGCGCCAGGACCAGCGCGGTCCCCATCACGGCGCGGGCGGACACGGCGGACAGACCCGCATCGACCCCGTAGCGCTCCTCGACCCCGGCCCACGCCTCGCCGAGGCGGTCCATCGCCACCGAGAAGTGCTCGCGGTAGAAGCGCCGCGCCACCTTCGGATCGCCGAAGAGCACGAGGCCCAGCAGCGGGAGCACCTCCTCCAGCGTGGAGGTGAGCTGGCGGTAGAGCCCGGCCATGGTCTCGAGCTGGCGCTCGGCGGTGAGGGGTGCGTCCCGGTCGACGACCTCGGTGGCGGCGACGAGGGAGTCGACCGCCTCTCGGAGCGGCTCGACGACGGCCTCGTAGAAGAGCTGGTCCTTGCTCTCGAAGTGGCGGTAGATCACGCCCTCGCTGATGCCGGCGCGGTCGGCGATCGTGCGCATGGTGGTGCCGCTCATGTCGCCGGTGTCGCTGAACGCCTTGCGAGCGGCGTGCAGGATCGAGCGGCGGCGGTCGGCCGCGCTCAACCGGCGCGTCCGGGGCGGGGCGCCCTCGGCGCTCGCGGGGTTCGACACGGCGGCGAGTGTAGGACCGGCACCCCCCGCTCTGGAGCGAGCGGCCACTCCGCTGGCTGAGGGGGAGTGAGCCCTCACTCGTCTACGTTCGCGGCGACCAGCACGGACGGAAGGATGCGGCATGGGTGAGGCAGCGATCGTGGCCACGGCCCGGACGCCGATCGCGACGGCGCACAAGGGCACGCTGGTGGACACCGGCGCCTACGAGCTCGGCATCCACGTCGTGCGGGCGGCCGTCGAGCGGGCCGGCCTCGACCCGCAGCGCTACGACGACGTGATCATGGGCGAGTCCCGCTACGGCGGCGGCGACCTGGCCCGCTACGCCGCCACCGAGGCCGGCCTGGAGCACGTGGCCGGACTCGCCCACAACCGCCACTGCGCGTCGGGCCTCGCCGCCGTGACCACCGCCGCGGCATCCATCCGCGCCGGCATGGACCGCGCCGTGATCGCCGGCGGCGTCGAGTCGGCGTCGACCGCACCGCGGCTCACGCGCCGCGTCACGGGCACCGACGACTGGGAGGACTGGGCCCCGCCCAGCCACGTGGGCACGCCCGACGCGCCAGCCGACGACATGACCATCAGCGTCGGGTGGAACGCGGCCGTCGAGGCGGGTGTCACCCGCGAGGAGATGGACGCCTGGGCGCACCGGTCGCACCAGCGGGCGGTGGCGGCGATCGACGCCGGGAGCTTCGGCGCCGAGATCGCACCCTTCGAGGTCCGCCGGCGCGATGGCACCACCACGACCTTCGCGATCGACGAGCACCCCCGCCGCGACTCCACCATGGAGAAGCTGGCGTCGCTGAAGCCGCTGCACCCGGAGATCGAGGGGTTCAGCATCACGGCCGGGAACTCGTCGGGCCGCAACGACGGCGCCGCGGCGATGGTGATCGCCGACGAGGAGCTGGCCGCGTCGGAGGGCCTCGACGTGCTGGGCACGGTCCGGGCGTGGGCCTCGGCCGGCGTGGCGCCGGCCCGCACGGGCGTGGCGCCGACCGTGGCCATCCCGAAGGCGCTCGACCGGGCCGGGCTGTCGATCGGCGACGTCGACCTGTGGGAGATCAACGAGGCGTTCGCCGCGATGTGCGTGGCGACCACCCGGATGCTCGGCATCGACGAGGAGATCGTCAACGTGGAGGGCAGCGGCTGCAGCCTGGGGCACCCGGTCGCCATGACCGGAGCCCGCATGGTGATGTCGCTCGTGCACGAGCTGCGCCGGCGAGGGGGCGGCACCGGCGTCGCCGCGATGTGCGCCGGCGGGGGGATGGCCACCGCGGTCGTCCTCGAGGTCTGAGCGCCGTGGGCGCGGCGCCGTCCGGTCCGCTGTCCGGGCTCCGGGTCGTCGAGCTCGCCGGCATCGGCCCCGGGCCGTTCGCGGCGATGATGCTCGCCGACATGGGCGCCGAGGTGCTGCGCCTGGACCGGGCCCAGGACATCGGCGGCGACGCACCCCTGTGGGACGTCCACGCGCGCAGCCGTCGCTCGGTCGCCGTCGACCTCAAGCACCCCGGCGGGCCCGAGGTGGTGCTGCGCCTGGCCGAGCACGCGGACGCGCTGATCGAGGGGTTCCGGCCCGGGGTCGCGGAGCGGCTGCGCCTCGGCCCCGACGACTGCCTCGCCCGGAACCCGCGCCTCGTCTACGGGCGCATGACCGGCTGGGGGCAGGACGGCCCGCTGGCGCAGGCGGCCGGACGCGACATCAACTACGTCGCCCTCTCGGGCACCCTGTCGATGATCGGCCGCGCCGGCGAGCCCCCCGTCCCGCCGCCCACCCTGATCGGCGACTACGGCGGGGGCGGGATGCTGCTCGCGTTCGGCCTGCTGTGCGGGATCGTCGAGGCGTCGAGGTCCGGGCAGGGCCAGGTCGTCGACGCCGCCATGCTCGACGGCGCCGCCGTGCTCGCCGGCCTCCTCCACGGGCTGCGCGCCGACGGGCGCTGGGGCGAGCGGGGCACGAACCTGCTCGACACCGGCGAGTGGTTCTACGAGGTGTACGAGACGGCCGACGGCGGCTTCGTCTCGGTCGGCGCCATCGACCCGCGGAACCGGGCGGAGCTGCTCGACCGGATGGGTGCCCCCGACGTGGGTTCGAAGGAGGAGATGGCCGCCGTCGCCCGCACGCGGACCCGGGACGAGTGGTGCGCGCTGCTCGAGGGGACCGACGCCTGCTTCGCGCCGGTGCTCGACCCGGGTGAGGCGCCGGCGCACCCGCACGTGCGGGAGCGAGGCACCTTCACCGAGGTGGGGGGCGTCGTGCAGCCGGCGCCGGCCCCCCGCTTCAGCCGGACACCACCCGCCCAGCCGGCGCCGCCGGCGCCGCCCGGGCGCGACACCGAAGACGCCCTCCGCGACTGGGGGTTCGCCCCGGAGGAGGTCGCCTCGCTGGTCGCGGCGGGGACGGTCTCCTTGCGAGCGGTCTGAGCACGGTGGTAAGTAAACGCTCATGCACATCGGTCTCGGGCTGCAGATGGCCAACCTCGATCGCCGCGTCTCGGACGCAGACGTGTACAAGTTCGAGCTCGGCCTCGCCGCCCAGGCCGAGGACGCCGGCTTCGACTCCGTCTGGCACTCCGAGCACCACTTCACCGACTACCAGCTGACCTCGCAGCAGTCGATGGTGCTGTCCTGGCTCGCCGGCCAGACGAAGCGCATCAAGCTCGGCACCTTCGTCACCGTGCTCCCCTGGCACGACCCGCTGCGCGTGGCCGAGTCGTTCTCCGTGCTCGACCACCTCTCCGACGGACGGGCCATCCTCGGCCTCGGACGCGGACTGGGCCAGAAGGAGTTCGTCGCCTTCCGCGTGCCGATGGGCGAGTCCCGCCGCCGGTTCAAGGAGTACGCCGCCGCCGTCCTCGAGGGCCTCGAGACCGGCGTGATGGAGTACGACGGCGAGCTGTACCAGCAGCCCCGCGTCGAGATCCGCCCCGCCCCGCTCAAGAGCTTCCGCGGCCGCACGTTCGCCTCGGCCGTCTCCCCCGAGTCGATGGAGATCATGGCCCGCATGGGCGTCGGCCTCATGGTGATCGCCCAGAAGCCGTGGCCCACCGCCATCGAGGAGCTGAAGCAGTACCGCGAGCGCTACTTCGAGCTGAACGGCACGGAGGCTCCGAAGCCGATCCTCGTGCTCGTGACCGGGGTGGCCAAGGACCAGGCCCAGGTCGACCGCATGCGGAACGTGCACCTGAAGCGCTGGTCGCAGTCGGTGGTCGAGCACTACGAGTTCGACAACGTCGGCTTCGAGCAGATCGAGGGCTACGAGTACTACGGCGCCCTCGCCCGCAACATCGAGAAGCACGGCCTCGACAGCTTCTGCGACTTCCTCGCCGACCTGCAGGTGTGGGGCACCCCGCAGCAGGTCACCGAGCGGCTCCTCGAGCTGGTCGAGATGGTCGATGCCGGCGGGCTCATCGCACCGCTCTGCTTCGGCGGCATGCCCCAGGGCGAGGCCCAGGAGTCCTTCGACCTGTTCACCTCCGAGGTGCTCCCCGAGCTGAAGAAGCACGACGTGGGCGGCGACATCGGCGTCACCTACACGACCGACGCGGCCGCCGCCGTCGTCGCCTGAGCCACCCGCCGACCGCCAGGCCATGAGCGGTCTCTGCGAGGGCCGCGCCTGCGTCATCACCGGCCGGATCATCGTCGCCTCGGGCACGCGCCTCGCCGAGGCCGAGGGCTGGCGCCTCGGTCCGACCGGCGCGCCGGTCGACGACCCGGATGCGGTCGAAGCGGCCATCCGCCCGCTGACCTGCAACGCTCCCGCTGCCAGTTTCAGAACCACCGAAACTGGCAGCGGCTCCGTTGCACTCAGGTGGCGGGCTGGGGCTCCAGCGACGTCACGATCCGCGGCCAGTCGTCGGTGGTCGGCAGCGGGTGGCGGAAGAGCGTCGCCGCGTTCCCGCCGGCGATCATCGACCCCTCCTCGAAGGGGACGCCGGCGAAGCGCTCCCGGAGCAGGTCCTGGGAGTGCGGCCACGTCGAGTCGGCGTGCGGGTAGTCGGTCTCGAACATGATGTGGTCGACGCCGATCACGTGGCGCAGCGCCAGCGTGCTGGGGTCGTCGAGCATGCAGAACCAGAAGTTCCGCTTGAGCGCCTCGGCGGGCGTGACGTCGTAGGTCCAGTCGCCGGCGGCGGCCGGGGACCCGGCGGAGTGCTCGGTGACGTACTCGAGGCGGTCGATGGCCATCGGCACCCAGCCGATGCCGCCCTCGCTCAGCGCGATCTTGATGTCCGGGTAGCGGCCGGGGATGCCGGCCCACACCCAGTCGACGGCGGCGCAGAAGGCACCCCCGGGGAACATCGACACCTGCGTGTTCAGGCCCGTGCCCGGTGAGCCCTGCAGCACGAAGCCGCTCGCGCCGCAGTGGAGGGAGATGACCGTGTCGGTCTCCACGCACGCCCGGAAGAACGGCTCCCAGTGGGCGTGGTCGGTGATCGGCGGCAGGCCCAGCTTCTCGGGGGACTCGAGGAACGACACCGACACGAACCCGCGCTCGGCGTTGCGGCGGATCTCCTCGCCGGCCAGGACCGGATCCTTCAGCCAGGGCAGCTGCATGGCGATGAAGCGCTCGGGATGGGCGCCGGCCCACTCCTCGATCATCCAGCTGTTCCAGGCGCGGATGGCGGCGAGGCCGACCTCCTCCTCGCGGTTCATCGACAGGACGCGGCCGGTGAAGCCCCAGGCACCGGACGGGAAGCACAGCGACGCCCAGATGCCGTCGAGGTCCATGTCGCGCACGCGCGCGTCGACGTCCCAGCACGCTCGGCGCATCTCGTCGAGGTTGAGCACCTCGTCGGTCCACTCGGCGCGGGGCCGGCCGGCCACCACGCTGAGTCCGGTGTCGGCGTACGTGCGGCCCTTGTAGATCCAGGCCTCGGTGCCGTCGTCCTGCACGACGAGCTTCGGGGCCCGGTCGCGCAGCTTCTCGGGGAAGCGCGAGGTGAACACGTCGGCGGGCTCGGTGAGGTGGTCGTCGACCGAGATGATCGAGAACGACCGCTCCTGCGGCTCGGGGTCGGGGAGCAGCTCCCAGCGGCGTCCAGCCATGCTCCGCACCCTAGCCTTCGTTAGCGAACGCTCGCTCACTCTGGTACGTTCCGCGCCCGATGGCCGACCTGCGCTACGACCCGTACGACGTCGAGATCAACCGGGATCCGTACCCCGTGTTCCGCCGCCTCCGGGAGCAGCAGCCGCTCTACTACAACGAGGAGCTCGACTTCTACGCGGTGAGCCGCCACGCCGACGTCCAGCGTGGCCTCAAGGACAACCAGACCTTCATCTCCGGACGGGGCGGCATCCTCGAGCTGATCAAGGCGGGCATCGAGATGCCGTCCGGCATCGTCATCTTCGAGGACCCGCCCACGCACACCATCCACCGGCGGCTGATGTCGCGGATGTTCACGCCGAAGAAGGTCGCCGCGCTCGAGGACCGCATCCGCGCCTACTGCGCCGAGGCCCTCGACCCGCTGGTGGGCGCCGACCGCTTCGACTTCGTGCGCGACCTGGGCGCCTTCATGCCCATGCGGGTGATCGGCATGCTCATGGGGGTCCCGGACGAGGACCAGGACCGCATCCGCGAGCAGGTCGACGCCAACCTCCGCACCGAGGCGGGCAAGCCCATGGAGGTCGGCGAGTCGCTCGACCTGTCCCAGGACATGTTCGCCGAGTACGTCCAATGGCGTGAGGAGAACCCCTCCGACGACATCATGACCGAGCTGCTCAACGCCGAGTTCGAAGACGTCGACGGCACCATGCGGCGCCTGACGCGCGACGAGCTGCTCACCTACATCACCGTCGTGTCCGGCGCGGGCAACGAGACCACCACCCGGCTCATCGGCTGGATGGGCAAGGTGCTGGCCGAGCACCCCGACCAGCGGCGCCAGATCGCCGAGGACCGGTCGCTGATCCCGAACGCCATCGAGGAGCTGCTCCGCTTCGAGCCGCCCGCCCCCCACGTGGGCCGCTACGTGGCCGAGGACGCCGAGTTCCAGGGGCAGACCGTGCCGGCGGGCAGCGCCATCTTGCTGCTCGTGGGCGCCGCCAACCGCGACGAGGCCGAGTTCCCCGACGGCGAGCGCTTCGACATCCACCGCGACACCGCCGGCCACCTGACCTTCGGGTACGGGCCCCACTTCTGCCTGGGCGCCTCGCTGGCCCGGCTCGAGGGGCGCATCGCGCTGGACGAGATCCTGAACCGCTTCCCCGAGTGGGACGTCGACCTCACCGACGCCCGCATCTCCCCCACCTCGACCGTGCGGGGCTGGGAGACCATGCCGGCCGTCATCCGCTGACGGCACCCGTGTCGACGATCCCGGTCCGCTGGGAGGACCTGTCGCCCACCTGGTTCGGCGAGCTGCTCCAGGGTCGGTTCCCCGGGGTCGCCGTGTCGGCGGCCGAGCTGACCTGGCGCAGCGACGGCAGCAACCGGCGGGCCCGCTTCCACCTCTCCCACGACCACGACGAGGCGCCCGAGGTGGTCTTCGTCAAGGCCGAGGGCGAGCACCGCGAGGTCCACGCCCGCAACGGCAACCTGTTCAACGAGCCCCGCCTGCTCGCGTCCGGCGTGGCGATGCCCCTCGAGCACGCCGAGGCCTACGGGGTGGTCGTCGACGAGGAGGCGCTCGACTGGATCGTGGTGATGGAGGACGTCACCCTCCGGGGCGGCGACCCCCGGGACGCCACCCGGCCGTTGACCCTGGCCCAGGCGACCGACGGTCTGCGGGGCCTGGCCCGGCTGCACGCAGCGCACTGGCACGGTGCCACCGATCCGGCGCTCGGCTGGCTGCAGACGTGGGCGCCGACGGAGGGGTTCGAGTCCGGGCTGCGGCGCATGGCCCCGACCGGGATCGACCGTGCCGGGCCGGCGCTCGACCCGTCGATCGCCGCGCTGGGCGGCGACGGCGTGGTGGACCTGTGGGTCCGCTACGTCTCGCTCCTCGATCGGGACCCGACCACCCTGCTGCACGCCGACGCCCACGTGGGCAACTGCTACGTGCTGCCCGGCGACCGGGTCGGGTTCGTCGACTGGCAGGTGGCCCGGCGTGGGCACTGGTCCCAGGACGTCGGCTGCTTCCTGCAGGGCGCGGTCACCGAGGACGACCGGCGGACCGGCGAGCGCGACGTCTTCGCTGCCTACCTCGCCGAGCTCGAGGCGGCGCGGTGATCAAGCGCATCAGCTTCGGCGAGGTCGACCCCTCGCCGGCGGCCCACCGCGTCGCCGTCTGCACGGTGCTTCCCGACCTGACGCCCGACGTGGCCCACGACCGGGTGCTGCTCGAGTGGTTCGACGACCTCCCCGAGCCGAACGGCGCCCCGTGCATGGTCGTCGACGAGCACGTGGTGCGCGGCGCCGACTGGCTCGACCAGCGCTGGCGCGCCGGCGGGCCCCGGCTGAAGCACATGGCCCTCGCCGCCCGAGCCCCCGACCTGACGGCCGAGGAGTTCTCCGAGCGCTGGCGCCGCCACGCCGGCAGCGTCGGCACGACGCCGATACCGGAGGTGGCCAGGGGCCAGGCCTACGTCCAGGACCACCCGCTCCCCGGCGACTGGGCCTACGACGCGGTCACCGAGGTGTGGTTCGACGACGAGGCCGGCCTGCGCGCCCGCATCGCCTTCTTCGACGAGGTCGGCATCGCCGGCGCCGGCGACCTCGTGCGCGACGCCAGCTTCCTCGCCGTGCGCGAAGACCCCTTCTGAACCGTTCTTGTCAGCGTTTCGGGGCTCTGGAGCCCCGAAACGCTGACAAGAACGAGGGAGTGGGGGTCAGTCGCGACGCAGGAGCATGACGCCCGACGGCGTGCCGCCGCCGGTGGCGACGACCGCGATCTGGGCGTCGGCGACCTGGCGCTCGCCGGCGGCGTGGCGCAGCTGCACGACCGCCTCGTGGACGAAGCCGAACCCGTGGGTGCGGCCCTCGGAGAGCTGGCCGCCGTGGGGGTTGAGCGGGAGCTCGCCGTCGAGGGCGATGGTCGAGCCGTCGCCGATGAAGTCGGACGCCTCGCCGAAGCCGCAGAAGCCGAGGCCCTCGAGCCAGCTCACGCAGTTGAACGTGAAGCCGTCGTAGAGGAGGGCGACATCGACGTCGGTCGGGCGCAGGTCGGTGCGGGTCCACAGGTGGGCGGACTGGCCCAGCACCTGGGGCTCGTGGGTGAGCGTGCCCTGGTCCCACGAGACCCGCTCGAGGATCTGCGTGCCGGCGGCCTCGAGGCGCACCGCGGGGTGGGGCAGGTCGCCGGCCAGGTCGGCGGCGGAGACGATGACGGCGATGGACGCGTCACACGGGACGTCGCAGTCGTAGAGGCCGAAGGGCGAGGTGATGGGACGGGCGGCGTAGTAGTCGTCCATCGTCATCGGGTCGCGGTAGATCGCGGCCGGGTTGCGCCCCGCGTTGGTGCGGGCGTTCACCGCGATGCGACCGAACACGTCGCGGGTGGCGCCGTAGCGGTGCAGGTACTGGTTGGCGTTCATGCCGATCCAGTTCGACGCCGACGCGGCGCCGAAGGGCAGGCGCCACTGCATCCACTCGGGCATGGCGCCGCCGCCGCCGCCACCGCCGCGGGCGTTGAAGGTCGTCTCCCAGACGGTGCGGAAGCACAGGACGTGGCGGGCCAGGCCGGCCGCCACCGCCATCGCCGCGTTCAGGATGGCGCCGCCGGGACCGGGGATGTCCATGCCGCCGCTGATGAAGGTGGGGTGGATGCGCAGGGCCTCCTCCACCGCGGTGACGCCGCCCTCGCTCATGCCCATGCCCCCGGCACCCGGGTAGGTGGCGAGGCCGTCGATGTCGTCGACGGTCAGGCCGGCATCCGCGATGGCGGCCAGGCAGGCGTCCATCGTGAGCGACAGCGGGTCGCGCATGAGGCGGCGCCCGATCTCCGATCGGCCGATTCCCGAGAGGACCGCCCGGTGTTCGTAGCGGTCGGGGGTGGGCGCCGGGCGCGGCGTGGGAAGTGCCGGCTCGGGCACCGGGTTCTCACGCGTCTCACCCGTCGGCTCGAACAGCGGGAGGTGGACCGCATCGTGCGCCTCGAAGCGCACGACCACCTCCTGGCCGATGTGCACCTCGTCGGGCTCGCACCCGACGATGTTCGTGGTGAGCCGCACGTCGGGCGACTCGTCGAGCGCGACGACGGCGATGGCGTAGGGCGGGTCGAACCCGGGGATCCACGGGTGCGAGTTCACCGTGTACCCGGCGACCGTGGCCCGGCCGGAGACCGGCGTGGGCTCCCAGTCGGTGCTGCGGCACGCCGGGCAGATCGGCGCCGGCGGGTGGACGAGCGTGGAGCACTCGCGACACCCCTGGATCCGCAAGGTGCCGTCGGCACCCGAGGTCCAGAACCACTCGTTCTCCGCGGTCAGCTGCGGGAGGATGCGCACCTCTACGTCAGGCGGCCCATGAGGAACATGGCGGCGCCGTTGGCGGGCTCGTAGGCGTTGGTGAGCCCGGCCATCATGTAGCCCTCGTCGGTGATGAGGGTGATGCCGTTGATGGCCTGCGCCGCGTCGCTGCACAGGAAGAGCAGGGGGTACGCCTGCTCGAGCGGCGTCGACGCGTCGATCCCGACCTCGTCTCGCCAGTCCGAGCCGAAGCCCAGCCACATCTCCTCGTTGGCCTTCGCGAGCGGGGTCTCGGTGGGACCGGGGCAGATGGCGTTGATGCGGATGCCCTGCTTGATCATCTCGTGCGCCTTGGAGGCCACGTAGGCGCAGATGAGCTGCTTGGTGTGGAAGTAGTCGGCGTAGCCGTTGTCCTGGCACCAGGCGACGCCCTCGTCCCAGTCGGAGATGGCGAGCACCTCCTTGATCTTGTCCAGGTTCGACTCCCAGCCGAGGCCGGCTGCCGAGGAGATGAACCCGATGGCCGCGCCGCGCGACAGCGTCCCGGCGGCGAGCATCTGCTCGATCATGTAGCGGTGGCCGACGTAGTTGATCCGCTCGAGGCCCGGGGTGCCGTCGGCGACGCCGGCGCAGGCGAGGTGGGCGTGCACGGGCCCGCCGAGCTCGGGCAGGGCCGCGTCGATCGACTCGCGGTCGGCGAGGTTGACCTTGATGGCCTGCACGCCGTCGAGCGTGACGTCGGCGTAGTCCATCACGATGACCTCGGCGCCGGCGTCGACGGCGAGCTCGGCTGCGGCCGCACCCATGCCGGTGGCACCACCGACGACGAGGACGCGCTTGCCGTCGAATCGGAAGGCATCGAAGAGCGACATGGAGGATCTCCTTGCTGTTGTACGGCGAGTTGTGAGCGTCAGCGAACAACCCGATGAGGTGAGGCTCGCCCTGCGAGGCGAACCGACCTAGGCGGTGACGCCGCGGACCTTGAGGTCGACGATGGTGTCCCAGTCGATGCCGAGCTCGGCGAGGATGTCGTCGCCGTGCTCGTTGAACTCCGGGGCGCGGTGCGTCGCCGGCGGTTCCTCGTCGAACTGCATGGGGACGGCGACGAGCTTGAACTTCGTGCCCGTGGCGGTCTCGCACTCCTGCAGGTAGCCGTTGGCCACCGTCTGCGGGTCGGCTGCCGCCTCGAGCGTGTCCTGCACGACGGTCCACTGCCCGTCCCAGTCGGCGAGCTTGTCGCGCCACTCCTGGACGGTGCCGGAGGCGAACACCTCGGTGAGGGCCTCGATGGCGGCCGGCGCGTTCTCCAGCAGCGAGGCCATGTCGGCGAAGCGGGGGTCCTCCTTCAGGTCCTGCCGGCCGATGGCGTCGCACAGGGTCGGCCAGTACTTCCCGGCCTGCAGGCAGGTGAAGGCGAGGTCGCGGCCCTCCTGCGTGCGGTAGTTGCGGGTCAGGGGGTTGCCACCGCCGGCGCCCGGGGGCATCTGCCACGGCATGTCGAGCAGGAGCGAGAGCGCCATGGCCTGGCCCATCGCCCACAGCCCCGTGCCGAACAGCGACACGTCGACGATCGTCGCCTGGCCGGTGCGCTCCCGGTGGAACAGCGCGCCCATGATCGCCCCGGCGATGGTGATCGCGCCGATGGAGTCGCCGAAGCCCGGCGCCGGCGGCATGGGCATGAGGTCGTACTCCGGCCGCTTGGCGCCGATGGCCACGCCCGGCCGGGCCCAGAAGGCGAGGGAGTCGTAGGAGCCCTTGTCGGCGTCGGGACCGCGCTCGCCCTGGCCGGTGCCGCGCACGTAGATGATCTCGTCGTTGTGGGCCCGGACCTGGTCCACCCCGATCTGGAGCTTCTCGCGCACGCTCGGCAGCTTGTTCGTGAGGAACACGTCGGAGGTGGCGATGAGCTTGTGGAGGATGTCGAGGCCGTCCTGCTGGGTCAGGTCCAGGGCCAGGCTCCGCTTGCCGCGGTTCGAGTGCTCGAGCAGCGCGTGGACGTCGCCGCCCATCACGGCGATGCCGCTCGACGCGAGGCCGCGCATGGCATCCCCGCGCTCGACGTGCTCGATCTTGATCACCTCGGCGCCCAGGTCGGCCAGGGCGGCGGAGGCGGCGGGCACGAACGTGTGCTCGGCGACCTCGAGGATGCGGACTCCGGACAGGATTGCGGTCATCGGTTCCCCTCACGTGGCACGTGGTTCGGCCGGTCGGCTTCGGTGCGGGTCCGGCCCCCGTTGACCGGAACGTCAGTTGCTAGCACGTCGACCCCTCAGACGGCGACGGTGGCCTCGACGCCCATGAGGCGGGACAGGTTGCCGCCCATGATCTTGGCGACGTCGTCCTCGGGCAGGTCGGCCGGCAGGTGCTCGACGTAGCTGCAGGGCTCGGCGAGCCCCTCGGGATGCGGGTAGTCGGAGCCGAACAGCAGGTGGTCGGCGCCCAGCAGGTCGACGAGCTCGCTGATGTCGTCCTCGTGGAACGGGCTCACGTACACGTTCCGCTTGAACGCCGCCACCGGGTCCTCGTCGAAGGCCTGCGGCATCATCTTGTGGGTGTGCTCGAGCTCCTTCAGGAAGCGGGGCACCCACGCGCCGCCGTTCTCGATGGCGGCGATCCTCAGGTCGGGGAAGCGGGTGAGCAGGCCGTGGCACACGGCGGCGGCCATGGTGTCGAAGATCGGCCGCTCGTGCATCGTCATCACCCGGAAGGCGTCGGGGCGGAACGGCAGCATCTCCTGCGGGCCGGTCCAGTCGCCCTGGTAGCGGGAGTAGCCGCTGTCGGAGGCGTGCATCGAGACCATGATCCCGGCCTCGACGACGCGCTCCCAGAACGGGTCGAACTCCTCGAACGCGAACGAGCGCGAGCCCTCCAGCCCGGGGACCGGGGCGGGCCGGATCAGCACCGTCTTGGCCCCGCGCTCGAGGCACCACTCGAGCTCGGCGATGGCCTCCTCGACGATGGGCAGCGTGATGACCGGCGTCGTGAAGATGCGGCCCTCGTAGTCGAACTGCCAGGTCTCGTACAGCCACTCGTTGAGGGCGTGGATCACGGCGTGGAGCATCTTGGGCACGTCGCGCATGCGCTCCTCGAGGAGGCTGGCGAGCGTGGGGAACATGAGCGTGCGGTCGACGCCGAGCTCGTCCATGAGCTCGACCCGGGGGCCGGGCTCGCGGAAGGCCGGGATCGCGCGCATCGGCTCCCCGACGATCTCGCGGTACGACTTGCCCTCGGGGTTGCCGCTGCGGAAGTACTCCTCCTGCGCGCCAGGGCGGGCGACGACCTCGAACGTGGGGTTCGGGATGTAGTCGCTGATCACGCCCCGCACCACGATCTTCTTGCGGCCGCGCACGTCGACGTAGTCGATGGCGCCCTTGTACCGGTCGGGCAGGTGCCGGGTGAAGGCGTCCTCGGTCTCGTACAGGTGGTTGTCAGCGTCGAACACCGGGAAGTCGCACTTTCGGGCCATGGAGCGACCGTAGCGCATTTCTAACGATCCGGTCAGCACGAGGCCCGCGGACGCGCTAGCGTCGCTCGCGGCCCGATGACGCAGCCGACACGACCACGGGGGAAGGCCACGCCGCCATGACCGTCACCAACGACGCCGAGCTCTACTACGACCCCTACGACTTCGAGATCGACAGCGATCCGTACCCGATCTGGAAGCGCCTCCGAGAGGAGGCGCCGCTGTACCACAACGACAAGTACGACTTCTTCGCGCTCAGCCGCTTCGACGACGTCGAGTCGGCCCTCAAGGACTGGAAGACCTACAGCTCCGCCAAGGGCACGCTGATCGAGCTCATCAAGGCCGACATCGACATGCCGCCCGGCTCGATCATCTTCGAGGACCCGCCGGCGCACACCCGGCACCGCAGCATCCTCTCGCGGGTGTTCACGCCCAAGAAGATGCTCGAGATCGAGAGCAAGGTGCGGGCCTACTGCGCCGAGACGCTCGACCCGCTCGTCGGCGCCGGGGGCTTCGACTTCATCGCCGACCTCGGCGCCTACATGCCGATGCGCACGATCGGCATGCTCCTCGGCATCCCCGAGGAGGACCAGGTCGCCATCCGCGAGAAGATCGACGAGGGCCTGAGGCTCGAGGACGGCGAGATGCCCGACCAGAGCGAGCGCTACACCGAGGGACGCCAGCAGGCGGAGGTCTTCGCCGACTACATCGACTGGCGGGCCGCCAACCCCTCCGACGACCTCATGACCCAGCTGCTCGTCGCCGAGTTCGAGGACGAGACGGGCACCACCCGTCGCCTCAGCCGCGAGGAGGTCCTGAACTTCGTCAACCTGCTCGCCGCCGCCGGCAACGAGACCACGACCCGGCTCATCGGGTGGAGCGGGAAGGTCCTGGCCGAGAACCCGGACGAGCGCCGTACGCTGGTGGAGGAGCCGGGGCTGGTCGCGAACGCGGTCGAGGAGATCCTCCGGTTCGAGGCGCCGTCGCCGGTGCAGGCCCGGCTGGTCACCACCGACGTGGAGCTCCACGGCCAGACCGTCCCCGCCGGCAGCGTCATGGCCCTGATCAACGGCTCGGCCAACCGCGACGACCGCAAGTTCCCGAACGGCGACGCCCTCGACGTCACCCGCAAGATCGACCACCACCTCAGCTTCGGCTACGGCATCCACTTCTGCCTCGGCTCCCACCTCGCCCGGCTCGAGGGCCGGGTGGCGCTGGAGGAGGTCCTCAAGCGCTTCCCCGAGTGGGAGGTCGACTGGGACAACGCCAAGCAGGCCCGCACCTCGACCGTACGGGGCTGGGAACGCCTCCCCGTCGTCACCCCCTAGAGGAGACCGCCATGCAGATGGACGACATGATCCTGGTCAGCATCGACGATCACATGATCGAGCCGCCTGACCTGTTCGAGAACCACGTGCCCGCCAAGTGGAAGGACGAGGCGCCCAAGGTCGTGCGCAACGACAACGGCGTCGACGAGTGGGTCTTCCAGGGTCGGTCCACGTCGACGCCCTTCGGCATGGCGGCCACCGTCGGCTGGCCGAAGGAGGAGTGGGGCTTCAACCCGGGCTCGTACTCCGAGCTGCGCCCCGCCTGCTTCGACGTCCACCAGCGGGTGCGCGACATGGACGCCAACGGCGTCCTCGGGTCGCTGAACTTCCCGACGATGGCCGGCTTCAGCGCCCGCACGTTCAACGAGGGCGAGGACAAGGACATCGCCCTCGTGATGATGCAGGCCTACAACGACTGGGTCATGGACGAGTGGTGCGCGGCCTACCCCGACCGCTTCATCCCCCTCGGCATGGTCCCGAACTGGGACCCCGAGCTGGCGGCCGAGGAGATCCACCGCATCGGCAAGAAGGGCTGCCGCTCGATCAGCTTCCTCGAGACGCCCCACGTCTACGACCTGCCCAGCTTCATCTCCGGCCACTGGGACCCGATGATGAAGGCGCTCTGCGACGAGAACATGGTGCTGTCGCTCCACATCGGCGCCGGCTTCGAGGTCATCCGCCGACCGCAGGAGGCGCCGATCGACCACCTGATGGTGCTCGCCACCCAGATCGCCGCCATCACCGCGCAGGACCTGCTCTTCGGCGGCGTGTTCCAGAAGTTCCCCGACCTGCGGGTGGCGCTCTCCGAGGGCGGCATCGGCTGGGTGCCCTTCTACCTCGACCGCATCGATCGCCACTGGACCAACCAGACCTGGCTGCACGGCGGCGAGGAGTTCGGCGGCAAGCTGCCCTCCGAGGTGTTCCGCGAGCACTTCCTGGCCTGCTTCATCACCGACCCCTCGGGCCTCGAGCTGCGCCATCGCATCGGCATCGACAACATCGCCTGGGAGTGCGACTACCCGCACACCGACACGACGTGGCCGGAGTCGCCGGAGTACACCTGGAAGGAGTTCCAGGAGGCCGGTGTCACCGACAAGGCCGAGATCGACAAGATCACGTTCGAGAACGCCTGCCGCTTCTTCGACTGGGACCCGTTCGCGCACACCGAGCGCGAGGACGCCACCGTCGGCGCCCTCCGGGCGAAGGCCACGGACGTCGACGTGACCCGCAAGCCGCGGGCCGAGTGGAAGGTCGAGAACGAGGCCGCCGGGATCGGCGTGTCGTCGACGATCTGAGCGACGCGATCGGCGCCGGCGGCCCTTCGGGTCGCCGGCGCCTTCGCGCCTGGCTGCCTACTCGGACTTCTCGAGGTCGGCCTGGACGACCCGGCGCAGCAGCTTGCCGGTCTCGGTGTAGGGCAGCGTGTCGACGAACGACACGACGTCGGGCGTCTTCGAGCTGCGCAGCGTCTGGCGGGCGAACGCGCGCACGCCCTCGGCGTCGAGCTGGGCGCCGGGGTGGCACACGACGGCGACCGCGATGACCTGCCCCCACTCGTCGTCGGGGACGCCGACCACGGCGCACTCGGCGATGTCGGGATGCTCGAGCAGCGCCTCCTCGATCTCCGCCGGCGCGATGTTCTCGCCGCCGCGGATGATCGTGTCGTCGTTGCGGCCCTCGATGAAGAGGTAGCCGTCCTCGTCGAGCCACCCGCGATCGCGCGTGGGGAACCAGCCGCCATCGTCGAGCACGGCACCGGTGGCGTACTCGCCGGACACCTGCTCGCCGCGGACGAAGATCTCGCCGGGCTCACCGGCGGGCACGGGACGGTCGTCGCCGCCGCGGACCTCGACCTCCACGGTGGGCAGCACCTTGCCGGCCGAGGCCAGCCGGGAGACGGCGACGGGGTCGCCACCCCGGGCGGCCCGGTGGTCGTCGGGGCCGAGGACGGCGATGGTGGAGCTGGTCTCGGTGAGCCCGTAGGCGTTGGTGAAGTCGACCTCGGGCAGCAGGCCCATGATGCGCTGCAGCACGGTGGACGGCGTGCGGGCGCCTCCGTAGGACAGGTTGCGCAGGCTGGGCAGCCCTTCGCCGTCGGCCTCGAGGATGTCGGCGATGCGCGACAGCATCGTCGGCACGACCATGGCGTTGGTGATGCGCTCGCGGCGCACGGCCTCGACCCAGGCGTGGGCCTCGAACTGGGGCAGGTAGACGATGCGCCGGCCGGCGTAGAGGTTGCTCAGCAGGTTGGCCAGCCCGGCGACGTGGTACGGCGGCACGCTGACGAGGACGGCGTCCTCTTCGCTGGCTCCACCGAACTCGACGGTGCCGATCACGTACGCCGACAGGTTCCGGTGGCGCAGCACCGCCGCTTTGGGGGCCGACGTGGTGCCGCTGGTGTAGAGCAGGACGGCGGCGCCGTCGGCGTCCATCGGCACGTCGCCCGATGCGTCGCCGCCCCGGCCGGCGGCCACGAGCTCGGCCGCGGGGACCATCGGGTGGCCGCGCTCGGCGAGCGCGTCGTAGGCCACGCCCTCACCGACCACCACGACGTCGCCGAGGGGCTGCAGCATGGAGTCGAGCTGGTCGACCGAGAGTCGGTAGTTCAGCGGGACGAACGGGATCCCCGCCGCGGCGGCGGCGAACAGGCCCACCGGGAACGCGAGCCCGTTGGTGCCGACGTAGGCGAGGTGGTCGCGGCCGGCGACCAGCTGCGCGCCCGCCCACGCCGCGGTGAGCAGCTCGCTCGCCGACAGCGCCTCGTCGTCCGCCTGGACGGCTGGGGCGTCGCCCCGGCCGGCCGAGGCCATGTCGAGCAGGAGCAGCAGGTTCACGGCCGGGGCCTCAGTCGGAGGAGGGCAGCGGCTTGGCGCCCTTGAGCAGCAGCGGCTCGCCGTCGACGGTCAGCGCACCGGTGCCGGCGCGGCTGCACAGCAGCTCGAGGCCCCGCTCGTCGTCGGCGTAGCGCTTGCCGAGAGCCGGGCCCTCGCCGAGGGCCGTGTCGGGCTCGCCCGACGCGCCGCCGGGGTCCTCCTCGACCATCGGCGCCCCGCCGCAGGCGATCTCCACCTCGGCCGCCGGAGCCTTCACGACGACGACCTGCGCGTCGCACACGGTGCTGAACAGCTTCATCCCGGGTCGCAGTTGCATGGCGTGCCACGCTAGTCCACGCTGGGCGGAAATCTGACAGTAGGGTCAGCCACGTCGGAACGCCGAGCAGGAGCACTGATGTCCGAGTACACGTACGTCCTCTACGAGGAGATCGACGACGGCCGGATCGTCCGCATCCTGCTCAACCGGCCCGATGCCCGCAACGCGCAGCAGCGCGGGATGCTCGTCGAGCTGCACGATGCGTTCATGCGGGCCGAGGCCGACGACGAGGTTCGGGTGGTCATCCTCGGCGGCGTGGGGCCGATGTTCTCGTCCGGCCACGACATGGGCTCGAAGGTGGCGGCCGCGGAGCGCATGCCCGGCCCCGACCAGCACGAGAGCTTCCGGGGCAACGGCGCCACCCGCAAGGGCGCCGAGATGCTGATGCTGCAGGAGTGGCACTACTTCTTCGACAACACCCGCCGGTGGCGCAACCTGCGCAAGATCACGATCGGCCAGGCGCACGGCGACGTCTATGCCGCCGGCCTCATGCTGCTGTGGGCGTGCGACCTCATCGTCGCCGCCGACGACGCCCGCTTCGCCGACGTGGTCGGCACGCGCCTGGGCATGTGCGGCGTCGAGTACTTCGCCCACCCCTGGGAGCTCGGGCCGCGCAAGGCCAAGGAGCTGCTCCTCACCGGTGACGCGCTCACCGCCGACGACGCCCACGAGCTCGGCATGGTGTCCAAGCTGTTCCCGCCCGACGAGCTGGAGGAGCGCACCATCGACTTCGCCCGCCGCATCGCCGACGTGCCGACCATGGCCGCCCTGCTCATCAAGGAGTCGGTGAACCAGGCGCAGGACAACATGGGCTTCTACAACGCGCTCAACGCCGCCTTCACGCTCCACGAGCTGAACCACGCCCACTGGGCGTGGGTGCACGAGAACTCGTACCCGATCGCCCTCGAGGAGGACGGCATCCCGCCCTGGAAGGACGCGCCGCCCATCGTCAGGGCGGTCAAGGACCAGGTCCGCGCCGAGGAGTAGCAGGTCCACGTGACCGACCCCGCCAGCTCGACGGGGCCAGCCGACGCCGTGCGGCGGGCCCCCTTCGGCGCCAACCCCCAGGTGGGCGCACGGGGCCAGCGCACGCGCCACCGCATCCTCGACGCCGCGCTCCAGGTGTTCGGCGAGGTCGGGACGCACCAGGGCAGCGTCGAGCGCATCGCACGCGAGGCCGGTTGCTCCCGCGCCGCCTTCTACCAGTACTTCGCCGACAAGGACGACGTGCTCCGGCACCTCGCCGGCCAGCTCACGCTGCACCTCGACGCGGCCGTCGCCTGGTTGGGGACCATCACCCCCGACGCCGAGGGCTGGCTCGCGCTGCGCGGCCTGCTCGAGCGCTGGCGGGAGGTGCACGAGCGCCACCGGCCGGTCTTCGACGCGTTCCCCGACCTGTTCGAGACCGATCCCGACTTCGCCAGCGACGCCACCCGGACCCGGGCCCGGTTCCTGAGCTCGATCGCCGCCCGGGTGCGCGACGCCGACATCTCGCCGGCCGCGGTCGACGAGACCGTCGACCTGTTCATCGTCGTCCTCCCCAAGGCGTTCGAGGACCTCGAGACGATGCGCGCCGCCGCGCCGGACGCCTTCCCCACCAACGCGCTCCTCGACGCCCTCGCCGACGTGTACCACCGCTCCCTGTTCGGCCTCGACCCGGCGGTGAACGTGCACGACCACGGGCTCCCCCCGCCACCGCGCCTGCCCTTCGGCCCGCTCGTGCGCTCCGGCATGGAGCAGCCCGACACGCCCGCCGACGGTGCGCCCACGAGGGCGGTCGTCCTCGACGCCGCCCGCTCCTGCTTCCTCGCCCACGGCTTCCACGGCACCCGCATCGACATGATCGCCGAGGCGGCCGGGGTGTCCCACGGCACGCTCTACACCTACTTCGACAGCAAGGACCACGTCGCCCAGGTCCTCGCCATGGCGGCGATGCGGGCGGCGACCGACGCCCTCGTGCGCATGCCCGACGTCGCCGACGGGGCGGATCGGGGCGCCCTGCGCCGCTGGCTCGGCGAGTACAACCAGGCCCAGGCGGGCGAGACGGCGATGCTGCGGGTGTGGGCGGAGGCGCTGCGGGCCAGCGGCGACCCGGTGGCCGAGTCGGCACCCACCCTCGACTGGGGCCGGCGCCAGCTCGCCCGGCGCCTGGCCGGGCGCGGGTTCGGCGACGTCGACCTCGAGTCGGCCCTCCTCCTCGCCGTGCTGTCGTCGCTCGGTTCCCGCGACCGCAGCCCCGCCACGCTCGATGCCGCCGCACTCGTGATCGCCAGGGGCTTCTTCGGCCGCCCGGCCGCCGATTGACCCGACTGTCAGATCCCTCGTAGCGTCCGGCGACCGACGACGACACCCCTGGAGGGACTGTGGAACTGACCGGACGATCTGCCATCGTGACCGGAGGCGCCGGCGGGCTCGGCGCCGCGACGGTGCGTCGCCTCGTCGAGGCGGGTGTGGGGACGGTCGTGTTCGACATGAACCAGGGCGCCGCCGACGCGCTGGCCGGCGAGCTCGGCGCCACGGCGGCGGCGGCGAGCGGCGACGTCAACGACGACGCGGCCGTGCAGGCCGCCATCGACGCCGCCCAGTCCCTCGGACGGCTGTCCATCGTCGTGAACGTCGCCGGCGGCGCCACGGGTGGCGGGCGCACCCTCGACCGCGAGGGCAACCCGACGGGCACCGACGTCTTCACCGGCACCATGGCGATGAACGCGTTCGGCACGTTCAACGTCACCCGGCTCGCCGCCGCGGCGATGGCGAAGAACGACCCCGACGAGGACGGCCAGCGGGGCGTGGTGGTGAACACCGGCTCGATCGCCGGCCTCGAGGGCCAGACCGGCCAGGTCGCCTACGCGGCGGCCAAGGCCGCCATCCTCGGCATGACCCTGCCCCTCGCCCGCGACCTCGCCGTGGTCGGCATCCGGGTGTGCGGCATCGCGCCCGGCACGATGGGCACGCCGCTCATGCTGAGCGTCGGCGAGGAGATGCGGGCCAAGCTCACCGAGAACATCATCTTCCCGAAGCGGATGGGCCGCCCGGAGGAGTTCGCCATGCTCGTCGAGAGCATCGTGTGCAACCCGTACCTGAACGGCGAGAACATCCGCCTGGACGGCGCGCTGCGCTTCCCGCCCAAGTGAGCACCGGCACCGCCACAGCCGACATCCTCGCCGCCTACGACCTCGAGGAGGTGGGTCCGAACCGCTACCGCGGCCCGAACGCCCGCTCCACCCACGGCGTCGTGTTCGGCGGCCAGCTCCTGGGCCAGGCCCTCCTCGCCGCCGGCGCCGGGCACCCGGACCTGGCGGTGAAGACCCTGCACGCCGTGTTCGCCCGGGCGGCGTCCTTCGACGCACCCATCGACATCGAGGTCGAGCCCGTGCACGGCGGGCGCACGTTCGCCAGCGCCACGGTCACCCTGCGCCAGGGCGACCGCACGTGCGTGCGGGCCCAGGTGCTGCTGAGCGCCGACGAGCCCGACTGCATCCGCCACGCCGTGGACGCGCCCGGCCACCGCCCGCCCGGCGACGACGACCGCGAGCCGGCGTGGCAGGTGCAGATCGTCGACGACGTCGACATCAGCGACCCGGCGCTCACCGGCCCGCCCGAGCTCGACGTGTGGACCCGCTTCGTCGGGGCCCCGGAGGATCCGGCGCTCAACCAGGCGCTGCTCGCCTTCGCCACCGACGGCTTCCTCATCGGCACGGCGATGCGGCCGCACGAAGGCGTCGGCCAGGCCCAGGCCCACGTCACCTTGTCCACCGGTGTGATCTCGCACACGATCACGTTCCACGAGCCCGTCGACGCCGGCGCCTGGAACCTGATGGTGCAGCGCAGCCCCTACGCCGGCCGGGGCCGGTCCTATGGCAGCGCCGACGTCTTCTCGGCCGGCGGGCGCCTGGTGGCGTCCTTCGTGCAGGACGCCATGATCCGCCCCCGCGACCCGAACGCCGGCGGCAAGCTCTAGCGGCCCTCCGAAACCGGACGCGCCTGCGTTGCATGCAACGCCGGCGCGTCCAGTTCGAGAGGGGGCTACTCGGCGGGGAGGTCGACCTCCACGCGGGCGCTGGCCATCGCCGCGCCGTCCTGGGTGCGCATGTCGACCTCGACGACGGCGAGGTGCACCCGGCCGCGCTGGAACGGGTGGCGCTCGACCTTGGTCTCCACGACCTCGCCCGTGATGATCGTGGCGTCGCCGGTCAGGGCCGGGTTGCGGTACGACGCGGTCGAGTGGGTGATCGTCGCCCACTCCCCCGCCCACCCCGACACGAAGTCGATGATCCACGCGCCCATCGACGCCCCGTAGCCGTAGCCGCGGGGCATGCCGACGTGGCGGGCCCAGCGGGGCTGCAGGTGCCCGCGCGAGGGGCCGTAGTAGGCGCCGTCGGTGAGCTCGGGGTTCAGGCGCTCCATGCGGCGGTCGCCCTCGTGGCCCGCCATCTCCTTGGTGTAGCCGAGCTCCTCGGCGCTGACCGCCGTGGGCCCGAGCTCGGTGGCCCCCCAGGTGGTCATCGGGAACGCCCGCCACTCGGTGGTGAACGAGGCCAGGCTGTGCGGACCGAGCACGTTCTCGGCCAGGCGGTCGCCCACCGTCACGTCGGTGAACAGGCGCTTGCCGTGCCCGAGCTCCTGGATCTGCTCGATGAACCCGAGCTTGCGGCGCTCGAGGTCGGCCAGCTGGTCGTCGGTCCACTCGGGCTCACCGCCGCCGGCGGACTGCTTCTGCTCGTCCTCGCTGCCGAAGAGGTCCTTCTGCTTGGCCTGCTGCACCCGGTACCGGATCGAGGTGGAGCGCTGGAGGGCGACCCGCTCGCCGCGCTGGTTGATGTAGAGGGTGTCGCCGCGCTGGAAGCAGGTCGGACCGGCGAACTTGGTCTCCGTGACCTTGTAGTCGAAGGGCATGCGGTGGCAGATCAGCTTGTCGCCCGGGCGGACCCGGGGGCCGAAGAACCACCACTCGTCGCCACCGAAGATCAGGTGGGAGCCGGGGATGCGACCCACCTGCGCGGGCGACGCGCCGTGGCTCGTGTCGCAGGCGACGGTGAACGACAGCGGCGCCACGATCTCGCCGAAGCGGCTCTCCGCCGCCCAGTCCTCGTCGTAGTGCAGCGGGTTCGGGTAGTGCATCGCCTGCACCCACCGGCGGATGTCGTTGAGCGCGACCGGCTCCTTCAGCTCACCCGGCCGGATGGGCACGCCCATGTGGCGCGCCAGGTCGGACACGTCGAGCTCCTCGGTGGCGGCGGCGTCCTGCGTGGTCATGTTCTCCCCCGGGTCTCCTCCCCGGCCTGCTCCAGCCGGGCTCGGACGAGCTCGAGGAGGGCGTCGTCGCGCACCTTGGCCTCGCTGCTCGTCATGGGCATCTCGTCGTCCTCGAAGAACAGGACGCGCTTGGGAACCTTGTAGGCGGCGAGGCGCTCCCGGAGGAAATCCTTGACCTCCTGCTCGGAGGTGTCCTCGCCCTCCCGGCGCACGATGCAGGCGATCACCAGCTCGTCGAGGCGGGGGTCGGGCACGCCGACCACGCGCGACAGCTTCACGCCGGGGCACGCCCGCAGGGCGACCTCGACCTCGGCGGGCGACACGTTGGCGCCGCCGGTCTTGATCATCTCGGTCCGCCGGCCGGCGTAGTGGACGTTGCCGTCCTCGGCGACGTGACCGGCGTCGCCCGTGTGGAAGAAGCCGTCGGCGTCGAAGCACTCCTCCGGCGTGCGCCCGAGGTAGCCGAGCATGCGCTGGGCGCCGGCGACGCAGAGCTCGCCCTCCTGGCCCGGGCCGAGCGCCTCGCCCGTGGCCCAGTCGACGACGCGCAGCCGCGCGCCGGGTACGAGCGCGCCATGACCGACCTTCGCCCGCTCGCGCGGGGTGCTCGAGGGGTGGGCGCAGACGAAGGCGCACGTCTCCGACATGCCCCACCCCACCGGCATGATCCACCCGGGGTCGCCCTCCACGCTCGGGTGCCGCGCGTAGGCGCCCTTCCCGTACACGCAGCGCATCGACGACAGGTCGGCGGTGTCCCACCCCGGCAGCTCGGCGATGGCCCCGGTCTGGTGGGGCAGCGTGTAGGACTCGGTCACCCGCTCCCGTTCGAGGAGCAGGAGGGCGGCGGCGGGCTCGAACGCCTCCTGCGCCACCCAGCAGCCGCCGGCCGCGAGGGTGGCGCCGACCGCCGTGTTGAAGCCGGCGGTCCAGAAGAGGGGCAGCGCGCTGAACAAGCGCGTGCCGGGATGGCGGGCGAAGAGCTGCGCCTGCACCCAGTTCTGCAGGGACGGCGCCCGGTGCCCGTGCAGGATCCCCTTCGGGAGGCTGGTGGTGCCGGAAGAGAAGATGACGAGCGCCGGATCATCGGGCGTGACGAGAGCGGCCGCCCGGTCGAGGTCGGCGTCGGAGACGTGGTCGGCGCCGGCCAGCAGCTCGTCCCACGACGGCTCGCCCAGCACCGCGACGCGCTCGAGGTGCGGCCGCTCCGCGGCGATGGCGGCGACGTCGTCCCCGAAGCGCCGGCCCAGCAGCTCCGACTGCGCGAGCACGACGCGGGCCTCGCACGTGGCGATGAGGTGCGCCAGCTCGGGCCGCGGCGAGAACGTCGACATCGGCGCGGCCACGGCGCCCACCAGCGCGGCGCCGAACACGGAGGCCAGCGCTTCGGGGCGGTTGCCCATGACGATGCCGATGGCGTCGCCGGGCCGGACCCCGGCAGCGAGCAGCGCGCGGCCGACCCGCCGGGACTCGGCGCGGAGCCGCTCGTAGGACCAGCGCACGGTCTCGCCGCCGCGGAGCGGGTCGTCGAGGACGACGGCCTCGCCCGGACCGAAGCGCTCGGCCACCTCGAGCACGAACCCGCCGAGCGTCAGCGCCCCCACCCCCGGGGTGTCCTCGATGCGCGGGCCCTCGAACGTGGTCATGGCCGCACCTCCGGACGTGTGCCAAGGTCTCTCGCCATGCGATTCGGACTCGACGTGGCACAGCAGCGGATGACCTGGGACGAGCTGGTGCGGCGGGTGCAGCTCGCCGAGGAGCTCGGCTTCGACGGCGTGTGGGGCTTCGACCACTTCCAGCCCATGTACGGCGACGGACCGGGCGAGACGTTCGAGGGCATGACCACCCTCGCCGCGCTGGCCTCGCTGACCGAGCGGGTGCGCCTCGGGCTGCTCGTCACCGGTGCGACGTACCGCCACCCGTCGGTGCTCGCCGCGCAGGCGATCACCATCGACCACGCGTCGCACGGCCGCCTCGAGCTCTCGCTCGGCGCCGCCTGGTACGACAAGGAGCACCACGAGCTGGGCATCCCGTTCCCGCCCACCGGCACGCGGTTCGACCTGCTCGAGGACACGCTCGAGATCGTGACACGGCTGTTCACCGGCGAAGAGGTCTCGTACGAGGGCAAGGTCGTCTCGCTGCGCGACGCGCGGCTGCGGCCGGTGCCGGTGCAGCAGCCCCGCCCGCCGATCTGGATCGGAGGCACCGGACCGAAGCGAACGCTGCCGATCGCGGCGCGGTACGCCGACGTCTGGCACGCCTTCGGCACGCCGAAGACCCTCCACGACGCGGGCCAGCGCCTCGACGAGCTGGCGATGGAGGCCGGGCGGCAGCCCTCCGACATCGTGCGCGCCGGATCGCTCTCGCTCGAGGACCTCGACAAGACCCGCAAGCACCTCGCGGGTTGGCAGGAGGCGGGGTTCGGGTACCTCGTGTGCGGCTGGCCCGATGCCGGCGACCGCCAGGTCGAGGCGTTCGTCCGCGACGTGCTCCCGGAGCTCACCACCGGTTGAGCGACCTCAGCCGGCGTCGGCCCAGCGGGCCTCGCGCCGGTGGAAGCGCCAGGTCCCGTCGGCCTGGTGCAGCACGTCGTGGTAGCGGCCGACGAGCTTGACCGCCCAGTCGCCTTCGACCTGCAGCAGGAAGACCACGTCGCTGACGGCGACGGCCTCGTGCTCGTCCCACCGCGCGATGTGCGTGTTGAGCACCAGGTGCCGCTGGGGCAGGCGGGGCCGCCACCGCTGGTACGCGGCCAGCAGCGCCTCGGCGCCCTCGTGGGTGCCCATGCCCGGGATGTCCACGACACCGTCGGCGCAGAACGTGGCGACCACGTCCTCGGCGCGCCCGTCGTCGAGGGCGTGGGTGTAGGCGGCGAGCGCGGCGCGCACGCCGGCGTCGACGTCGGCGAGGCTGGTCACAGCCCGACCTCCACGACGGCGCGGTCGAGCGGGTTCACCATCACGTGCTGCAACGCCGGCTGCAGCCGGTCCTGCGGGAGCCCGGCGAGGTAGCCGTCGATCACCCGGTGGTAGTTGCCGATGTGGCCCTCGATCTGCTCGGACAGCCGCATGAACTCGAAGCCCGTCGTGTGCAGGCCGCGCTGCTGGCGCGGGATGTTGGAGAAGTCCTGGATCGGGATCGGCGGCACCCGCGGGTCGTCGTGCGCCCAGGGCTCGGGCACCGGCAGCGGGCCGGGCTCCTCGCCCTCGGGGTAGCGGGTGAGCGACCAGATCTCCATGAGCGTCTCCTCGGGACCGAGCGGGCGGAACCGGTACGACGACGCGCTGCTGTACATGGGCAGGACGAAGAAGTGCGGGAAGCAGTACCCCATCGGCTCGTTCATGCCGGCGGCGTCGAGCTCGTTGAGGTCGGGGATGGCGGCGCCCCGGCCCCGGTGGAACTCGACCACCGCCTCGCTGAACGTGCGCTCCCAGATCTCGCGGGCGAGCATCGGGTCGGCCGGCAGCTCGAGGGTGGGCGCCAGGCGCTCGGCGATGGCGACGTCGTTCGCGTGCACCATCCCGGACATGCCCTCGCTCATCACCCGCAGGTAGTGCAGCTCGGACTCGATGAACACCTTCGGGTCGAAGGAGCCGTCCTTGGCCGGGTAACGCCCGGGGATGCGCAGCTGCGGGTGCGTCTCGAGCACGTGGTACTGCTCCATGAACGCCTCTTCGGCGAGCTTCCAGTTCACGGGCAGCCGGAACGCGCACCACCACTCGGCGCGCATGGTGTCGAGCTGCCAGCCCTCCATCACCGTGGCGAAGGGCTCGATGCAGTCGCGAAGCGGCGGCGCGGCGTCGTCGAGGTTGATCCACGCGCAGCCGCCCCACGTCTCGCAGCGCACCGGCACGAGGTCGATCTCGCCGACCCGCAGGTTCCGCTCGGAGAACGTGCTCCGCCGGGAGACGAACGTGTTGCCGCCGTCGAGGCCGTAGCACCAGCCGTGGAACGGGCAGGTGAACCCGCCGTCGGCGTGGCCGGTGCCCTCCACCAGCTGCACGCCCCGGTGGCGGCAGGCGTTCTGGAACGCCCGGACCTCGCCGTCCTCGCCGCGCACGACGATCACCGACTGGTCGAGGACCGTGTACTCGGCGTAGTCGCCCGGGTTCGGGATCTGCTCCAGACGAGAGGCCATCTGCCACACCCGGGGCCACAGCTGCTGGCCCTCGAGGTCGTAGAACCCCTGGTCGAAGTACCGCTCCTTGGGCACCCGATCGGGCACGTCGACGGCGTACGGGACCGGCAGGCTGGTCCGCTGATCGAGGGCCATCGTGCTCCCCTCTCTGGCTCGGCTGCGGGCGACAGTACACTAGACCGGTCGGTACAAAAACAGGCAGCGAGGCCCGATGACCCACTCCAACGAAGCCGTCGACGTCCTCGTCGTGGGCGCCGGCGTCACCGGCATCTACCAGCTCCACCGGGCGCTCGAGGAGGGCTTCTCGGCCCAGCTGGTCGAAGCCGGCGCCGGCGTCGGGGGCACGTGGTTCTGGAACCGGTACCCGGGCGCGCGGTTCGACTCGGAGAGCTACACCTACGGCTACCTGTTCTCCGAGGCGCTCTTCCACGAGTGGGAGTGGAAGGAGCACTTCGCCGGCCAGCCCGAGATCGAGGACTACCTCAACCACGTGGTCGACCGCTTCGACCTGCGCCGGCACATGCGCTTCGGCACGCGCGTCACCGCGGCGACGTGGGACGACGCCACCGCCACCTGGCGGGTCACCACCGACGACGGCGACACCACGACGGCCCGCTTCCTGGTCACGGCCACCGGCGTGCTCTCCCTGCCGTACACGCCCGACGTCCCCGGCCAGGAGGACTTCCGAGGCATCCAGCACCACACCGGCCGGTGGCCGGCCGAGCCGGTCGACTTCGCCGGCAAGCGGGTGGCCGTCGTCGGAACGTCGTCGAGTGGCGTGCAGGTCGTCGCTGCGGTGGTCGAGCAGGTGGCGTCGCTCGACGTGTACCAGCGCAGCGCCAACTGGTGCACGCCGCTGAACAACCGGCCGATCACCCCCGAGGAGCAGGCCGACCTGCGCGCCGGGTTCGAGCAGCTGCGCGAGGTGCTGAACACCTCGATCCACGGGTTCCACCACCCGCCCAACCCGAAGGCGTCCACCGACGACCCGCCCGAGGTCCGGCGCGCGTTCTTCGAGCGCATGTGGAACAGCCCGGGCTTCGAGAAGTTCACGAGCAACTACGTGGACATCCTCACCAACCCCGAGGCCAACGCCGAGTGGTGCGAGTTCATCGCCGGCAAGATCCGCGGCATCGTCCGCGATCCGGCGACGGCCGAGAAGCTGATCCCGAGCGACCACCGCTACGGCGAGAAGCGCCCGCCCTACGTGGCCGGCTACTTCGAGGCGTTCAACGAGCCGCACGTGCACCTCGTCGACCTGCGGGAGGAGCCGCTGGTCCGGGTCACCGAGCACGGCATCGAGACCACGGCCGGCGAGCGCGCGCACGACATCATCGTGTGGGCCACGGGCTTCGACTTCGGCACCGGCGCCATGCTCCGGATGGGCATCGTCGGGCGCGGCGGCGAGGCCCTCGCCGACCACTGGGCCGACGGCCCGACGACGTTCCTCGGGCTGCAGACCGCCGGCTTCCCGAACCTGTTCTTCCCGGGCGGACCCCACGCGGCCGCCGGCAACAACCCCCGGTACAACGGCGATCAGGTCGACTTCGTCACCGAGGTGCTCGTCGCCGCCCGCGAGCGGGGAGCCGACGTCGTCGAGGTCCGCCCCGAGGCCGAGGACCGCTGGAGCGCCACCATGGAGAAGGCGGCGGCCCGCACGCCGTTCGGCCAGCTCGGCCAGTACGTGGGTGGCAACATCCCCGGCAAGCCGAAGCGCTACCTGCTGAACGCCGCCGGACGTCCGTACCTGCTCAAGGAGCTCGGCCGCATCCGCGACGAGGCCTACGCCGACTTCGCGATGGAGCCCGCCGGCGAGCGGGTCTGACCCAGGTCCGAGCGAACCGATCGGTTCGTTCGTTCCACCCGGCGGAACGAACGAACCAGGGATCCGCCGATCCTGGGGTCAGACGGTGGCGACGGGCGTGAGCGGTGAGCCGACGATGCCGGGGAGCCGCAGCGGTGGGGCGGTCAGGAGGAAGCGGCTGCGGCCGTGCTCGCGCAGCCAGTCGGCGAGCTGGCACAGGTACCACAGCTCGCCCAGCGGGATGCCGAGCTTGAACAGGCACAGGTGGTGGATGGGCAGGAACGAGTGCCGGCTCGGGTCCTCGTCCTTGCCGAGCAGGCCCTCCACCGCGTAGTTGTCGGCGACCAGCGCGGCGATCTGCGACTCGGTGATCCAGTCGAGCAGCGCCGGGTCGTGGGCGTCGAGGTAGGCGCCGGTGGTGAACACCCGGCGGGGGTCGGGCTCGCCGCCCCACTCGATGAGCTGGCTGGCGAAGCCGGTGCGCAGCAGCAGCATGTCGCCGGGTTCGACCACGACGCCGTCGGCGTCCATGACCCGCTGCAGGGTGGCGAGGTCGACGGGCTGCCAGTCGCGACCGAGGTGGTGCTCGAGGTCGACGAGCACGCCCCGACCCTGCACGCCGTGCTCGGCCATGTGCTCGAGGCCGAGGTGGTGGGCGAACGAGCGGCCGTCGGCGGTGGGCCCCTCGAGGTCGGTGCCGGCGCGGTAGCCGTTGTAGTAGACGGCCTCCTCGACGCCGTCGCCATCGGCGTCGAACTCGGCGCCGACGTGGGCGAGGGAGTCCCACTGCGTGGAGTACTGCAGCGCCAGGGTCACCACGTCGTCGGCCCAGACGTCGACGTACTTCGGGTCGCCGAAGTCGGGCATCTCGCTCATGTGGACGTTGTAGAAGGTGTCCGGGGTGCCGTCCATGTCCATGGTGGGCGCGATCCGGGGCGGCGGCCGGCGCTGGTTGAGCACCGTCCCGCCGGGCAGGTCGAGGGGCAGGCTCAGGCAGAACGTGCGCCCCTCCTGCACCTCGCGGACGCCCTGCAGGACCTTGTCCGAGCCCACCAGGTTGATGCGGCCGAGCTCGTCGTCGTCGCCCCAGTCGCCCCAGGTGGACCCCTCCGGCCGCTGGGTCCAACGCCGTCGTGCGGGCTCGGTCATGCGTTGCAATGTACCGATCGGTCCACGTACCCTCGCAAGAGGGGTTCGCGCCACGCGCGAAGCCGGTTTCCGATCCGTGGAGGATGCGCCATGACCGAGCTCGACCGCACCGACGACTTCGTCGTCTCCGCCGACGGCCACGTGCTGGAGCCCACCGATCTGTTCAAGACGCGCCTCCCGAAGCACCTGCGCGAGCGGGCCGTCTGGGAGGAGGACTTCGAGCTCGACGAGCCCTGGGTCGAGGGGGGCGCCACGAAGTTCCGGCGCCTGCACACCGCCGGGTACGAGGGCTGGACCGTCTCCCGCTACCGCCAGACCGGCGGGCGCACGCCCGAGGGCGACCCCGACATCATCCTCGAGGACATGGCCATCGACGGCGTCGACGTGCAGATCATGCACCCGAACCTGTCGCTGTTCGGCCTGTACACCGACGACCACGAGCTGTCGATCGCCCATGCCCGGGTCTACAACGACTACATCGTCGAGCGGTTCGGCGCCCACTTCGACCGGCTCGTCTTCACCGCTCCGATCCCGCTCACCGACGTCGACGACGCCGTGGCCGAGATCGAGCGGGTCGCCTCGATGGGCTTCCGGACCATCCTCCTGCCCGCCGACCCACCCCGCAGCTACTACACCCGCGACCTCGACCCGGTGTGGGCCGCCGCCTCGGCCAACGGCGTGCAGCCGTTCTTCCACACCCAGACCGGCGGCGTGAAGGTGAGCGACACCGAGGCCGTCACGCTGAAGGTGGTGCTCGAGAACGCCGCCCAGGTCAACCAGCGGATGACCGAGAAGGCGGCGGCGAAGCGCATGGTCACCCAGGCCGTGTACAGCACGCTCCAGCCGAGCCAGCTCATCTGCCAGCTCATCGGCGGCGGCGTGCCGGAGCGCCACCCCGACCTGCACTTCTCGCTCATCGAGTTCAACGCCCACTGGCTGGCCTCGCTCGTGGGCGGCATGGACAAGTGCTGGGTGACCGGCATCGGCCAGGACGCCGACTGGTGGCTGGGCAAGTGGGACGACTCCCGCCCGCCGTGCGACCAGCCGAACATGGCCCAGCTGTTCCGCCTCAACGAGAAGTGGCCGTACCCGCTCAAGCCCAGCGAGTACGTGCAGCGCCAGTTCCACGTGCAGTTCCAGGACGATCCGGTCGCCCTGGCCTGCCGCCACATCACCGGGGTCTCCACGCTCGTGTGGGGCAACGACTACCCGCACGCCGAGGGCACCTTCCGGGGCAGCCGCCGGTTGATCTCCGAGCTCTTCGCCGGCGTCCCCGACGACGAGCGCAAGGCCATCCTCGGCGGCACGCTGCGCGACGTGCTCGGCCTCAGCCGGGTCCCGGCCTGAGCGGATCCGAGCTGCGGTTCGACGGCCGGGTCGCCGTCGTCACCGGCGCCGGCCGGGGCATCGGGCGCGCCTACGCCGAGCTCCTCGCTGCCCGCGGCGCGAGCGTCGTCGTGAACGACCTCGGCGGTTCGATGACCGGCGAGGGCGCCGACGCGGGACCGGCCGCCGAGGTGGTCCAGGCCATCGAGGCCGCCGGCGGCGCGGCGATGGCCGACACGTCCGACGTGAGCACCGAGGCGGGCGCCGCCGCGCTGGTCGCGACGGCGGTCGACCGCTTCGGACGCATCGATGCCCTCGTGGCCAACGCCGGCATCATGCGCTGGGCCCGCTTCCCCGAGGTGTCCACCCAGGACTACGAGGACCACCTCGCCGTGCACGTCGGTGGCTCGTTCCACACCGCCCGCGCCGCATGGCCGCACCTGGTCGGCCAGGGCCACGGCCGCATCGTGCTGACCACGTCCACGGGCCTGCTCGGCATGCAGGGGAACACGGCGTACGGCATCGCCAAGGGCGGCGTCATCGGCCTCGCCCGCAGCCTCGCGATCGCCGGCCGGACGCACGGCATCACCGCGAACTGCATCGCGCCGGCGGCGTCGACGCGCATGGCCGGCGAGGGCGGCCCCGAGATGCCGCCGGAGCAGGTGGCGCCGATGGTCGCCTACCTCGCCCACGAGTCGTGCGAGGCGACGGGCGAGATCTACACCGCCGGCGCCGGCCGCTTCGCCCGCGTCTTCATCGCGTCCACCCCCGGCTGGGTCGACCCGGACGGGTCACCCACGCCCGAGGACGTCGCCGAGCACTGGGCCGAGATCAACGACGAGTCCGGCTACGCCGTCCCCGCCAGCCTCATGGACTGGTCGGCCCAGTTCCTCTCCCACCTCGCCCCGCCTTCCTGAAACTGGACGCGCCTGCGTTGCACGCAGCGGCGGGAAGCCGTCAGGTGCGGAGGACGAACTCGCTCAGCTCCTCGATCGCGCTGACGGCACCGGGCTGGCCGGAGTTCGTCGCCACGAGGACGGCATCTCGCCGCTCCGGCCGCAGCACGGCACGCGCGTACCAGAGCGTGTTGCTCCCGTCGTGGGCGTAGGTGACGGAACCGCCCTGCTCGAGACGGACCCATCCCGCGACGTAGTCGTGGTCTGCGGCGAAGAGGTCAGCGGCCGTGGCTGCCGTGAGGACCACGGTGTCGTTGCCCGCGAGGAGGTCGAGCACCGCTCGAGCGAATGCTGCCCAGTCCTCGATGGGGCAGTGGACCGTCCCCGCTGGGCCCATCGCGGCAGGGTTGTCGGTGACGCGGGCGTCCTGCGCGACGGGTTCGCCGCCGGCGGTGTGGCCCAACGGATCGAGCCTCCCGGCCGGCGCACCCAGGCCGCACCCCGTCATGCCGAGCGGCGAGAAGAGCCGATCGCGGAGGACCTCGTCCCAGGGCGCGCCGGTGATCTCCTCGATGATGACGCCGGCGACCATGTAGTTCACGTTGGCGTAGGCGAACGTCCCCGGCTCGCCCCCCGCAGCCCGGAGCGCGTCGTGGACCGCCTGGCGCCGAGCCGCCACCGCGTCCGTGGCTTCGTGGAGCGCAGGGAGGTCGAGGTCATCGACGAGTCCCGTCCGGTGCCCGAGGACGTCACTGATGGTCACCGCCGCGAGGCTCGGATCGATCTCCATGTCGGGCAGCACCTCGGCGAGGACGCTGTCGAAGGCGAGCCAGCCCGCCTCGACCAGCTGGGCGACCAGCAGCGCCGTCATCGCCTTGGTGTCCGACCCGAGGTGGAAGCGCGACCCGAGATCCAGCGCCGTGTCGTCGTCGTGCGACCGGGTGCCGGCCACGCCCGACCGCGTCGCTTCGTCGAGCGAGACGTGGGCGACGGCGATCGCCGGGACGGAGTGCCTGACGACCGCCCCGGCCGCAGCTCCGGAGAGCTTCCCGTCGCCGGATGTCGGGACGGCATCGACGGGCGGCGTGTCGAACGTGTCTTCCGTGTCCGCGCACGCAGCGAGGAACAGCGCCAGGACCACCAGCAGTCGTGCGCCCATCCTGGCGAGTCTGGCAGCGCACGGCACGGCGCCCGTGCAACGCAGGCGCGTCCAGCTTCGAGGGGGCGGCTACTCCTCGAGGAGGTCGGGCTGCTCGTCGACGATCCAGTCGTACAGGGGCTGGAACTGCATCCACCCGGCCTTGGCCATGCCGACCTGGGTGTAGGTCGTGGCCGCGTGCTCGGGGTCGATGGGCACGATCGTGCCTGCGGCCTCGGCCAGGAGCTGGGCCTGGCAGCTGCGCTCCATGGTGATGAACCACCAGGCCGCCTCGTCGACCGAGCGCCCCACGGTGAGCACGCCGTGGTTGGCGAGGATCGCCGCCTTGTTCGAGCCGAGGGCGTCGGCGATGCGCTTGCCCTCCGAGAGCTCGAACACGGCGCCCGTGTAGTCGTCGAAGACGGCGTGGTCCTCGAAGAACGCGCACGCGTCCTGGGTGATGGGGTCGAGCGGCCGACGCAGCGCCGACCACGCCTTGCCGTGCAGGCCGTGGGCGTGGGCGGCGGCCACGACCTCGGGGCGGGCGGCGTGGACCTGGGAGTGGATGGCGAAGGCGGCGGCGTTCACCGGCCACGTGCCCTCGACCACCTCGCCCTCGTGGCTCACCAGCAACAGGTCGCCGGCCCGGACCTTCCGGAAGCTCATGCCGAGCGGGTTCACCCAGAAGTGGTCGGTCAGCTTCGGGTCGCGTGCGGTGATGTGGCCCGCCGTGCCCTCGCCGAAGCCGAGCACGCCGAAGATCCGGAACGCTGCCGCGAGGCGCTGCTTGCGGTGGCGCCGCTCCTCCTCCACCGTCTCGAAGCGCGGGAACCGGTGGGGCGGGTGCTCAGTCACCATGCCGGTCACGCTACTGCTGTGTACCGGTCGGTCCAATAGGATCGCCGCCATGGACTTCTCGCTCACCGAGGCCGAGCAGGACCTCGCCGACCTGTGCCGCGACTTCGCCCAGCGCGAGATCGCCACCCGGGCCCCGGCGGCGTGGGAGGAGGCCCACTGCCCCACCGAACTGCTGCGGGAGATGGGCGAGCTCGGCCTGCTCGGGATGCTCGTGCCGGAGGAGTGGGGCGGCATCGGCATGACGACCGTCGGCTTCGTCGCCGCGATGGAGCAGCTCGGCGTGGCCGACCAGTCGGTGGCCGCGGCGTGGCAGGCGCACGTCACCATCGGCTCCCTGCCCCTCCTGCTGTTCGGGGACGACGACCAGCGCGAGCGGTGGCTGCGTCCGCTGGCCGAGGGTCGCGCCCTCGGCGCGTTCGGGCTCACCGAGCCCGACGCGGGCTCGGACGCCCGCGGCATCACCACGCGAGCCGAGCGGCGTGACGGCGGGTGGGTCATCAACGGCGCGAAGACCTTCATCTCGAACGCCGGCACCGACATGTCCTTCGGCGTGACGCTCCTCGCCCGCACCCCCACCCAGGAGGGCGAGCCGCAGCGGTACGGGACCTTCGTGGTCGAGAAGGGCACGGACGGATTCACCATGGGACCGAAGATGCGCGGCATCGGCTGGAAGGGCCTCGACACGCGCGAGCTGTGGTTCGACGACGTGTGGGTCCCCGACGACCACCTCGTCGGCGACCCGTCGCTCGGCCTCGGGCAGTTCCTGCGCACGCTCGAGGTCGGCCGGATCTCCATCGCTGCGCTGTCGATCAGCCTCACCCAGGCCGTGCTCGACCTGGCGCTGGCGTACGCCAAGGAGCGGGTGCAGTTCGGTCAGTCGATCTCGAAGTTCCAAGCCGTGCAGTTCAAGATCGCCGACATCGCCACCGAGCTCGAGGCCGCCCGCTGGCTCACCTACCGGGCCGCGTCCCTGCGCGACGCCGGCCAGCCGTTCATGAAGGAGGCGGCGATGGCCAAGCTCAAGGCCAGCCGGGTCGCGGCGTGGGCGGCGTCGGAGGCGGTGCAGATCCACGGCGGCCTCGGCTACATGCTCGATTCCCCCGTCGCCCGCTTCTACTGCGACTCCAAGGTCCTGGAGATCGGCGAGGGCACGAACGAGATCCAGCACCTCGTGATCGCCCGCGCCCTGGGCTGCTGAACCGGTGCCTAGCGTCCCCGAGATGCGGAGCGGACGGGGACGAACGTCGTGGATGCGCGCCGGGGGGCTGGTGGCAGTGGCGGTGCTCGCCGTGACGGCCTGCTCGGACAATGACGGCGAGACGAGCGCTCCGCCGGCCACGGAGGCCCCGGAGACCACCACGACCTCGGTCGCCGAGGACGCGCCCACCGGCCCGGTCGCCGACATCACCGAGGAGCTCACCGGCGGTGACGGCACGTTCCTCGGCGCCCCGGCCGACCGGCCGTTCCCCGACGGCTACGTGGAATCCGAGTACCTGGCCGCCGGCACCGCGCGGACCGCGACCTCCGCGGGCGAGCTGCCCGGCGACGGGATGTGGGACCTCGAACCGGGTCCGAGCGCCGCGTACCGCACCCGCATCGTGGTCAGGCAGCCCGAGCGGGCGGAGGACTTCAGCGGCATCGTGGTGCTCGAGTGGATGAACGTCAGCGGCGGCGTCGACGCGGATCCGGAGTGGACGACCCTGCGCGAGGAGATCGAGCGCCAGGGGCACGCCTGGGTCGGGGTCTCCGCCCAGGCGCTGGGCATCGAAGGCGGTGACGTCCGCGTGCGGGTCTCCGACGACATCGAGGGTTCCGATGCCGCTGGCAAGGGCCTGCGCGCGATCGACCCGGAGCGCTACGGCGACCTCCAGCACCCCGGCGACGCGTTCTCCTACGACATCTACAGCCAGGTCGGCCGGGCCGTCCGTGCCGGCATCCCGCCCCTCGACGGCCTCGAGGTGGAGCACCTCATCGCCGCCGGCGAGTCGCAGTCGGCGATGGCGCTGGTGACCTACGTCAACGGGTTCCATCCCGACGCCCAGGTGTACGACGGGTTCTTCGTGCACAGCCGGGGCGCCAACGGACTCCCCGTCCCCGCCCCCGGCGAGAACGCCGACATCGCCGGCTCGCTCGGCGCGCCGCCCACGGTCCTGCGCACCGACCACGACGCCGAGATGCTCGTGCTCCAGGCCGAGAACGACGTCATCGGCGCCCTGCGGGGCATCGGCGCCCGCCAGCCCGACTCGGACACCGTCCGGCTGTGGGAGGTGGCCGGCACGGCCCACGCCGACCGCCGCCTGATGGGTGCGGACACCGCCGACGCCATCGATTGCGGCGCACCGATCAACGACGGTCCTCTCCACGTGGTGGCCAAGGCGGCGCTGCGCCACCTCGTCACCTGGGTCCAGGGCGGCGACGCCCCGCCGGAGGCACCGCGGCTCGAGGTCACCGAGGACCAGAGCGCCATCGTGCGGGACGAGGACGGCATCGCCCTCGGCGGCATCCGGACCCCACCCGTCGACGCGCCCGTGCAGGTCCTCAGCGGCGAGCAGGGGCCGAAGCCCGAGATCATCTGCATCCTCTCCGGGTCGACGCTGCCGATGGCACCGGAGCGCATCGCCGAGCTCTATCGGAGCGTCGACGACTACGAGCAGCAGTACGCGGCGGCGGTCGACGAGGCGGTCGCGGCCGGCTTCGTGCTCGAGGACGACCGCGAGGCGATCCAGGCCTACGCCCGCCCGGAGCTCGTCACCGGCTGAGCTGCAACGGAGCTGCTGCCAGTTCCGAGGAGATGGAACTGGCAGCAGCAGCGTTGCGCAGGTCAGGTCGCCACGAGTCGGCGGATGGCGGCCTCGAGGTCCGTGCGATCGGGCAGCCAGGCCTGCTCGAGCGCCGGCGCGTACGGCGGCGGCGTGGCGGCGGCACCCACGCGCTCGATGGGCGCGTCGAGGTCCCAGAACGCCTCGTTCACCACCCGGGCCGCGATCTCGGCGCCGATGCCGTGGGGCACGACCGCCTCGTGGGCGATGAGGAGCCGGCTCGTCCTCGCCACCGACTCGAGGACGGGGTCGAGGTCGAGCGGGGCGACCGTTCGCAGGTCGATGACCTCAGCGGAGATCCCGTCGCCGGCCACGGCCTCGGCCGCAGCGAGCGCCTCGTGCACCATGCGAGACACGGAGACGACGGTGACGTCGGTGCCGGCCCGCACGACCTTCGACACGCCGATCGGCACGATGTGGTCCGCCGGCGGCTGGGGGCCCTTCATGCCGTAGAGGAGCCGGTTCTCGATGAAGACCACCGGGTTGGGGTCCTGGATCGCCGACCGGAGCAGGCCGTAGGTGTCGGCGGGCGTGGACGGCATGACCACGGTCAGCCCGGGGATGTGGGCGAGCAGCGCCTCCAGGCTCTGGGAGTGCTGGCTGCCCGACGAGCGGCCGGCGCCGAACTGGGTGCGCACGGTCAGGGCCATCTCGGCCGCGCCGCCGGTCATGAACGGCATCTTCGCCGCCTGGTTCAGCAGCTGGTCGAAGCACACGCCGAGGAAGTCGAGGTACATGACCTCCACCACGGGGCGCATGCCCGCCATCGCCGCGCCGACGCCGAGGCCGACCACCGCCGTCTCGGAGATCGGCGTGTCGCGGACGCGGTCGCCGAAGCGGTCCTGCAGCCCCCGGGTGAGGCCGAAGACGTTGCCGCCGGCGCCCACGTCGATGCCGGCGACGAACACGCGCTCGTCGGTCTCGAGCTCGATCTCGAGGGCGGTCCGCACCGCGTCCATCGTGCGGAAGACCTCGGCGTCGGCGGGCAGCGGTCCCGGCTCGGACCGTTCGGGGCGGGGGCGCACCACGAAGTCGAACAGGGTGCCGACCTCCGGGACGGCCATCGCCCGTGCGGCCTCGACGGCGGCGTCGAGCTCGGCGTCGACGGCGGCGCGCAGGGCGGCGACCTCGTCGTCGGCGACCCCTGCGTCGCGCAGCACCTGCTCGTGGACGACCAGCGGGTCCCGTGCCTGCCACTCGGTCAGCTCCTCCGGGGTGCGGTAGCGCTCCGGGTCCCCCTCGTAGTGGCCGTGCCAGCGGTAGGTGGCGGCCTCGACGAGCACCGGTCCGCCGCCGGCGCGCACGCCGTCGACCACCTCGGCCATGACCTGCATGGTGGCGACGACATCGTTGCCGTCGACGCCGACGTGGCCGATGCCGTAGCCGGCGGCGCGCTGCTCGAGCGTGGCGGCGTGCTGCATCGAGGTCGGCGAGAACTCGGCGTAGCCGTTGTTCTCGCAGAAGAACACCACCGGCAGCTGCCACACCGCAGCCAGGTTCATCGCCTCGTGGAAGGCGCCCTGGGCCGGCGCGCCGTCGCCGAAGAACGCGACCGCCACGCCGCCGTCGCCGGCGAGCTGGGACGCGGCGGCGGCCCCGACAGCGATGGGCACGCCGGCGGCGACGATGCCGTTGGCGCCGAAGATGCCGATGGCGGGATCGGCGATGTGCATCGAGCCGCCCCGACCCCGGTTGGTGCCGGCGTCCTTCGCCATCAGCTCGGCGAACATGCCGAGCGGGTCGAGGCCCTTCGCAAGGCAGTGGCCGTGCCCGCGGTGGGTGGAGGTGATGACGTCGGTCGGGCGCAGCGGCCAGCACGCCCCGACCGCTGCTGCCTCCTGCCCGATCGAGAGGTGCACGAAGCCGGGGACCTCGCCGTCGCGGTAGAGCGCCGACACCCGCTGCTCGAAGCCGCGGATGCGCAGCATCCGCCGGTGCATCTCGAGCAGGTCGGCGACGGGGGGAGGAGGGCCGGCGGTCACGGGCGCGGTACTGTACTGGTCGGTACAAGCACGGGAAGAGGCCCATGACCAGACCCATCGAGATCCCGGACTCGTTCCCCGACCCGGGCGACGTCCGGGGCAAGCGGGTGGTGATCACCGGCGCCAGCCGCGGGCTGGGTGCGGTGCTGTCCCACGCGTTCTCCGAGGCCGGCGCCTGCCTGGCGCTCGTCGCCCGCAGCGAGAAGGACCTCAAGGACCTGGCCGACGAGCTGCCGGGGCACGCGCTCGCGCTGAGCGGCGACGTGACCGACGAGGACTTCAACGAGGCCGTCGCCGACGCCGTGGTCGACGAGTGGGGCGGGCTGGACGTCTGGATCGCCAACGCCGGGATCTCCCCGATGGTGGGCGGGCCGCGCGAGACCGACCCGGCGCGGTGGCGCCAGGTGCTCGACGTGAACCTCACCGGCGCGTTCCTCGGCGCCCGGGCTGCGGCCCGGGTGATGGGCCACGGCGGCCGCATCGTGTTCACGGGCTCCGTGCTCGGCGAACGGCCCCGGAAGGGGCTGGCGGCCTACAGCGCCTCGAAGGCCGGCCTGACCGCGCTCGCCAAGGGCCTGGCCCTCGACCTGGCGCCGGCGGGCATCACCGTGAACGTGGTCGCCCCCGGCTGGTTCGACTCGCCCCTCGCCGACGCCTGGATGCGCACGCCCGAGCTGTCCGGCGAGATCATCGGCCACACCGCGCTGCGGCGCTGGGGCGCGCCGAGCGACCTGACCGGCGCCTACCGGTTCCTGGCCTCGGACGCCTCGGCGTTCGTCACCGGCACCGTCATCTCCGTCGACGGGGGGTACCTCCTCACATGACCACCGACCCCCGCCGCGTCGTCGCCGTCCTCGGCGCCGGCGGCGCCCTCGGATCGGCCATCTCGGCCCGCCTCGCCGGCGAGCCCGCCACCGACGTGGTGCTCAGCGACGTGAGCGAGGGCGCGCTCGCCGCCACCGTCGACGCCCTGCCGGACGACCGTGGCGACGTCGTCACCGCCGCCTGCGACGTGTCGGACGAGGCCCAGGTCCAGGCCGTGGTCGACCTCGCCGTCGAGCGCCTCGGCCGACTCGACGTCGTGGTCTCCAACGCCGGCGTGCTCTCGCCGAACGGGCGCATCCACAACCTCACCGACGGCGACTGGCAGCGGGCGTTCGACGTGAACGTGATGGGCAGCGTGCACGCGATCAAGGCGGCGGTCGGCGCGATGCGCCCGCAGGGCAGCGGGTCGATCATCCTCACGGCGTCGATCTCCGGTCTCACCGCGTGGTCGCACGCCGCGCCCTACTGCGCCACCAAGGCGGCGGTCATCCAGCTCGCCAAGGTCGCGGCGGTGGAGTACGCCCGGGACGGCATCCGGGTGAACTGCGTGTGCCCGGGGACGTTCCGTTCGGCCATCCACGACGAGCTCCCCGAGGAGGCGCTGGCCGCCATCGACGCCCGCCACCCGCTCGGGCTGGGCACGGCGCAGGACCTGGTCGGCGCCTACTCGTACCTGGCCGGCGAGGGCTCCCGCTGGACGACGGGGTCGGCGCTCGTGGTCGACGGCGGCTACGCGGCGCCCTGACCTCGTTCAGGACGAGCGCTTGCGCGGGTTGCGGATCCCCTGCTGGAAGATCTCGGCGAAGGGCGCGGCGACGTCGCGCGCCGACAGCCGGTGGCCGGGCTTGAGCCACAGGTAGGTGTAGTTGTGCATGCCGAGCCAAGCGCGGGCGGTGAGCCATGGATCGAGGTCGCGGAAGTGGCCCGACCCGATGCCCGCCCGCAGCACGCCCTCGACCTGGCGCTCGTAGGTGCGCCGGCGCTCGCGGAAGCGCTCGGCCCGCTCGCCGGTGAGGGCCGGGAACTCGTGGAGGAACACCCACACGTGGTCGGGGAAGCGGTGGATGACGTCGAGCAGCTCCTCGCCCAGCATGGCGAGCTGCTCGGGCGGCGACCCGCCGGCGGCGGCCACGCGCTCGGCGCCGAGGAGCACCTCGTCCATCACCCGGTCGTGGATGGCGGCGAGGAGCTCCTCCTTGGAGCCGATGTAGTGGTAGAGCGCGCCCTTGCCGAGCTCGTTGGCCTCGCAGAGCTCGTTGATCCCGGTGGCGTGGTACCCCTGGGCGGCGAAGAGCCGGGCCGAGGTGTCGATGATCGACGCTCGCCGGGTCTGCCACCGGTCGCTGCGGCGCGAGTCGTCCCCCGGATCCGCCTTCGGCATGGCACGACGGTAGCGGGCGGCCGGGCAGCGCGTGGTCGATAGACTGACTGGTCGGTACAACAACCGGGGACGGCCGTCAGACCACCACTGGAGGGGCAACGGCGTGAGCAGCGAGCAGCCGATGACGGTCGACGTGAGCTGGAGCGCCGTGCTCGAGCATCACGCCACCCGGTCGCCGGATCGGGCCGTCACCGTCTTCGAGGGCGAGGCGACCACGTACGCCGAGATGGCGCGGCGGTCCGCGGCGCTGGCGGGCGGTCTGGCGGCGCGGGGCGTCGGGCGGGGCGACGTGGTGGCGCTGCTCTCGTACAACTGCCCCGAGATGCTGGAGACGATCTTCGCCGCCAACCACCTGGGCGCCATCGCCATGCCCATCAACTGGCGCCTGGCCGCCCCGGAGGTGCGCTACATCCTCGAGCACTCCGAGGCGAGGGCGCTCGTGTGCGACGGCGAGCTGGCGGCGCTCGCCGACGACGCGATGGAGCCGATGGCCGCGCCGCCGGCCCGTGTGTGCATCGCCGACCGGGCGCCCCAGGGCTGGGACGCGCTGGCCGACGTGCGCGACCCCGTCCGCGCTCCCGAGCGCGAGCCGACCGCCCCGGACGACGTGCACCGCCTCATGTACACCTCGGGCACCACCGGTCGCCCGAAGGGCGTGATGCTCACCCACGCCAACCTGGCCTGGAAGAACCTCGCCCACCTGGTGGAGTTCGGCTTCACCCGCGACGACCTCGGTCTCGCCTGCGGGCCGCTCTACCACGTCGGTGCGCTCGACCTCACCACGACGTCGCTCGTCGCCGCCGGCGCCACCGTGATCATCCACCGCACGTTCGACGCCGGCGTGGTGGTCGACGAGCTCGAGCGGTCGCGGGTCACCACGGTGTGGCTGGCGCCGGCGATGGTCAACGCCATCATGGCGCTGCCCGACATCGAGCAGCGCGACCTGTCGTCGGTGCGGGTGATCATCAACGGTGGTGAGAAGATGCCGATCCCGCTCATCGAGCGGATCCAGCGCACGTTCCCCTCGGCATGGTTCGCCGACGCCTACGGCCTGACCGAGACCGTCTCCGGTGACACGTTCCTCGATCGCGGGAGCATCATCACGAAGCTCGGGAGCGTCGGGCGTCCGTGCCTGCACCTCGAGCTCGACGTGTGGGACGAGCAGGGCCGTTCGGTCGGAGCGGGTGAGGAGGGCGAGATCGTGCTCAAGGGCCCCAAGGTGTTCGCTGGCTACTGGCGCGACCCCGAGGCGACGGCGACGGCGTTCGCCGGCGGTTGGTTCCACACCGGCGACATCGGCGTGCGCGACGAGGACGGCTACCTCTGGATCGTCGACCGCCTCAAGGACATGATCGTCTCCGGCGGCGAGAACATCGCCGGCTCCGAGGTCGAGCGCGTGCTCTACGAGCACCCCGACGTGCTGGAGGCCGCCGTCGTCGGCCGACCCGACGAGCGCTGGGGCGAGGTGCCGGTGGCCCACGTCGTCCTGCGCCACGGCGCCGCGGCCACCCGCGAGCAGCTCATCGCGCACTGCGCCGCCAACCTCGCCAAGTTCAAGGTGCCCAAGGATGTGACGTTCATCCCTGCCCTGCCCCGCAACCCGTCCGGCAAGGTGCTCAAGCGCGAGCTCCGCCAGCCGTCGTAACCCCGCCCGTCGAACCACCCAGGAGGACCACCATGTCGCTCACCATCGAGACCGTGCCGCTCACCGAGACCGTCGGCGTGGAGATCCGCGGCGTCGACGCCGACATGCTCGTGAACCACCCCGAGATCCCCGAGGTCATCCTCGACACGCTCGAAGCGAACGGCGTCCTCGTCTTCCGCGAGCTGCACCTCGACGACGAGACCCAGGTGGCGTTCAGCAAGCGCCTCGGGAAGGTCGAGATCTTCCCGGGCGAGGGCAAGCTGCCGGAGATCTTCATCGTCACCCTCGACGCGAACCGCAACCCCATCGCCAGCTACCTCAAGGGGACCTTCGACTGGCACATCGACGGCCTCACCGACGACATCCCGATCATGGCGACGATCCTCAGCGCCCATGCCGTCGCCGACTCCGGCGGCGAGACCGAGTTCGCCAGCACCTACGCCGCCTACGACGCGCTGAGCGACGACGAGAAGGAGCGCTTCGCCGACCTCAAGGTCGTGCACTCCATCGAGGCGACCCAGCGTCGCCAGGTGAAGGACCCCACCCCCGAGCAGGTCGAGATGTGGCGCAGCCGCCCGTCGAAGGAGCAGCCCCTGGTGTGGCTGCACCGAGACGGGCGCCGCTCGCTGGTGCTCGGCCCCACCGCCGAGCGCGTCGTCGGCATGGACCAGGAGGAGGGCGACGCCCTGCTCGAGGACCTGCTCCAGCGGGCCACGGCACCGGGCCTGGTGTACACGCACCACTGGAAGGTCGGCGACCTCGTCATCTGGGACAACCGGGGCGTGCTGCACCGGGCGCTGCCCTACGCCGAGGACTCGCCCCGCGACATGCACCGCACGACGCTGCACGGCAACGAAGCCATCCAGTAAGCGGACTGCGCATGATGCCGACCACCGTCGCCCGGGTCCTCGACCGCGCCCTCGCGGACGACCCGGATCGCGAAGCGCTCGTGGCGCGCGACGGCCGGCTCACCTACGCCGAGCTCGACCGCCTCGCCGACCGCGCCGCCCACGCGTGGCGTGCCCACGGCGTCGAGCCCGGAGACCGGGTGGCGGTGTCGCTCCCCAACGAGACCTCCATCGTCGTGGCGTTCCACGGCGCCATGCGGCTGGGGGCGATCTGGGTCGGGGTCAATCGCAACCTCGCCCCGCCGGAGAAGCGGTGGTTGCTCGCCGACAGCCGCGCGTCGGTGCTCCTCACCGACGACCCGCTCGAGGCGGCCGGCACGCGGGTCGTCGACCTCGACGGGTGGCGGGCCGCGATCGAGGCCGCCGACGACGGGCCGCTGGGCGTCGACGTCGATCCCCACGCGCCGGCCGGCATCGCCTACACGAGCGGCACCACCGGTCGCCCGAAGGGCGCCGTGCACAGCCAGCACGGCCTGCTGCTGCCCGGCGCCGTGCTGGTCGAGACCCGCGGCTACGGACCCGAGCTGCGCAAGGGCGACTGCTTCCCGTTCACGATCCTGAACCTGGCCGTGCTCACCACGCTGCTCGTGTCGCAGGCCGGTGGGACGTGCGTGCTCATGGACCGCATCGACGCCGAAGGCGTGGCCGAGTGGATCCGGCGCGAGCGGGTGACCACCTGGAACGGCCCGCCGGCGCTGCTCCACACGCTCGCCCACGCCGAGGAGATCGACGTGGCAGCTCTCGCCAGCCTCGACGAGGTGTGGACGGGCGGGGCCGACTGCCCGGAGGTCATCCGCTCGGCGTTCCGGTCGAGGTTCGGCCTGCCCGTGCTGGCCACGTACGGCCTCACCGAGGCGCCGTCGGTCGTGGCCATCGACGACCGGGGCGGCGCCGACCACGCGCCCGGTGCCTCGGGCCGGCCCCTCCCCCACCTCCGGGTGGAGATCCGCGGCGAGGACAGCGAGCCGGTCGCCCCCGGGGAGACCGGCGAGATCTGCGTCGGTGCCGCCGACGATCGCTACCGCCCGATGCTCGGCTACTGGCAACGGCCGAACGCAACGGCGGCCACCGTCGTGGACGGCGATCTGCGCACGGGCGACGTCGGCTTCCTCGACTCCGATGGCCGGCTGCACGTGCGCGACCGCAAGAGCCTGGTCATCATCCGCGGCGGCGCCAACGTGTACCCGGCCGAGGTCGAGCGCGTCCTCCTCGAGCACCCCGCCGTGGCATCGGGCGCCGTGTTCGGCATCCCCGACGAGCGCCTCGGCGAGCGCGTCGCCGCCGTGGTGGAGGCGGCCCCGGGCGCCCTCGTCGACGTGGACGAGGTCCGCGGCCACCTGCTCGCGCAGCTGGCGAGGTACAAGGTGCCGGAGCGGATCACCGTCGTCGAGGCCCTGCCTCGCAACGCCATGGGCAAGATCGTGCGGGCCGAGCTCCCGGCGCTGCTCCCGTGACGGGATCAGCTCGGGGGCAGCTCGGTGCGGCCCAGCTGGCGAGCGGCCTCGGGCACGTAGACGTCGGGCGCGAACGGGCCGGCCTCCACCGAGGACAGCTCGACCTCGGGCAGCACGACGTTGGGCGGCAGCGTGTCGAGCCAGACGACGGACGCCGCCACATCGCCGACGCGCAGCGTCCGCATCGGGAAGCGCACGTCGTCGAGCATCGGCGTGGCCACCGGCCCGGTGGTGACCACGTGCACGGCGATGCCGTCGCGCTCGACCTCCTTGGCGAGCGCGCCGGCGAACGCGTTCAGCCCCGCCTTCGACGCCGTGTACGCCGAGCGGCCGGGCTGGGGGGCGTGGGCCGAGGACGACGACAGGAACACGAAGCGCCCGCCGGCCGGCATCGCCGGCAGCGCGGCGTGGGCCACCACGTAGGCCGACGTCAGGTTCACCCGCAGGATCGACTCGAAGGACTCGAGGGTCTCCTTGCGCACGAACGTGCCGGCCATGACCCCGGCGGCGTGCACCACGAGGTGCACCTCGCCGGCGCGCGCCACCACCTCCGCGAACTGCTCGGGCACGGCGGCGTCGGCCGCCACCCAGCGGGCACCGACATCCGTCGCCGCCTCCTCCAGCGGGCCCGGGCGGCGAGCGGCGAGCACGACGTCGTAGCCGGCGGCCACCAGCTGGCGGCCGATCTCGAGGCCGATGCCGCTGCTCCCGCCGGTCACCACGGCCGTGCGCCGGCCACCCCCGTCCAACTCGTTCGGCGTGATCTCCACAGCGGCCGGACGCTAGACGGTCGGCCGGACCCCCTTCCCATCCACCACCCCCCAACCGGAGCGACCCCATGAGCACCTTCGACGCCTTCGTCCTCACCAAGAGCGAGGACGGCGAGCAGTCCCTTGACTGGACCGCCTTCGACGAGGCCGACCTGATGGAGGGCGACGTCACCGTCGACGTCAGCCACACCACGATGAACTACAAGGACGCGCTCGCCCTCACCGGATCGTCACCGGTCGTGCGGCGCTGGCCGATGATCCCGGGCATCGACTTCGCCGGCACCGTCGCCAGCTCGGACCACGCCGGCTTCTCCGCCGGCGACGCCGTCGTGCTCAACGGCTGGGGTGTCGGCGAGACCCACCTCGGCGGCTACGCGCAGAAGGCTCGCGTGCCCGGCGACTGGCTCATCGCCCTCCCCGAGGCGTTCACCGCGTCCCAGGCCATGGCCATCGGCACGGCCGGCTACACGGCGGCGCTGTGCGTGCTCGCCCTCGACCGCCACGGCATCGCTCCCGGCGACGGGCCGATCCTCGTCACCGGCGCCACCGGTGGCGTGGGCAGCGTCGCCGTGGCCCTCCTCGCCAGCGCCGGGTACGAGGTGCTTGCCTCCACCGGCAAGGCCGACGAGCACGACTACCTGCGCGAGCTCGGCGCCAGCGAGATCATCGACCGCGAGGAGCTCTCCGGCCCCGCCCGGCCGCTGGCGAAGGAGCGCTGGGCCGGTGCGGTCGATGCCGTCGGCAGCCACACGCTCGCCAACGTGCTGGCCGGCACCCGCTACGGCGGCACCGTCGCGGCGTGCGGCCTCGCCGGCGGCATGGACCTGCCCAGCTCGGTCGCGCCGTTCATCCTCCGGGGCGTGACCCTCGCCGGCGTCGACAGCGTGATGGCCCCGCTCGAGGCACGTCGAGACGCCTACGACCTGCTGGCCCGCGACCTCGACTCCTCCGCGCTCGACCGCATCACCGAGACACGGCCGCTCTCCGACGCGCCGGGCATCGCCGAGCAGGTGCTCGCCGGGAAGGTGCGGGGCCGCATCGTGTTCGAGCTCGCCTGAGCTGCGCGCGGACGAGACGACCGCTACCGAAGGAGGTCCCGCGCGGAGGTCGATCCCGTCATCGACCGGTGTCGCCGACGGTGGCGGGGCGGTCCCACTCGATGACGATGCGGTGCCCCGCCCAGGCGGTCAGCGCCTGGGGCTCCGCTCGACGTGATGCAAGAAGAACCGGCATCATCCGGCGCGCTCGTCGGCCGTCGCCGTCATCTCGACCCCATGCGCGCCGGGGGCCGACGCGTTCGAGGTCGAGTTCGCCAGGGCTCGTGATCTCGACCAGCTTGGGGGAAGGCGCCAGACCTGTCAGGCGCGAGCGCTCCATCGCCGCGTCAGACATCCAGCTGCTGCGGAGGATCGGTTCGTTCGTGTGTCCCCGGGACACCAACGCGCCGATCGGCGCGTTCGTCCCATCGACCGCGTGCCGCGGATCCGGCGTTCGCTCGGTCTCGTCCCGGTTGTCGCAGCTATGTGGCGCTGACGCACCTCTCGCGGTTCGATCCCCGTGGTCCCGCAGACGTCGACGAGCTCGGAGAGATCGTCCTACCGGCGTCGGGTCAGGTGGCGCCGAAGAACACGGCGCGGGCGATGTCGTCCTTCTCGAGGAGCTCGCGGGGCGAGCCCTCGAACTGGACCTCGCCCTTCTCGAGGAACACGGCCCGGTCGCACAGCTGGGCAGCGATGTTGAGGCTCTGCTCCACGATCACCAGCGTGATGCCGGCGGCCCTCAGCCGCTCGACCACCTCGATGAGCTCGCCGACCACCACGGGGGCGAGGCCGAGCGACAGCTCGTCGATGCACAGCAGTGACGGGTCGAGCAGCAGCGCCTTCGCGAGCGCCAGCTGCTGCTGCTCGCCGCCGGAGAGCTTCCCGGCCGGCGCACCGAGCCGCTCGCGCAGGCGGGGGAACGTGTCGAACACGATCCCGCGTCGCTCCGCCACCAGCTTCGCCTGGCCCCGGATGGGGAGGGCCTGGATCTCCAGGTTCTCCTCCACCGTCATGTCGGTGAACACGGCCTTGCCACCGGGGATCATCACCAGCCCCTCGGCGGCCAGCTTCTCCGCGGGCAGGCCGGTGATGTCCCGCCCCCGCAAGTGGATCTCGCCACCGGTGGGGCGCTGCAGGCCGGACACGGCCCGCAGCACGGTGGACTTGCCGGCGCCGTTGGTGCCGACGAGGGCGAGCGCCTCGCCCTCGTGCACGACCAGGTCGACGCCGAAGAGCACCTGGAGCTGGCCGTAGGCGAAGTCGAGGCCCCGGACCCCGAGCAGCGGCGGCACCCCGGTGGTCGGGTGCAGCGTGGGGAGGTCCTCGACGAGCGTGGGGTCCATCAGAACGACGGCCGGAACTCGGGGGCGACCAGCTTCCAGCATGCGCAGCCCTTCTCGAACTTCGCCGGGCGCCAGAACTGCCCACCCGTCGTGGTGCCCTCGCGTGACCAGTCCATCGGGCCGGTCGGGAACGAGGTCTCGATCGACCCTGCCCGCTGGAGGCCCGCCGCCAGCGCGTCGGGCTGGAGCGACGGCGCGTTGTTCGCCGCCGCCCGGATCATCCACCACTGGTTGCACATGTTGCCGGCCAGGGACTTCAGCTCGTAGACGTTGCCGATGCCGGCACCCTCGTAGATGGCGTTGCACCGCTGCGTCCCCTCGCTGGGCTGCGATCCGGGCGTGCGCTCCTCGCCGTTGCGCGCCGAGGTGATGGCGAGGGCGTTGTCCAGCTGGTTGGGGTTCGGCGGCTGGTTCCCGTAGCTGATCGAGATCAGCGCCTCGTCGGGGATGCCGTAGCGCGGTCGGAACCGCTGCTGCTCGGCGACGTTGGTGAAGTTGGTGAAGTCGCCGACCGAGTCGAACACGCTGACGTGGGTGACGCCCTGGCGCTGGAAGGTGAGGACGGCCTGCGAGAGGTCGGCCGGGCTGGCGAAGACGCTTGGGCAGCCGAGGTCGTAGGGCACGACCTTGTCGCCGGTGATCCCGACCTCGCCGAGCGCCTGCTGGATGTTCTTGATGGTGGACGGGTTGCAGCTCTGGTGCAGGAAGCCGAGCTTCTTGAAGCCCTGCCCGGCGTCGAAGAAGCCGAGCTCCTTCAGGCCGAACACGGTGTTGCGGTGCAGCGGCTCCATCATCTGGAGGTTGAACAGGAACGGGAAGAAGGCCTGCTGCTCGTCGCGGTACAGGAAGTAGCCGCCGAAGTACGGGACGCCGTTCTGGGCGAAGCACTGCTTCTGCGGGAAGGCCGCGTACGAGCCGGTGTCGAGCACGACGAAGTGGCCGGCCTGCACGATCTCGAGGCAGAGGCGCTGGAGCGCGTTCCGGTCGGTCGGGTTGCCGCGGTACAGCTGGAGCGCGACCTGGCGGCAGGCGATCCCGCCCTCTGCGTTGATGGCCTTCAGCGTGGCGTCGAAGTAGGCGCGCTGCTGCTCGACGGAGGGGATGCCGAACAGGTCGTTGGCGGCCGGACCGACGATGTCGGTGAGGATGCCGGCGACCTTGATCTCGCCCTCGCTGACGCCGCGCACGCCGTCCGGGGCCGGAGGGCACTGCGCGCCCTCGGCCGCAGGTGGCGCCTGCCCGCCCTCGGGCGCGGCTCCACCGCCGCCGTCCGGTGCGGCCCCACCGCCACCCGCCCCGGCGCCACCGGCGCCACCGCCACCGCCACCGCCACCGCCGGTGATGGCGACCCCGGTGCCGGTCGCGCCGGAGCCCCCGCCATTCCCCGAGCCTGACGTGCCGGCGCCGCCTGCGCCGCCACCGCCGCCGGTCTCGGTACCGCCCACCGCAGCGCCGGCGCCGCCACCGAAGGTGGCGAGCTCGGCGTCGTCGCCGCCCGCGGGGACGAGCAGCCAGGCGAAGAGGACGAGGGCGAGCACGGCGGCCACACCGGCGGCCGCGCGCTCGCCGACGGGGGCCCGCCGGGCCCAGAGCCGGAACTCCTGGAACGGTGTCATCGTGCGCTCCTCAGCGGTCGCTCTCTCTTGGTCGTGCGGGCTCGGGCCGGGCCGGCGGAGGCGCCGTTCGCCGCCGGCGTCGCCGTGCCCGAACGGGTGATGGCGGCATCGCTGGTGCCCAGGTAGCTGGCCACCACGCGGGGGTCGTCACGCAGCTGCTCGGGCGCGCCCTCGGCGATGACGCTCCCGGCCTCGAGCGCGTACATGCGGTCGCACAGCCCCATGAGCAGCGGCATGTCGTGCTCGACGATCAGCACGGCGCAGTCGAGCTCGTCGCGGATCCGGCGCAGCAGCGGACCGAAGGCCTCGGCCTCGCGCTGGGCGACGCCGGCCGTGGGCTCGTCGAGCAGGATGAGCTTCGGCCTGGCGGCCACCTGCGCGGCCAGCTCGCAGATGCGGCGCGTGCCCGTGGACAGGTCGGCCGCCCGGGCATCCATCCAGGGACCGAGCCCGAAGCGCTCGGCGAGCTCCTCGGCCTCGCGGCGCAGGCGCCGCTCGGTGCCCCGCACCCAGGGCGCCGCGACCATCGCGGAGGGGACGCCGACCTTGTGCCGGCGGGAGAGGGCCACCTGGAGGGTCTCGAGCACCGTGAGGCCGGCGAAGAGGCTCGCGTCCTGGAAGCTGCGGGAGAGCCCGAACGCGGCGCGGTAGTCCGGCGGGAGGTCGACCACCTCGCGGCCGAACACGGAGATCGAGCCGGCCTCGGGGCGGATCACGCCGGAGACGACGTTCATGAGCGTGGTCTTTCCGGCGCCGTTCGTGCCGATGAGCCCGACGATCTCGCCCCGGTGCACGACGATGTCCGGCTCGTCGAGGGCTACGACCCCGCCGAAGCGGACCGTCACGCCGGTGACCCGCAGCGGCACGTCGGCATCGGGCGACGAGAGCTCGGACTCGATGCGGGCGGCCCGGGCGTCGAGGAACGCCTGCCAGCGCGCCTGGACGATCCCGGCCAGGCCGTTCGGGTACTTCAGCAGGACGAACGTCTGCCCGGCGCCGGCGAGGAAGAGCGAGAACCCGAGGTTGTTCCCCAGGTCGCCGAAGATGCCGGCCACGTGCGGGCCGACGAAGAACGTGCTGCCGTACAGGGCCACCGCGGCGAGCACCGCGCCCGCCACCGACCCGAGACCGCCGATCACCGGGATGGCGATGATCGCGATCGACACGTTGGCGCTGAACTGCTGGGGCTCGAGCGCGTTCCATGCGTTGGCCCACAACGTGCCGGCCACGCCGGCGAAGGCACCGGAGACAGCGAGGATCCCGAGCTTCACCGTCGCCGGGCTGAACCCGAACGCGGCGCTCGCCTTCTCGTTGTCCCGGACCGCCACGATGAGGCGTCCCGGGCTCGAGCGACGCAGCGCCGCCGCGGCCAGCGCTCCGGCGGCGAGGACGATGACGGCCAGGTGGTATGCGGCGAGGGGCGAGTCCGGCGATCCGAGGCCGGCGCCGATGCTGGTCGCCGGGACCACCACGTTGAACGGCTGCTCCGTGCCCAGCCAGCTCTGCAGGAGCAGCCAGTCCGTGGTGACGACGGCGAAGCCGAGCGTCGTGACGGCGAGCGTCAGCCCACGCACGCGCAGGGCCGGGAGGCCGACGATCACCGTCACCGCGGCGCCGACGAGGCCGGTGGCGAGGCAGATCGCGGTGAAGGACCAGCCGGCGTCGGCCCACCGGGCGGTCAGGTAGGCGCCGACGGCCACCACCCCGAAGTGGCCGAGGCTGACCTGACCGGCCCACCCGAGGACCATGGTGAGGGCCACGCCGAGCAGCGCGTGGACGACGACGATGGTCAGCAGGAAGCGGTTGCCCGCCGAGTCGAAATAGGGCAGCTGCGGCACGACGAAGGCGACGAGCAGCCCGAGCGCGGACAGCAGGAGCCGCTGGTGGCGGACCAGGCCGTGGGTGCGGAGCACCTTGGGGACCCGGGTCACCGGCAGGTCGTCGGCCACCGAGCCGCCGATGTCGAAGACGCGGGCGATCGCCCGGCCCCGCAGCAGCACGACACCGAGGATGACCACGAACGCGACCAGCTCGGCCGTGGACGCGTTCGACGTGCTGGCAGACACGAGCTGGCGGACGACGCCCAGGAAGAGGCCGCCGGCGAGGGCACCGGGCAGCGAGACGAAGGCGCCGAACGCCGCCGCGCCGAGCGTCAGCAGCAGCAGGTTCGGGCCCAGGGAGGAGACGTTGAAGCTGGGCTGGGTCGGCGCCACCAGGATCGCCGAGACGGCCGAGAAGCCGCCGGCCATCGCCCAGGTGATGGCGCTGACCCGCTTCACGGAGATGCCGGCGAGGCGGGCCGCATCCGGGTTGTTGGCGGCGGCGCGGATCTGCTTGCCGAGGATCGAGTACTTCATGAACACCGCCAGGCCCGCGACCAGCGCGGGCACGAGCAGCGCGGTGAGGACGTACGCACCGGTGAGGGTGACGTCGCCCACGCGCAGGTCGGAACCGAACGGCTGCGGGTACTGCGTCGTCTGGCCGGTGTCGGGGCTGAAGGAGGGGATGAACGTGATGGCCAGCAGCAGCTGGGAGACGCCCAGCGAGAGCAGGAGCAAGGTGACCGGGGAGCTGGTGCGCTCGCGCATCGGCCCCACGATGAACCGCTCCACCACCACGCCGGTGGCGATGCCGACGGCGATGGCGACGACGAACGCCAGCCACCAGCTCCAGCCCCAGTCGATGACGAGCTTCGCCACGAGCAGCGCCGACAGCGTGCCGAGCTGGGCGTGGGCGAGGTTGAGGAACCGGTTCGCCTTGTAGACGAGCACCAGGCCGACGGCCAGCAGGCCGATGGTCAGGCCGTTGAGGACCCCGAGCACGAGCGCCCCGGCACTCATGGCGCGACCCCACGTGGGTTCCGCATGTTCGACCCCGTTCTCCAGTGGACTGCTCGGTCCACTTTCGACGTCAGGGTCGGGGATTCCTTGTGCGGGTCAGCGCGGGATGTCGCCCTGCAGCGTGATGCGGTGCATGACCCGGCGGTGGCCGTGGTAGTCGTTCACCGGGTTGTGCTGCACGCAGCGGTTGTCCCACATGGCGAGCGAGCCGGGCTGCCAGCGGAACCGGCAGGTGAACTCGGGCCTCACCTGGTGCTGGAAGAGGAACTGCAGCAGCGGCCGGCTCTCCTCCTCGGTCATCCCCTCGAACCGGGCCGTGTGGGCGACGTTGACGTAGAGCGCCTTGCGGCCGGTCTCGGGGTGGGTGCGCACGACGGGGTGCACGGCCTCGTACACCCGGTCGTCGGGCTCACCGTTCTCGCGGATGCGGTCCTCGCGGGTCTTCGACACGTCGGCCAGCGCCGAGCTGTTCACGGCTCGCAGCCCCTCGAGCAGCTCCTGCATCGCCGGCGACAACGCCTCGTAGGCGGCGTGCATGTCGGCGAACATGGTGTCGCCACCGGCCGGGGGGACCTCGCGGGCGAGCAGCATGGTGGCCATGGGCGGTTCGGCGAGGTAGGCGGTGTCCGAGTGCCAGATGCCGCCGAAGTTGACGGTCTCGTGGGGCAGCTTGATCACGGCGATGATCTCGGGGTGCCCGTCGATGCCGGGGACGAAGGGGTACTCGGCCGGCTCGCCGATCCGCCTCGCGAAGGCGAGGAACCGCTCGGGCGAGAGGTCCTGGTCGCGGAAGAACACGACGCCGTGGTCGAGCCAGACGCGCCGGATGTCGGCGACCACCGCGTCGTCGAGGTCGGCGGCGACGTCGACGCCGCCGATCTCCGCACCGAGCGACCCGGCGACGGGATCCACGGTGAGCGGGGTGGTCAGCGGGGTGGTCGACATGGCGCGGCTCCGGTCTCGAGGACGCTGTGCGTGCCGCCATCCTAGAGCATCGGAGTCTCCGCTGGCGAGAACAACGTTTCCGGCGGTGACGCGGGACCGGGAACGGATCTGACAGGTTGGTCAACAGCCGGGCCCGCCGCCTACCGTCCGGGGAGCAGGACGGGCTCACCGAGGGGAATCCATGGACTTCGAGCTGACCGACGACCAGGTGGAGCTGCAGCGCATCGTGCGGGAGATCGCCGAGCAGGAGTGCCCGCCGGCGCTGGCCCGGGCGGTCACCGACGGCAAGGGCGACGACGCCGCCCTCTGGCAGACGTACGTGGGCCTCGACTGGCCGAGCCTCGTGATCCCCGAGGAGATGGGGGGCGTCGGCCTCGGCACCGTCGAGCTCGTCCTCGTGCTCGAGGAGCTGGGCCGCGTGGCGGACCCCACCCCGTTCCTCGCCACGGCCAGCCAGTACCTCTCGCTCGTGCGCGAGTGCGGCGACGCCGATCAGCAGGCCGCCCTGCTCGTCCCGCTGCTCACCGGGAGCACCGGCGCCGCCGCGTTCGACGCCGACGTCGCCGCCAGCCGCAGCGGCGACGGCTGGGCGCTGCAGGGCACGGCGCGCGCCGTGCTCGACGGCGACCGGGCCGACGAGGTCGCGGTCGTGGCGGACGCCGACGGCCAGGCCGCCGTCTTCGTGGTGCCGGCCGGCGACGTCAGCGCCACGCGCACGCCGTCCTTCGACGCCACCCTCCACGTCGCCGACGTGACCTTCGATGACGCCACCGTCGCCCCGGAGCGGGCGCTGCTCGCCGGGGGCGCCGCCGGCGTCGATCGGGCCCGGGCGGTGGCCACCGCCGGCCTCGCCGCCACGATGGTCGGGGCCTCGCAGCGGGCGTTCGAGCTCGGACTCGACCACATCAAGGAGCGCAAGCAGTTCGGCGTGCCGATCGGGTCGTTCCAGGCGCTGAAGCACATGGCCGCCGACGTGTACATCGCCATCGAGCGGGCCCGGGCGCTGTGCCAGTTCGCCGGGCTGGCGCTCGACGAGGACGACGAGCGCGCCGGCGTCGCCGCATCGATGGCCAAGGCCGCCGCCGGCGACGCCCAGCGGATCGCCGCCCGCCACGGGATCCAGTTCTTCGGCGGCCTGGGGTTCACCTGGGAGAACGACCTGCACCTGTTCGTCCGCCGGGCGAAGGCCGGTGAGCTGCTCCTCGGCAGCTCGACCGAGCACCGCGCCCGCGTCGCCACGGAGGCCCTGGCCCGATGAGGCTCCAGTTCGACGAGCAGACCGAGGCGTTCCGCGCCGAGTTCATCGAGTGGCTCGAGGCCAACGCCCCGTCGCCGGAGGAGGCGGACGAGATCGCCACCTCGAGCGCCCACGTGCCCGAGTGGGCCCGGCGCTGGCAGCGGGCGATGTTCGACGCCGGCTGGCTCGTGCCCGGGAACCCGCCGGAGTTCGGCGGCCGCAACGCCACCGTGCTCGAGCAGTTCGTGCACCAGCAGGAACTGCACCACCGGCGCATCTACCCCAGCTTCAACCCCCAGGGCCTCGGCATCATCACGCCGTCGATCCTGACCTTCGGCACCGACGAGCAGAAGGAGCGCTGGGCGAAGCGCATCCTGCGGGCCGAGATCACCGCCGCCCTCGGGATGAGCGAGCCGGACGCCGGCTCCGACCTCGCCGCCCTGCGCACCCGCGCCGAGCGCGACGGCGACGAGTTCGTCGTGAACGGCCAGAAGGTATGGACGTCCGGGGCCCACGACGCCGACGTCATCCTCACCTTCGTCCGCACGGACCCGGACGCCCCCAAGCACAAGGGCATCAGCTGCCTGCTCATCCCCGCCGACGCGCCGGGCGTGACCCGCCGCCCGTTCGGCTCCTTCGTCTCCCCCGAGGACGTCGACTTCAACGAGGTCTTCTTCGACGACGTGCGAGTACCGGCCGAGAACCTGGTCGGCGAGCTCAACCAGGGCTGGAAGGTGGCGACGGGCTCCCTCGGCCACGAGCGGGCGATGCTGTGGCTGAACTACAGCGAGAGCCTCGACGACCTCGTGCGCACGGGCGGTGCCGCGCTCCGGGACCACGGCCTGGCCGACGACCCCACCGTGCTCGACTGGTTCGGCCGGCTCGCCATCGACGCCGAGGCCATCCGGCTCCTCGGCTTCCGCACCCTGGCCAAGGCCAGCAAGGGGATGGAGTCGACCGAGCAGTCGATCCTCAAGCTGTTCGGCGCCGAGGCCGTGCAGGACGCCACCTTGCACGTGCTCGAGAGCCTCGGCCCCGACACGCTCGACCACGAGCGCCGGACGCTGCCGCTGTACCACCTCGACGGCGAGCACCACGGCCAGAGCTGGTTCAGCCGCTACATCCGCAGCTTCTCCGGCACCATCGCCGGCGGCACGTCCCAGATCCAGCGGAACATCATCGCCGAGCGCATCCTGGGACTCCCCCGATGACCCCGATCCGGGTGGTGCAGTGGACCACGGGCAACGTGGGCAAGCGGGCCGTGCGCTCCGTGGTCGGACGCCGCGACATGGAGCTCGTGGGCTGCTACGCCTGGTCCGACGACAAGGTCGGACAGGATGTCGGCGAGCTGTGCGGCATGGACCCGATCGGGGTCACCGCGACGAACGACGTCGACGCCCTCCTCGCGCTCCAGCCCGACTGCCTGCTCTACATGCCCCAGTGGCACGACACCGACGAGGTGGTCCGCTTCCTCGAGGCCGGCGTCAACGTCGTGAGCACGGCGGCCTTCATCACCGGCGGCCGGCTCGGCGCCGACCGCGAGCGCATCGCCGAGGCCTGCCAGCGCGGCGGGTCGTCGATGTTCGGCACCGGCATCAGCCCCGGGTTCGTCGACCTCGTCGCCATCGCCACGGCGAGCATCTGCGACCGCATCGACAAGATCGTCGTCGACGAGGGCTCCGACACCACGCTCTACGACTCCCCCGACACCGAGCGGCCCTGCGGCTTCGGCCGCCCCATCGACGACCCCGACCTCCAGCCCATGGCCGCCGAGGGCACCGCGGTGTTCGGCGAGGCCGTGGCCTGGGTGGCCGACGCGCTGGGCGTCGAGCTCGACGAGATCGTGTGCGAGGCCGAGTACGCCGCCACCACCGAGGACGTGGTGATGGACTCCTGGACCATCCCGGCCGGTCACGTCGCCGGCGTCTACGCCAGCTGGCAGGGCCGGTTCCAGGGCCGCACCGTGGTGGAGCTGAACGTGCGGTGGCGCAAGGGCCAGACCCTCGACCGCGACTGGCACATCGACGAGGGCCACACGATCACGATCGTGGGGCGCCCCTCCGTGCGCACCCGCATCGAGTACCTGCCGCCGCCCGACTTCGAGGCCACCACGTTCGCCGAGTTCATGGTGCTCGGCATGATCATGACCGCGCTCCCGGCCGTGAACGCCGTCCCGTACGTCGTCGCCGCCGACCCTGGCATCGTCACCTACAACGACCTGCCGCTCCCGCTCCCGAAGGGCCACGTGCCGGGATCGTGCTGAGGGTCGAGCCGGAGCACGACGGCCCGAAGGAGCCGCTGCGGGAGGCCCCGCCGCGCCGCCCCGGCTCGATCCGGCGCACCTCGACCATCGACGTCACCTGGCCCGACGGCTTCGACGGCGACATGGTCGCCCACGGACGGGCTCGCGACCTGCGCACGCCCGCCGACGGCGACGCCGAGGTCCTCGGCGAGGACGAGCTGCGCGCCGTCGTCTCCCCCGACCGGATGCTGGCCGCCATCGAGGGGACCGGCGCGGAGCTGCAGCAGCTGGTCGGGACCTGGACCTTCCGGGGCTTCCGCACGGCCACGGCGGAGGCCCTCCCCGACCTCGTCGCCTCGCCGCGCCCGCTGCGCCTGCTCCTCGACGATCTGCCGCCCGCCCTGCTCGTGTCCGGCTTCGCCGTCCTCGACGCCGATGCCATGCCCGACCTGCCGCGCGACGGCGCCATGTTCGAGAACCAGATCGGCGTCTGCGCCGGGTGGGCCCCCGGCTCGGGAATGGTCTCAGCCGCCCTCGCGCACGGCGTGAGCCCGACCCCCACCGCCATCCCCTCCCCCGAGCTGGGCGACCCGGACGACCCCCTCGCCTGGCACGACGCCCCGGCGCCGGCCCCCATCGCGACCCGGCGCCGCCGGCTGCTCGACCTCTCACCCGACGACGCCGGTCTGGTGCGCGTCGAGGCGCTGTTCCGCGACAGCCAGTTCCCGCCCGACGGCGTCGAGCGCTCGTTCCACGAGTACGCCGTCCACGCCCTCGTCGACGTGGCGACGCGCACGATCGTCGCCGCCGAGGCCCAGCCGGGCGTCCTCCCGTGGAGCGAGTGCCCGCAGGCGCTGGCCAGCGCCGGCCGGGTCGTCGGCACCACGGTCGACGACCTGCGGCCCCAGGTGCGAGCCACGTTCCGGGGCACGACCACCTGCACGCACCTCAACGACGCCCTCGCCGCGATCGGCGACACCGCCACCCTGCTCGACCGCCTGTAGCTCTCAGGAGAGGCGGGCGATCACCTGGGGGAGCTCGGGTGTGGTGCGGATGCCGGGGGGCGCCTCGTGCACGACGCGGACGGCGTTGACGGCCCGATGCGCGGTGAAGCCGGGCGAGTGCTCGGCCATGCGCTCGATGGGGACGTCGAACTCGAGGCGGACGTCCATGGGCACGTCGCCGGCGACGCGGACCCGCCAGCCGGTGGGGAGCACGTCCCACTGCTGGTCGAGGTCGTCGACGCACCACCAGGTGGCCACGAAGCGGATCAGCTCCTCGCCACCCCGCATCCCGGAGATGACGGTGCGCATGCCGCCGACCGTCCCGGCCTTCACGGTGCCGGCGGCGACCTCGGTGTCGGCGGTTGCGACGGCCAGCTCCTCGGAGGACTCGAACCCATCGAGCGGGAGGCCGAGCGCCTCGGCGGTGACCTGGAGCGACGGGCCGAAGGCGTGCTGGAGGTGCTGGGCCCGGCCCGGCTTGAGGTCGGCCGGGTCCTTGCCGAAGCCCATGATGTCGAACATCAGCTGGGGCGAGGGTCGCTTCGACATGTCGGCGAACTCCTCGATGGTCAGCCGGTCGACCCGCCGGGACAGCGACGTCAGCACGATCGGCACGGCCTCGGTGATGAAGCCCGGGCTGCTGCCCGTGCTGTGGATCGAGGTGCCGCCCTCGTCGCACGCCTGCTCGACCTTCGCCCGCACGTCGTCGGGGAGGCTGGCCGGCCGGTGGAACTCGCCCCGGGTGGTCACCACGTCCTTCCCGGAGGCGAGCAGGCGGCACACCACGTCGAAGTCGCAGCCCTGGGGCATGTAGAGGACGACGTCGGCGTCGAAGCCGACGATCTCGTCGACGTCGTTCGTGGCGACCACGCCCGTGGGCTCGTCCAGGCCGACGAGCTCGGCGGCGTCGCGCCCGGCCTTGTCGGCGCTGTGCACCCACAGGCCGACGAGCTCGAGCTCGGGGTGCTCGATCACCGCCCGCATGGCGCGGGTGCCGATGTTCCCGGTCGCCCACTGGACGACCTTGATCGGTGTCGTGGTGGTCACGCTGACGCTCCGTTCGTCGTGGTCACAGGGTGCGGAACAGCCCGCCGTCGACGAGCACCTGGGCGCCGTTCACGTACGCCGAGGCGTCGCTGGCCAGGAACACGCACAGGCCCACCATGTCATCGGGCTGCCCGATGCGGCCCATCGGGTTCATCTCGCCGGCCGCCTGCTTCGCCTCGTCGCCCCAGGCGATCGTGATGTCGGTGTCGAAGGCGCCGGGGAGCACCACGTTGGCCCGCACCTTCGGCGCCCACGCCTCGGCGAGGCCGAGGGTCAGCGCGTTCAGGCCGGCCTTGGCCATGGCGTAGGGCAGGTCGAAGACGCCGGGCCGCAGCGACCCCGCCGTGCTCACGTTGATGATCGACCCGCCGTCCGCGGCCGCCATCCGCTCGCCGATCAGCACGCTGAGGCGGAACGGACCGCGAGCGTTGACCGCGTGGACCTTGTCGTAGAGCTCGGCGGTGACGTCAGTCAGCGACCCGTAGACGGGCGACATGCCGGCGTTGTTGACGAGGACGTCGCAGCGCCCGAGCTCGTCGTACACGCGCTCGGCGAGGGCGTCGGCGTCCTCCCAGCGGCCGGCGTGGAAGGCGACCGGGATCGCCCGCCGCCCGGTGGCGTTGGCGATCTCGGCGGCCGCCTGCTCGCAGGCGTCGAGCTTGCGGCTGGCGATCACCACGTCGGCCCCGGCCTCGGCCAGACCCTCGGCGACGGCCCGGCCGATGCCGCGGCTGCCGCCGGTGACCACGGCGACCTTCCCGGTGAGGTCGAACCGCTCGGCGGTCGTGGTCATCGTGCGCCCTCCGTCATGTGGATCAGGACCTTGCCGACGGCACGGCCGTCGGCGACGAGGCGCAGCGCCTCGGCCGTGCGCTCGAGCGGGTACGTGGCCCCGATGTGGGGCCGCACCGCGCCGGATGCCAGCAGCTCGGCCAGCTCGGCCTCGTTGCGCGCCAGCTCGTCGGGCGCGTGGGTGGCGAAGTCGATGAACTGGAAACCCAGGACGATCACGCCCTTGAGCAGCACCAGGTTCAGCGGGATGCGGGGGATCTCGCCGGAGGCGAAGCCCACGGTGACGAACCGCCCGCCCCAGCGCACCGCCCGCAGCGCCGGCTCGGCCAGGGCGCCGCCCACCGGATCGACCACGACATCCGCGCCCTCGGGCAGCAGCTCGCGCAGCGCCTGGCGGAGGTCGCCGTCGCGGTGGTCGATGACGTTCGTGGCCCCGAGGTCGCGAGCCACGGCCAGCTTCTCCGGGGATGACGCGACGGCCGTGACCGTGGCGCCCAGGTGGGCGCCGAGCTGCACCGCGGCCGACCCCACGCCGCCGCCGGCGCCGAGCACGACCAGCTGGTCGCCGGCGGACAGCCCGGCCGTGGAGCGCAGCACGTGGTACGCCGTCTTGTAGGTCACGCCCGACGCCGCGCCGACGGCGGCGCTCACGCCCGGGGGCCGGCGGTGCACGGCGTGGGCGCCGAGCACGGCCTCCTCGGCGAAGGCACCGACGAGCCCGGTGCCCACGACCGGGTCGCCCACGGCGACGTGGTCGACGCCGGCGCCGACCTCGGTCACGACGCCGGCGAGCTCGCTGCCCGGGACGAAGGGCGGCTCGACCGGGATCTGGTACTTCCCGGCCACGAGCAGGACGTCCGGGAAGTTGAGCGCCGCGACCTCGACCCGGATCCGGGCCTGGCCATCACCGAGGGGCGGGCTGGGCAGCTCCTCGATGCGAACGACCTCGGGGGGCCCGAGCTCGGAGCACACGGCGGCCCGCATCAGCGGCCCTGCCAGACCGGCTCGCGCTTCTCCATGAACGCGCGGGCTCCCTCGGCGGCGTCCTCGCTGCCGAACACGACGCCCTGCCAGTGGGCGCGCCGCTCGCGGTACCGGGTGCCGTCGGAGGCGCCCAGGCGCACGAGCTCGCGGATGGCGGCGAGCGACAGCGGCGCGTTGGCCGCCACCCGCTCGGCGTACGCGAGGGCCGTGGCGAGCACGTCTTCCGGCGGGACCACGGCGTTGACCAGGTGGAGGTCGAGCGCCGTGGCGGCGTCGATGGGCTCGCCGGTGAGCGCCAGCTCCATCGCCACCGCCATCGGGATGCGGGCCGCCAGCGTGGTGCCGTTGCCGCCGGGGAACAGGCCGCGCTTCACCTCGGGCAGGCCGAAGCGGGCGTCGCTCGACGCGACGACGAGGTCGCAGGCGAGCAGGATCTCGAAGCCCCCACCGAGCGCGCTGGCGTTGGCGGCACCGACGAGCGGGACGGGCGACTCGCCGTCCAGCAGGCGGACGAAGGCATCGATGACCCGCCGGCGCTCCTCCTCGGTCACGCCCTCCGGCGGTCCCTGCTCGCGCAGGTCCATGCCGGCGCTGAACGTGCGATCGCCGGTGCCGGCGAGCACGACGGCGCCGATGACCGGGTCGGCCGCGGCGCGCTGGAGGCCGGCGTCGAGGCCGGACAGCACCTCGAAGTTCAAGGCGTTGCGGGCGTCGGGACGGTTGATGCGCAGGACCAGCACGCGGCCGTGCTGCTCCTCGACGAGGGCCGGCTCGCTCACGAGCCGTACGTGGAGGTCTCGGCGAGCTCGGCGGCGTCGCGCATGAGGTCGAGCACCACGGGCCCGAACGCCTGCAGCGCCGGCGTGTCCTCGGTGGCCCGCTGGAAGCCCTGCTCGAGCACGATCGCCAGCTTCCACTTGGCGAGCACGCAGTAGTAGTCGATGTCGTCGACCTGGCGACCCGAGATCTCGCTGTAGTGGGCCAGCACCTGCGAGCGGCTCGGCATGTGCCGCATGTCGACGTAGCCGCCGACCGTGCCCTCCCCGGACTGGGTGTCCTCCGGCCAGGAGTTCACGACCCAGCCCAGGTCGAGCTTGGGGTCGCCCACCGTGCCCATCTCCCAGTCGACGATGGCCGCCAAGCGGGCCGGCGCACCGTGCTCGAACATGACGTTGGCGAACTGGTAGTCGCCGTGCATGATCCCGGGGATGAAGTCGATCGGGCGGCGGTCGCGCAGCCAGGCGGAGGCTTCGTCGAAGCCCGGGAGCTCGCGGCCCTTGATGCGCTCGAGGAACCGCGTCCAGCGCTCTACCTGGCGGTCGTGGAACCCGTCGGGACGACCGAGGTCCTCGAGGCCCTTCGCCCGCCAGTCGACGGCGCCGAGCAGGGCGATGCCCTCGACCAGCTGGTAGGCGAGGCCCTTGCGCGCCTCGTGGTCGGAGTGGAACGGCTCGGGCCACCTCCGACCCTCCGGCCCGGTCTCGAGGTCCATCGGCGACCACCCGTCGACGAAGCCCATCAGGTAGAAGGTCCGCCCCATCACCGACGTGTCGGTGCACAGGGCGATGGCCTCGGTGTGGGGGACGTCGGTGCCGTCGAGGGCCTCGATGATGCGCCACTCGCGCACGATGCCCTCGTCGCGCGACTCGGGTGCCGTGGTGGGCGGGATGCGCATCACGCAGTGCAGCTCGTCGCGGCGCAGGGCGTAGATCTCGTTCTGGCTGCCGCCGGACAGGAAGCGGGACTCGAGCGGCGCGCCCTTCCCGGGCAGGCCGGCCTCGTCCATCCAGGCGGACAGGCGGCCGAGCTGCTGCTCGTCGAGCGTGGGATCGGCTGCGCTCACAGGTTGCCCTCCTCGAGCTCGAGCAGGTCGGCGTACTTGGCCTTGGCCGCCTCGATCTTCCCGGGGATCCAACCGGTGGGCCACATGCCGTCGGTGGCCCGGTGCTCGCGCAGGACCTGGCGGGCGACGGTGATCTTGTGGACCTCGGTGGGCCCGTCGGCCAGGCCCATCACGCCGGCACCGAGGATCATCCCGAAGAACGGCATCTCGTTCGTGGTGCCGAGGGCGCCGTGGACCTGCATGGCCCGCCAGGCGATGTCGTGCAGCACGGTGGGCATGACCACCTTCACCGCCGCGATGTCCTTGCGGACCTTCTGGTAGTCGTTGAGCTTGTCGATCTTCCAGGCGGTGCGGAGCACGAGCAGGCGGAACTGCTCGAGCTGGGCCCACGAGTCGGCCACGTAGCCCTGCACGAACTGCTTGTCGGCGAGCAGGCTTCCCTGCGTCTCCCGGCTCAGGGCCCGCTCGCACATCATGTCCAGCGCCATCTGGGCGAGGCCGATGGTGCGCATGGCGTGGTGGATGCGACCGCCGCCGAGGCGGGTCTGAGCGACGGCGAACGCCTGGCCCTCGCCGCCGAGCATGGCCGACTCGGGCACGCGCACGTCCTGGTAGTGGATGAGGGCGTGCGAGCCCTCCCCCATGGGTTCCGTGGCGAGGCCGGAGTTGCGCTCGATGATCACGCCCGGCGTGTCCGTGGGGACCAGGAACATCGACATGCCCTTGTACGGGCTGACCTCGGTGTTGGTCACCACCATCACGATGAGGAACGACGCCGTGCTGGCGTTGGAGGAGAAGTACTTGTAGCCGTTGATGACCCACTCGTCGCCGTCCTTGACCGCCGTGGTCTTGAACATGGTGGGGTCGGCGCCGGCGTGCGGCTCGGTCATCGAGAACGTGGAGAAGCACTCGCCGTCGAGCAGCGGCTGCAGGTAGCGGTCCTTCTGCTCCTGCGTGCCGTAGTGGGCGATGATCTCCGCGTTGCCGGTGTCGGGCGCCTGGGTGCCGAACACCACCGGCGCCCACGAGGAGCGGCCGAGGATCTCGTTCAGGAGGGCGAGCTTGAGCTGGCCGTAGCCCTGGCCGCCGAGCTCGGGGCCGAGGTGGGTGGCCCACAGGCCCTGCTCGCGGACCTTGTCCTTGAGGGGGTCGATGATCGCCCGGCGAGCGCCGTCGAGCGGCGTGAACTGCAGGTGCGGGAAGAGGTGGTCGAGGGGCTCGACCTCCTCGCGCACGAACCGCTCGGCCCAGTCGAGCTTCTCCTGGTACTCGGGATCGGTCTCGAAGTCCCACGACATCGGATCCCCTCCTTCCGTCTGGTCATCGGCGTGCTGGCAGAATAGAGTTCTGGATGTGGCGAACGCAATTCCGAAGCCGGAGAACGACGTGGCGACCCGCATCGCCCAACGCACCCTCGCAGATCGCGAGGCGGGCTACTCGGCCGAGGTGCGTCGCCTGCTAGACGCGGGCCGGGAGGTGATGCGCCGCAAGGGCGCCGGCAAGCGAGCGACGGTCGCCGAGATCATCGGAGAGGCCGGCCTCTCGAACGAGGCGTTCTACCGCCACTTCCCCTCCAAGGACGCGCTCGTCGCCGCCATCCTCGAGGACGGCACGCAGCGGCTGCGCAGCTACCTCGCCCACCAGATGGCCAAGGACGACGATCCCGGCGCGCAGGTGCGCCGCTGGGTCGAGGGCGTGCTGTCCCAGGCCGTCGACGAGGAGGTGGCCGCCACCACCCTCGCCGTGCTGTGGAACGCCGGCGGCGCCGGCGATCGCCTCGGCTCGTCGGCCGCCAGCGCGCCGCTGGCCGAGCTGCTCGTGGAGCCGTTCGTCGCGCTCGGCAGCAGCCGGGCCGAGCTGCATGCGTCGCTCGCCGGCCATGCCGTCATCGGCCTGCTGGGGGACCACCTCTGGGCGGGCACCCGCCCGAGCCCGGCCGAGGTCGACGACGTCGCCGACGCGATCCTGCGCACCGCTCACTGAGGTGCAACGGAGTCGCTGCCAGTTTCCCTTGCTTCGGGGTGTCCCCCCTCCCTGAAACTGGCAGCGGGTGCGTTGCAGATTGGGCTCAGGACGTGCGGTCAGCCGGCGCCGATGCCGTGGAACACGAGGTCCCAGAGCTCCTCGGCCGCGGCCGTCGCGTCAGGCTTCAGCGGGGCGCCGCCGATCGTGGCGGCGAAGGCGTTGAACATCACGACCTCGAGCACGGTCCCGGCGACCGAGCGGTGATCGATGCCCGTGCGGAGCGCGCCGGCAGCCGCGGCCTCGTCGAGGAGCCCCTCGAACAGCGCCACGAGCGGTGAGAACACGCGGGCGGCATCGGCCGGGTGCGACGTCAGCAGCTTCTGGGCGAACTCGACCATCACCCGCCCGGCAGCCCCCGACGCGCGCTCGGTGCCCACCGGCCGGCACAGGCGGTAGTACTCGACGACGAAGCGGTGGAGGCGCTCCGCCGGCGCGTCGGCCTCGGCGATGGCCTCCTCCAGGTGGGCAGCGGTGGACCGCACCGACTCCTCGAAGAGCGCCAGCAGCAGCTCGTGCTTGCCGCCGAAGTACTGGTAGAAGCTGCGCAGCGACTGGCCCGAGCGCTCGACCACCTCCTGGACGGTGAAGTCCGGCCGGTCGCCGTCGGCCATCAGCTCGAAGGCGGCGTCGAGGAAGCGCTGCACCCGGGTCTCGGCCCGGCTGCGGGCCGAGTCGAGCGAGCGGGCCACGGCCTGGTCGCGCCAGCTGGTGGAGGCCTCGCTCACTGATCCGCCTCGATGGTGGGTGCCCGCATCGGCTGCCTCCTCGTCCCCAGAGCCGCACTCTACGGCCATGAGAAGCCGGTTCCCATCACCGAGCGCGTCACCCCGGGGTGGGGCCGAGCACCCAGTCGTCGCCGTGCCGGTACCAGCCGCCGGCGGCGTGCGTGCCACCGTCGACGTGCAGCGTGTGGCCGGTGACGTAGGACGACAGGTCCGACGCCAGGTACACCGCCGCGCCGGCGAGGTCGTCGACGTGGCCGGGCCGACCGAGGGGGATCATGGCTCCGAGGTCCCGGTGGCCCTCGCCCACGCCCAGCGCGACCAGCCCCTCGGTGAGGCACAGGTCGGGCGCGAGGGCGTTGACCCGGATGCCGTGGGGGGCGAGCTCGACCGCCGCGGTCTGCGTGAGGTTGACGACGCCCGCCTTCGCGGCCGCGTACGCGGCGTACCCGGGCGCGGCGCGCACGCCCTCGATCGAGGTCACGTTGACGATGCTCCCGCCGCCGCCCCGCTCGACCATGTGCGCCGCCACGCGGCGGGTGCAGCGCAGGACGTGGCCGAGGTTGGCGCGGTGGAGCGCGTCGAAGCCACCGTCGGAGGTCTCGAGCAGCGGCGCCCGGAAGACGCCCCCGGCGTTGTTCACGAGCACGTCGACCCGGCCGAGCCGCTCGAGGGTCGTCGCGAGCGCGCCGTCGACGGCGTCGCCGTCGCGGACGTCGACGACCACGGGCAGGCCGCCGATGACCTCGGCGGACGAGCGGGCCGTGTCGGGGTCGCGCTCCCAGATCGCGACCGAGGCGCCGAACGCCGCCAGGCCGGCGGCGATGCCCCGGCCGATGCCGGCGCCACCGCCGGTGACCACGGCGACCCGGCCGTCGAGGCGCAGCAGGTCGGGCCCGAAGCGCGGGCGGTCGCTCACGGTGCACCTCCGCCGGCGACGAAGGGGTGGATCCGGGTGAAGTCGGCGTCGGGCTCGGCCTCGGCGAAGCGCCGCCAGACCTCGCCCGTGAGCCGGCCGACGGCCGCCGGCGTGCCCCGCTCCTCCACCGAGTCGAGGTGGAGGTTGTTCAGCAGCTTGACCGCCTGGGCGATGTCCGGGTCGTCGCTCACCCCCAGGGCGCTGCCCATGTTGCCCAGGCCGACGGCCGTCACGAGGCGGGGAGGCCGAGGATGCGCCAGGCCACGAGGTTGCGCTGGATCTGCGACGTCCCGCCCATGACGCTCTGCGCCCGGCTGTAGAGGTACGTGTTCAGGTGGGTGGGGTCGCTGCCGTCGTGGGCCCGGCCGCCGATGGCGAGGGCGGCGTGCCCCACCGCCTGCTCGACCCAGGTCATGAGCAGCTTGTCGATGGAGCCCTCGGGCCCGTGCTCGATGCCGCCGAGGCGATCGGAGAGCCGCCGGCTCACGTGGCGCTGGAGCATGTCGGCCTCGACGATGGCCCACGCCAGCTCGCGGCGGTCCTCGGCGTCGAAGCGCTCGGGGTCGTCCCGCACGAGTCCGGTGAGCTGCTTGACGGTCTTGCGGTAGCGGCTGGCGAACCCGAGCTCGTGGGGCTCGCGCTCGTGGCTCACGATGGTCATGGCGAGGGGCCAGCCCTCGCCCGGCTCGCCGATCATGTTCTCGGCCGGTACCCGGGCGCCGTCGAAGACGACCTCGCCGAACTCGCGGGTGACGCCGTTGATCATCTTCAGCGGGTGCTGCTCGATGCCGGGCTGGTCCATGCGGATGGCGAACACCGACAGGCCCTTGTGCTTCGGCACGTCGGGGTCGGTGCGGGCGAGCAGGAAGCACCAGTCGGCGAGGTCGGAGTAGCTGGTCCAGACCTTGTGGCCGGTGATGACGTAGTCGTCGCCGTCGCGCTCGGCCCGGGTGCGCAGCGCGGCCAGGTCGGAGCCGGCGTCGGGCTCGCTGAATCCCTGACACCAGCGCTCGTCGCCGCTGATGAGCCCGGGCAGGAACCGCCGCTTCACGTCGTCGGAGCCGTGGTGCATGATCCCCTGCACCAGGTAGCCGAGGCTGGGCCGGGGCGGGGCGCCGGCGTTGGCCAGCTCGTCGTCGAGGATCACGTCGTACACGCTGGGCATGCCGTGGCCGCCGTACTCCTCGGGCCATGACAGCCCGAACCAGCCGCCGCGGTAGAGGGCCCGGTGCCACTCGGGCTGGGCCTCCCAGTACTCGTCGGTGGTCGACGACGCGCCGAGCTCGGGGGTGTTGCCGGCGAGCCACTCGCGCAGGCGGGCGCGGAACGCGGCCTCGTCCGGGGAATCGGCGAAGTCCATCACGCAGCCCCGATGCCGGCGTGCTCGAGCACGCGGTCGAGGTTGGGGCCGACGCCTCCGAGGACGTCGGTGGAGAGCAGGGCCCGGCGCAGGTACACGTGGGCGAGGCACTCCCAGGTGTTGCCGATGCCGCCGTGGACCTGGATGGCGATCTCGCCCACGGCCAGCGCGGCCCGGGAGGCGTACGCCTTGGCCGTGGCCGCGGCCGCCAGCGCGTCGGCGGGCGCCAGGGCGTCGACCGCCCACGCCGCGTGGAGGGCGGCGCTGCGCGAGCCCTCGGCGTGCACGGCGGCGTCGGCCAGCAGGTGCTGCACCGCCTGGAAGGAGCCGATGGCCTTGCCGTACTGCTGGCGCTCGCGGGCGTAGTCGACGGAGAGCGCGGTGGCGCCGTCCATGGTGCCGACGAGGTCGGCGGTGGTGAGCGCCAACCCGAGCGCCGTCCACCGGGCGAGCTCGGCGTCGCCCAGCACGCCGGCACCCTCGACCGGGCTGGCCCCGGCCGTCGCGACCGGAGCGGTCGGCCGGGTGAGGTCGGTGCAGGTGCCGCGGCCGGTCACCGGCACGGCGGCGAGGGTCCAGCCTCCGTCTGCCGGCACGAGCACGAGGGCGTCGGCCTCGCCGAAGGCGTCGAGCGCCACGGCTGCGTCTTCGGGGGACGCCGGCGCCGACAGGTCGGGACGCAGCGCGACCGTCTCCGGGCCGAGGGCCTCGGGCGCGCCGGCGAGGCGGCGGAGCTCGGCGGCGAGGGTGGCGCCGAGGAACGGGGCATCCGCGAGGCCACGCGCGAGCGCCTCGGCGACGATCGCCACCTCGACGGCGGAGGCCCAGGGTGCGCCGGCGTCGTCAGCGGCGGTGCGCAGCTCGCGCCAGCCCGCCTCGCCCACGGCGGCGTCGAGCTTCGCGGCCCGCTCGGCGTCGTCGAGCTGGCCGACGGACGTCACGCCGAGGCGGTCGACGGCCTGGCGCACGGAGTCGCGGAGCGCGACCTGCTCCGGTGAGTGTCGGACGTCCATCTAGTGATCCTCCTCCGCCGCAGCGGCGGGTGGCGGCGCCCAAGCCTCGCGCAGCTCGCGCCGGAGGACCTTCCCCGAGGGCAGCCTCGGGATGGTGTCGACGACGGCCACGGCGTGCAGGCGCTTGTAGGTGGCGAGCGAGCCGGCGACGAGCTCGGCCAGCTCGCCCTCGGCCACGGGGTGGTGGGCATCGAGCTGGACGACGGCCACGGGGACCTCGCCCGCCGCGTCGTCGGGCACGCCGAAGACGGCGCAGTCGAGCACGGCCGGGTGGCCGAGCAGCACGGCTTCGATCTCGGCGGGTGCGACCTGGAAGCCCTTGACCTTGATCATCTCCTTGGCCCGGTCGGTGAGGTGCACCCACCCCTCGGGCTCCAGCCAGCCGACGTCGCCGGTGCGGTACCAGCCGTCGACGAAGGCGTCGGCGGTGGCCGCCGCCGGGAGGTACCCGGCCATGGCCGAGGCGCTGCGGGCCTGGATCTCGCCGACCTCGCCGGGCCCGAGGACGGCGCCGGTCTCGAGGTCGGCGACCCGCAGCTCGACGCCGTCCGGCGGGAGGCCGGCGGAGTCGAGGCGCCACTCCTCGGGCCGGTCGACCGGGTTGACCGCCAGCACCGGCACCTCGCTGGCCCCGTACCCAGGCAGCCATCCGACACCGGTGCGGGCCGTGACCTGCTCGGCGACGTGCGCGGTCACGGGCGTCGCTCCCCACACGATGTAGCGCAGCGACGAGAGGTCGTAGCGCTCGAGGTCGGGGCAGTTGGCCATGGCCAGCGCGATCGGTGCGACCGCCATCTCGAGCGTGAGCCGGTCGGCCTCGATGCAGCGCAGCTCCTCGCCGAGGTCGAAGCGCGGGTGGAGGCGCACGGTGGCGCCGGCCGACGCCGCAGCCAGCAGGTTGAGCAGCCCGAGGATGTGCGTCGGAGGTGTGGCGACCTGGAAGCGGTCCTCGGCGGTGAGGCCCAGGCTGCGGACCCAGTGCTCGGTGGCGTGGCGCATCGACCGGTGCGTGTGGCGCACCGCCTTGGGCATGCCCGTGGTCCCCGAGCTGAAGACGAGGATCGCCTCCGCGTCGTCGGAGACGCTCGGGTCGGCGTCGAGCGCGACCTCTGCGGCGACGACGTCGAGGAGGGGCGGGTCGTCGACGTCGACCACCGAGCCCTCACCGAGCAGGCCGCCGAGGACGCCGGTGGCGTCACCGTCGGCGAGGGCGAGCACCGGCGCGGTGAGCTCGAGGGCGTGGCCGACGTCGGTCGCCTTCCAGGCCGGGCTGAGCATCACCACCGCCGCGCCGGCCCGGCTGATCCCCTGCACGGCGACGACGATCTCGGGGCGGTTCGAGAGCATCACGGCGACCCGGTCGCCCGGGGAGACGCCCCGCGCCGCCAGCCACGTGGCCGTGCGCCGGGCCAGGTCGTCGAGCTGCGCGAAGGTCCAGTCCCGCTCGCCCGAGCGCAGGGCGGCTCGGTCACCGCCCACGCTCGCTGCCCGGGCGAGCCCGTGGTGCAGCAGCGAGATCGACTCCGACATCGAAAAACATTCTTCTCGTGTGGTGAGAGCGGGGTCAAACGGATCGCGACATGGCGTTCTCAGGTCCGGCGCCGACCCACGCAGCATGGGAGGATCACCCTGATGGGGACACGACGGATCGGGGCGGAGGACTCCAAGAGCCGGGCGATGCTGCTCGACGCGGCCCACGCGATCATGCTCGAGGACGGCTACGCGGCGGTGACCTCCCGCAAGGTGGCGGCGCGGGCGGGCCTCAAGCCCCAGCTCGTCCACTACTACTTCCGGACGATGGACGACCTGTTCCTCGCACTGCTGCGGCGGGGTGCGGAGCGGAACCTCGAGCGCCAGGCACGGGCGCTCGCCTCGCCGCAGCCGCTGTGGGCGCTGTGGAGGCTCAACTCCGATTCGACCGGCACCGCGCTGCACGTGGAGTTCACCGCGCTCGCCACGCACCGCAAGACGATCGCCGCCGACATCGCCGCCTACGCCGAGACCTTCCGACGCCAGCAGCTCGACGCCGTGGGCGAGGCCCTCGCCGGCTACGGGGTGGAAGCCGCGGCGCTCAGCCCGGTAGTGGTGGTCACGCTCATGAACGCCGTCGCCCAGGTGCTCACGATGGAGGACGGACTCGGCGTGCACCTCGGCCACGCCGAGCTGCGCGCCCTCGTCGAGCACCACCTCACCCGGCTCGAGGGTCCACGGGCCGATGCCGACGCCGCCGCGAGCTGACGATCAGTCCGGGGCGCCGGCGGCCAGCACCCGCAGCTCCTCCTTCACCACCTTGCCGGTGGCGTTCAGGGGGAGGGCGTCGACGACGGCGACGCGGCGCGGGACCTTGTAGTTGGCCATCTGCTCGCGGCTCCAGGCGATGACCTCGTCCTCGGAGGGGCTCCGGCCGGCGCGGGGCACCACGAAGGCCATGCCGACCTCGCCGAGCCGGGCGTCGGGGATCCCGATGACCGCCACCTGGGCGATGTCGGGGTGGCGCAGGAGGGCGTTCTCGATCTCGGCGGGGTAGGCGTTGAACCCGCCCACGATGAACATGTCCTTCGACCGCCCCACGATGCGCAGGCAGCCGTCGTCGCCGATGACGCCGAGGTCGCCCGTGCGCAGCCACCCGTCGGGCGAGAGCGCCTCGGCGGTCGCCTCCGGATCGTCGAGGTAGTGCGACATGATGCTGCCGCCCCGCAGCAGGATCTCGCCGGGCTGCCCGGCGGGCACCTCGGCGCCGTCGGGATCGACGATCCGCAGCTCGAAGCCCGGACGGGGACGGCCGACGGTGGTGGCGATCGTCTCCGGGTCGTCCCCGGGCGAGGTGGCCGCTGCCGTGCCGCCCTCGGTGAGCCCGTACCCGGTGACGACCACCGAGAAGGGCAGCTCGTCGTGGACCCGGCGGATCAGCTCGACGGGGATGTCGGCGGCACCGGTCACCGCCACCCGCAGGCTCGACAGGTCGTGGTCCGCCCGGTCCGGCGCGTCGAGGATGGCCTGGTAGATCGTCGGGGCCCCGGGGAGCACGGTGATGCCCTCGGCGGCCACCCGGGCGAGCACGCGGTCGACGTCGAAGACCGGCTCCGGGTACATCGTGGCGCCGGCCGCGACCGACGCGAGGATGCCGGCCTTGAGCCCGAACATGTGGAAGTACGGGTTGACCATGAGGTAGCGATCGCCGGCGGTGAGCCCGGTCATGGCCACCCAGTCGGTGGCGACCCGCAGGGTGCGGCCGTGGGTCTGCACGACGCCCTTCGCACGGCCCGTGGTGCCGGACGTGAAGAGGATGTCGGACGCGTCGCCGGCGGTGACGGCGGCGGCGCGGCGCTCGACCTCGGCGCGGGAGCCGTCGTCGGCCCGGGCGAGGAGGTCGTCCCACGAGCTGGTGCCGTCGACGACGGGCCCATCGACCACGACCACGTCCCGGAGCGAGGGCAGCTCGGTGCCCGCGGCACGCAGCATGGCCACGTGGTCGGTGCCGAGGAAGTCGGTGACGGTGAACAGGGCACGGGCCCCGCTGCGCTCGAGGATGTCCGCTGCCTCGGGCCCCTTGAAGCGGGTGTTGATCGGCACGAGGACGGCGCCGGCCTGCCAGAGGCCGAGCACGGCCTCGATCCAGCGGGCGCCGTTGGGCGCCCAGATCGCCACCCGGTCCCCCGCCGACAGGCCGGACGCCACGAGCGCCGCACCCATCGAGCGGGCCCGGTCGAGCAGCTGCGCGTAGGTCGTGCGCCCGCCGCCGTCGACCACGGCGATGCGATCCCCGTGGCGCTCGGCGGCGGCGGCCGTCAGGGCGGGGATCGTCTCCCGCGGGTCGTCGGCGTCGGTCACGCTGGGCCTCCCGATGGTCGGGCCACCACCCCGGCGGCCGCAGCAGGGTGGCAGCCCCTCTGGCGCCGCGCAAGCGTTCCCGCCCGGGGGAACGTCGCTCTCATTCGGCGCGAAGGGTCCGGAACGGGGTTCGCGGACTTCGCGATCGCTGTGCTGGACAGCAGTAGAGTCCGCCCATGGCCGAGCCGAAGCAGCGGACCACCGACGCCGTGGTGGACCTCGACATCGCCGATGACGAGGTCGCCGACGGCGCCTGGCGCGACCGGGCCATCGAGCGCTCCACCCGCAGCGCGCGCCTGCGCGCCGCCAAGCGGGTCCAGCAGTTCCTGAACTCGGCCCGCGAGATCATCGCCGACAAGGGCTCGATCGAGTTCACGGTCCAGGAGGTCGTCGACCGGTCGAAGCTGTCCCTGCGCAGCTTCTACCAGTACTTCGACGGCAAGCACGAGCTCCTCCTCGCCCTGTTCGAGGAGGAGATGAGCGAGGCCGTGCAGCGGATCAAGATGGCCGCCGACGCCGCAGACCCCATCGACCGCCTCGAGCAGGCCGTGCACGTCCTCTACGACCTGTGCACGCCGGATCGCCGCTCCGAGCAGCCCCTGTTCTTCGAGTTCGCCCAGCGGCTGCTGGTCAGCCACCCGGACGAGGTCGCCCGGGCGTACGCGCCGCTGTTCGAGTACGTCGTCGCCATGGCCGAGGACGCGGCGGAGGCCGGGCTGCTCCGGCCGGGCGCACCCCGCCGGCTCGCCGCCATCGTCCTGCAGGCCGCCACCACCACCGCCGGCCGCAGCGCCGGGGGCCGGCAGCCCATCACCGCCGCCGAGATGTGGGAGTTCTGCCTCCACGCCATCGTCCCCGACGACGTGGTCGCGGCCCGAGCGAAGCCGACGGCCCGACGCCGGTCGTCCCGATAGAGGAGCACCATGTACGACGTCCCCGAGGAGATCGTGGTCGAGGCCGACGGGCCCATCCGCATCGTGCGCCTGAACCGGCCCGACGAGCTCAACGCGGTCAACCACGCCCTGCACGACGGGCTCGCCGACCTGTGGTCCCAGATCGACCGCGACCGGGACGCCCGGGCCGTGGTCCTGACCGGCAACGGCCGCGCCTTCTCCGCCGGCGGCGACTTCTCGTTCATCCAGGAGCAGACCACCGACACCGAGCTGCGCCGGGAGACCCTGGCCACCGGGAAGCGCCTCGTGCTCAACATGGTCGGGTGCCGCGTCCCGGTCGTGGCGGCCGTGAACGGCCCCGCCGTCGGCCTCGGCTGCAGCCTCGTCTCGCTGTCCGACGTGGTGTTCATGTCGAGCAAGGCCCACCTCGCCGACCCGCACGTGATCGTCGGCCTCGTGGCCGCCGACGGCGGGCCCATCACCTGGCCGCTGCACACCAGCCTGATGCTCGCCAAGGAGTACGCGTTCACGGGCGATCGCATCCCGGCCGAGCGGGCCCGCGAGATCGGACTGGTGAACCACGTCGTGGAGCCCGACGAGGTGTTCGAGGCGGCCATGGCCTGCGCCCAGCGCATCGCCGGACTCCCCCAGTACGCGGTGGAGACGACGAAGCGGGTGATGAACCTGCACCTCGAGCGGGCCGTGCTCGCCACCATCGACTTCGCCCTCGCCGGCGAGTTCGAGTCCTTCGGCACCGACGACGTGAAGGAGTTCCTCGAGCGCTCGCTCGAGAAGAAGGGCTGAACCGCCGGCCGCCGGCGCGCCGGCGAGTCCGTGCGGTCCGACGCCGGAGAGACGAGGTCGACGGGGAGGCGACGAGCGCGCCGATCCAGCGAAGAACGCCGGATGGCAGCTCCTGGGCCGGCGCCGCGTCCAGGATCCGCCAGTCGGTCTGACGCGTCGAACCTGTGCACGTCTGGTGATTCACCTGGGCGCGAGCGTCTCCTCGACCTGTGACGAGCTGGACGAGGTTCCCGCAGGTGTCGCCGAGGACGGCGGTGGTCACCGAGCCCATGGCCGTCGGTGGCTGCGTGAAGGTGACGCCTGCTGCCACCAGTCGATCGTGCTCCGCGTGGATGTCGTCGACCGCGAAGGAGGCGCTCGGGATGCCGTCGGCCGCGAGGGCGTCGCGGTAGGGACCAACGGCCGGGTGCCCCGATGGCTCGAGCAGGAGCTCGACGTCCTGCCCGGGCGCCCCGACGGTGAGCCATCGATCGAGCGCGTCGCGGAGCGGCGCCGGGTCGCCGGTGCCCGGACGCGACGAGGGCCGGTCGAGCCGCAGCTCGACCGGCCCGCGCGGGTCAGGCGTGGTTCAGGCGGAGGCGGTGGCCGGCGCGCCGACGACCGGCGTGTTCTCCACGTGCATGAGGCGGGCCAGGTTGCCGCCCATGAACTTGCGGATCCGCTCCTCGCTGTGGTGGCTGAGGTCGTCGATGTAGGACACCGGGTTCGCCAACCCCTCGGGATGCGGGTAGTCGGACCCGAACAGCACGTTGTCCTCGCCGAGCAGCTCGGAGAGGTGGCCGTAGTCCTCCTCCCAGAACGGGCTGATGTGGATGCAGCGCCGCATGGCGGCGATGGGCTCCTCGGGGAAGTCCTGCGGCATCTTCTTGTAGGTGTCCTTCATCGCCTTCTGCAGCGGCTCCACCCAGGCGGCGCCGTTCTCGACGACCGCGATCTTCAGCGTGGGGTGCCGGGTGAGGGCACCGTGGGCGACGAGCGACGCCACCGAGTCCTCGATGGGGCGCCACGACGACAGCATCCGGAACGCGGCCGGCTGGAACGGCAGCATCTCCTGGTTGGAGCCCTCCCACCAGTTGTTGATCTCGTCGTAGCCGCTGTCGGAGGAGTGGAGGGCGACGAGGATGTCGAGCTCGGTGACCCGCTTCCAGAACGGGTCGAACTCCGGCAGGGCGAACGACCGGGTGCCGCGGAAGCCGGGCACGGGGGCCGGGCGGATCAGCACGACCTTGGCGCCGCGCTCGACGACCCACTCGAGCTCCTCGATGGCCTTCTCGACGATGGGCAGGGTGATGACCGGCGTGGAGAAGATCCGGTCCTCGTACTTGAACTGCCACTCCTCGTACATCCACTGGTTGAGCGCGTGGATGGCGACGTGGAGGAACTCGGGGTCGTCCTTCATGCGCTGCTCGAGGACGCTGGCCAGCGTCGGGAACATGAGCGTGCGGTCGAGGCCCTGCTCGTCCATGAGCTTGATGCGCTCGGCGGCGGTGCGGAACGCGGGCGGCGACTTGATGGGCTCGCCGAACAGCTCGCGCCGGCTCTTCCCCTCCGGGTTGCCCTTCCGGTAGTAGTCCTCCTGGGCGCCGGGCCGGGCCACCACGTCGAAGGTGGGGTTGGGGATGTACTCGCTGATCTTGCCGCCGACGGCGAGCTTGGTGCGGCCGTTCTCGAGCTTCACGTACTGGATCTTGCTGCGGTACGCATCGGGGAGGTGCCGGGTGAGCGACTCCGTCGTCTCGTAGAAGTGGTTGTCGGCGTCGAAGATCGGGATGCCAGACGGTGAGCTCATCTCGTGTGTCCCCTCGTAACGTGCGTCGTCAGCGGATTGACTGAACCGTCAGAAACTCTACCCCGGAAGGCCCGCATGGACCACACCCTCGGCCACGAGCACGCCGCCCCCCTCCTGCCCGAGCGCAGCGGCCCGCTCACCGACGTGCGCGTCGTCGACCTGACGGCGGCGCTGGCGGGCCCGTTCTGCACGATGCTGCTCGCCGACCTCGGCGCCGACGTGATCAAGGTCGAACCGCCGAAGGGCGACTTCACCCGCAGCGGGGGTCCGTTCACCAAGGGCGACACGGAGCGCCACTACGGCGGCTACTTCGCCAGCGTCAACCGCTCGAAGCGCAGCATCGTCCTCGACCTGCAGCAGGAGGCCGACCGCGAGACCCTCCGGGACCTGGTGCGCGATGCCGACGTGGTCGTGGAGAACTTCCGCCCCGGCGTCCTCGACAAGCTGGGCATCGGCTACGAGGCGCTGGCGGGGATCAACCCGCTCCTCGTGTACGGCGCCGTCCGCGGGTTCGGCGACCCCCGCACCGGTGAGAGCCCGTACGCGGAGTGGCCGGCGTTCGACGTCGTGGCCCAGGCCATGAGCGGCCTGGTGGCCACCACGGGCGAGGCGGGCACGTTCGGCACCCGGGTGGGTCCGAGCGTGGGCGACATCTACCCGGCGACGCTGCTCGCCCTCGGCATCGTCTCCGCCGTGCACGAGGCCCGGCGGTCGGGGCAGGGCCAGCTGGTCGACGTGGCGATGTACGACGCGCTCGTGGCGATGTGCGAGGAGACGATCTACCGCTGGAGCTACTGGGGTCGCCACGACGAGCCCCACGGCAACGCGCACCCCATCCACATCCCCTTCGGGGTCTTCGCCACCGCCGACGGCGCCGTGGCGCTGGCGGCACCCACGAACCACTGGTCGGTCCTGTGCGAGATCATGAGACGGCCCGACCTGGTCGACGACGAGCGCACGCGCGACAACCGGGCCCGCAACGCCAACCGCGAGCTGGTGATGGAGGTCGTCGAGGGCTGGCTGCGCGAGCGCACCACGGTCCAGGTCATCGCCGAGCTGGGCGGCCGCGTCCCGGTCGGGCCGGTGAACGACAACGAGATGCTCTTCGAGGACCCGCACCTGCGAGCGCGGGAGATGCTCGTCGCCATCGACACGCCCGGCGCCGAGCGTCCCACCGTGTTCGCCGGCACGCCGATCAAGTTCAGCCGCACCAAGGCGGGGCCGAACCGCCGCCCGCCGATGCTCGACGAGCACGGCGACGAGGTGCGAGGTGAGGTCGCCCGGGACTGACCCGGTCAGCCCAGCGGCGGGCGGGGGATGATCGTGAGCGAGGGCATCTGCATGCTCGTGCCCGACCGCACCGCGAAGTCGAAGGCGTCGATCAGGTGCTCGATGTCGATGAACCCGAGGTTCATGTAGCCCCGCTGGATCCACGCCGGCGCCATCTCGCCCATCAGCTCCATGTCCCAGCCGACGTTGAAGTGCGACTGGCCGTCGCCCTCCCCACCGGTGCACTCACCGATGGTGATCCGCATGAAGTTCACGCCCGGCACCTCGTCGCGCCAGGCCTCCACCAGGTGGTTCAGCGCCGCCTTCGTCGTCTGGTAGACGGCGAGGCCGGGCCACGGCGGCGTGTACGAGGCGCCGGTGGTCGACAGGTACAGGACGTTCGCCGACCCCGGTTCGAGGTGGCGCAGCGCCGCCTGCGTCACGTTGTTCGCACCGATGACGTTGGTGCTGAACGTCGTGATCCACTGCTCGGGCGTGGTCTCGGTCAAGCGGGTGATCGGCCCGACGGCCGCGGCGTAGACGACGCTGTCGATGCCGCCCATCGCCTCGGCCGCAGCGTCGAACGCCTGGGTGCAGGACTGCGGATCGGTGGCGTCGCAGGCCACGGCGGTGGCGTTCCCGCCCGCCTCGGCCACGGCACCCTCGAGCTTCTCGTAGCGGCGGGCCATGAGGGTGACCTGGTGGCCCCGGGCTGCCAGGCCGGTGCCGATGCAGCGACCCAGACCGGTTGACGCGCCGACGACGACGATCTTCTTCATGGGGGTTCCTTCAGGCGGTGGGGACGTGGAGGACCTGCTGGACGCGCTCGAGCGCGTCGTCGCTGGCGCCGGTCCAGGAGACGTCGCCGTGCTCCATGACGACGACCCGGTCGCACAGCTTCAGCGCGTGGGCGATGTGCTGCTCGATCACGAGCAGGGCGACCCCGGCCTCGCGCAGGGCGGCGAGCGACTCGTAGGTCTGCTGGACGACCAGCGGGGCGAGGCCGAGCGACAGCTCGTCGGCGATGAGCAGCTTCGGGGCGTCGACGAGGACCCGGGCCATGGCGAGCATCCGCTGCTCGCCACCCGAGAGCGTGCCGGCGAGCTGCGTGCGGCGCTCCCGGAGGCGGGGGAACATCTCGTAGGCGGCATCGAGGCCGTCCTGCACGCCGCTGCGCCCGCGTATGCGGCGGATCGACAGGGTGAGGTTCTCCTCGACGGTGAGGGTGGCGAAGACCGACCGGCCCTCGGGGGCGTGGGCCACGCCGGCCTTGGCGAAGGCGTGCGTGGCCTTGCCCGACAGGTCGGTGCCGTCGACGATGACGGAGCCGGCGCTCGGCGGGATGAGCCCCGACGCCACGCGGGCGATGGTGGTCTTGCCGGCGCCGTTCGGCCCGACGAGAGCGACCGCCTCACCTGGTTCGACGGTGAGCGACACGCCGAACAGGGCGCGGAACACGCCGTACCCGGCGTCGACGTCACGGAGCTCGATCGCGGCGGTCACGCCGTCACCTCCACGTCCCCGAGGTACGCGTGGCGCATCTCGCTGCTGGCCATGATCTCCGGGGTGGTGCCAGACCTCAGGAGCCGCCCGAAGTCGAGCAGGTAGCTGCGGGTGGTGAACGACGCGACCAGCTCGATGTCGTGCTCCACCAGCAGGATCGCGAAGCCGCGCTCGTCCTGGACCTTGCGCAGGGTCTCGGCGAGGGCGGCCGTCTCGGTCCGGTCGAGCCCCGACGAGGGCTCGTCGAGCAGCAGCAGGCGGGGCCGGGTCATGAGCGCACGACCCACCTCGACCAGCCGGCCCTGGCCCAGGCTGAGGCGCTCGATGGGCTCGTCGGCGAGCTCGGTGAGCCCGAGCAGCTCGAGCACCTCGTCGATGCGGGCGGTCTCCTCGGGCGTCGACCCCCAGAGCCGCCGGATCCGGTCGACGCGCCCCGTGCGCTCGCCCACCGTGCGATCGGCGATGATCAGGTGGTCGCGCACCGTGGAGTCGGGGAACAGCTCGATGCGCTGGAACGTGCGCCCGATGCCCCGACGGGCCCGCTCGTGCACCCGCAGGCCCGACACGTCCTCGCCGGCGAGCTCGACGGTGCCCCCGTTCGGGCGCAGGTAGCCGAGGATGCAGTTGAAGAAGGTGGTCTTGCCGGCACCGTTCGGTCCGATGAGGCCGACGCGCTCGCCCTCGCCGACGTCGATGTCGACGTTCTCGAGGGCGATGATTCCCGAGAACTGCTTGGTGATGCCCCGGGCGCTGAGGATCGCCGTCATCCCACCGGCTCCTCGACGTCGTCGCGAGCAGCCTCGACGGGCGGCGGTGCGCTCCGCTCGGCCCTGGCCGCCTTCTTGGCGGCGCGCTTCTCCCGCTTCTCGGCGTTCTTGGCGCGGGTCATGTCGATGACGCCCTCGGGGTGCTTGGCGTACTGGATCGTGCCGAGGCCGAACAGGATCATCATCCACTTCGGGTCGACGGGCAGGAAGCCGGGGATGCGGTCCTCGCTGCGCAGGATCCAGCCGATGGCCACGCCCTCGAGCAGGAGCTTGTGGAAGAGCGAGAACGCGCCGGCGCCGAGCAGCGCAGCCATCGGGCGGCGCACGCCGAAGGTGACGACGAGCACGAGCCAGAAGAGCGCGCCCAGCGGAGCGAAGTTCTTGTCGTAGCCGACGGACTGCTGGTGCATGGCCACGAATCCGCCGCCCAGCGCGGCGATGCCCGACGAGACGGCGAACGCGATGATGCGGCCGCGTGCCGGGGAGATGCCGATCGACTGCGAGGCGACCTCACTGCCTCGAAGGGCTTTGAGCATGCGACCCGTGTCGCTACGACCGAACAGGGAGACGGCCACCGTGACCAGGGCCAGGACGACCGAGGCGAACACGAGGAAGGCCCGGGCGTCGGAGAGGTCCCACGGGCCCACCACGGGCCGAGGCACCCGTTGGGTGGCGCTGCCGTCCTGCGTGCCACCCGCCCACGGGAACTTGACGATCACCGAGTGGAAGAAGAAGGCGAACGCCAGCGTCGCGATGGCGATCCAGATGCCGTTCAGCCGCAGGATCAGCAGCGACAGGAGCGCGCCCACCACCGCCGCGACGAGCGCCCCGACCATGGCGCCCGCCAGCACGTTCACGTCGTAGCGGTCGGCCAGCTGGAACATCGTGAACGCACCGGTGGCGGCGAACGCACCCTGCGCGAGCGAGATGTGGCCGGCGAAGCCGGTGATGACCGAGATCGACAGGAACACCATGGCCAGGACCACGGCCTGGGTCACGAGGAACGTCCAGACCGTGTCGGCCTGCGTGTACACGGTGGCGATGACGCCCACGAACACGACCAGCCCGACGGTGCGGCGGACGGCCAGCTTGGTGGGGTCCTCGGCGACGCGCGTCTCCGACGCCGGTGGTGGATCGACGCCCGACAGCGGATCGGTGACGCGGTGCGCTCGCCGGATCGCCGGGACGAACACCAGGATCCCGAAGAGCACGATGAACGGGATCGCCGGGGTCACGTTGTCCTGGATCGGGCGCAACCACGTGAGGTCCGTCGCCCACCGGGGCACGAAGGTCGTGAACACGGCGATGAGCACGCCGAGCCCGATGCCGCCGGCGAAGGCCCGAGGCAGGCTCACCAGGGAGCCGACGGCTGCCGCCGCGATCGCGATCACCACGATGTTGAGGAACTCCCCCGATGCCAGCGTGCTGAACCGCGGGGCGATGAGCACACCGGCGAGCCCGGCGAAGAACGACGACAGCGCCCACGAAGCGGCCGACACCTTGTTGGCGTCGATGCCGTTGAGCTCGGTCATGCGAGGGCTCTCGACCACCGCCCGCATCTGCAGGCCGATGGCGGAGAACTTGAAGATGGCAGCCAGCCCGAGCACGGCGATGGTGGCCGCCGCCATGGCGATCAGCTCGTTGCGGTTGAACGAGTAGACGCCCAGCACCTCGTAGAACACGCTGTCGCCCCGGTTGGCCAGCCCCTCGGGGGTCTGGCCGCCGCGGGGCTGGTAGCCGAGGATGACATCGACGAGCGCCGGCAGCGCGAGGGTGAGGCCGATGGCCACGACCAGCCCCGACACCGGTGGCTTCGTGCGCAGGTGCCGGAACACCAGGAACTCGAGGGCGATGCCGAGCAGGGGTGCGAGGACCACGACCGAGACCAGGAAGGCCGGCAGGACGTCCCACTCCCACTCGACGCGGGTCTTGAAGAAGACGACGGCGGAGACGTAGGCCTGCGCGCCGAACGCGAGGTTGAAGACGCCCGATGTCTTGTACGCGAGGACGAACCCGAGGGCGACGAGGGCGTAGACCGTGCCGGGCGGTGCTCCCTGGAGCA
>Ga0208490_100015_pt1 | contig 152794 bp, 143 predicted proteins | sample SubbioAug_CSWold_FD_184818 | JGI IMG/M metagenome (GOLD analysis project Ga0208490, IMG submission 184818) | Serpentinite rock and fluid subsurface biosphere microbial communities from McLaughlin Reserve, California, USA - CR11Aug_CSWold (SPAdes) | ecosystem: Environmental > Terrestrial > Deep...
CCGCGCTCAACGCGTTCGCGATCACCTTCGCCGGACGGTTCGACAGAACCAATCACTGAAAACCGCCGGACCTCACACACCGTTTAACGGACACTCCCCCTCGCGTCGATGGTGGTCGCGCAAGCGCTAGTAAGCGGATTGCCGTTGCTGGTTGCGATCGCGCTCGGCGCCGCTGTCGGCGTCCTGATCGGGTCGTTCAATGGGTTCCTAGTTACAGTCGTGCGCGTCGACTCCGTTATTGTCACGCTCGGTATGCCCATGCTGATTGCCGGTGTGTTGAGTTGGCAGTGGGCAGGAAAGGCGATTGTGAGCGGAATCTCGCCAGAACTTGCCGCAATCTCCCGACCGTTGGTGTTCGGAGTCCCAACATCGGCGGTCATCGCCGTCTTCATCGCACTGATCGTCTGGTACGTGGTTAGGCACACCCCGTTTGGCAGGTATCTCCACGCGACCGGCTCGAATAGAGCGGCCGCTGCGCTAGTCGGGATCCGCCCGACCCGGGTCATCTTCACCACCTTCGTGTTGTCGGGCGCACTCGCCGGCCTGGCGGGAGCGGTCCAGGTGGGCGTCGCAGGCGCCGCCAATCCGAACGTCGGGCAGAACTTCACTTTGCCTGCGATTGCGGCAGTGTTCCTCAGCGTTGCCGCAATCTCGCCGGGCCGGTTCAACGTGTGGGGGACGTGCGTCGCGATCGTCTTCCTTGCGGTCCTCAACAGCGGTCTGACGCTGGCGGGCGCAAGCTCGTACGTCAATAACCTCGCCAATGGCACAGCACTCATCGTCGGTGTCGCCACTGCCGCGTTGCTCAGGCGAAGGTCCACCAAATGAACCACTCAAGGAACCGGAGGCAATTCATGCACAGTTCAAACCGCCGAACTCTCCGCGGTACCGCCCTCGCAATTGGGGCCGTCGCCGCATCGATAGTGCTCGCTGCGTGCGCTTCAGGACCGGCTGTCCCGACGGACGAAGATCCGACTACGGGCACTGAGACCACTGGGCTCGCGGAGGCTCAAGAAATGGTCGACATGTGGATATCGGAGACCGGAACCTACACAGAGCCTCCTGTTGATGGCGGTCCAGCAGCTGTCAACGATAAGTCGATTTACATCATCAGCTGTGGTGAATCCTCGAGTTCCTGCGCGAGGGCGACAGCCGGTGCGGTCAGCGCGATCGAGACGATCGGGTGGGAGTACACCATCTTCGACACCGAAGGCGACTATTCGCAGGCGGGCGCTGGGGTAAGACAAGCCATTGCAGCCGATGCAGACGGCGTGTTCTCGTACTTCATTGACTGTTCATACATGCAGGGCCCGCTCGCCGAAGCAAAAGAAGCCGGCATTTTTGTGGTGCAAGCCGAAGGCATCGATTGCGACGTGACAGACCCGTCCGCCGAGCCGGGCTTTGCCTGGTCCGTGACGTACAACGAGGGACCTGTGTACGAGTGGATCAAGTCATTTGGCGCCGCCCAGGCCGCCTACGCCGTCGTGGCAAGCGGGGGAACTGGCAACAGCCTCTTCATCGCCGACAGTGAGTCAATTATGACCGCGGGCCAGATCGACGCCGTCGCTGACGTTTTCGCAAGTTGTTCTGAGTGCGTCAACACCACCGTGGCCTACACGTTCGCGGAGCAGTATGAAGGGCTCGCACAGCAAGTCGGCAATGAACTGCTCAAGAACCCGAATCTGACGCAAGTGATTTCCGCGTATGACGGGATTTTGCAGGCGGGGGTCTCTGAGGCGGTCCTCCAGCACACGCGGGCCTCAGGGATGGAAATCATGATGGTTGGCGGTGAGGGACAGACTCCAACTATCGACCTAGTCCGCGATGGTGTGATTGCCGCCGGTGTCGGTCTCGACAATGAGGCGGAGGCGTGGTCTGCGATAGATGCGCTAAACCGCCTGTTCCAGGGAGTCGAGCCGGTCGGTAGCGGTATTGGCGTCCAAATCTTCGATCGCGAAAACAATCTCCCGGCGAGCGGTCCGTACGTCTCACCGATCGACTATCAGTCCGTCTATAGGGCGGCTTGGGCGGTAAGCTAATCGTCAAGCGACGAGGTCCGGGGGAGGCGAGGGCAATGGCGCATAAGCAGCCACCCATTGCGCCTCCCTCGGAGTCGTTCGTCGCCGCAGTAGATAGCGATGGAACCATCCGCGAGGTCGATGGCGCGCAAGGTGCCCGGTACCTCAAAACCAACACCGAACTGCTGGCGCTCGCTCAAGAATTCTTGAATGGCCCGGAATTCGACCTTTCCTTCCTCTGGAAGAACGAAGAAAGTCCATGGCTCGCGGTGACGTTCGAACGCGAACGCCCGGTGGACGGGGCGGACTTCGTCACTGTTATCATCACCGACGAGTCTCCACCGTTCGGGCTGACAGCGCGCGAACTCGACGTCCTCACGCTCGTCGCCGGCGGTCTGAGCAACAGCGAGATCGCCGACGCTACCCACACGAGTGCTCGCACGATTGGGACCCACGTCGAGCACCTCTTGCGGAAAACCGGATCATCGAACCGCGCAGCGCTCGCTGCACTTGCTGTCCGCCACGGGATATTCCGTCTACCTGCTCCAGGGCGTCCGAACCGCAAACGAGAGGGCGGACTGCACCCCGCATCCGTCCTCACAACCGTGGCATCAGTGCCGAGCCCGCGTACTTCGAGAATCGATCGACGACCTCTCATCGTGGGCACCGCAGCACCCCTGCACGGTCTCGGGGCTGCTGACGGTCACGAGATGCGCAACGGTGCCGCTCTCGCCATCGCAGAGATCAACGCCCGTGGCGGCGTCGGCGGACGACCCCTGCGGCAGATCGTGGTCGATGTTGACATCGCCGATCCGGTGAGCATTCAGCGATCGTTCGAAGAGCTAATCGGGTCAGAGGTCGACGCCATCACAACCGGCTACTTTTTCGCTGATGACGTAGTCATCGACCTCGCGATCGAATATGGGGCACCGTATCTGCATGCCATGACGAGCGAGGCGAGTACGGCCGCTGCCCGCGAGAGCGGAGCGGCCCATATTCCAGTGTTTCAGGTGTGCCCATCAGAGACGATGTACGGCCCCCGGTTTATCAGCTTTCTGAGCGAGCTCAGGGACAGCGGTCAGTGGACCCCGCCGAACCGAGATGTCATCTTCATTGAATCCACAGTGCCCGGTGGGCAGATCGCCAGTCTGGACACATTCCGCATCGCGGAGCAGGGCGGCTGGAACATCGTCAGATCTGACTTTCTGCCATCATCTGTCGACGACTGGGCGCCGATCGTGAGTGACATTGCTAGGAGCGAGCCTGCCGCCGTCATGATCACGCACTTCGTGCCAGAGCAACTGGCGCAGTTCCAACGCCAGTTCGCCGCGAGCCCGAGTCGCACCCTCGTCTACGCCGTCTACACGCCATCTATCCCAGAGTTCATGAATCTCGCTGGCTCCTCTGTTGAGGGACTGCTCTGGTCGACGGTGAGCGGAACGTACGCCGACCAGCTCGGACGTGGCTTCCTCCAGCGGTACGACCACGCCTTCGGTCGGCCGCCCGGTCGCTCACACGCTGGCATCGCTTACGACGAGGTCCATCTCCTCGCACAAGCCTGGGGCCGGGTGGACAACCCTCGTTCTTTCCGCGAGGTAAGCCGGCAGCTTCGTGCGGCGACCTATCGGGGGGTCAACGGAAGCTACTTCCTCGACAACTCCGAGCAGAGCGCGGTGGCGTACCCGGATCTCACCCTCGATCCGTCGCTCGGGCAAGCGCACCTGATCTTCCAGGTTCAGGAGGGAAAGCACCGGATCCTCTCCCCGCAGCCCTACTCCGATGCAGGGTTTCGATTGCCCGGATGGTATTCACGGTAGTACCCGCCAGAGTTCGGTACTTTGACGGATTATTGCTGCGCGGCGTCACTGTACTTTCGGAGCAACTCGAAAACCAACTGCTCTAACGGAGATGACCGTGATACCTCAGGACGCTGCCCCGATTTGGCCTGGAGGCGCTTCGGTCGCCGTATCGTTCACCTTCGATGTGGACGCGGAGTCTGGGTTCATCGGCGACGATGAGAATTACCGACGACGACTCACTACCATGTCCGAAGGACGGTACGGCGTAGTGCGAGGAATGCCGCGGATCCTCGCGTTGCTGCAGAAGCACGAAATCACGGGCACCTTCTTTGTTCCCGGGTACACCGCCGAACTTCACCCGCACGTCATCCAGACGCTGCTCGAGACGCCCCACGAGATCGCGCATCACGGGTACCTACACAAACGCAACGACACGATCTCCCCTAAGGAGCTCCGGACAGAAATCGAGCGTGGGACTCAGAGCCTTCTCGACGCCGGGGCGCCGAAACCCGTTGGCTACCGATCGCCAGCCTGGGAGATGACCGCGGAGACCTTCGATCTGTTGGTGGAACACGGGTTCCTGTACGACTCAAGCTGCATGGGGGATGACAGGCCTTACGTCGAGCACTGGGAGCGCGGGTCAATGCTAGAACTCCCGGTGCACTGGTCGCTCGACGACTGGCCGCGGTTCGGATGGTCGATAGATCACGGTGGCAACGTGTCCGATGCGGGGGAGTTGTTCTCGTCCTGGTCGGAGGAGTACCGAGCCGCCCGTACTGAGGGCCGGCACATCACCTTCACCATGCACCCGGAAGTCATCGGCAGACCCTATCGGCTTGCGGCCCTTGAACGACTCATCGAAGTGATGGTGGCGGACGGCGCCGTCTGGTTCGCAAGTCTTGAACAGGTCGCGAGTCATGTACGCGCCGACGTAATGGGAAGCGACTGACCATGATCCGGACATTCGTCTCGGCCCCGGCATCCCCGTTTGAGCGAGGACGGGAATTCGGTGCGGAGTTTGCTGTGGACATCCAGCGGACGGCGGGGCACTACACCGATCTGATGTCCGAGATCGCCGGCCGCGCGGTCGACCTGGCCGAGTACGGTCCGGATGCACTCGAGGCTATCGCCGCCTTTAGCCTCGACGCGGCCGACGAGATCCGGGGCATCGCTGAGGGAGCTGGCGAAGACGTGTTGCGGATCGCCGCTCTCAACGCGAGGACCGAAGTTCTCGCTCTGCTCGGCGCCCGCTTCCGCGGCGAGTGCTCAACGGTCGTCAAGCTCGATGCCAACGGCGAGCGGCCTCCCATCAGCGTGCAAACATGGGACTGGGTCGACATCTTCGCTGACGATTGGCTCTTTTGGACTATCCAGCATCCCGGTGGAACCGTTGTGCACACAATCACCGAGTTTGGAGTGCTCGGGAAGATCGGAGTGAACAACCGAGGTGTCGGTGTGCACTTCAACCTCCTCCATCACGACACCGACGGGGCGGGAATCGGCGTACCTATCCACGTGCTCGCGAGGTCCGTGCTCGATCAATCCGCGCACATCGGTCAGGCGCTTGATCTCGTCGGAAAGGCGGTGTTGTCGGCATCATCCGCCCTGACCTTGATTGGAGCCGACGTCGATGGAAGTAGCGCGATCTCCGCAGAGCTCTCGCCCATCGGCCCGCGCTTCGTCCAACCTGACGACGACGGCCTCCTCATCCACACCAACCACTTTCTTGACCCGGTACTCGCTGCGGGTGATCTCGAGCCAAGAATCGGCCCCGACACCTGGCTGCGGCACTCCACACTTCGACGCCGTCTTGCGCGACGACTAAATCTGACCGTTGCTGACGTCACGGAGGCCATGAGTAGTCATCATGGCGGCGGCGGAGCCGTCTGCTGTCACCCAGAACGCGGCGCGTCCCTCCCGGGGCGATGGCAGACGCTCGCGACTGTTTCGCTGGACGTCCAATCCGGGACGCTCGCCTTCCACGAGGGCGGCCCATGCCGTCTCGGGGCCGCATCGGACCATTCAAAGGAACACACATCCAACACGATCGGAGCACTGCTGTGACCCCCAAACTCAAGCGCATTGACAACATGGACATCCTCACTAATGACGTCCAACGACTCGTCGACTTCTATCACGGCCTGCTCGGCCTCGACTTCCACCTGCCCTACGAGGCGGCCGAGGAATGGGCGGCGCTGGACACTGGAAACGTGACGCTCTATATCTTCAAGACTGAAAGCAACGTACCGAATCCACCCCGTCGCTCCGCGGTGAATCTCGAAGATGCACCGGGGTTCGACTCGTTCGCCTTCGAGGTGGATAGCCTCGCGGAATGGCTCGACCACCTCGAAGGCAAAGTTGACTGGGCCTACCCCGAGGTCATCCGTTGGGAGCACCCCAGCGGGGCGTGGTACCAATATCGGCCGTTCTTTGATCCTGATGGAAACATGCTCTACGTCACCGAGCCCCACCGGGCGCGCTGATGGGCTCGCCGCTCGCCGGCCGGGTCGCGATCGTCACCGGTGGTGGTCAAGGTATGGGGCGAGCACACTGCATCGAACTCGCCAAACGCGGGGCCCAAATCGCCGTGCTCGATCTGGACGGCGACACAGCCAGCCATGTTGCATCTGAGATTGAGGCTGCTGGCGGCACGGCCATCGGGTTCACGTGTGACGTGACCTCTCGTGAGATGGTCGAAAACGTTGTGGACGCGGTGGTCGCCGCCTGGGACCGCATCGACATCGTCGTCAGCAACGCTGGCCTCGTGAACGATGAGCGCGGCATCGAAGACACCGACGACGCTGAATGGCGGCGCATGATCGAAGTCAACCTCGCGGGCTGCCTGAATATCACCAGGGCGACGGTGCCGTGGGTCAAGAAGAGCGCCACGGGACGCTATGTGATTATTTCGTCGGCATGGGGCCAGGTGCCCCCGGGTCACTCGTATTCCTACATCGCCGCCAAAGGTGCGCTTATGGCCTTCGCGAAGAACCTCGCCGTCGAACTTGCTCCGTTCCAGATCACCGCGAACTCCATCGCGCCCGGATCCATCAGGACGCGGATGATACCCGACCCGGAGAGGGAATTGGAGATGTATCCCGTACCCATTGGACGTCTGGCCGAGCCGGAGGAGATTAGCTACTTGATCTGCTATCTCGCGAGCGACGAAGCGGCATTCATGACCGGCCAGACACTCGGAATCAACGGCGGTACGCCGATAGTCGGCATCTGACGAAAGGAACGCGCCATGCCAGAAACCCCTCTCCACCCGATTCGAGCGCTGGCCGAACGGACCATGCGACATTCGTGGTTCCCCGTAGCCCGTTCGGTCGACGTGAAGGACGCCCCGGTTCCCGCCGTCCTGCTCGGTACGAAACTAGCGGTCTTTCGCGACGGCGACGGAGTCATTCGTGTTGTCGAGAATCGCTGTCCGCACCGGGGCGGAAGCCTCGCCCATGGTCGGGTCACGGACGGAAGCATCGCCTGCCCCTACCATGGCTGGCGCTATAACGGCGAAACCGGCAAGTGCGTGGCAGTGCCTTCGCTCGCGGAACAGTCGAAGATTCCGCCACGCGCGGAGATCGCGACCTACCCTGCCATCGAGCGTTTCGGCCACGTCTGGACAGTGTTGGATGAACCTGTTCGTGATCTGTATGAGAACCCATACTGGCAGGATCTCGACCTCCAGTGGCTCGCAGCTGAGCCCTTGCACTCCAACACTGGCGTGGGAATAGCGATTGAGAACTTCCGCGACGTCGCGCACTTTCCGTTCGTCCACGAGGCGACAATGGGTCCGACGCCAGAAGTGGTCGGACCGCTCGATGTGAGACGTGAGGGCTACGACGTCTACATGTCTCGCGAACTCGATGCGGGCACCGGGGAGTGGGCTGAACAGGGCGATTGCACTATGCACTACCACTGTTCGGCACCGGGATTCGCAACGATCACTTACGACTATGCCCAATTGGGCACACGGGTGGTCGCTGGATTCCCTTCGCCTGTCGCTTACGACCAGCTAGTCATTTTCTGGGGTGTTGCGAACGACGTCGGATTCCGTGGCGATTCGCTCGAGTTCAACCTGAAAATTGAGACCGAGGTGTATCTCGAAGACCTTCCAATCGCGGACAAGCTGGAGCCGCGCGAGATCCCTTGGGACCGTGAGTACGTGGAGCACTCCGTTCCGTCCGATGTCTTCACCCTGAGCTATCGGCGCTCGTTCCGCGAACTCATGGATGCGGTGGTGCAGCGCTTCCCGGATCAGTGATGGATTCGCGTCCGGACCGGGCCGCGCTCATCGACGTTCGCATTCACGCCGCCCGCTACGAAGCCGAGCGCGTGCTCAGTTTCGAGCTGCGCCGGGTTGACGGCGAGGACCTCCCTAGCTGGACTCCGGGAGCCCACCTCAACATCCATCTCCCGAGCGGTGCAACTCGGCAATACTCGCTCAGCTCGGACAATCATGACCTCTCGCACTACCGCATTGGGGTCCTGAAGGTCGTCAATGGCAGAGGTGGATCGAGTGAACTCCATCAACTCCGAGTGGGCACAGTGGTTCAGATCACCGCGCCGGTAAACACCTTCCCTCTCGATTCAGATCGGGGGGCATTGTTGCTCGCCGGCGGCATCGGAATCACGCCGATCCTCGCGATGGCACGGGAACTATCTCGACGCGGCAACCCCTCGAGCATCGTCTACGCAGGGAGGGCCCTCGAAACGATGGCATTCCTCGAGGAGGTGCGAGAAGTGTCAACCAGCGCCATAATCATGGCCGGAAACGAGCACGGTCGACCGGACTTCGACACGTTGATTGACGCTCATCCGGGAGTTCCGGTCTACGCATGCGGGCCGACCGGCATGCTCGACGCCGTGAAGGCCGCGAGCGAACGAGCAGGAGCTGAACTGCGGATCGAACGCTTTGCACCCGAGGTACTCGCCGCGCAGGAGGTCGACGAACAGAGCGCCCCCGAATTCTCGGTCCGACTCACTCGCGCTGGCCAATTCGTCGGTGTCCGACCGGGCGTCTCGATTCTCGAAGCAGTGCGGGATTCGGGGGTCTCAGTCGACTCGTCATGCGAAATGGGGGTGTGCGGAACCTGCGAGACACGCGTGCTCAAGGGGCGGGTCGACCACCGCGACATGTTGCTCTCACCTGATGAACGCGAGCGTGGTGACACGATGATGATCTGCGTGTCGCGAAGCAAGGGCGGCGATCTCGAGCTGGACCTTTGACGTCATCCTCACCATCCGTGACCCGTGCGAGGGCAGAAACGTTCGCGATGGGGTGAGTCCCTATCCCCCAATCCGCGATCAAGACCAAGTTTTCGTTGTACTCGTCGACTGCCGCCCGGTCGAGCGCGTGCTGCAGAGCGGCGACGATGTGCTGTGCCATGTTGCCGAGCGGCGTTATCCGCACCGTCGTCCTAATGTGCGCAGAGGCCGGCGAAACCTGCACTGCCTCTGCGATCGAAGGTCAAACCACCCACTGGCAGGTTAGCGCGCCCAAGTAGATTGGGTACATAGCCTGAGGGAGCGTTCGTGTTTGAGATTGCAGTGTTCAGCGACCCAGTCAATGCCCTTGTAGGCGATGGCGGTTTTCTGGAGGCTGAAGAACTCCACCGAACAGCAGAGTACGACGAATCTTTCGTGAAGCCAGCGCTCTTGTTGGCGGACAAGGTAGTCCTGCGCTCTCATCGGATCGACCTGATCGCGAATGACATCCGCGACCACAACATGCTCGCATATCCGGTGCCCTTGCTGTCACGTTCTCTGGGTATCTCTGCGCGGCACGACCGCGGTGAACTGAAAATGCTAGGAATCACTGAAGACGTTCTCCTGTCCAGCGAGGAGATAGACGAAGTCAATCGCGTGATAGCGCATTCCAAGTCCGACGATGAATGGGTGCGCGCAATGGAGCGCTGCAAACCAATCGAGGTCGCGCTGCGGTCGTTCTTCAAACGCCACGGTGAGTTGATGATTAGTCCCACCCTAAATTCGATGAGTGAGATCCTCGATCAAAGGCCTTGGGACCCCAAGCCAAAGACACAGCCGCAGAAAATCCTCGATGGCCTACAAGGTGAGAACGCGGAGTTTGACCGAGCCTTCCTCTCAATGGCTGAAGATGTCTCCAATTCTGCGACCAGCGTCATGATGGATGACAGTGTGTCGGGCGACCTCACGAGGTTCGAGGGATCAGCTAGAGAGTTCGACTCGGCAACAACGGTGCGTGGAGCGGTCGATCTGATGCGCTTAGTGAGCGGTGTGGCCGAAATGCGACTAGATGAAATTCCTGAGGTGCGGACAGAGCTCGCACCATACTTGACCCCGTTTCGTGCCTTTATGTTGGATGTCTCAAGTTCTGCTGAGCTTTCCGGCGTGTCCGAATCGGAACGATCTCGGCAGCTCGTATTGGCCTGGGAGCGCGACGTTCAGCCTGCTGTCGTTGAACTGGAAGCAACCTTGCAAAGTGCAAGTTTCCGGAACAACGCAATAGATGTCTTCGCAAATAGTGGGGAAACTTTGAAGACCGTGGGTGTTGCAATCGGTCTTGTAATGGGCTCGGGTTTGATCGGCATTAGCTCCTTGACTGCGCTCGGAGCTGTTGCACCGCCGGTGCTCAATGCATTTGTAAGGTCCGTTCGTGCCAGGCAGTCAGCAAAGCGCAATCGCGCCTACTTCGTGCACGCACTGGGCGAGCGGATGCGAGCCGCCGCAAAGCGGAAGCCCTGACTGGGCACAATGATGTGCTCCCCGCGAGCGCCACGTGGCACTAACGGTCAGTTATCACGAGTTCTTTTCTCACGCCCCTTAGTAGCCGTATCTGGACGGTAGAGGTGACCACAAACCGCCGCCGTCTGGCGTGACGGCACCCAGCTGCACTACGCGGGTGGCAAGCTGCATCGCGGCGGCGGATTGCCAGCCGTGCACAGCGGACCTGGGAAGCCGGAGTAGTGAGAGCACGGTGTGCGGATGGAAGACCCTGACGGGGCTGACGACGTCATCTCCGAGCTCGACGACGCAGTAGAAGATGAGACGGCGCCCGCAGTGCCGATGAAGCGACGGCGGCGCGCTGCCAAGGTTTGAAGGGTATCGACGGACGTATGGCGCAAGCTCTAGAGGGTAGGGAAAGCCCCGAACCCGATGAAGGCAAAGAAGAATGTCGCGACGGCGCCGATGATGCCCGGAGTGATGCCTGCGATCGACGCGATTCTTCCAATGGGTCGCCCGAGCGCGTCAACGAGCGTCCTGCTGCGGTTGAGGGCGAGTACGCCGGGGAGTACCCAATCGCGCTGGGTATGAGAAGCAGGTTTGTGATCAGGGATATGACTCCGAAGATCACCGCTACTGTCGACATTCGGTTCGTCGTGCCTCGCGGGGCGGGTGCAGGCGTAAGTGTCGCAGCTGTCGGCGCGGGCGCGTACGGAGACGGTGCTGCGGCATGCCGATGCTCGGTCCACTGCGAGCCATCCCACCGGCGCTATTACCCGGGCTTATGAGCGTCTGAGTACCAGGCTGCCGGCGGCGGAGTCGATGTCATGTTTGGGATGGTAGCCCGGAGGCACGACTATGCCGGCGTTCAGCCGAACCGAAAAGGTAGTCAGGAGAGGTGACGAACGTATGGTCGTCAAACCATCCACTCAGAACGGGTCCGCCATCGCCCTCTGTGTGGCGTCTCGCGCTTCGGCTTGGCTGCTGGGGGAGAGGTGGCCATACCGGTCGACAGTTGTGGTGATCGAGGCGTGCCCGAGGCGGTATTGCAGGACGTGGAGGCTGATGCCTTGTTCGAGTAGCCACGAGGCGTGGGAGTGTCGCAGGTCGTGCACGCGAGGTGCTTTGCCGATGGGCGGGTCGAGCGGGCGGGTGTAGTACAGATCGCGATCGCGGCGGTACTTCACGTTCACGCCCTTCTCCACTACTGGATACGCGTCGATGCCGTTGACGACGTTGCGCACCGGCGCCCAGATCGTTTCGTAGAACTTCTGCTGCCGCAGCGGTCCGCCGCCGATCGCGGTGATGACCAGATCGCTTGGCAGCTTTCCCTTCACCAGTGGGCGGAGTACGTCTACGAGCTGGTCGGTGAGGGCGATTTCGCGCCTAGCTTTGGGGCTTTTGGGCGGGCCGATGAACCAGTGACCCTTCTTCCCGTCGGTCGGCTTCGTGCGCTTCCACGCGCGGGTGACGCGGATCTGCTTCCGGTTCAGGTCGACGTCGGAGACGCTGAGGGCGGTCAGCTCCGCCCATCGCAGCCCCGTGCCGGCAAGCAGCAGCGGCACATGCTTCCACCGGTCGGGCACGACCGACAGGAGCTGTTTGAACTCAGCCGGGGTCAGGAACGTCATCTCCTGCCGCAAGCCCTTGGGGATGGCAACACCGCGCGCGGGGTTAGTGGCGATGACGCCTTCGTCCACAGCGCGGCGCAGCACCCGGGACAGGAACGCATGCTCGTTCTTCACCGTCTTGCTGCTGACCTGCTGGACGCGGTCCTTCACCCAGATCACCACCTGCGCCTTCGTGAGACTGCCGATGGGGATGTCCGCCAGCGGTGCGAGCCCGTTGCGCAGGAAGCGCCGGTAGCCCTCGACGGTGTTGTCGTTCGCTTCGGTCTGCACCTCGAAGTGATGCTCGGCGTATGCGGCGATGGTGGCGCTGGCAGCTTCGGACCTCTGCCCGCCGATGAGGACGGAGTTGTCGCCTTCACCGTCTGCCAGCTTCGTCGCCTCGACCGGTCCGAGATGGGCGAGCATGGCCCGCCAACGTTCGGCGCCTTCGCGCGTGTCGAACGATCGCGACGTCGAGGAGCGGTCCAGTCGGCGGTAGCGAACGTCGAAGACGGAGGTGCCGTCGCGAAGGCGTCGCTCGGCGATGGAGGAGTGATAACGGGGGACTGCGGTGCCTGCCATAACGGTGAGTGTATATCCGTTTCGACCCCGCCTGTGGGAAATCTGTGGGATGACCTACCCTTTGAGGGCTGAACTTCCGCTTGTTTCCGGGGTTTTTTGCTGTACCGGCTGTGGGACTCGAACCCACACGCCCTTTCGGACAACGCATTTTGAGTGCGTCGCGTCTACCATTCCGCCAAGCCGGCTTGCGTGCATCCCCATCGATGCTCGCGTAGTGACCATACCGTAGGCTTCTCGTCGTGAGTGATGAGCAGCAGACCACCGCCCCCCGCCGTGTCGTCGTCGCCGAAGACGAGTCGCTGATTCGGATGGACATCGTCGAGATCCTGCGCGACAACGGCTACGACGTCGTCGCCGACGTGGGCGACGGCGAGGCCGCTGTCGAGGTCGCCACGGAGTTGCGCCCCGACCTCGTCGTGATGGACGTGCGCATGCCGAAGCTCGACGGTATCGAGGCCGCGAAGCGCCTCAGCGAGAACCACATCGCGCCCGTCGTGCTGCTGACCGCGTTCAGCCAGAAGGAGCTGGTCGAGCAGGCCAGCGAAGCCGGCGCGCTCGCCTACGTCGTGAAGCCGTTCACGCAGAATGACTTGCTTCCCGCCATCGAGATCGCCCTCAGCCGATACCAGCAGATCATCACCCTCGAGGCCGAGATCGCCGATATGGCCGAGCGTTTCGAGACCCGCAAGCTCGTCGACCGCGCCAAGGGTCTGCTCAACGAGCGCATGGGCCTCACCGAGCCCGAGGCGTTCCGCTGGATCCAGAAGGCGTCGATGGACCGTCGCACGACGATGCAGGCCGTCGCCCAGGCGATCATCGACCAGCTGGCGCCGAAGAAGGACGCGCCGAAGAAGGACGACGACCAGTAGTAGCTCGCGCCCCGCGCATCCCGACCGTTACCGGTCGCGGAGCATGTTCGTCATGCGCACGGTCGAGAGCCGGCGGCCCTCCTCGTCGCGGATGACAATCTCGTGGGTCGCGAGCGTGCGCCCGAGTACGAGCGCCGTGCACGTTCCCGTCACGACGCCGCTCGTCACCGAGCGCGAGTGCGTCGCGTTGATCTCGATGCCGACCGCGTAGCGACCGGGGCCGGCGTGAATCGCCGACGAGATCGAGCCGAGGCTCTCGCCGAGCACGACGTGCGCGCCGCCGTGCAGCAATCCGATGACCTGCGTGTTGCCCTCGACCGGCATCGTCGCGACCGACTTCTCGGCGGACAGTTCAAGAAACTCGATCCCCATCTTCCGAGTGAGGGCGCCCCCGCCGGTTTCCACGAGACGGGCAACGAGCTCCGGGTCGAGGTCATCGGGGATGCGCGTCACAGGTTCTCCTCGCGGGCGTCGGGCGGTCTCGGGGCCGCGTCGGCGCACGCCGTTAGGCTGGCGGGCGTGACGGACTCCGCAAAGCCTACTCTGCTCATTGTCGACGGCCACTCGCTGGCGTTTCGGGCCTTCTACGCCCTCCCCGTGGACAGCTTCGTCACGCGCGACGGGCAGCACACGAACGCCATCCACGGCTTCATCTCGATGTTCTTGGGGCTGCTCGCGAAAGAGAAGCCGACCCACGTCGCCGTCGCTTTCGACATCTCCCGACACTCCTTCCGCACTCGGGAGTACCCCGAGTACAAGGGCACGCGCGGTGAGACGCCGCCGGAGTTTGTTGGCCAGGTGCCGCTCTTGCAGGAGGCGCTGGAGGCGATGAGTGTCACCACCATCACGAAGGAGGACTACGAGGCCGACGACATCCTCGCGACCCTCGCCACCCAGGGTGCCGAGCAGGGATTCAACGTGCTCGTCGTCTCAGGCGACCGCGACACGATTCAGCTCGTCAACGACAGGGTGACTCTGCTCTACCCGAACGCCCGCGGCGTGAGTGAACTCAAGCGCTACGACCCGGACGCGGTTCGGGAACGCTACGGCATCAACCCCGAGCAGTATCCCGAGATTGCGGCGCTCGTGGGCGAGACCAGCGACAACCTGCCGGGCGTCGACAAGGTCGGCGAGAAGACGGCGGTGAAGTGGATCACCCAGTACGGGTCCCTCGAGAGTCTGCTCGAGCACGCCGACGAGATCACGGGCGTCGTCGGCAACAACCTGCGTGAACAGCGCGACCGCGCCGAGCGCAACCGCCGGCTGAACCGCCTCGTGACCGACGTGGAGCTGCCGGTCGGCCCGAGCGATCTCGAGCGCAAGCCCATGGACGTGCCCGCGGTGAAGAGCGTTTTCGAGCGCCTGCAGTTCCGCACGCTGACCGAGCGCGTGCTCAAGATCGCCGCGGCAGAGGGCGCCGACATGGGCGAGGCCGTCGATGCGGGAGCCGCCGCGCGCGATGCTGCCCCTGCCGTACGCACCCTCGTCGACGAAGAGCTTGCCGCGTGGCTGCGGGCGAACGGCGCGAGTGAGTTGGCGCTCGTCGCCGAAGCGGACGGCGGCGAGTTGCGCGCCATCGGGCTCGCGAACGATCGCGAGACCGTGCAGGTGAACTGGGCCGCGCATCGACCCGATTACGCTGCCCTCGAGGAGTGGCTGGCGAGCGACAGCCCCAAGGTTGTCGCCGACGCCAAGCAGCTCACCGCACTGCTCGACCCCGTCGGGATGCCCGTTGCCGGCATCACATGGGACGCCAAGCTCGCCGCGTGGCTGCGTGCCCCCGGCACGCGCACCGCAAACCTCGCGGAGATCGTGGACGACGTGCTGGGGGAGACCCTGCCGCAGGCCAACCCCAACCAGTTGCTGCCCGACACCGAGGCCGTGCCGGCCGCAACCAGCGCGTGGTACCTGCTGCGGGTCGCGCAGGCGCAGCGTGAGCGTCTCGACGAGGGGTCGACCCGTGTGCTCACCGACATCGAGGTGCCGCTTGCGCCTGTACTGGCCCGCATGGAGGCGATGGGCGTCGCCGTCGACCGCGACGGTCTGCAGTCCCTGCGTCGCGAGCTGTCCGAGACCGCGGCGGGCCTAGCACAGCGCGCATTCGCCGAGATCGGCCGCGAGGTGAACCTCGGTTCGCCCAAGCAGCTGCAGCAGGTGTTGTTCGATGAGCTCGGTATGCCGAAGACCCGCGCAACGAAGACCGGCTATTCGACCGACGCGGCAGCGCTGGCCGAGCTGCAGGCGAAGCACCCGCACCCCTTCCTCGGCATCCTGCTCGAGCACCGCGACGCGACCAAGCTTGGGCAGATCGTCGAGAGCCTCGACAAGGCGGTGCGCGATGACGGTCGCATTCACACCACCTACGAGCAGACGGGCACCTCGACCGGTCGCGTGTCGTCGACCGATCCGAACCTGCAGAACATTCCGGTGCGCACCGAGGTGGGCCACCGTATCCGCGCCGCGTTTGTTGCCGGGGACGGATTCGAGAGCCTGCTCACGGCCGACTATTCGCAGATTGAGATGCGCATCATGGCGCACCTGTCGGGAGATGAGGGGCTGATCGAGGCGTTCCGCACGGGCGAAGACCTGCACCGATTCGTGGGCGCCCGTATCTTCGGCGTCGAGCCCAGCGAGGTGACGCCCACCATGCGCACCAAAGTCAAGGCCATGAGTTACGGGCTCGCGTACGGCCTGAGCGCGTTCGGGCTCAGCAAGCAGCTGGGCATCGAGACGGCCGAGGCGAAGCAGCTCATGACCGACTACTTCGCCCGCTTCGGGGCTGTGCGTGACTACCTGCGCAGTGTCGTTGACCAGGCCCGCGCCGACGGATACACCGAGACGATATTCGGTCGCCGCAGGCCGTTCGGCGACCTGAATTCGCCGAACCGGGTGCTGCGCGAGAACGCCGAGCGCGCTGCGCTGAACGCGCCCATTCAGGGAACGGCCGCCGACATCATCAAGATCGCGATGCTCGGGGTGGCCGATGACCTCCGCGACCGTGGACTGCAGTCGCGTCTGCTGCTGCAGGTGCACGACGAGCTCGTTTTCGAGGTCTCTCCCGGCGAGCGCGACGAGCTGGAAGAACTCGTGCGCTCCCGGATGGGCGGCGCGGCCGAGCTGTCGGTGCCGTTGGACGTGCAGGTCGGGGTGGGCCAGAACTGGAACGAGGCCGCGCACTAGGCTCGAATCCATGACTGAGAGCACCGGCGCTCACGAAGCGCGCACGCCCACCGAGATTGACCGCATTGCTGAGGAATGGGTCGATACCCTCGTCGCCTTCAGCCCCGAGCTGGCCACCTATATCGGAGCCGACGGCGACCTTGAGCGGTACCAGGACTACTCGCCGAACGGCCGCGCCGCCATCCGCGGCGCAGCTCTCGCGACGATCGGCAAACTCGAGGCGGTCGACCCGGTTGACGACACCGACCGTGTCACGAAGACCGACCTTCTCGCTGAGCTCCGACTCGACCTCGAACTCGACGACGCCGGGTGGGAGGCGCGCGACCTGAACGTCCTCGCGTCGCCGGCCCAGGGCATCCGCGAGATTTACGACCTCATGCCCACCGGCACCGACGATGACTGGTCGACCATCGCGAAGAAGCTCACCCGCGTCTCCGACGCCCTCGAGGGCTATGCCGAGACGCTGCGCGAAGGCATCGCGAACGGCAACACGCCGGCCGTGCGCCAGGTGCGCGAGGTGCTCACCCAGGTGCGCACCAACGCGTCCGCCGACGGGTTCTTCCACGAACTCGCCACCGGGGCCGACGTGCCCGACGCCCTGAAGAGAGATCTGCTCGACGGCGCGCGTCAGGCCTCCGACGCCTACGGTCGCTTCGGCGACTTCCTCGAAAACGACCTGGCGCCCGCCGCGCGCGCCGACGACCCGGTCGGTCGCGAGCTTTACGAGCTGCTGTCGCGCCGCTTCCTCGGCGCGACGATCGACCTTGACGAGACGTACGAGTGGGGCATCGAGGAACTGCGCCGCATGGTCGACGAGCAGACGCGCATTGCCGACCAGATCCTGCCGGGCGCGAGCGTCGAGGAGGCCATTGCGCACCTCGAAAAGGACCCGACGCGCAAACTGCACGGCCGCGAGGCGCTGCGCGAGTGGATGCAGCAGCTGAGCGACACGGCCGTCGATGAGCTGTCGCGCACCCACTTTGAGATTCCCGAGCCGGTCAAGAAGCTCGAGTGCATGATCGCCCCCACGCCGGGCGGCGCGATCTACTACACCGGCCCGACCGACGACTTCTCTCGCCCGGGCCGCATGTGGTGGTCGATTCCGGAGGGGGTCGACGAGTTCGACACGTGGCGCGAGACGACGACGGTGTACCACGAGGGTGTTCCGGGTCACCACCTGCAGATCGGCCAGGCCGTCTACAACCGCGCGCAGCTGAACTCGTGGCGTCGCCTGCTCGCCGGTACGAGTGGCCACGCCGAGGGGTGGGCCCTGTACGCCGAGCGCCTCATGGAGGAGCTCGGCTACCTCGACGACCCGGCAGACCGCCTCGGGATGTTGGACGGCCAGCGCATGCGCGCCGCCCGCGTCGTGCTCGACATTGGCGTGCACCTCGGCAAGATCCACCCCGAGACGGGTCAGGTCTGGACGAGCGACGACGCCTTCGCGTTCATGCGCAAGAACGTGAACATGAACGATGGCTTCGTGAACTTCGAGGTGAACCGCTACCTCGGCTGGCCGGGCCAGGCCCCGTCGTACAAGGTCGGTCAGCGCATCTGGGAGAACCTGCGCGCCGAGATCACGCAGCGCGAGGGGGCCGACTATAGCGACAAGGCGTTCCACAAGCGCGCCCTCGACATCGGCGGTGTCGGCCTCGACACGCTCACGTTCGCCCTGCTCGGCTGAGTCGACACGTGACGATGACGCCGCGCGTCGTGATCGCCGGGGCATCCGGCTTCATCGGCGACGCGGTCGCCCGCGACTACGCGGACCGCGGTTGGCAGATCGTGACGATCGGCCGCCGCGGTCCCGTCGCGTGGAGCGACGAGACCGCGGTGGCTGAGGCCGTCGACGGGGCCGACACGCTCATCAACCTCGCGGGTCGCAGTGTCAACTGCCGCTACACCGCGAAGAACCGCGCCGAGATCCTGTCGTCGCGCGTCGACACGACGCGGCAGCTGAACGCCGCGGTGCGCAACGCAACACACGCTCCGCGTCTCTGGCTCAACGCATCGACCGCCACGATTTATCGGCACGCGACCGATCGGCCGCAGACCGAATCGGGTGGTGAGATCGGCACACGCTTCAGCGAGCAGGTCGCGGCCGCGTGGGAGTCCGCTCTGTTCGACGGCGATCTTCCCGGGACGAGGCGCGTCGCCCTGCGCCTGTCGATCGTGTTCGGCGCCGGCGGGGGAGCGCTGCCCCCGATCACCCGGCTGGCCCGCCTCGGTCTGGGCGGCCCGCAGCACGACGGGCCCTGGCTATCGACTCCCGCTCGTCGCGCCGCCAGAACCGACCTGCCGCCCGGCGCCCCCGGTGGCCACCAAATGGTCAGCTGGATCCATATCGACGACGTCATCGCCGCGCTTCGATTCCTGGATGCCCGTGACGACATCGCGGGCGCCGTCAACATCACTGCGCCCCACCCCGTCGACAACCGCACGTTCATGCGGCAGGTGCGGCACCGGCTCGGACGGCCTATCGGCCTTCCCTCCTACCGGTTCATGCTCGAGCCCGCGATGGCGGTCCTGCGCACCGAGCCCGAGCTGGTTCTCAAGAGCCGGTGGGTGCTGCCCGAACGGCTGGAGGCGGCCGGATTCGCCTTCACGCATCCCGATCTCGATGAGGCGCTCGCGAGCATCCTGAATCGCCCGTAACGCGGCGTTTGCCGCGCGCCCGTTCGCCGCGCTAGGCTGGAGAGTCGTCGATTTGACGTCCATCCTGTCCGCATGCCCGGACGACACCCACCCTGCACCACGTCGTTTCGGGCCCGAACCCTGTCCGCATCGGAGCAACCACTACATGACAACCGCAACGACCAACGCCCCCAAGCAGATCGCGATCAACGACATCGGGTCTGCCGAAGACTTCCTGGCGGCGGTCGAAGAGACTCTGAAGTTCTTCAACGACGGCGACCTCATCGAAGGAACCGTCGTGAAGATCGACCGCGACGAGGTCCTCCTCGACGTCGGCTACAAGACCGAGGGTGTTATCCCCTCCCGCGAACTCTCGATCAAGCACGACGTTGACCCCACCGAGGTCGTCGCCGTCGGTGACATGGTCGAAGCCCTCGTTCTCCAGAAGGAGGACAAGGAAGGTCGCCTCATCCTGTCGAAGAAGCGCGCGCAGTACGAGCGCGCGTGGGGCGACGTCGAGAAGATCAAGGACTCGGACGGTGTTGTCACCGGCACGGTCATCGAGGTCGTCAAGGGTGGCCTCATCGTTGACATCGGTCTGCGCGGCTTCCTGCCGGCATCGCTGATCGAGCTGCGCCGCGTGCGCGACCTCACCCCGTACCTTGGCCAGGAGATCGAGGCGAAGATCCTCGAGCTCGACAAGAACCGCAACAACGTGGTGCTCTCGCGTCGCGCCCTGCTCGAGCAGACGCAGTCTGAGAGCCGCTCGAACTTCCTCAACGCGCTGGCCAAGGGTCAGGTGCGCAAGGGTGTCGTGTCGTCGATCGTTAACTTCGGTGCGTTCGTCGACCTCGGCGGGGTTGACGGCCTCGTGCACGTCTCCGAGCTCAGCTGGAAGCACATCGAGCACGCCAGCGAGGTCGTCGAGGTGGGCCAGGAGGTCACCGTCGAGATCCTCGAGGTCGACCTCGAGCGCGAGCGCGTGTCGCTGTCGCTCAAGGCCACCCAGGAAGACCCGTGGCAGGTGTTCGCCCGCACGCACGCGATCGGCCAGATCGCTCCGGGCAAGGTCACGAAGCTCGTTCCGTTCGGCGCGTTCGTTCGCGTGGCCGATGGCATCGAGGGTCTCGTGCACATCTCTGAGCTGTCGAGCAAGCACGTCGAGCTCGCCGAGCAGGTTGTGTCGGTCGGCGACGAGGTGTTCGTCAAGGTCATCGACATCGATCTCGAGCGTCGCCGCATCTCGCTGAGCCTCAAGCAGGCCAACGAGGGCGTCGACCCCGAGGGCACCGAGTTCGACCCGGCCGTCTACGGCATGCCGACCGAGTACGACGAGGCCGGCAACTACAAGTACCCGGACGGCTTCGACCCCGAGTCGGGCGAGTGGAAGGACGGCTTCGAGGAGCAGCGCACCAAGTGGGAGCAGGACTACGCTGCCGCTCAGACGCGCTGGGAAGCTCACAAGAAGCAGGTCGCCCAGTCGATCACCGACGAGGCCGAGCTGGAGGCCCCGGCGGCTGGCTCGTTCACCTCTGACTCGGCTGGCGCCGGCACCCTTGCCGACGACGAGTCGCTCGCGGCCCTTCGCGAGAAGCTCTCGGGCAACTAGCACGCACGGCGCGCGTCACAGCGCGCAACCGACGCGGGTCGTCTCCTATCCGGAGGCGGCCCGCGTCGCCGTTTCGGGCTGCGGAACCCGACGTCGGCGGTCGCGCGCCCGCCGCAGAACGACTGTCGTACCGACCACCAGGCCGACGATGACAACAAGCACGAGGATCGGCACAATGAGCGCCAGCACGCTGAGCGTGACGGCCGTGATGTCCTCCGCGGTGGACAGCGCCGGAGCGGCGGCACCTGCGGTCAGCGTGTTCGCAGCAACGCGCACGAGTGCCTTCGCCAGGTGGACGACGAAAGCGATCGCCACACCGATCGCGATCGGCACCCACTGTCCCGACTCGACAAACGCGGCCGGGTCGCTCACGGCGACGGTTTCCGCCCCGGCTCCGCCGCCAAACACGATGCCGCCGGAGGCGGGTCGCACGACTGACTGAATCCAGTCGTTAATGGTGTCAACCGCGGGAATCTTGTCGGCGACGAGCTCGAATACGAGCAGTATCGCGATGATGCCGAGTACCCACTCGTTGCTCAGCCACGTCCACCCGTTCGGCAGGGTGACGCCTTCGATGAAGCGCCCCGCGAGGCCAAGGATCAGCAGCGGTATGTACGCGTTCAAGCCAGCCGACACCGCGAGCCCCGCGCCGGTGAGCAGTTCGAGCATGGCGCCTCCTGACGGTGTCGATGGTGGTCATGCTAAACCCGCGCGCTCACGATCGCCCGATAGCCTTCGGGTATGGATGTCGTCGGCCTCACGGGGGGCATCGCCGCCGGAAAATCGACCGTCGCCCGCCGGCTCGCTGAGCTTGGCGCCGTCGTCATCGACGCCGATCATCTCGCCCGCGAGGCGGTCACGCCGGGCAGCCGCGGGCTCGCCGCCATCGTCGAGCGCTTCGGCAACGCCGTCCTCGGCGACGACGGTTCGCTCGATCGAGCCGCGCTCGGGCGCATCGTGTTCGCCGACGAGGAGGCGCGACGCGCGCTGAACGGCATCGTGCATCCCGAAGTTCGCCGGCTGTACGCCGAAGCCGTGTCGGATGCTCGTGCCGACGACCCCAACGCCGTGATTGTGTACGACGTGCCCCTGCTCGCCGAGGCACGGGCGGTGGACGAGTTTGGCACGATCGTCGTCGTGGATGCTCCCGCCGATGTGCGCATCGCGCGCCTGGTTGAGCTGCGTGGCATGGACCGGGAGGAGGCCGAGAATCGGGTCGGCAGCCAGGTGAGCGACGCCGACCGGCGCGCCATGGCCGACGTCATCATCGACTCGGCGGGCACGATCGACGAGACGATCGCGCAGACGGACGCGCTCTGGCGGCGCTTGGTCGCCGAACGCGACGCTCGCTGAGCACCCGCCCAGCATCGATGTCGGGGGTGCGGCCTAGGCTTTCGGCATGCAAGCTACGCGCTCCGTGCGCCCCTTCGAGGTGGTCAGCGAGTACCAGCCCAGCGGCGACCAACCCCAGGCCATCGCAGAACTCGCCGGGCGCATCAACGCCGGCGAAACCGACATCGTGCTGCTCGGTGCGACGGGCACCGGCAAAAGCGCCACGACCGCCTGGCTGATCGAGCAGGTGCAACGGCCGACCCTTGTGCTGGCCCACAACAAGACGCTCGCCGCGCAGCTCGCGACAGAGTTTCGCGAGCTCATGCCGCACAACGCGGTTGAGTACTTCGTGTCGTACTACGACTACTACCAACCCGAGGCGTACGTGCCGCAGACCGACACCTTCATCGAGAAAGACAGCTCGATCAACGCCGAGGTCGAGCGGCTGCGCCACTCGACAACCAACGCGCTGCTAAGCCGCCGCGACGTTGTCGTCGTGTCGACGGTGTCCTGCATCTACGGCCTGGGCGCCGCGGAAGAGTACCTGGAGGCGATGGTTGCGCTCCAGGTGGGGCAGACCATTTCGCGCGACCAGCTCATTCGCGCGTTCGTCGCGATGCAGTACCAGCGCAATGACGTCGACTTTTCGCGCGGAAAGTTCCGCGTGCGGGGCGACACGATCGAGATCATCCCGGTCTACGAAGAACTCGCGATTCGCATCGAGATGTTCGGCGACGAGATCCAGGCGCTGTACGCTCTGCATCCCTTGACCGGAGACGTCATCAAGACCCTCGAGTCGGTCTCCGTGTTCCCCGCCACGCACTACGCGGCGTCGCCCGACACCATGCAGCGGGCCATCGGCACGATCCGTGACGAGCTCGACGAGCGCCTGGCAGAGCTCGACCGGCAGGGCAAGCTGCTCGAGTCGCAGCGGCTGCGCATGCGCACGACGTACGACCTCGAGATGATGGAGCAGATCGGCTTTTGTAACGGCATCGAGAACTACTCTCGGCACATCGACGGGAGGGCTCCGGGTGAGCCGCCGCACTGCCTCCTCGACTACTTCCCCGACGACTTCCTCGTCGTCATCGACGAAAGTCACGTCACCGTGCCGCAGATCGGCGCGATGTACGAGGGCGACGCGAGCCGAAAGCGCACCCTTGTCGAGCACGGCTTCCGACTGCCGAGCGCCCTCGACAACCGTCCCCTGCGGTGGGAGGAATTCCTCCAGCGAACCGGGCAGAAGGTGTATTTGTCGGCGACGCCAGGCAAGTATGAGCTCGGGGTCTCCGACGGCGTCGTCGAGCAGATCATCCGCCCGACCGGTTTGGTCGACCCGCAGATCGTCGTGAAGCCGTCGAAGGGGCAGATCGACGACCTCCTCGAACAGATTCGGCAACGCGTCGAGCGTGACGAGCGCGTGCTCGTCACGACGCTCACCAAGAAGATGGCCGAAGAGCTCACCGACTTCCTCGAAGAGGCCGGCGTGCGGGTGCGTTACCTGCACTCCGACGTCGACACGCTGCGCCGCGTCGAGCTGCTGCGTGAGCTTCGCCAGGGCGTGTACGACGTGCTCGTCGGCATCAACCTCCTGCGCGAGGGCCTTGACCTCCCCGAAGTGTCGCTCGTCGCCATTCTCGACGCGGACAAGGAGGGCTTCCTGCGCTCGTCGACCTCGCTCATCCAGACAATCGGTCGCGCGGCCCGCAACGTGTCCGGTGAGGTGCACATGTACGCCGATGTCGTGACGCCCTCGATGGCCCACGCCATTGACGAAACCAACCGGCGCCGCGACAAGCAGCTCGCCTACAACGCCGAACACGGCATCGACCCGACCCCCCTGCGCAAGCGCATCGCCGACATCACCGACCAGCTCATTCGCGAAGGTGAGGACACGAAGGAACTCCTCGCTGGCCGGGATTCCGGCAAACGGGCAGCTACTCCGGTGAAGCGACGCGAGGGCAAAGCGGCCGAGGGCGCCGCCGAGCTCGAGACGATCATCGCCGATCTGACGGCGCAGATGTTGTCCGCAGCCGACGAGCTGAAGTTCGAGCTCGCCGCGCGCCTCCGCGACGAAGTGCAAGAGCTTAAGCGCGAGTTGCGACAGATGTCCGAGGCCGGACACGTCCGCTGAGAGACGGCCGGGCATCCGTGTCGGAGGCGGAGCCTAGAATGACGCGAGTGCCGGCAACCCCTCTTGAATCAGCCCCCCACCTGAGTGTGCGCGGCGCGCGCGTGCACAACCTGCGCGATGTCGACCTCGTCATTCCGCGCGACGCCCTCGTCGTGTTCACCGGACTGTCGGGCTCGGGCAAGAGCTCGCTCGCCTTCGACACCATCTTCGCCGAGGGGCAACGTCGCTACGTCGAGTCGCTCTCGGCCTATGCGCGGCAGTTCCTCGGGCAGGTTGATCGCCCCGACGTCGACTTCATCGAGGGTCTCAGCCCCGCCGTCTCCATCGATCAGAAGTCGACCAACCGCAACCCGCGGTCGACGGTCGGCACGATCACCGAGATCTACGACTACATGCGTCTGCTGTGGGCGCGCGTCGGTATCCCGCACTGCCCCGTGTGCGGCGAGCGCATCCAGCGACAGACCGTGCAGCAGATCGCTGACGAGCTCATGCAGATGGAGGAGGGCACCCGGTACCAGGTTCTTGCGCCGGTGGTCAGCCAGAAGAAGGGCGAATTCGTCGACCTCTTCAAAGAGTTGGCACAGGCTGGCTACTCGCGCGCGGTGGTCGACGGAGAGACCATCTCGCTCGCCGAGGCGCCCGCGCTGAAGAAGCAGAACAAGCACGACATCTCCGTCGTCGTCGACCGCCTCGTGGCGAAGTCCGACCTGCTGCAGCGCCTCACCGACTCGCTAGAGACGGCGGTCGGCCTCACCGACGGGCTCGTCGTGATCGACTACGTCGACCGCGACGCGAAGGCGACCGACAAGACGCGCACATTCAGCGAGAAGCTCAGCTGCCCCAATCGCCATCCGCTTCAACTGACAGAGATTGAGCCGCGCACGTTCTCGTTCAACTCGCCGTTCGGCGCGTGCCCCGTGTGCTCAGGTCTCGGAACACGCATGGCCGTCGACGATGAGCTGCTGATCGGCGACCCCAGCCTGTCGCTGAACGACGGCGTCATCCTGCCGTGGAACCAGCAAGGCAAGGGCCTCTACAGCTACTTCCAGAAACTGCTTGCCGGCCTCGCGCGCGACCTGGGGTTCTCTCTCGACACCCCGTGGGGTGAGCTCGAAGAGAGCACCCAGCAGGCCATCCTTCACGGCAACGACTTCGAGGTTCGCGTCAAATGGCGCAACCGCTACGGCCGTGACGTGTCGTACTCCACCGGCTTCGAGGGGGTTATCCCCTACATCGAGCGCAAGTATGCCGAGGCCGAGAGTGATTGGTCGCAGCAGCGCTTCGCCGAGTACTTGCGCGAGGTGCCCTGCTCCGAGTGCGACGGCGCCCGGTTGAAGCCCGAGGTGTTGGCGGTGCAGGTTGCAGGGCGATCGATTTCCGAGATCGCGGAGTTGAGCATCCAGGATGCGTACGCGTTCATGGAGTCCCTGACGCTCACCGAGCGCGAAGCGGCGATCGCAGCCGCCGTGTTGCGCGAGATTCGCGCGCGACTTGAGTTCCTTCTTGAAGTCGGTCTTGGCTATCTGACGATGGCGCGGGCCGCGGGCTCCCTCTCGGGCGGCGAGGCGCAGCGCATTCGCCTGGCAACGCAGATTGGGTCGGGGCTGACCGGGGTGCTCTACGTGCTCGACGAGCCATCCATCGGGCTCCACCAGCGCGACAACCGCCGCCTCATCGACACCCTCGTGAAGTTGAAGAACCTCGGCAACACGCTCATCGTCGTCGAGCACGACGAAGACACCATTCGCACCGCCGACTGGGTAGTCGACATCGGGCCGGGTGCGGGCGAGCATGGCGGCCGCGTCGTCCACTCCGGCTCGTACGCGCAACTGATCGAGAATCCGAAGTCGATCACGGGCGACTACCTCGCTGGCCGCCGGCACGTGATCGAACGCGTCGAACGCCGTCCGATCGACGAGAATCGGATGCTCACGGTCATCGGCGCGAAGGCCAACAACCTGAAAGACGTCACCGTCGATATTCCGCTCGGGGCATTCGTCGCCGTCACGGGCGTCAGCGGGTCTGGTAAGTCGACGCTCGTGAACGACATCCTCTACAAGGTGCTCGCCAACAAGCTCAACGGCGCGCGTCAGGTGCCGGGCAAGCACGTGCGCGTGACCGGGCTCGAACACCTCGACAAGGTGGTGCACGTCGACCAGGCGCCCATCGGTCGCACCCCGCGATCGAACCCGGCCACCTACACCGGCGTCTTCGATCGCATTCGCCAGCTGTTCGCCGAGACACTGGAGGCGAAGGCGCGCGGCTACCAGCCGGGGCGCTTCAGCTTCAACGTCAAGGGCGGCCGGTGCGAGAACTGTGCGGGTGACGGCACGATCAAGATCGAGATGAACTTCCTGCCCGACGTCTACGTGGCGTGCGAGGTGTGCGGGGGGGCCCGCTACAACCGCGACACCCTGCAGGTGCACTACAAGGGCAAGAACATCGCCGAAGTGCTCGACATGCCGATCGAGGAGGCCGCCGAGTTCTTCGAGCCGATCAGCGCCATTCACCGGTACTTGAAGACCCTCGTCGACGTCGGCCTCGGCTACGTCCGGCTCGGTCAAAGCGCCACGACGCTCTCCGGCGGTGAGGCGCAGCGCGTCAAGCTCGCCACCGAGCTGCAGAAGCGCTCGAACGGCCGCAGCATCTACGTGCTCGACGAGCCCACGACCGGCCTGCACTTCGAGGACGTCCGCAAGCTTCTGGTCGTGTTGAACGGCCTGGTCGACAAGGGAAACTCGGTCATCGTGATCGAACACAACCTCGATGTGATCCGCGCAGCCGACTGGCTGATCGACCTCGGGCCCGAGGGCGGTGCGGGCGGCGGCACGATCGTCGCGACCGGCACGCCCGAGGAGGTCGCCCGGGTCGATGCGAGCCACACCGGAGCCTTCCTGCGCGAACTTCTGCCCGCGCTCGAGGTCGTCGGAGCCTAATCGTGGTCTCGCGCGACGACTGGCGGCCGCGGCGAGGCGAGATTCCGACCGCGCCCGGCGTCTACCGCTTCCGTGACGAGGCGGGGCGCGTGCTCTACGTCGGAAAGGCCAAGAACCTTCGCGCCCGGCTCACGAACTACTTCCAGCCCCTGCACTCCCTGCACGAGCGCACGCGCCGCATGGTTACGACCGCCCGCGGAGTCGAGTGGACGATCGTCGGAACCGAACTCGAGGCACTGCAGCTCGAATACACCTGGATCAAAGAGTTCGCGCCCCCGTTCAACATCAAGTTTCGCGACGACAAGACGTACCCCTACCTCGCCATCACCCTGGGGGATGCGGTGCCCCGCGTCATGGTCACCCGCACGCGCGGCATCCGCGGCGCCCGCTACTTCGGCCCGTACACGAAGGTCTGGGCGGTCCGCGAGACGGTCGACACGATGCTCAAGGCGTTTCCCATGCGCTCCTGCTCCGACTCCGTGTACCGGCGGGCCGAGAGCACCAACCGTCCGTGCCTGCTCGGAGACATCGGTAAGTGCGCGGCGCCCTGTGTCGGACGGATATCGAAGTCGGAGCACAAGTCGATCGCGCTCGACTTCGCGAGCTTCATGGCCGGCAACGACGTCTCCTACGTGCGCGGTCTCAAGAAGAAGATGAGCGAGGCGGCCGCCGAGTTCGACTATGAGACGGCCGCGCGCATCCGCGACCAAATCGGGGCGCTCGAGACGGCGCTCGAGAAGAGCACCGTCGTTCTCGCGGAGGACGTCGACGCCGATGTGTTCGGCATCGCCCACGACCAACTGTCGGCCGCTGTGCAACTGTTCACCGTCCGAGGGGGCCGCATTCGCGGCGTGCGCGGGTGGGTGGTCGACACCGAGCTGGACGTGTCTCTCGGCGACCTCGTCGACACGGCCCTGCAGAACGCCTACGACGAGCTCGTACCGGCCCGCGAGATTATCGTGCCCGCCCTGCCCGACGACGCGGCCGCGTTGCAGCAGGTGCTCGGCGACCGTCGACGCGCGGCGGGCGAGCGCGGGGGCGTGCAGGTGCGCACTGCCGTGCGCGGCGACAAGGCCGCGCTCGCCGAGACCGTCCGCCAGAACGCCCACGGGGCGCTCGTGCAGTATACGACGCGGCGCGCCGGCGACTTCACCGCCCGGTCGCAAGCACTCGCCGACATTCAGGAGGTGCTCGGCCTCGCCGAGGCCCCCCTCCGGCTCGAGTGCTTCGACGTGTCACACTTTGGCGGGAAAGGCCAGGTCGCGTCGATGGTCGTCTTCGAAGACGGCCTGCCGAAGAAAGACCAGTACCGGCGCTTCGCCATCGAGGATGCGCGCGACGACACCGACGCGATCTACCAGGTGCTGCGTCGCCGGCTCGCCTACCTGACCGACGAGGCCGAGGATCCCGATGCTCCGCCGCCCACCGGCACACGGGCGGCCTTCCACTACCGGCCGGGCCTGCTCGTGATCGACGGCGGCGAGCCGCAGGTGAACGCCGCGGCACGGGCGTTGGCCGACGCCGGAGTCACCGACATCGCGGTCTGCGGCATCGCGAAGCGGCTGGAAGAGGTGTGGCTACCGGGGGAGGGGTTCCCCGTCATCTTGCCCCGTGCATCCGACGCGCTGTTCCTGCTGCAGCGCCTGCGTGACGAGGCGCACCGGTTCGCACTGCGGTACCAGCGCACGACGCGCAAGCGAGATATTCGCACCCAGCTGGCCGACGTGCCGGGGCTTGGGCCCGCCCGCATTCAGAAGTTGCTGACGCACTTCGGCTCGGTGACCCGGTTGCGCGCGGCCGACGAGGCCGAGCTGACCGCGGTCGACGGCATCGGGCCGGCGCTGGCGAGCGAGATTCGCCGGGCGCTCGGCGCGTGAGGTGGCGGGTAGGCTGGCAGTGTCCACGACCCGATCGCAGGCTGAGGCGATGACCGATACTCCCGCGCACGATGTTCTGATCGTCACCGGCATGTCGGGGGCGGGCCGCTCGACGGTCGCGAACGCCCTCGAAGACCTGGGCTGGTACGTCGTCGACAACCTTCCCCCGCAGATGCTGCGTCCGCTCGTCGACCTTGCCGTACACCCCGGAAGTCAGCTGCCCTCGCTCGCGGCCGTGGTCGACGTGCGCGGTGGCAAGCTGTTCGCCGACCTCGTCGACATCGTGCACGAGTTGCGCGCGCGCACGAACCTGCGCGTCGTGTTCCTCGAGGCGACCGACGATGCCCTCGTGCGCCGTTTTGAGCAGGTCCGCCGCCCTCACCCGCTTCAAGAGGACGGCACGCTCCTCGACGGAATCGCGCGCGAACGAACCAGGATGCTCGAGGTGCGCGAGCTCAGCGACATCGTTATCGACACCACCAGCTTCAACATTCACCAGCTCGCGACGACCGTGTCCGACATTTTCGCGCCGCAGGACACCGCCGATGTCAAGGTCACGATCGAGAGCTTCGGCTTCAAGTACGGCACCCCGACGGACGCCGATGTCATCGCTGACGCCCGGTTCCTTCCGAACCCGTTCTGGCAGCCCGAATTGCGCGGCTCGACGGGACTCGACGAGCCCGTCCGCGACTACGTTCTCGCCCAAGAAGGCGCCGACGACTTCCTTGAGGGTCTCGTCGCGATGCTGAAGCCGGTCCTTGCCGGCTACGCACGCGAGAATAAGCGCCACGCGACGTTCGCGATCGGCTGCACGGGCGGCAAGCATCGCTCGGTCGCGATGGTGGAGCAGTTGGCTGCTCGTCTGCGCGCCATCCCGTCGATCGCGGTCACGGTGAAACATCGCGACCTCGGACGCGAGTAGGCTCGACTGTCGCCCCGAGGGCTCTGACATGAATTCGCAAGAGAGAGGTTCGCCTGTGGCACTGACCGCCGACGTCAAAGAGGAGCTGGCTCGACTGGCAGCGACGAAGACGACGGTGCGGGCGGCAGAACTCGCCACGATCCTCCGCTTCGCCGGCGGCCTGCACATGATCTCGGGCCGCATCGCGGTCGAGGTCGAGCTCGACTCGCCGAACGTGGCCCGCCGGGTTCGCCGCGACATCGCCGAGCTGTACGGCATGCGCAGCGACGGTGCCATCCTGTCGCCCGGGGGCGCCCGCAAGAACCCCGCGTACGTGGTACGCGTCGTTGACGGCGGCGAGACGCTCGCCCGGCAGACCGGCCTTCTGGATGCACGCCGGCGTCCGGTCCGCGGCCTGCCGAACAAGCTCACGACGGGCGGCCCCGAGCAGTTGGCCGCCATCTGGCGCGGAGCGTTCCTGGCGCACGGCCAGCTCACCGACCCCGGTCGCTCGGCGGCCCTCGAAGTCAGCTGTCCCGGCAACGAGTCAGCGATGGCTCTGGTGGGCGCCGCGGGTCGACTCGGTATCCCCGCGAAGGCACGTGAGGTGCGCGGCGTCCACCGCGTGGTGATTCGCGACGGCGAGAAGATCAGCGACATGCTGCGTTTGATGGGTGCGGACGAAACCGTCGGGGCGTGGGAAGAGATGCGTCAGCGCCGCGAGGTGCGCGCCACCGCGAATCGACTGGTCAACTTCGACGACGCGAACCTCCGCCGCTCGGCGCAGGCTGCGGTCGCGGCGTGCTCGCGCGTCGAGCGCGCACTGGAGATCCTCGCCGACGACGTCCCCGAGCACCTCCGCTACGCCGGCGAGCTGCGGCTCGCCCATCGCGACGCGAGCCTCGACGAACTGGGTCATCACGCCGACCCGCCCATGACCAAGGACGCTGTCGCCGGGCGCATCCGCCGCCTCCTGGCCATGGCCGACAAGCGTGCCGAACAGCTCGGCGTGCCAGGCACCGAGGCGAACCTGCCCGAGGGCCTCGACGCCGACTGAGCGGCCGTGGTCATGAGCCGGGGGCGCGCACATGAAGCACCCTGGGCATCACCGCAGTATCGGGAACAGGGCCGGGGTTCGGCGAGTTGTCGTCACTAGACTGACGACCAGTCAGCGGGGTCGCCGACCGGGCGCCCCGGCATCCGTCACGGAGGAGATGACACGTCGATGACCACCTACAGCCTTCCCGATTTGGGCTACGACTACGGTGCACTTGAGCCGCACATCAGCGGCCGCATCATGGAGCTGCACCACTCGAAGCACCACGCCGCTTATGTGGCCGGCGCGAACGCCGCACTCGACGGCATGGCCGCCGCGCGCGAGTCGGGCGACTTCGCCAACATCAACCGCCTCGAGAAGGACCTCGCCTTCCACCTCGGCGGGCACGTCAACCACTCCATCTTCTGGACCAACCTGTCGCCCGAGGGCGGCGACAAGCCGACCGGTGAGCTCGCGGCCGCCATCGACGAGTTCTTCGGCTCGTTCGACAAGTTCGTCGCGCACTTCACGGCGGCGTCGATGGGAATCCAGGGCTCCGGCTGGGGCGTCCTCTCGTGGGACCCGATCGGTCGCCGACTCGTGATTCAGCAGCTGTTCGACCAGCAGGGCAACACCGCACAGACCACCGTGCCGTTGTTGCAGCTCGACATGTGGGAGCACGCGTTCTATCTCGACTATGTGAACGTGAAGGCCGACTACGTCAAGGCATTCTGGAACATCGTCAATTGGCAGAACGTGGCCGATCGCTTTGCCGCGGCCCGGTCGACGACGGACGGCCTCCTGCTACTGTCGTAATCAACGGCGACGCGGCCGGGGCGCTCGCGCCCCGGCCGCGCGCGGTTCACCCCACCACCACCACCACACCGCAGCGTCTGCTGCCCCCGCACCCCCACAGGAGTTCTTCGTGAGCGTGAAGATCGGTATTAACGGTTTTGGCCGCATCGGCCGCAACTACTTCCGGGCGGCTCTCGCCCAGGGCAGCAACCTTGAGATCGTTGCCGTCAACGACCTGACGGACACGACGGCGCTCGCGCACCTCCTCAAGTACGACTCGATCACCGGGCGCCTCGACGCCGAGGTCAGCGTTGACGGGGACACCATCGTGGTCAACGGCAAGCCGATCACCGTGCTCGCCGACCGCGACCCCGCGAACCTCCCGTGGGGCGAGCTGGGCGTCGACATCGTCATCGAGTCGACCGGCTTCTTCACGAAGGCCGAGGCTGCCAAGAAGCACCTCGATGCTGGCGCGAAGAAGGTCATCATCTCAGCCCCGGCCAGTGGCGAAGACGCCACGTTCGTTGTCGGTGTGAACCACGAAGACTACGACCCCGAGAACCACCACATCATCTCCAACGCGTCCTGCACGACGAACTGCCTCGCACCGCTCGCCAAGGTGTTCAATGACGAGTTCGGCATCGAGCGTGGCCTCATGACGACGGTGCACGCGTACACCGCCGACCAGAACCTCCAGGACGGCCCGCACAGCGACCTGCGTCGCGCCCGTGCCGCGGCCCTTAACATCGTTCCGACCTCGACCGGTGCAGCCAAGGCCATCGGCCTCGTGCTCCCCGAGCTGAAGGGCAAGCTCGACGGCTTCGCGCTGCGCGTGCCGGTTCCGACGGGCTCGATCACCGACCTCACGGTCGAGGCGAGCCGCGAGGTGTCGGCCGACGAGATCCTCGCCGCGTACAAGGCCGCCGCTGAGGGTCCCATGAAGGGCATCCTCAAGTACACGGAGGACCCCATCGTCTCGAGCGACATCGTGACCGACCCGCACTCGTCGATCTTCGATGCGGGCCTGCTTCGGGTCAACGGCAACCAGGTCAAGCTGTCGTCGTGGTACGACAACGAGTGGGGCTACTCGAACCGCCTCGTCGACCTCGCCGAGTACGTCGCCGAGCGCCTCTAGGCGTCGGGGCTGAGGGCAGCCGTCGTGGCTCTGCGCACCATCGAATCCCTCGGCGACCTCGCCGGCAAGCGCGTCATTCTGCGCTGCGACCTGAACGTGCCGTTGGCAGACGGTCAGGTCACCGACGACGGCCGCATCCGAGCATCCTTGCCGACCATCAACGCGCTCGTGCACCGCGGCGCGAAGGTGATCGTGATCTCCCACCTGGGTCGCCCCGACGGCTCACCCGACGCTCGGTACAGCCTGCGCCCGGCGGCACAGCGACTGAGCGAGCTTCTCGGTGCGCCCGTCACCTTCGCGACCGACACGGTCGGTGACGCGGCCCGGGAGGCCGTGGACGGCCTTGCCGACGGGGCGGTGGCCGTACTCGAGAACCTGCGATTCTCGGCGGACGAGACCAGCAAAAACCCGGATGATCGTGCTCGGTTCGCCGCGCGCCTAGCCGAATTGGGCGATGTGATGGTGTCCGACGGCTTCGGCGTCGTGCACCGCAAGCAGGCGAGCGTCTACGAACTCGCCGAAGCTCTGCCGAGCGCAGCGGGTTCGCTCATCGCGACGGAGCTCGACGTGCTCGACCGACTCACCGAGAGTCCCGAGCGGCCGTACACGGTCGTGCTCGGAGGCTCGAAGGTGTCCGACAAGCTGGGCGTGATCGCTCACCTGCTGCCTCGCGTTGATCGCCTCCTCATCGGCGGCGGCATGCTGTTCACGTTCCTCAAGGCACAGGGCATGTCGATCGGTGCGAGTCTGCTCGAAGAAGACCAGCTCGAGACGGTGCGCGGCTACCTGGCCGACGCCGAGAAGCGCGGCGTGGAGATCGTGCTGCCGACCGACGTGGTCGTGGCTGACCGTTTCGCCGCCGACGCCGAGCACAGCGTGCTCGCGGCTGACCGACTGGAAGATGGACCAGTTGGCGCTGCCGGCATCGGGCTCGACATCGGACCCGAGACGGCGCAGCGATTCGCCGAGCTCATCGCTTCGTCGCGGACCGTGTTCTGGAACGGCCCCATGGGCGTGTTCGAGTTCCCGGCGTTCGCGGCCGGAACCCAGGCGGTTGCCGCCGCCCTCACCCGCCTCGACGGGCTCGGCGTAGTCGGAGGGGGCGACTCTGCCGCCGCCGTGCGCGCGCTCGGCTTCCGCGACGACCAGTTCGGCCACGTGTCGACCGGTGGTGGCGCGAGCCTCGAGTTCCTCGAGGGCAAAGCACTTCCCGGACTGGAGGTCCTCGGATGGTAGACACGCGCATCCCGCTGATTGCGGGGAACTGGAAGATGAACCTCGACCACCTGCAGGCGATCGCGACCGTGCAGAAGCTGGCGTGGACGCTTCGTGACAAGGGTCACCCGTTCAGCGAGGTCGAGGTCGCGGTGTTCCCGCCCTTCACCGATCTGCGCAGCGTGCAGACGCTCGTCGGCGCGGACTCGCTCGATGTTCGCTACGGCGCGCAAGACCTCTCGGAGCACGACTCGGGTGCCTACACGGGCGAGGTCTCGGGTCAGTTCCTGGCGAAGCTCGGCTGCCACTACGTGATCGTCGGCCACTCCGAGCGTCGCCAGTATCACTCCGAAGACGACCAGGTCGTGGCGCGCAAGACCGCCGCGGCCGTCAAGCACGGCGTGGTTCCGGTGGTGTGCGTCGGCGAAACGGCGGAAGACCTGGAGACTCACGGAGCGTCGGCCGTCCCGGTGTCGCAACTGACCGCGGTGCTCGACTCCGTGGACGCCGGTTCCGACATCGTCGTGGCCTACGAGCCCGTCTGGGCAATCGGCAGCGGTCAGGCCGCCACCCCGGAGCAGGCTCAGCAGGTCTGCGCAGCGCTGCGGGCGACCATCGCCGAGAAGTGGGGCGAGGACGCGGCCGCGGCCACGCGCATCCTGTACGGCGGCAGCGTGAAGTCGGGCAACATTGCCGGCTTCATGGCACAGAAGGATGTCGACGGCGCCCTGGTGGGCGGGGCAAGCCTCGATGTGGACGAGTTCGCGGCGATCGCGCGCTTCCGCAACCACGTCGGCACCGCCTAAGCCTGACCTCCGCGCGGGTAGCCCGTTCCGACGGGCCGCTTGCGCCTGCGCTAGAGTTGTTCTTCGTTCCCCACCCCCGGAAGGCGTCATCCGTGCAAATCCTTCAGGTCGTGCTCCAGGTCCTCCTGGGCATCACCAGCCTGCTGCTCACCCTCATGATCCTGCTGCACCGCGGTCGCGGCGGCGGGCTGTCTGACATGTTTGGCGGCGGCGTGACCTCGAACCTCGGGGCGTCGGGTGTGGCCGAACGCAACTTGAACCGCATCACGATCCTGCTCGCGCTGGTCTGGGTGTCGACGATCGTGATCCTCGGGCTCATCACCCGGTTCACCGGACTGTAAGGAGCACCCACATGGTGTCAGGAGGAAGCGCGATCCGCGGATCCCGCGTCGGTTCCGGCCCGATGGGCGAACAAGACCGCGGAATTCACGCCGAGCGGGTCGCGGTGTCGTACTGGGACGCCCTCGGCAACGAAACGGTTCGCTACTTCGCCGCGAACCTGCCCGACGAGGAGATCCCCGACGTTATCGACTCGCCGCAGTCGGGTCTGCCCGCCGGTCGCGACAAGGATAACCCGCCCGCGCTCTTGAAGAACGAACCGTACAAGACGCACCTCGCCTACGTGAAGGAGCGTCGCACGGAAGAGGAGGCGGCGCAGATTCTCGACGAGGCGTTGCAGAAGCTGCGCGAGCGTCGCGGCACGGCGAAGGCCTCGTCTTAGCCGCTTACCACGCGAGACGCGCCGGTCCGAGCTCTCGGGCCGGCGCGTTTGTCGTGCGGTGCCGTCTGCTCAGCCGCGAGGGCTACTCGGCGTCCACTCCGAGGGCATCCAGTCCTGCTGGTCCATTGCGCCCGTCCAGTAGCTCGGCGGCGTCGTCAGGGACTCGGGAACGTCGGTCGCCGCGTCCTGGTCGACAAAGAAAACAGTGCGCTTGGTGCCCTGCGCGCCGGCCGCGGGCACATCAGCTGGGTTCGCCCCCGCGAGAGCGAGACCGAGAGCGGGGGCTTTGTCGGCGCCGGCGAGCACGAGCCACACCCGCTCGGAATTGCGGATCACCGGCAGGGTGAGGCTGAGGCGCCCTGACGGCGGTTTCGGCGAATCGTCGAGAGCGATGACGGTGCGGTCGTCGACGAGCGGCCCTGGCCGCTCCGGGAACAGCGAGGCGATGTGTCCATCAGGCCCGACGCCGAGGAACAGGATCGCAAATGTCGGATGCTCGGCACCGTCGCGCGCGTGCGCGCGCAACTCGTCGGCATATCGGCCCGCCGCCTCCTCCAGGTCGAGGCCATCGTCGCTCGCCGGGAACGGGTGAACATTCTCGTCGGGGATGGCGACGTGATCGAGGAGCGCGTGTCGGGCTTGGGTTTCGTTGCGCTCGTCGTCGCCCCGGGGGAGCCACCGCTCATCGCCCCACCAAACGTGAAGGGCCGACCAGTCGAGGCTGTCGCGGGCGGGGGAGTGGGCGATGGCCTCCAGCACCTCGATACCGACTGACCCGCCCGTCAAGACGACGTGGGCCTCGCCCTCGTCTTCGATGAGGTCGATCATCTTCGTGATGAACCGAGCCGCCACGCTGCCCGCAAGGGTCGTGCGGTCGGGGTGGACGAGAACGCGGCGATCGGTGCTCACAGTGCTGTGGTGCCTTTCCGGTGCGGGGGAGGCGCTAGGGCGTCGTCGCCCCCAGCGCGCCGAAGCCGCTGAGGATCACGTCGCCGAAGGCGTCGTCGGGGTCGAGCCTACGCAATTCTTCCGCGAGGCATTCCCGAAGCGGCCTTCTGGGGAGGGCAATCTCATGTGTCGGCTGACCCGGCTGTGTGAGGGTGGCGATGCCGGGCTCGCTCCGGTCGAGCGTGATCGGACCGCTGTCACGGTGCAAGACAACGCGATGGATGCCGGTCGAGGGGTTGCCGTCGGCGACGTCGACGTCGACCGGCACACCGAGCCGAGTCTGCAGCCAGGCAGCGAGGAGCACGGTCGAGGGCGAGTCATCGGCTCCCGACACCTCAACACGGGTGATGGGCTCGAACGGGGGTTGGTCGAGGGCGGTAGCGAGCTGGGCACGCCAGAGGGTGAGGCGCGTCCACGCAAAGTCGGTGTCGCCGGGCTGGTAGCCGTCGGCGACGCGACGAAGCGCATCCAGTGGTCGTTCGTTCGACGCCGAGTCAGTGATGCGTCGCTGCGCCAACGAGCCGAGCGGCGTGTGATGAACGGCGCTCGGGCACTCTTCCGGCCACCACGTGACGACGGGGGCGTCCGGCAGCAAGAGCCCCGTCACGAGGCCGCGCTGGTCTGTCGCCGTGTCGCCGTGCGCGCGCAGGATGATGACTTCGCTGGCACCGGCGTCGCCGCCGACCCGAATCTCGGCGTCGAGACGCGATTCGGCGTCGGCGCCGTTGGTCGCGACCACGATGATGCGCATGGGATGCTCGCGCGACGCCTCATTGGCGGCCGCGATTGCGTCCTCCTCGTGGCCGATGCGGGTGGCGATGATGAGCGTCAGCACGCGGCCGAGGGCCACGGCGCCCGCTTCCTCGCGGATGCGCACGAGCGCCTTTGAGACGGCACTCGCGGTCGTGTCGGGCAGGGGGATGATCATGGTCGCCTCCAGACGCGTCCATCGCGTGCCAGCAACGCGTCGGCCGACGCCGGACCCCAGGTGCCCGGCGCATACTGCTCGGGCTGGCCCTGCGTCGCCCAGAATTCTTCGATCGGGTCGAGAATCTTCCAGCTGAGTTCGACCTCCTCGTGCCGGGGGAATAGCGGCGGATCACCGAGCAGCACGTCGAGAATGAGTCGTTCGTAGGCTTCGGGGCTCGCCTCGGTGAAGGCGTGACCGTATCCGAAGTCCATCGTCACGTCGCGGACCTGCATGCCCGCGCCCGGCACCTTCGACCCGAAGCGGATCGTCACGCCCTCGTCCGGCTGCACCCGGATGACGAGTGCGTTCTGGCCGAGCGCGGAGGTCTGCGACTCGGCGAACAGGTATTGCGGGGCACGCTTGAAGACGACCGCGATCTCGGTGACGCGGCGGCCGAGTCGTTTGCCCGCTCGCAGGTAGAAGGGCACGCCCGCCCACCGTCGCGTGTTGATGTCGAGTCGCATGGCCGCGTAGGTCTCGGTGACCGACTCGGGGTTCATGCCGTCCTCTTCGAGGAAGCCGGGAACCCACTCGCCGCCCTGCCAGCCGCTCGCGTATTGGCCGCGCGCCGTGCCGGCGGCGAGGTCTTTCGGCAGCCGCACGGCCGAGAGCACCTTTTCTTTTTCCGCGCGCAGGTCGGCGGCGTCGAACGAGACCGGCTCTTCCATCGCGGTGAGGGCGAGCAACTGAAGGAGGTGGTTCTGGATGACGTCGCGGGCCGCGCCGATGCCGTCGTAGTAGCCGGCCCGCCCGCCGACGCCGATGTCTTCGGCCATCGTGATCTGGACGTGGTCGACGTAGTTGGCGTTCCAGATCGGCTCGTAAAGCATATTGGCGAAGCGCAGCGCGAGGATGTTCTGCACCGTCTCTTTGCCGAGGTAGTGGTCGATGCGGAACACCGAGTCCGGCGGGAACACCGACTCGACCACGTTGTTCAGTTCGCGTGCCGTCGTCAGATCGCTGCCGAACGGCTTCTCGATGACGACCCGTCGCCACTGGCCGGGCTTCGCCTCCGCGAGGCCACTGCGGCGTAGCTGTTCCGTGACCACGGGGAACGACTTGGGCGGGATCGACAGGTAGAAGGCGTGGTTGCCCATCGTGCCGCGCTCGCGGTCGAGCTCGTCGATGGTGTCAGACAGTCTCGCGAACGCATCGTCGTCGTCGAAGTCACCTTGAACGAAGCGGATGCCCGTCCGCAGTTGCCGCCACACCTCTTCATCGAAGGGGGTGCGTGCGTACTGCCGCACGGCATCGTGCACGACCTTCTCGAAGTCGTCGCGCTCCCACTCGCGGCGCGCGAACCCGACGAGGCCGAAGCCCGGGGGGAGGAGTCCGCGGTTTGCGAGGTCGTAGACGGCCGGCATCAGCTTTTTGCGAGATAGGTCACCCGTCACGCCGAAGATGATGAGGCTGCTGGGACCGGCGATGCGATTCAGCCGCCGGTCGTCGGGGGAGCGTAGCGGGTTCATCCCCGCCGCGATCCGGTGTGGTGCGGTCACGTGGTGCTCCGTCCGGAGGGTCAGACGATCGCGGCGATGAGCGCGGCGATCGCGTCGTCGTCGGCGACGGTGAGGGTCAGAACCGGGCGTCCGTGGTCGGCGAGCACGCGGGCGTCTCCGGCCGCCTGGGCGGCGATCAGTTCCCCGAAGGTGAAGGGTCGGCCCTCGATCTCGCGGTCGTTCGCCGGGGTTCCCACGATCTGCAGGAAGACGCCGTGTGCGGGGCCGCCCTTGTGGTACTGGCCCGTCGAGTGCAGGAAGCGCGGACCCCAGCCGAAGGTGACCGGACGGCCGGACTGCGCGGCGAGCGCGTGGCGGATCGCCTCGAGCTCCGGGTGGGCAAGCCTGTTGAGGTACGCCTGCACAGCGATATAGCCGTCGGCTGGGACCGCGTCGCGGAGCCGCGCGACGGCATCGGCGACCGATGTCGTGCCGGCGACCAGAGCATCCGGGCCAGTGACGGCGATCCCGCCGTCGATGACCGCCGGTGCGACCGGCTCGGGCCGGTGATCGAGCAGGCCACGCGCGGCGACCTTGGCGCTTTCGACATCGGGCTGGTCGAAGGGGTTGATGCCGAGCAGCCGCCCGGCAATAGCGGTCGCGTACTCCCAGGTCATGAGGAGAGCGCCGAGCGAACCCGACACCTCAATCTCATGATCGGCGACCTCGCGCGTCGCTTTGCGGTCGGCGACGTGCCGCAGCACCTGAACGTCAGCGGCGCCCGAGGTGAGCTCGGGGGCGTCGACGCCGACGACGACGGGCAGAATGCCGGTGCCGTCTTTACCGGTCGACTCGGCGACGAGCTGCTCGACCCAGTCGCCCAGCCCCACGATGTGGGTTCCGTCGGCGACGATGACGAGCTTGTCGCGACGGGGGGAGGTTCCCGCGATTGCGGCGCCGAGCCGCAGGCCGGGGTTCGACTCCGAGTCGACGGCGAGCGGCAGCGACGCAGCATCCGCTTCGTCGAGCAGCGCGTCCAGGTCGACGCCGGCCAGACCGCTCGGCACCAGGCCGAAGGCGGTGAGCGCGCTGTAGCGGCCGCCGACGGTCGGGTCGGCAGTAAACACGCGGTATCCGGCCTCGTCGGACGCCTTGTGCAGCGGCGAATCGGGGTCGGTCACGATGATGATGCGCTCGGCCGGGTCAATGCCGGCCGCGCGGAACGCGGATTCGAACGCGCGCTTCTGGCTGTCTGTTTCGATGGTCGAACCCGACTTCGACGACACGACGACCGCGGTGCGGTCAAGGTCGCGGTCGACGGCTGAGGCCACCTGATCGGGGTCGGTCGAGTCGAGCACGACGAGCGGCACACCCGCGGTGCGGGTGATGACCTCGGGTGCCAACGACGAGCCACCCATGCCGCACAGCACGATGCGGTCGACGCCACGCTCGGCGAGCTGCTCGCGTAGCGCCGTGATCTCGGCGACGAGCGGTCGCGACACGGTGACGGCCTCGGTCCAGCCGAGGCGGATGCTCGCCTCGGCTTCGGCGGCCTTACCCCAGAGGCTTGCGTCGCCACCGGTGATGCGGCTCGCGACGCGATCGGCGACGAGCGTCGGAACGTGCGCCTCGATCGCCGCCAGCGCGTCACCGCGCGCTTCGACGACGGCCGTCATCGCGCCGCCTCGAGCGCGGCGCTCACGGTATCGAGCAGCTCGTTCCAGCTCACGATGAACTTCTCGACGCCCTCCTTTTCGAGCTTTGCCGTGACCTCGTCGTACGAGATGCCGAGCCCATCGAGAGCGGCGAGAACCTCACGGGCCTCGTCGTAGCTTCCGCTCACGGTGTCGCCGGTGATGTCGCCGTGGTCGAAGGTCGCCTCAAGCGTCTTCTCGGGCATGGTGTTGACGGTGTGCGCGACAGCCAGTTGCGTCACGTAGAGGGTGTCCGGCAGCGCCGGGTCCTTGACGCCGGTCGACGCCCACAGTGGGCGCTGCACGTTCGCGCCGGCATCGAGCAAGGCGCGCGCGCGATCGCTGGCGAAGAGCTCCTCGAATGCCTCGTAGGCGAGTCGGGCGTTCGCGATTCCCGCCTTGCTCTTGAGCGCGAGCGCCTCCGGCGAGCCGATCGCGACGAGGCGCGCATCGATCTCTGAGTCCACGCGCGAGACGAAGAACGACGCAACCGAATGGATGCTCGCCAGGTCGTGTCCGGCTTCTTTCGCCTTCTCGAGACCGGCCAGGTATGCCTCGACGACAGCGCGGTAGCGCTCAAGGCTAAAGATGAGCGTGACGTTCACACTGATGCCGGCGGCGATGGTTTCGGTGATCGCGGTGAGACCTTCGACGGTCGCCGGAATCTTGATCATGGCGTTCGGGCGGTCGACCTTCGCCCACAGCTCACGCGCCTGCTGTGCGGTGCCAGCGGCGTCGTGTGCGAGGCCCGGCTCGACCTCGATGGAGACGCGACCGTCACGGCCGCCCGTGGCCTCCGAGACCCCGGCGAAGATGTCGCTCGCGGCGGCGACGTCGTCGGTGGTGATCTCGAAAACGGCGCTCGTGACGTCGGCGCCCGCTGCGGCAAGCTCGCGAATCTGCTCGTCGTACGTCGTGCCGGTCGCCAATGCCGCGGCGAAGATCGTCGGGTTCGTCGTGACACCGACGACGTTGCGCTCGACGATCAGGCGCTCGAGGCCGCCGGACGTGATTCGGTCGCGGGACAGGTCGTCGAGCCAGATGCTGACGCCGACGTCGCTGAGCCGGGCGGTGGGGGTGCTGGTCATGAGAGTCCTTGGTGTGAGTGGTGGCGGTGCGAAAGGAGCGAGGGCGGAGGTCAGCTGGCGGCGAGGGTCTCTCGGGCGGCGGCGACGACCGCGTCGGTGGTGATGCCGAACTCGCGGAAGAGGGTCTGGTAGTCGGCGCTGGCGCCGAAGTGCTCGATTGAGACGATTTGGCCGCGACCACCCACGAATCGGTGCCACGTGAGCCCGAGACCGGCTTCGACGGCGACGCGCGCCGTCACCGTGGAGGGCAGGACTGCCTCCCGGTAGTCGGCCGGCTGCTCGTCGAACCATTCGACGCTCGGCATCGACACCACACGGGCGTGCACGCCCTCCGCGGCGAGCCGCGTCCGGGCCTCGAGAGCCAATTGCACCTCAGAACCGGTGGCGATGAGAATCACGTCGGGCGATCCGTTGGCGGCCTCGGCGAGCACATACCCGCCGCGAGCCGTGTGGCGGGCCGAGGCGAGGGTGTCGCCCTCGGCGTCCCCGTCGCCACGCTCGAACACCGGAATGTTCTGGCGGGTCAGCGCGAGGCCCACCGGACGGTCGAAGCGCTCGAGGACGGCGAGCCACGCGTGCGCCGTCTCGTTCGCGTCCGCCGGGCGCACGATCTCGAGTCCGGGAATCGCGCGCAGCGTCGCCAACTGTTCGATGGGCTGGTGGGTCGGGCCGTCTTCACCGAGCGCCACCGAGTCGTGCGTCCACACGTAGGTGACCGGGATCCGCATGAGCGCCGCGAGGCGCACCGACGGGCGCATGTAGTCGCTGAAGATGAGGAAGGTGCCGCCGAAGACGCGGGTGCGGCCGTGCAGCGCGATGCCGTTGAGGATGGCGCCCATGGCGTGCTCGCGAATGCCGAAGTGCATGACACGGCCGTACGGCGAGGCGGTCCATTCTTTCGTCGAGTGCTCGCTGGGCGCGAAGGAGCCGCCGTCGTGGATGGTGGTCAGGTTCGACTCGGCAAGGTCGGCCGACCCACCCCAGAACTCGGGCAGGTGAGGCGCGATCGCATTGATCGCCTTGCCGCTCGCGGCGCGCGTCGACACGCTGGTGCCGCCCTCGAAGACGGGAAGCGCGTCGGCGAGGCCGTCGGGCAGCTCACCCGCTTGCATGCGGTCGAACAGGGCCTTCTTCTCCGGGTTCGCGCTCGCCCAGGCGTCAAAACGCGTCTGCCACGCAGCGTGCCGCTCCGCACCGCGTTCGACGGCCTGGCGGGTGTGCGCGATGACGGCGTCGTCGACGACGAACGTGGCCTCGGGGTCGCGCCCCATGGCCTTCTTCGTCGCGGCGAGTTCGTCTGCGCCGAGGGCCGAACCGTGGATCTTTCCCGTGTTCTGCTTGGTCGGGGCGGGCCAGCCGATGATGGTCTTCAGCACGATCAGACTCGGCTTCGCCGTCTCCGCTTTCGCCGCCTCGATCGCCGAATACAGTTCGTGGACGTCTTCGACGTACTCGCCCGACTTCTTCCAGTCGACCTCGATGACCTGCCATCCGTACGCGCGGTAGCGCCCGGCGACATCCTCGGTGAAGGCGATGTTCGTGTCGTCCTCGATCGAGATCTGGTTCGAGTCGTAGATCGCGATGAGGTTGCCGAGCTGCTGGTGGCCGGCGAGGGAGCCGGCCTCCGACGTCACGCCCTCCTGAATGTCGCCGTCACCCGCGATGACATACACGTGGTGATCGAACGGGCTTTCCCCCGCGGGGGTGTCGGGGTCGAGCAGCCCGCGTTCGAAGCGCGCGGCGTAGGCGAAGCCGACCGCGGAGGCGAGCCCCTGGCCGAGGGGCCCGGTGGTGATCTCCACGCCGTCGGTGTGGCCGTACTCGGGGTGGCCCGGCGTCTTCGAGTCCCAGGTACGCAGCGCCTTGAGGTCGTCGAGTTCGAGCCCGTAGCCGCCAAGGTAGAGCTGCACGTACTGCGTCAGCGAGCTGTGCCCGGCCGACAGGATGAAGCGGTCACGCCCCACCCACGTCGGGTCGCTCGGGTCGTGTTGCATGACCTTCTGGTGCAGCAGGTAGGCGACGGGCGACAGGCTCATCGCGGTGCCCGGGTGGCCGTTACCGACCTTCTCCACGGCGTCGGCGGCGAGCAGGCGGCCCGTGTCGACGGCGGCGGTGTCCAGGTCGTTCCAGGTCAGTTCGGTCATCTCGGCGAAACAGCCTTTCCTCGAATCGGCCGGTGGGCAGGGGCGCTCCTCCGGCATCGTCTCAGCCGTGCCCGGTCATCGGCGACCGTAACCGCGATCCAGCCGGGTGCTAGGCACCCCCGTTCGAGAGACGGAATTCGGCGGTCTGCAGGCACTGCCCAGTATAGGGATGCCCGGAGCGCGCTCCGAGCGCGCTGGCAGCCACCCGGGCGCCCGCCCAGACACGCTCCCGTAGAATGGCGGGCGACCGACGCCCGTCGTGAAGAGGAGACATGGACACAGCGCTCGAGCAGGTCGTCAGCCCCCCACGCCCCTCCCTCCGCCGCACGGTCACCGCTTATGTCGCGTTGACGAAGCCACGCGTGATCGAGTTGTTGCTGGTGACGACCGCGCCAGTGATGATCCTCGCGCAAGGAGGCCTTCCGAGCATCTGGCTCGTTCTGGCGACGCTTCTCGGCGGCTCGCTCGCTGCCGGTTCGGCGAACGCGTTCAACATGGTCATCGATCGCGACATCGATCGGCTGATGAACCGCACCAAGAACCGTCCGCTGGTTACCGGGGAACTCACGGCGCGCCAAGCGACCGTGTTCGCGACCGTCATCGGCGTCGGCTCGATCGTGTGGCTCTGGGCGACCACGAACCTTCTCGCAGCCTCTCTGGCGTTCGCCGCAATTGTGTTCTACGTCGTGATCTACACGCTCGTTCTGAAGCGTCGTACGGAACAGAACATCATTTGGGGCGGGATCGCCGGCTGTTTCCCCGTGCTGATCGGCTGGAGCGCGGTGACCGGGTCGCTCGACTGGGCCCCGATCATCCTGTTCTTGGTCGTATTCCTCTGGACGCCGCCGCACTACTGGCCGCTGTCGATGCGGTACCGCGACGACTATGCGGAAGCGAGCGTGCCCATGCTCGCCGTCGTGCGCGGGCGCACCGTCGTCGGCGTTCAGGTGGTGCTGTACGCCTGGGCCACCGTGGCAATGTCGCTGCTGCTCATCCCGGTGGCGCCGATGGGGGCGCTCTACACCGCCGTCGCCGTTCTGGCCGGCGGCTGGTTCATCGTCGAGAGCCACCGGCTCTACGGCCGCGCAGCTCGCGGTCTCGACGACGTGTCACCGATGAAGGTGTTCCACGCGAGCATCACGTACCTGACGCTCGTCTTCGTCGCCGTCGGCGTCGACCCGCTGCTGCCCTTCTAGCTCGCGTCCTCCCGGACGCTGCAGCACGAGCACCAGCGTCATGACCGCGACGAGCACGCACGCGAGCACCATGTGGATGCCGACGAGCAGCTCGGGCAGGCCGAGCCGGGCCTGGGCGATGCCCACGGCGATCTGAACAGCCTCGGTCGCCACAAGCCCGACCGTCGCGATGCGAAGGCCGCGACGCGGAACGCGGAAGGCCCACACCAGCAAGAGCAGCGACAACACGCCCGTCACGTATGCGGGCCAGGAGTGGATGTGCTGCAACAGTTCGGAATCGAGTCCGTTGCGCGCGGCGCCCTCATCACCGGCGTGCGGGCCGGAACCGGTGACGAGGATGCCGACGAGCACGGTGATCCAGACGCCGACCGCCGTGAGCGCCGCGACGAACCGGAACCGTGCATCCACGACAAATGTGTCGACCTTCCGTCCGCGATAGACCCGCGCCACGAAGACCGTCGCGAGCGCCACGAGAACAGCAGAGACCACGAAGTGCAGCCCGACGACGTAGGGGTTCAGGTTGGTCAAGACGGTGATGCCGCCGATGATGGCCTGAGCAGGGATGCCCAGTCCGAGCGCGACCGTGAGCCGCAGCAGTTCGGGCCGTGTGCTGCGCATGCGCACGACGAAGAGGAACGCGACGATCGCGATGATGATTAGCACGAAGGTGAGCAGTCGGTTCCCGAACTCGACGACGCCGTGGATGCCCATTTCGGGCGTGGCGACGAACGATTCTTCGGTGCACCGCGGCCATGTGGGGCAGCCGAGCCCCGAACCGGTCAAGCGAACAGCGCCACCCGTGCCGACAATGAGGGTCTGGCTGATGAGAGAGAGCCACGCAAAGACGCGCACGCGGCGGGTGACCTCGGTGGGCAGCCAGCCCACGAAGCGGCGGACGATCGACGGCTTCTGCGCGACCTGCTGACTCACAGCGTGCACCCCTCGTTCTCAGCGGGAGCGCGGTAGACTTTCAGCGCTCACCATCAGTGTTGATCGCGGGCGTCACCGCGACACTGCGCGGGCGCCGACCCGCCTGGAGCCCAGTGTACGTGGTGCTCCTTGAGCATCAGCCCCGAACGCGCCCGGCCCCGCCGGTCGCGGGAATGCCTGGCAGACCGACTCGGTTTTGTCAGGCGACAGAGAGGAACGCGACATGTCTGACGTGCTCATCGACCGCCCCGAACTGGAAGGGCTCGGTCAATACGAGTTCGGCTGGTCCGACAGCGACGCAGCCGGTGCCTCCGCTCGCCGCGGCATCAACGAAGAGGTTGTCACCGACATCTCGCAGAAGAAGAACGAGCCCGCATGGATGCTCGAACAGCGCCTCAAGGGCTACAAGCTGTTTCAGCGCAAGCCCATGCCGACGTGGGGGAGTGACCTCTCGGGCATCGATTTCGACAACATCAAGTACTTCGTCCGCACCACCGAGAAGCAAGCGACGAGTTGGGAAGAGCTCCCCGACGACATCAAGAACACGTACGAGCGTTTGGGTATCCCCGAGGCCGAGCGCCAGCGCCTTGTCGCGGGTGTTGCCGCGCAGTACGAATCGGAGGTCGTGTACCACCAGATTCGTGAAGACCTGGAGGCCCAGGGCGTCATCTTCATGGACACCGACACGGCCTTGCGCGAGCACCCCGAGTTCTTCGAGGAGTACTTCGGCACCGTCATCCCCGCGGGTGACAACAAGTTCGCCGCGCTCAACACGGCGGTGTGGTCGGGCGGCTCGTTCGTCTACGTACCGCCGGGAGTGCACGTCGAGATCCCGCTGCAGGCCTACTTCCGTATCAACACCGAGAACATGGGCCAGTTCGAGCGCACGCTCATCATCGCGGACGAGGGCTCATACGTGCACTACATCGAGGGCTGCACGGCTCCGATCTACAAGAGCGACTCCTTGCACTCGGCCGTCGTCGAGATCATCGTGAAGAAGAACGCCCGCGTTCGCTACACGACGATCCAGAACTGGTCGAACAACGTCTACAACCTCGTCACGAAGCGCGCGGTCGCTCACGAGGGCGCGACGATGGAGTGGGTCGACGGCAACATCGGCTCGAAGGTCACGATGAAATACCCGTCGATCTTCCTCATGGGCGAGCACGCGAAGGGCGAGACCCTGTCGGTGGCCTTCGCCGGTCCCGGCCAGCACCAGGACGCGGGCGCGAAGATGATCCACATGGCGCCGCACACGACGTCGTCGATCGTCTCGAAGTCGATCGCGCGCGGCGGTGGCCGTGCGGGCTACCGCGGCGAGGTTCGCGTTGATCAGAACGCCCATCACTCGGCGAACACCGTGCGCTGTGATGCACTGCTGGTCGACACGATTTCGCGATCGGACACCTACCCGGCGATCGACATCCGCGTCGACGACGTTCAGCTCGGCCACGAGGCGACCGTGTCGCGCGTGAGCGAGGAGCAGCTGTTCTACCTGCAGTCGCGAGGGCTCCCCGAAGACGAGGCCATGGCCATGATCGTGCGCGGGTTCATCGAGCCCATCGCCCGCGAGCTGCCCATGGAGTACGCGCTTGAACTCAACAAGCTCATCGAGATGAGCATGGAAGGATCCGTCGGCTAAATGTCTGCCACGAATACCGCACCGACCGTCCCCGGCGCTGCGGCCCACTCGCATGGGCCCGGATCGCCCGTTCCCGTACAGACGCGGTCGCAGCGCTTCCGCTCGACCGACCCCGCGGCGTTCCCTGCCGTCACGGGGCGTGAGGTCGACTGGAAGCTGACCCCGGTCGACCGGGTCCGCGACCTGATCGACGGCGAGCTCGACGGCTCCCCGATCGCGACGACCGTCTCCGAGGCCGCCGGCGTCAGCGCCGAATGGGTGGACCCCGAGGATGCTCGCATCGGTGCCGCAGGAACGCCGGAAGACCGCGCGTCCGCCAACGCGTGGGCCCGTACCGAGAAGGCCCTCGTCGTCACGCTGACCGCGGAGGAGCGCGTGGAGGTGACGATCGACCGCACCGGACCCGATCACGCACCGCGCGCATCTCACACCGTCATCGTGGCGAAGCCGAACGCCCGCGGCATCGTCGTCATCGACAACCGCGGCAGCGCCCACCTCAGCGAGAACGTCGAGATCGTCGTCGAAGACGGGGCCAACCTGACGGTCGTCAGCCTGCAAGAGTGGGACGACGAGAGCGTTCACCTGTCGGCGCAGTTCGCCCGCGTCGACAAGAGCGCCACCCTCAAGCACGTGGTTGTCTCGCTCGGCGGCTCGATCGTGCGGGTCAACCCGTCGGCGGCTCTCGCGGGTGAGGGCGCGACGGGCAACCTGTACGGCCTGTACTTCAGCGACGCCGGCCAGCACCTCGAGCAGCAGGTGTTCGTGCACCACATCGCTCCGCACACGGTCAGCGACGTGCTCTACAAGGGCGCACTGAACGGTGCCGGCGCCCGCACCGTGTGGATCGGCGACGTGCTCATCGGACGGGATGCCACCGGAACCGACTCGTACGAGGCGAACCGCAACCTCGTGCTCAGCGACGGCACGCGCGCCGACTCGATTCCGAACCTCGAGATCGAGACGGGCGACATCGCCGGTGCCGGCCACGCCAGCGCCACCGGCCGGTTCGACGACGAGCAGCTGTTCTACCTGCGGTCGCGCGGCATCAGCGAGAGCGAATCCCGCCGCCTGGTCGTGCTTGGCTTCCTGCTGGAAATCGTTCAGAAGATCGGTCAAGAGTCGCTTGAGCAGCGCCTCATCGCCGCCGTGGAGCGTGAACTCGAAGCCGTGGAGAGCATCTGATGACTGCACAGCGCGTCTGCGCCGAATCGGAACTCGGCGTCGCGACCGCGATGAAGGTCGTACTTGACGGTAAGCCGATCGCCGTCGTGAAGGACTCGTCCGGTGCGGTGCACGCCATCGGCGACACCTGCACTCACGGCGACATTTCACTGAGCGAAGGGTTCGTCGAGGACTCCACGCTTGAGTGCTGGGCGCACGGGTCGAAGTTCGAGTTGTCGACCGGCAAGCCCCTCAATTTCCCGGCGTACGAGCCGGTCCCGGTGTACACGGTCACCGTCGACGGCGGCGACGTGTACGTCGACCCTGACGCGATCATCACCCCCTAAGCCGGCCCCGCCGCATCCCGATCTGCGCCCGCCAGAGGGCCCCACGAACCGAAAGAAGAGTTGAGAACCATGGCTACGTTGACCATCAAGGACCTGCACGTCAGCATCGAGACCGACCAGGGCTCGAAGCCGATCCTGCGCGGCGTCGATCTCACCATCAACCAGGGCGAGATCCACGCCGTCATGGGCCCGAACGGCTCGGGCAAGTCGACGCTCGCCTACACGATCGCCGGTCACCCGCGCTATATCGTCGACTCGGGTTCCATCGAGCTCGATGGCGAAGATGTGCTCGAGATGAGCGTGGACGAGCGCGCGAAGGCGGGTCTGTTCCTCGCGATGCAGTACCCGGTCGAGATTCCGGGCGTCACGGTGTCGAACTTCCTCCGCACCGCGAAGACGGCGCTCGACGGCGAGGCCCCGCCCGTGCGCACCTGGATCAAGGACCTGCGCGGATCCATGCAGGCGCTGCAGATGGACCAGTCGTTCGCCGAGCGCAACGTCAACGAAGGGTTCTCCGGCGGCGAGAAGAAGCGCCACGAGATCGTTCAGCTTGAGCTGCTGAAGCCGAAGTTTGCGGTGCTCGACGAGACCGACTCCGGGCTCGACGTCGACGCACTGAAGATCGTGTCGGAGGGCGTGAACCGCGCGAAGGAGTCAAACAACCTGGGTGTCCTGCTCATCACCCACTACACGCGCATCCTGCGGTACATCACGCCCGACTTCGTGCACGTCTTCGTCGACGGCAAGATCGCGGAAGAGGGCGGCCCCGAGCTCGCCGAGCGTCTCGAAGACGAGGGATACGTGCGCTACCAGCAGGCGACCGCGTAGGCTGACGACATGCCCACTGCACTCGAACCGGCTCTGTTCGACGAGGTCGAAGAGGGTCTGAAGAACGTCGTCGACCCCGAGCTCGGCGTCAATATCGTCGATCTCGGTCTGGTCTACGACCTGGCGTGGGATGACGAGGCCGATGCCCTCATCATCTCCATGACACTAACCAGCGCCGGATGCCCGTTGACGGACGTGATCGAGGAATCGGTGGCCAATTCGCTCGACGGCATCGTCAAGCAGTTCCGCATCAACTGGGTGTGGATGCCGCCGTGGGGCCCCGAGCGCATCACCGACGACGGCCGCGACATGATGCGCGCGCTGGGATTCAGCATCTAGCGCCACGAACACGACGAAGGCCCCGCCGGATGACCGGCGGGGCCTTCGCGCGTCTGAGGCGGAGTGCTAGGAGTCGCGGCGGTTCCCGACGGCCTTCCAGGCGAGCGGGAGGATCGCGGCAGCGATCGCTGCCTTGATTACGCCGCCGATGATGAAGGGGTAGAAGCCGGCCATCAGAACGCTGTTCAGGTCGTTCGGCAGTCCGAGCTGCCCCAGCGACATGGCCAGCCAGGGCAGACCGACGGCGAACACGACGAGCGATCCACCGATGAAGGTGACAGCGGGCTTCAGCCATCCACGATCCCATTCGCGCTCGGCGGCCCAGCCGACGATCGCGGCAGCGAGGATGAAGCCGAGGATGTAGCCGCCTGTCGGGCCGGCGATGACCGTCCAGCCGGAGGACGCATCGCTGAACACCGGGAGACCGAGGCCGCCGACGAGGGCGTACAGGGCCATTGAGATGGCGCCTCGGGCAGCGCCGAGCGACGCGCCGACGAGAAGCACCGCCAGAGTCTGCCCGGTCACCGGGACCGGCCACAGCGGCACGGCGACCTGGGCGAGAACAGCGGTGAGCGCGACGCCGGCGCTGATCGCCGCCACATCGGCCACGATTCCGCGGGGGAGGACGCGATCGACGAGGACGGGGCGCGGGGCCGCGAGGGAGAGGCTGGTCATGGGGCTCCTTGGGTGGGGTCGGGAGTCGGTAGGTGGCGGGCGGCGCACAGCGCCAACACCCGTAGACTATCCCGCTGGCCCCCACAGAGCGGGCCTATCGAACCCCACCAAAGAATCGGACATTCGCTGTGCTCGCTGTGCAAGACCTCGAAATTCGGGTCGGCGCACGCCTGCTGATGGAGAACGTCTCGTTTCGTGTCGCATCCGGCGACAAGATCGGTCTCGTCGGCCGGAACGGCGCCGGCAAGACGACGCTGACAAAGGCGCTGGCGGGCGAAGCCCTGCCGACCGGTGGCACCATCACCCGGGGCGGCGAGATCGGCTACCTGCCGCAGGACCCGCGCGCCGGTGATCCCGAGCAGCTCGCCCGCACGCGCATCCTCGACGCCCGTGGCCTCGGCTCGATCGTGGCCGACATGACCACCGCGAGCCACGAAATGGCGAGCGACGACCGCACGATCGCCGAGCGGGCGATGCGCCGGTACAGTCGCCTCACCGACCAGTTCCAGTCGCTCGGGGGCTACGCCGCCGAGGCCGAAGCCGCCGCGATCGCGAGCAACCTCGCGCTGCCCGATCGCATCCTGAGCCAGCCGCTGAAGACGCTCTCGGGCGGTCAGCGTCGCCGTATCGAGCTGGCGCGCATCCTGTTTTCGGCCGCCGAGACGATGATTCTCGACGAGCCGACCAACCACCTCGACGCCGACTCGGTGGTCTGGCTGCGCGACTTCCTGAAGGCGTACTCGGGCGGCGTGATCGTCATCAGCCACGATGTTCACCTCGTCGAGGAGACCGTCAATCGTGTCTTCTATCTCGATGCCAACCGCCAGGTCATCGACATCTACAACATGGGCTGGAAGCACTACCTGCGCCAGCGCGAGGCCGACGAAGAGCGCCGCAAGAAGGAGCGCGTCAACGTCGAGAAGAAGGCGACCGCCCTGCAGCTGCAGGCGGCGCGCTTCGGTGCGAAGGCGTCGAAGGCGGCGGCCGCCCACCAGATGGTTGCGCGCGCTGAACGGATGCTCGCGGGCCTCGACGAGGTGCGCGCGGTTGATCGCGTGGCCAAGCTCCGCTTCCCGGAGCCCGCGCCGGTCGGCAAGACCCCGCTGCAGGCGAGGAATCTGTCGAAGAGTTACGGCTCGCTCGAGATCTTCACCGCCGTCGACTTGGCGGTTGACCGCGGGTCACGTGTCGTCATCCTCGGGTTGAACGGTGCCGGGAAGACGACGCTGCTGCGCATCCTCGCGGGTGTCGACAAGCCCGACACGGGCGAACTCGAACCGGGGCACGGTCTGCGGGTGGGCTACTACGCGCAGGAGCACGAGACGCTCGACGTGAACCGCAGCGTGCTCGCCAACATGATGAGCGCATCCGAGTCGATCACCGAGCGGGAGGCGCGCAGCGTCCTCGGCTCATTCCTCTTCGTCGGCGACGACGTGCAAAAGCCCGCCGGCGTGCTGTCGGGCGGCGAGAAGACCCGGTTGTCGCTCGCGATGCTCGTCGTGTCGAAGGCGAACCTGCTACTGCTCGACGAGCCCACCAACAACCTCGACCCGGCGAGCCGGGAAGAGATCCTCGGCGCACTCGCCAACTACTCGGGAGCGGTCATCCTCGTCAGTCACGACGAGGGTGCGGTGGAAGCGCTGAACCCTGAGCGCGTACTGATCATGCCCGACGGGGTCGAAGACCTCTGGACGGCCGACTACGCCGACCTGATCTCGCTCGCGTAGTCGGCCTCACACTCGCGGCGTCAGCGAGCAGCGGCGTCGAGGAGCGCGTCTTCTTCTTCGTCGTCGGTCGGCCCCGCCCGGCGACGCTTCGGGGGCGGAACGGGTTCGCCGGTCTCAGCGGCCCGCAGCACGCGCAACTCCTGCCGAATCGCCCACCCGAAACCGATGAACCCCAGAAGGGCGAAGACGTACCACTGGAAGGTGTAGCTGAGGTGCGGCCCCTCATTGATCTCGGGGCGCGCCGCGGCCAGCGGGGTCGTCGCCGGCGAGGGGGATTCATCCGCCAGCTGCAGGTACGCACCTTCCACCACGTCGTCGCCGAGATTGTCCGCGATCGTGGGCAGGTGGATCGTCGCGATCTGGCCGTCCGGCGCGCCACGACCGGGAATGGTGGGCTCGCTCGGGCGGATACGCCCGACAACGTCGACCCTGCCACTCGGGGCCGCGGGCACGACGTCGGGGGAGTCCTGGGCCGAGCCGACCGGTAGCCAGCCACGGTTCACGATCACGAGTCCGCCGTCGTCGAGTCGCAACGGCACGATGACCTCGAAGCCGGGCTGCCCCGAGCGCGGTCGTGCCCGCACGAGCAGCTGCTCGTCGAGCAGGTACTCACCACTGACGGCGACGGGCTGCCACTCATCGTCGGGGCGGAAGGAGTCTCGGTCAGGCAGTGCTTCGTCGAGCGAGACGGGCGCGGCGTCGTAGTTGTTCTCGATCCGCTCGATCGCGGCGACCGCCTCCTCGCGGCGGTTCCACTGCCAGACCCCCAAGAGTGAACAGATCACAGCGAAAACGACGGTCACGGCGAAGTAGCCGAGCCACCGCTTCGTCAACGCGATCTGCAGGATGCTCACGGGGTGTCATTCTGCCCGACCACGTCGGGCAGCTGGTCGACGACGACGCCCGCCGGGGTGATCGCGACGGGAAAACCGCGCTGGTCGACGAAGTCGTAGAGGTAGTCGCGGTGCTCGTCGCAGGCAAGCCACACCTTCACGCGGGAGACATCGTGAATTTTCGGATTACGCCAGTTCACGGCCCAGGCCGCGTCGGCACGGCACCCGCTTCGCGAGCAGCGCAGCCCGGAGATCTCACCCGGGAGGCCGATCACGACTGGGGGCCCTGGCCCGAGAACAGAATTGACCCGGGGCGCTCGACCTGGTCGCCTCCCGTGCGGGTGACCTGGTTCGCGGCGATCACGGCGAAGTAGGGCAGGAAGACGGCGCCGAGCGCGGGAATCAGTAGCCACCAGCCGGGCGTGTAGAAGCACGCGATGATGCACACCACCCGGATTCCCATCGAGGTGGCGTACTTGATCATGCGCGATTTCCGCTCCTCGTCGGGAGCGTCACTGAGGCTCGTGATCACGCTCGTGGATGCGGCCTTCTGCTTCATCGTGAAGTGATGCTATCCCCGCTTCCCTGCTAATAGGCTTGATGGTTATGAGTACCCAGCGCACCGTTCTCGTCACCGGGGGCAACCGCGGCATCGGCCGCGCAATCGCGGAACAGTTTCTCGCCGGGGGGCACCGCGTCGCGGTGACCGCGCGGTCGGGCGAGGGTCCCGAGGGCTCGTTGACCGTCACGGCCGATGTGACCGACGCCGCATCGCTGGATGCCGCGTTCACCGAGGTGGAGGCACAGTACGGCCCCGTCGAGGTCGTTGTGGCAAACGCGGGGATCACCCGCGACACGTTGCTGCTGCGCATGAGCGAGGACGACTTCACCGACGTCATCGACACGAACCTGACGGGTGCGTTCCGCACCGTCAAGCGCGCATCCAAGGGGATGCTGAAGGCGCGTTTCGGCCGCATCATTCTGATTTCGAGCGTGGTCGGCCTCTACGGCTCGGCCGGCCAGGTGAATTACTCGGCGTCGAAGTCGGCGCTCGTCGGTATGGCGCGCTCGCTGACCCGCGAGCTCGGCGGCCGCGGCATCACCGCCAACGTGGTCGCACCGGGATTCATCGAGACCGACATGACCGCGGCACTGCCGGAGGACCAGCAGAAGGCGTACCAGGACGCGATTCCGGCCGGACGCTTCGCGACTCCCGTCGAGGTGGCGCGCGTCGTCACCTGGCTGGCGGGCGACGACGCTGGCTACATCTCTGGAGCAGTGATCCCGGTCGATGGCGGCCTGGGCATGGGGCACTAGCCCCGCAGGCCCAGCAGGGGCAAGACGGCGCTGAGGTCGCGCTCGTCGACTGCGACGTGCGCACCCTCGCGCACGACCGGCTTCGCGCAGAACGCGACCGACAGTTGTGCGGCACGCATCATCGCCAGGTCGTTCGCGCCGTCACCGACCGCGATCGTGCGCGCGAGCGGCACGCCGAATCGGTGGGCCCACTCGCGGAGCGCGGCGGCCTTGGCGTCCGCGTCGATGACGGGTCCGGTCGTGCGGCCGGTGAGGCGCGCATCCGCGACCTCCAAGCGGTTCGCGCGGTGAGCATCCAGACCGAGAGCGTCGGCGATCGGGTCGAGTAGTTCGTGAAAGCCGCCCGAGACGACCGCGATCACTCCGTCGGCCGCGTGCACCCCGTCGACGAGCTCGCGCGCACCGGCGGTCAGCGAGATGCGGGATGCGGCGCTCGCGAGGCGTTCGACGGGCAGGCCGGCGAGGGTCGACACCCGTTTCGCGAGACTGTCGGCAAAGTCGAGCTCCCCGGCCATCGCCCGCTCCGTGATGCGCGCCACCTCGACGCCGCAGCCGGCCTCGTCGGCGATGAGTTCGATCGCCTCCTCGTTGATGAGCGTGGAGTCCACATCGAGCACCACGAGAAACCGCGCCACGCTCGCCTCCCTTTCCTTGCGCCCGCGCGGGCGCGGGCGGGCACTACGCGACGGTTTGGCCCTTGCCGACCACCACGATTCCGGTTTCGGTCACCGTGAACCCTCGGGCTCGGTCGGCGGCGTGATCGACGCCCACCTGCGCTCCGGGGGCGACGACGACCTCCTTGTCGAGAATAGCCCGCTCCACGACCGCCCCCGCGCCGATCTGAGCCTTCTCGAACACGATGGAGTCAACGATGCGGGCGGACTCCGCGATGACCCCCGAACCGAGCACGCTGCGTTCGATGTGGCTACCGGAGAGCACCGAGCCAAGCGAGACGATCGAGTCGATGACGGAACCGACTTCGCCTTTCGCATCGCGCACAAACTTGGCGGGTGGCAGGTTCAGTTGCTGCGTAAAGATCGGCCACTCGGCGTTGTACAGGTTGAAGACGGGCAGGGCCGAGATGAGGTCTTGGTGGGCGTCGAAAAACGACTCAATGGTTCCGACGTCGCGCCAGTAGTACTTGTCGCGGTCGGTCGAGCCGGGCACATCGTTGCGGTTCAGATCGTAGACGTACGCCTCACCGCGGTCGACGAAGGCGGGAACGATGTCGCCGCCCATGTCGTGCTTCGAATTCTCGATGTCCGCGTCGCGCGTCACCGCGTCGATCAGCACGTCGGCGTCGAACACGTAGTTGCCCATGGACGCGAGAATTTCGTGTGGCGAGTCGGGCAACCCGAGAGCGTCGGTCGGCTTCTCGCGGAACGCCGCGATGCGCTGCGGGTTCGCGGGGTCGGTCTCGATGACGCCGAACTGGTCGGCCAGGCTGATCGGCTGGCGAATTCCGGCCACCGTGGCCCCGGCCCCGTTCTCGATGTGCGCGTCGATCATCTGCCGGAAGTCCATGCGATAGACGTGATCGGCGCCGACCACGACGACGATGTCGGGCTTTTCATCGCGAATCAGATTGAGGCTCTGGAAGATGGCGTCCGCCGAACCGGAAAACCAGCGCTTGCCGACGCGCTGCTGAGCAGGAACCGACGCCACGTAGGCGTTCAGCATGCCGCTGAGGCGCCACGTTTGCGATACGTGACGGTCGAGCGAGTGGCTCTTGTACTGCGTGAGAACGACCACCTGGCGAAGCCCCGAATTGATCAGGTTCGACAGGGCGAAATCGATCAGGCGGTAGCCGCCCGCAAACGGCACCGCGGGCTTCGCCCGGTCGACGGTGAGGGGCATGAGGCGCTTCCCTTCGCCGCCAGCGAGCACGATGCCGAAGATCTTGGGAGAGGCCATGACACCCACAGTAGGCGAGGGGTGAGCGCCGTACTAGGGTCATCCGCATGCGCGTCGACGTCATTTCTCGTGAGTATCCGCCGGAGGTCTACGGAGGGGCCGGTGTGCACGTCGCCGAGTTGGTGCGCGCGCTACGGCAGCGCCTCGATGTGCGGGTGCGCTGCTTCGGTCAGCCCCGGCAGGAGGCTGACACGCACGCCTACCTCGTGCCCGGTGCGCTGTCGAGCGCGAACCCGGCGCTCGCGACCCTCGGCGTTGACTTAGCGATTGCCGAAGACGTCGACGGCGCCGATCTCGTGCACTCGCACACCTGGTACGCGAACGCCGCCGGCCACCTCGCCCAATTGCTGCACGACGTGCCTCACGTCGTCACGGCCCACAGCCTTGAACCGCTGCGACCGTGGAAGGCCGAGCAGCTCGGCGGCGGCTACCGCGTCTCGCGCTGGATCGAGAAGACCGCTTTCGAGTCGGCTAACGCCGTCATCGCCGTGAGCGATGGCATGCGCCGCGACATTCTGCGCTGCTACCCCGAGCTTGACGAGCAGAAGGTCACGACCATCCACAACGGCATCGACCTGGAGCGCTGGCAGCGCACGATCGATCACGAGGCCGTGCGCGGTCTCGGCATCGATCCCGACCGCCCCACCGTGGCGTTCGTCGGTCGAATCACCCGCCAGAAGGGCCTGCCGTACCTGCTCGAGGCTGCCCGCCGCTTGCCGAAGGACGTGCAGCTCGTGCTGTGTGCCGGCGCGCCGGACACGCCCGAGATTCTCCGCGAGGTGCAGAACGGGGTGGCCGCGCTACAGACGGAACGCACGGGTGTCGTCTGGATCGAGCGGATGCTCGCCCCACGGGAACTCGCGGCCGTGCTGTCGCACGCCACCGCGTTCGTGTGCCCGAGTGTGTACGAGCCGCTCGGCATCGTGAACCTCGAGGCGATGGCCTGCGGCGTGGCGGTCGTCGGCACCGACACCGGCGGTATCCCCGAAGTGGTCGAAGACGGCGTCACGGGTCGCCTCGTGCCGATCGACCAGGTGAACGACGGAACCGGCACGCCGCTCGATCCGGAGCGATTCGTGAGCGACCTGGCGCGCATCCTCGAGGAGGTCGTCATGGACGAGCCCCGAGCGCACGCGATGGGGGAGGCGGGCAGGCGCCGCGCCGAGGAAATGTTCTCGTGGGATCGCATCGCGGAACGCACCGACGCGCTCTACCGCAGCCTCGTCTGACCGCGACGGTGCCCTAGGCTGGAGGCACCATGGCGCGCGTTCTCGACTTCGACGATGTTTCTCTGACGCGGGGCGACACCCGCATCCTCGACGGCGTTTTCTGGCAGGTCGAGGACGATCAGCGCTGGGTCGTACTCGGGCCGAACGGCGCCGGGAAGACCACTCTCTTGCAGCTCGCGGCCTCGCACCTGCACCCCTCGAATGGTCACGTCCGCGTGCTCGACGAGGAGTTGGGACACAGCGACGTGCGCGAATTGCGCCCCCGTATCGGCTTTGCCTCCACGGCGCTTGCGCGCCAGCTGCCCGCCGACGAGCGGGTCCTCGACGTCGTCATGACGGCCGCCCACTCGGTCACCGGCCGCTGGAATGAAGAGTACGAAGAGGTCGACGAGCGGCGCGCCCGCCGCGTCTTGCGCGAGTGGAAGCTTGAGGAATTCGCCGAGCGCACCTTCGGCACGCTGAGCGATGGCGAGCAGAAGCGCGTGCAGATCGCCCGGTCGATCATGACCGACCCCGAGCTGCTCCTGCTGGACGAGCCGGCAGCGAGCCTTGACCTCGGAGCTCGTGAAGAGCTGGTGCAGCTGCTCGGCGCGTACGCCTCCGAGCCGAGTTCGCCCGCGATGGTGATGGTGACCCACCACGTGGAGGAGATTCCCGCCGGCTTCACCCACGCGCTGCTGCTCGCCCATGGCCGAGTCGTCGCAGCAGGCATGCTCGAGGAGGTCCTCACGAGTGATCGACTCAGTGAGGCATTTGGCGTCGGGTTGAACGTGTGGCGGGACGGCGACCGCTTCGTGGCACGCGCCTCCTGATCGTTTTCGCTCTGCTAGACTCGTGTGTCGGCCCAACGGCCGTATCCGCGTGCCCCGAATCCGGGGAAATCCACCTCCGACACATCTCAAGGACCAACGAATGAAGGCTGACATCCACCCCGACTACGCGCCCGTGGTGTTCCGCGACCTGGCGTCGGGCGAGACCTACCTCACCCGTTCGACGGTCACGAGCGACAAGACGATCGAGCTCGACGGCGTGACCTACCCCGTCATCGACGTCGAAATCTCGGCCGCCTCGCACCCGTTCTACACGGGCAAGCAGCGCATCATGGACTCGGCCGGCCGCGTCGAGAAGTTCAACAAGCGCTTCAAGAATTTCGGCGGCTAAGCCCCGATTCTTCCCGCGAGTGGCCCCGCTTCGGCGGGGCCACTCGTCGTTACCGGACGGATGCGCGAAAAGCGCTACGACGAGTGCCGCAGCGGCCAGCCGCGATCGGCGGTGAAATTCTGGTCTTTGGATGCGCGCATCCACGATTCGAAGCTGTCGGCCTGTTGTTGGTGCCACACGGCCTGCTGCGCGTGCAGTTCGGCGAGCGTACCCGGCAGATCGTCGGCCCACCGCTCGATGAGCGCGCGGGCGACGTGGCCCGCGGCGATTGCGTCGACGCTCGCGTCGTGTGCGCCGTCGAGGGTGACGCCATAGTGGGCGCTGACGGCCTCCAGCGTGCGTTTGCCTTTGCGGTATCGGTCGACGGCCTTGTCAATGACGAGCGGGTCGATGACGAGCGGCGGTGACACGAACGGCCCGGCGTGATGCCGCTTCGCTTCGTGTCTCAACAGGGTCAGGTCGTACGGCGCGTTGTAGACCACGAGCGGCAGGCCGTCTGCCGAGCGCGCAGCGAGTTCGTCGACGATCTCGCGCACGACGGTGGCCGCCGGGCGCCCCTCGGCACGAGCGCGCTCAGTGGTGACGCCGTGGATCGCTGCGGCCCCCGCGGGGATCTCCACCCCCGGGTCGGCCAACCACGACCGGCTGGACACCAGCGTGCCGTCGGCACCGAGAACGCCGACGAACGCCGTGACGATGCGTGCGGTCGTGACATCGACACCCGTCGTCTCGAGGTCGAAGACGGCGAGAGCCGGGGGAGTGAGCGTCATGCGCGGAGGCTACTCGGTGCCGCCGACACCGGCGGGCGCTCGATGTGCAACCAGAAGAAGCTCTGGGTGCCCATGGTCAGCGTCACGCGACCGTCGTCAGTCACCGACGGGAACTGCGCTCCGCCGAACAGATCGAACAGCTCGGAGTTCGCGTTTGCGGCACCGAGGTCGATCGTGGCCGAGGTGGGGTTGTGGGCAAACGAGAAGACGCACAAGACGCGCTCGGGCCGATCGCCCATGGGTCCACCGGAGCCCTCGTACTCACGCACGAACGCGAGAACCGACTCGTTGTCGGTCTCGAGCACCCGAATCGAGCCCAGGCCGAAGGCGGGGTGCGCCTTGCGCACGTGAATGACGTTGCGAATCCAGTGCAGCAGCGATCGCGGCTGAGCCAGCTGCGTTTCGACGTTGATCTGGTTGTAGTGGAACACGAGCGACTGCACGACCGGGAGGTAGAGCTTGCCGGGGTCGGCGTGCGAGAAGCCGGCGTTGCGGTCGGGCGTCCACTGCATGGGGGTACGCGAGCTGTCGCGGTCGGGCAGCCAGATGTTGTCGCCCATGCCGATCTCGTCGCCGTAGTACAGGAACGGGCTACCGTTCAGGCTGAACAGCAGGGCGTGCGCGAGTTCGAGTTCGGCGCGCGAGTTGTCGAGCAGCGGTGCGAGGCGCCGACGAATACCGATGTTGGCGCGCATGCGCGGGTCGTAGGCGTACCAGCCGTACATTGCCTGGCGGTATTCCTCGCTCACCATCTCGAGGGTGAGTTCGTCGTGGTTGCGCAAGAACACGCCCCACGCTGAGCCCTCCGGCGCGTTGGTCTCCTCGGAGAGTTGGCGTTGCAACTCGGTGGCCTGCTGGCTGCGCAGCGCGTAGAAGATGCGGGGCATGACGGGGAAGTCGAACGCCATGTGGCATTCGGGCTCCTCATCGGTGCCGAAGAACTCGACGACCTCGTGCGGCCACTGGTTTGCCTCGGCGATGAGCACCCGGCCGGGGTACTCGGTGTCGACCATCTGCCGCAGCTTCTTGATGAACTCGTGGGTCTCGGGCTCGCTCTCGCCCGTGCCGCCGTCCGACTCGTAGAGATAAGGGATCGCGTCGAGACGGAAACCGTCGACACCGAGGTCGGCCCAGAACCGCACGACGTCAAAGATCTCGTCGTGCACCTTCGGGTTCTCGAAGTTCAGGTCGGGCTGGTGCGAGAAGAAGCGGTGCCAGTAGAACTGTCGGCGCTCGGCGTCGAACGCCCAGTTCGACTCCTCCGTGTCGACGAAAATGATGCGAACGTCTTCGTACTTCTCGTCGGTGTCGCTCCACACGTAGTAGTCCCCGTATGGCCCCTCCGGGTCGCTGCGCGACGCCTGGAACCAGGGATGCTGGTCGGAGGTGTGGTTGATGACGAGGTCGATCACGATGCGCATGTTGCGCTCGTGGGCCTTCGTCACGAGCTCGCGGAATTCGTCGATCGTGCCGAACTCGGGCAGGATCGCGCGGTAGTCGCTCACGTCGTAACCGCCGTCGCGGAGGGGTGACTGGAAGAACGGGGGGAGCCACAGGGCATCCACACCCAACCACTGCAGGTAGTCGAGCTTCGAAATGAGGCCCGCCAGGTCGCCGGTGCCGTCGCCGTTGGAATCGACGAAAGAGCGCACCATCACCTCGTAGAACACGCTGCGGCGGTGCCACTGCGGGTCGAGGGTGAGACCGGGCAGGGTGATGGGTGCCGTGAAGTTCACTGCGCTCCTCGAGACGACGATCGGGGTGGGGCGCTACCCACTGTAGACGGCGCCGCCCGCCCAGCTGAACGGCCCGCCGCACCTAGACTGGGCGGCGATGAGCACCCCTGCACCGCACGCCGCGCTGCTCGCCGCTGTTCCCCGCCGCGAGCGCACCGTCGAGGTGCTCGGCACTCACACTCACCTCGTCGAATACGGGCCGAGCGACGCGGCAACGACTGTCGTCGTGGTGCACGGCTTTCGCGGCGACCACCACGGGCTCGAACCGGTGGTCGCGCGCCTTCCGCAGCTGCGCATCCTCGCCCCCGATCTGCCGGGTTTCGGGGCCTCGACGCCGTTCCCCGATCGCCCCCACGACATCGACGGCTACGCGGCGTGGCTCGACGCGCTGTTGGCGGCCGAAGGGCTGACCGGGCATGCGGTTCTGCTCGGGCACTCATTCGGCACGATCGTGGTCAGCGCGGCTGTTGCGGCCGGCACCTCCACTCCCGCGGTGATTCTGGTCAACCCGATCGGCGCTCCCGCCCTGTCGGGGCCCCGCGGTGTTCTGACCCGCGCCGCCATCGGCTTCTATCGCGTGGGCGCAGCACTCCCCGAGCGCGCCGGGTTCGCCGTGCTCCGCAGCAGGCTCGTGACGCGCGTCATGAGTGTGTCGATGGCAAAGACCCGCGACACCGACCTTCGGCGCTGGATTCACGCCGAACACGACCGGTACTTCTCGGGGTTTTCGAACCGCGACATGCTGCTGGAGGCGTTCCGAGCATCCGTGTCGCATGATGTGTCTGAGTACGCGGACCGCGTCATTCCGCGCACGCTGTTGGTTGCCGCGCCGCTCGACGACATCACTCCGATCGAGGCGCAGCGCCGCCTCGTCACGCTGTTTCCGGATGCGCGGCTCGTCGAGATCGCGGACGTCGGCCACCTGATTCACTACGAGAAGCCGGCCGAGGCGGCGGAGGCGATCACGGAGTTTCTCGCGTGAGGGTCGCCGTCGACTGCCGCTACACGCGGCTCGAGCGGCACGACGGCATCAGCCGGTTTACCGCCTCACTCACGGCGGCGCTCGCGCGGCGTCTCGGCCCCGACGATGAACTCGTCATGCTCGTCAGCGACGAGCGGCAATTGTCGATGCTGCCCGAGCTGCCGCACGCCGTGATCTCGAGCCCCACGAGCGCGCGAGAGCCTTTCGTCGCCCGGCAGGTGAACCGCCTGAGGCCGGACGTCATGTTCAGCCCCATGCAGACCATAGGGTCGTGGGGGCGTCGCTACCCGCTCGTGCTGACGGTGCACGACCTGATCTACTACACGCATCGCACGCCCCCGCGCGACCTCCCCGCGCCCGTGCGCCTGCTGTGGCGGCTGTATCACCTGGCGTGGTGGCCGCAGCGGCTGTTGCTCAATCGAGCGGATGCTGTCGTGACGGTCTCCGAGACGAGCCGCGCTCTCATCGCGCGGCACAGGCTGACGAAGCGGCCCGTCACGGTGGTGCCGAACGCCGCCGAGCTGCCGCCTGCTCGGGAGCGCACGCGGCCGGACGGCATCGAGCTCGTCTACATGGGCTCGTTCATGCCGTACAAGGGCGTCGACACGCTTGTCGCCGCCCTGCATCACCTGCCAGGCGCCCGGTTGCACCTCCTCAGTCGCATCCCCGTGGGCGAGCGCGAGCGGATTACCGCCACCGCTCCAGCGGGCTCCCTCGTGGTGCACGACGGCGTCGACGACGCCGAGTACGCGGCGCTGCTCGACCGGGCGACCGCTCTCGTACACGCGTCGCGCGAGGAGGGCTTCGGCATTCCGCTTGTCGAGGCCATGGGTCGCGGCACGCCGATCGTGGTTTCCGATACGCCGATCTTTCGAGAGATCGGCGGGGATACCGCGCTCTACTTTGGCGTCGACGACGCCGACGGTCTCGCTGCCGCCGTCCGTCGACTGATCGAACCGGGGGAGTGGGAGCGTCGCAGCGCCGCCGCCCCCGGCGAGGCCGCCCGCTTCGACTGGGATGCGAGTGCCGCAGTGCTCGCCGAACTGCTGCGCGCGCTGGCCGCCCAGGGCGGACGCGCGGATCGCTAGGACGCGACGGACGCGACGCGACCGCCCGACCACGAGACCAACTGGTCGAACGTGAGCGGAAAGTTGTCGTAGGCGCTGCCGGCGGCCGCCCAGAGCACCGGGAAACGGTCAAACGAGTCGTCGATGAGCGTCGGCACCGGGTGTGGATGACCGATCGGCGGCACGCCCCCGATCGAGAAGCCGGTCGCCTGCTTGACGGTGCGGGCGTCGGCTTTCTCGATGCGCGCATCCAGGACGGTCGCGAGTAGCTCGAGGTCGGCGCGACGGTCGCCGGGGACGAGCACGAGAACGGGCTCGTGGACTGCGGAACCGTCTGACCCCTCGCGCACGGCGACGAAGACGAGCGACTTCACGATCGCGCCTACCTCGACTCCGAGGGCCGCGGCCGCGTCGGCGGCGGTGTGGGTCGAGTCGGGCATCCGTCGGATGTCGAGCGCGAGGTGCTCGGTCGCCGCGCGGAATCGGTCGACGCCGGACCGCGCCACTAGCGGGCCCCGCCCTCTGACTCGCGGTGCGCGAGCGGGTTCTGCTCGTCGAAATCGTCGGCGTACGGGAAGATCGACTGCTCGTCGAGCGGGTCGTCGAACAGCACCAGTTCGAGTCCACCGTCGGCGTGCTGGAACGAGTGGATCGAACCGTTCGTGATCGGCTCGCGGTGGCGTCCCGGCTCGACCGATTCGAGCACGCTGCGAATCACGCCGCCGTGGGCGACGACGATGATCGCCTCACCCGGATGCGCGTCGGCCAGGCGATGCAAGCCGTCGATGACGCGGGCAGCGACCGCCTCGCGCGTCTCGCGTCCGGGAACATCGGTGCCCTCGGGGAATCGCGCGTCGAGTTCGGCCCCGGTCAGCCCTTCGGCCTCGCCGTAGTTGCGCTCGACAAACGCGGGCTCGTGTTCGATCGCGCCGAGACCGGCCTCGCGAGCGATGATCTCGGCCGTTTCGGATGCTCGAGACAGCGGCGAGGCAACGATGCGGCTCCAGGCGCGGCCGGCGAGCAACCGGCCAGCGGCCGCAGCCTGCTCGCGGCCGGTGTCGTTGAGGGGAATATCGGTGGCGCCCTGGATGCGGCGGGTGCGGTTCCAGTCGGTCTCACCGTGGCGCACGAGCGCGAAGACGGTCATCGGTCCCTTCCGTGCGGGGCCGGATCTCGGCCGCGCTGGTCAGGGCAGGAGCGCGTCGCGAAGGAGGGCGAGCGTCTCGGAAGTGCCCGCGTCGATCTTAACGGCCGCGCGCGCGTCGGCCTTCGTGACGCCGCGGTTGACGATGACGGTCGGGATGCGCCTCTTCTGCGCGAGCCCAACGAGGCGGATGCCCGAGTTGACGACGAGGGATGACCCGAGCACGACGAGCGCGTCGGCGCGCGCCACGATCGTGCGTGCCTCCTCGAACTTCACGGGAGGCACAAACTCGCCGAAGAACACGATGTCGGGCTTCAGGGTGCCGCCGCAGACGGTGCACTCGGGCACTTCGAAGCGGGACACGTCGTCGACCTCAGCGTCGCCGTCGGGGTTGATGCGGCTGGCGGCTGACTCGTCGAACCAGGGGTTCAGCAGCTGGATGCGGTCGGCGATCGCATCGCGCGAGAACGCCTGCCCGCAGTGCAGACAGACGACGCGGTCCATCGAGCCGTGCAGGTCGACGACGCGCTGAGACCCCGCGCGCACGTGCAGCCCGTCGACGTTCTGGGTGACCACGCCGGTGACGAGACCCGCGTGTTCGAGCTCGGCGAGCATCCGATGGCCGGTGTTGGGGCGTGAGGTTGCGAACCGTGACCAGCCGAGGTGGCTGCCCGCCCAGTAGCGCTTGCGGTAGGGCTCGTCGGCGAGAAACTGGCTGAAGGTCATCGGCGTGCGCACCGGCGCGCCCGCGCCCCGATAGTCGGGGATGCCCGAATCAGTGCTGATGCCGGCGCCCGTCAACACCGCGAGACGGCGGCCCTTCAGCAGCTCAGCGGCACGCGCCAGCTCGCCAAGCGCCTCATCGCCAAGGGCGAGGGCGGGGGCTGCGGTGCTCGTCACGGGCGGTCTCCGATTCGCGGTGCTGTCGCCACAGTAAACGCTCACGGTTTCCGATATGTTTCCGAGGGCTTTGAGGGAGGCAATTCGGTGCACATTCGCGTGTTCGAGACACTCGACGACCCAGCGCTCGACGACTACGCCCGCTTGACGGACGTGGCGCTGCGCCGCGCGATCGAGCCCGAGGGTGGGCTGTACCTCGCCGAGTCACTGACCGTCATCGGACGGGCGCTGGCGGCAGGCCACCGGCCGCGCAGCGTGCTGACGAGCGAGCGCTGGCTGCCCGAGCTCGAGGGGCTGCTCGCGGGCCACGATATGCCCGTCTACGTCGGCACACCCGCCCTTCTGGAGGAGCTGACAGGCTTCCACCTGCACCGGGGCGCGCTCGCGAGCATGCACCGGCCGCAACTTCCCGAGCCGGCGGAGCTGCTGCGCGATGCCCGTCGCGTCGTCGTCATCGAGAACGTTGTCGATCACACCAACATCGGCGCGATCTTCCGCTCGGTCGCGGGCCTCGGTGCCGATGCTGTCTTCGTGACGGCCGACGCCGCCGACCCGCTCTACCGACGCAGCGTGCGGGTCTCCATGGGCACCGTGCTGCAGGTGCCGTGGACGCGCCTTCCCGAATGGGATGCGGCACGCACCCTCTTCACGGACGCCGGCTTCCAGCTCGCCGCCCTCGCGCTCGCCGACGACGCCGTGGGGTTGCGCGAGTATGCGGCGGCCGCACCCGAGCGCGTGGCCGTCGTCGTGGGCTCAGAGGGCGATGGGCTATCGCGGCGCGCCCTCGCAGCCGCCGACACGGTCGTCACGATCCCCATGGGCCACGGGGTCGACTCGCTCAACGTCGCAGCCGCGGCGGCGGTTGCCCTGTACGCGCTGCAGGTCTAGCCGGCGGCAATCGCGGATGCGCGGAGCAGGATCGCCTGCTCGGGGGCGAGCAGGGGCACGGGAACTCCGAACTCGGCGAGCGCGCGGCCGGTGATGTCGATCGACCCGGACTGCCACCACGCCGGACTGGCGTCCTGCACCACGTGCGCGGGCGCGCCGAGCGCGACGGGTTCGAGGCGGTACACCCGGTCGGGGTCGAGGCCCGGCAGGCGCAGGCGCGGGGGAGTCGCGACGGGGGAGGCGGTCAGCTGGACGAGAGCGATGAGCGCATCCCGTGCATCCGGGCTGACGGCCGCGTGCACGAGGCGATCGTCGCTGGCCTCGTCGGTGCGCACGGTACGACCGCCGTGTAGCAGCGGGCGCTGCTCGCGGTAGAGCGCCGCCCAGGCGGCGAGCTGCTCGCGCTCGGCGTCGGAGGCGCGGGTGAGGTCCCACTCGATGCCAGCGTGCCCGAACAGGGCCGTGACGAGGCGCAGCGACAGCTCGTGGGTGCGACCGGTGATGTGGGCGCGGCCGGAACCGACGTGGCCGCCGAGCAGCTCGGGCGGCATCAGGATGCCGGTGTAGCGCTGGATCGCCTGCCGCTCGAGGGCGTCGTTCGTGTCGGAGGTCCAGAAGCGGTGCACGCGGCGGGCGATGCCGAGATCGATGCGAGCACCCCCGGAGGCGCACGACTCGATCGCAACGTGCGGGTGCGCGGCGCGCAGCCGGTCGAGCAGCGCATAGAGGGCGCGCGTCTGGGACGCGGCCGACGCGGCGTGCAGGGCGCGGTTGTGATCCCACTTGAGAAAGCCGATGGGGTACTCGGTCAGGAGTGCGTCGAGCGCAGCGAACACGTGGTCGGCGGCGCCGTCGGCGGTGAGGTCGAGGGTATGCTGCCAGCGCCAGCTCGGCGGAACGCTCTGGCCGGCGCCATCTGCCGTGGCGTCTGCGAGCACCCACTCGGGGTGCGTCCGTGCCGACTCGCTATCGGGGCTCACCATTTCAGGTTCGACCCAGAGGCCGAACTCCATGCCGCGCGCCTGCACCTCGGCAATGAGCGGGTGCAAGCCGTCGGGCCAACGCTCGCGGTCGACGGTCCAGTCGCCGAGGGCGCGCTTGTCGTCGGTGCGGCCGGTGAACCAGCCGTCGTCGAGCACGAAGCGTTCGACGCCGACCTTCGCCGCCGCCTCGACGAGAGGCGTCAGTCGCTCGAGGGACTGTTCGAAGTACACGGCCTCCCACGTGTTCAGCACGAGCGGGCGAGCTGCCGGGGGAGTGAGGCGCCGCACGAACGGGTGGAAGCGGTCGCTCAATCCGTCGAGCCCCGCGCGTGAATATGTCACGACGGTGTCTGGGGCGGTGTACGTCTCGCCGGGGGCCAGGACGAGTTCGCCCGGTTCGAGCAGCTCGGCGGCGATGAGGCGTCGGTCACCGGTCGCGAGGCTCTCGAGTCCGGTGACGCTGTCGCCGCTCCACGCATGGTGGAGCGCCCACACCTCGCCGTGGCGGAAGCCGAAACCGGGGGTGCCGGCAACGGTCAGGAACGGGCTGTCGTGGCCGGGGCGACCCTGGCGTTGCTCACGCAGCATGAGGCCGTCCCTGACTGCTCCGCGCTGAGGACGGCGCTCGTAGGCCCAGAGGCCGGTGAAGTCGAGGAGCTCGCTCGCTCGGGCAGGCACCGGAACGGCCGCGGCCAAACGCGTGAGCTCAACCGGCTCGGCGCCCGCGTGCGCGGTGAGCGCGAGCGTGACGACGCCCTCGGGGCTGAGGGCGAGCATCCATTCGATCGTCGCCACGAGACCGTGGTCATCGTGCGCGTCAACGACAACGCGGATGCTCGAGGTGGCATCGCGCGAGACTTCTCGCGTCGCGAAGCGGGTGGCGAATCGCGACGCGGGGGCCGTCGCGCGGCGCAGCACCGCGGTCGGCCAGCCGGCAAACCCCTCGGATCGGTTCGCGACGAGCGACGGAACGACGGGGATGTCGGGCGAGCTGGGTGGGATCGCGGCGGGCGCGGCGAGGGCTGAGAGGGACTGGTCATCGAGCTCGCCGAGGTCGGCGCCGATGTGAAGAAGCCGGGGCACGCCCGTGCCGCGGGCGTCGAGCAGAACGCTGACACCCGCGGCACGGAGGTGGTGGAGTGGGATGGTGCTTACTCCTGAACGGGGATGCTCGCGGCGCGGAGTGCTGCGATGGTCGACTGCTGACCGGCGGTCAGTGCGTCCATGAGCGTACCGGTGCCCGAGATGGCTCCCGAGAAGCCGTCAGCCACGTCGTTGTAGACCTGCGTCATCGTCGGGCCCCACACGAAGTTGGGGTCGACGTTCGTGCCGGCCTCGGCGAAGACCTGGTAGATTTCCTGACCGCCGTAGAACTCGACGCCCTGCGTGAAGACCGGAAGGTTCGCACCCTCGATGGTCGCCGGGTAGATCTGCGCGGTGCGGTTCATGGCGGAGAGCGCGTCAGCGTCGGTGTTCAGCCACAGAGCGAACTGTGCCGCCTCGTACGGGTGGTCAGAGCCCTTCAGCACAGCGGTGGTCGAGCCACCCCAGTTGCCGGCGGCGCTGGCGCCAGCCTCCCACTGCGGCATCGGGGCGACAGCCCAGTTGCCGGCGGTGTCGGGAGCGCCGCTGAGGATGGTGTTCGCACCCCAGACGGCCGACACCCAGGTCCAGACCTCGGAGTTGTTGAACGCGGCGTTCCACTCGTCGGTCCACGGCGGGTTGGCCGAGACGAGGTCGTCGGCGAGCAGGCCTTGCCAGTACTCGGCAACCATGAGCGACTCGTCGCCCGTGAGGTTGACCTGCCACTCGTCCCCATCGTTCGAGAACCACTGACCACCGGTCTGCCAGACGAAGCCGGCGAACTGGTTGATGTCGCTCTGCGAGAAGTTGGTGATGTAACCACCCTCCTCACGGATCGCTTCAGCCGCGGCACGGTACTCGTCCCACGTGGTGGGGACGTCGATACCGGCCTCTTCGAACAGGTCGGCGCGGTAGAACATGGCCATGGGGCCGGTGTCCTGCGGGATCGCGTAGACCGCGTTCTCTTCCCCGAAGGTGACCTGGCTCCAGGTCCAGTCGACGAACTGACTCTGCGCGTCGAGGATTCCCTCGCAGGCCGCGATGTTCTCGAGGCCGTCCTGTACGCGGAAGTTCGGCATCGCGTCGTATTCGATCTGGCCGAGGTCGGGCGCGTTGCCAGCGGCGAGCTGGTTGAAGAAGTTCTGGTACGTGCCGCCCAGGCCGTTCGGGCCGGTCTGCACGTTGACCTGAATGTCGGGGTTCTCTTCGTTCCAGATGGCCACGGCCTCTTCGACGCCGGGCAGCCAGCTGGTGAAGGTGAGGGTGACGGGTCCGTCGCTCGGAGCGCAGTCACCAGCGGCGCCGTCGCCTCCGGTGCCGGTCGAGCAGGCGGTGAGCGCGAGCGTTGCCGCGGCCACGATGGCCCCGGTGCGCGCGATGCGGGAGATCGCCATGCGGGTTTCCTTTCTCTTGGTGGTGGGGGTGCGGGTCGGGCGCAGGGGGCCCGCCGCGGGTTCGCCGGCTGTCGGGCTCACTTGAGCCCGCCGTTCGCCAGCCCGGACTGCCAGAAACGCTGCAGCCCGAGGAACGTGATGATGAGGGGGATGATCGACAAGAGCGACCCAATGATCACGAGGGCACGGATATCGGGGATCTGGCTGACCTGGGTATTCCAGACGTACAGCCCGAGGGTCACGGGGAAGAGCGCCTCGTCGCGCAGCATGATCAGCGGCAGAAAGAAGTTGTTCCAGATCGCCACGAACTGGAAGAGGAAGATCGTGACGAGTGCCGGAGCCATCATGCGGGTAGAGACGGTGAAGAAGGTCTTGACCTCGCCAGCGCCGTCAATGCGGGCGGCCTCGATGATCTCGTCGGGCACGCTCGCGGCCGCGTAAATGCGGGACAGGTAGACGCCGAACGGGCTGACGAGGCTCGGCAGGAAGACGGCCCAGTACGTGTTGGTTGCCCCGATCTGGCTAAAGAGCAGGAACAGCGGCAGCGCGAGGGCAGTCGCCGGCACCAGCACGCCGCCCAAGATCACATTGAACAGGGCGTTGCGGCCCCAGAACGTGTACTTGGCGATCGCGTAGCCCGTCATGGCGGCGAACAGCGTGGCGAGGGCGGCACCGAGGCCCGCGTACAGGGCGCTATTCAGCAGCCAGCGGAGGAAGACCGCGTTGCGGTAGTCGAACAGCGCCTGGATGTTCTCGAAGAGGTTGAAGTCGGCGAACCACAGCGGGGCCGTCGTCGTGAACTGTCCACGGGTCTTCGTCGACGCGACGAACAGCCACCAGATGGGGGTGAGGAAGTACAGCGTCGCGATCCCCATGACGGCCATGGCGAGCACGCGCGACGCGATCGACTCCTGTACGGAACTGCGGCCCTTCGTGCGGGCGCGAGCGGTCGGGGCGCTCATGCTTGGGTCCTCCGCTGGGTGAGCTTCAACACGGTGAACGAGAGGATGAACGTGGTCAGGGCGAGCACGACCGACATCGCCGCCGCGAGAGACACGTTCGGCACCGATGCCGTCGAGTAAATGAGCAGGTTCGGGGTGAAGTCACTCGTGACCGTGGAGGTGAAGCTGCGGAACACCTGCGGTTCGGCGAGCAACTGCAGCGTTCCGATGATCGAGAAGATTCCGGTGAGCACGAGCGCGGGGACGACGAGGGGAATTTTGATCGACCACGCGATCCGTGCTTGTCCCGCTCCGTCGAGCCGTGCCGCCTCGTAGATTTCCTGCGGTATCGCGAGCAGCGCCGAGTAGATGATCAGCATGTTGTAGCCCACGTACACCCAGGTGACGACGTTCGCGATCGACCACAGCACGAGCTCGCCCGAGAGGAATGGAATGGCCCGGGTGACATCGGTGAAGGGCGAGAGGTTCGGTGAGTACAGGAAGCCCCACATGATGGCCGCGATGACGCCGGGAACGGCGTACGGCGCGAAGAATGCGAGCCGGAAGAACTTCGTGCCGCGCACGAGCGGTGAATCGAGCAACAGGGCGAGCAAGAGGGCGAGCCCGAGCATGATCGGCACCTGCACGATGCCGAACAGAATGACGCGGCCGATGGACTGCCAGAAGGCGTCGTTCTGGAACACCGCGATGTATTGGGTGAGCCCGCCGAACACCTGGCGTGCCGCGCCGAACGTCCCGTCACGCTCGACGACGAGCGTCGACTGGTAGATCGCATACAGGATCGGAACGATGTAAAACAGCGTGAACAAGAGGCCGAAAGGGGCGAGGAAGACGAGCAGCGCGCCGCGGTGACGCACCGCGCGCGATTTCGCCTTTCCTCGAGTCGGGGTGTCGGTACTCATCAGTTCTCCTTCGCCTCCTCATCGGTGAGGGGGGTGCGCACGACGATTGCCTGGCCCGCGCTGACCCGGTGCCCCACCGTGATGCTGTCTGCGCTGAGCAGGTCGATGCCGGCGACCGGGCTCGTGATCGGCTCGGAGCCGTGGTTGATCACGAAGGTGTACCGGTGGTGGGGGCCCCGACGCACCACCAGGTCTGCGTCGGGACCGACCTCGGTGACAGGGACCGAGGCAGACTCGCACACCTCGGTGAGGAGGCGAGCGAGAGATTCTTCCGCGAGCACCGTACCGACGTACCACGCGGTGGCGGCGCCGTGGGTCTGCCGCGTGATCGCGGGGGAGCCGGCGGTGGGGCCGGTCGCAAAGGTGTCGTGAGAGCCGGCGCCGGACAAACGGATGCTGTCGGTCCAGATGCTGCCTTCCGCTCCGCTCTCGAGACGCACGGCGCTGTCGGCTGCCAGGGGGCGCATCTCGTCGATGGTGATGCCGAGCAGCTCGCGAAACGCCCCCGGGTAGCCCCCGAGGCGGATGGCATCGGTCTCGTCGGCGATACCGCTGAACGGGGTGACGAGGATGCTCGTTCCCGCCTCGACCGCGGAGCGGATGGCGTGCACATCCGCATCGCTCGGAGCGTAGAAGGTGGGCATGACGGCGAGTGCGTAGTCGCCGAGGTCGTCCCCGGGCCGCACCATGTCGACGGTGACGCCGAGGGCGCGCAACACGCGGGCGTAGCGGTGTGCCTCGTCGAGGTACCGGAGGAGGGATGTCGGGTGCGACTCTCCTTCGGCCGCCCACCACTGCTGCCAGCCGAACACCATCGCCACGCGCGCCTCGACGCGGCTGCCGACAACCTCGTCCAGGCGGTCGAGCATGCCGGAGAGCGCGACTGACGAGCGCCACCCCTCGGAGTCGGTGCCGCCGTGCGGCAGCAGCGCCGAGTGGAACTTCTCCGCGCCGCGCTGCGACTGTCGCCACTGGAAGAAGCAGATGCTGTCGGCTCCGCGGGCGACGTGGGTGAGGGCTGTGAGCTGTAGCTCGGTGGCCGATTTCGTGTGGTTGACCGGCTGCCAGCTGACGGCGCTCGTGGACGATTCCATGAGCATCCACGGGTCGCCGCCCGCGAGGCCGCGTGTGAGGTCGGCGCTGAAGGCGAGCTCGGCGATCGGGTCGGAGAGGCGGTGATCGAGATAGTGATCGTTGGCGATGAGGTCGAGGTCGTCCGTCCATCCCCAGTAGTCCTGCGTCTGGATGTGCGCGGTCACCATCAGGTTCGTCGTGATGGGTGCCGACGAGTGCCTTTCGATGACGGCACGCTCGGCTCGGTAGTAGTCGAGAAGGGCGTCGGAGCTGAATCGGCGGAAGTCAAGGGCGTGCGCGGGGTTGCCGGCCGAGCGCGTACGTCGCGGCGGCAGGATGTCACCCCACTGGCTGTAGCGCTGGCTCCAGAAGGCCGTGCCCCATGCGTGGTTGAGTGCGTCGATGGTGCCGTAACGGGCCTCGAGCCAGCGACGGAAGGCGTGGGCCGACGTGTCGCAGTAGCAGTGCGCGTTGTGGCAGCCCAGCTCATTGGACACGTGCCACAGGGCAAGGGCGGGGTGTTCGCCGTATCGTTCGGCGACACGGTCGACCAGCGCGAGCGCGTGCTCGCGAAACACCGGCGAACTCGGGCACCACGCCTGGCGGCCGCCGGGCCACGCGGTCACGCCGTCGACGTCGACGGGGAGAATCGACGGCTCGATGCGCGAGAGCCACGGTGGTGCCGACGACGTCCCTGTTCCGAGGTTCAGACGGATGCCTGCCTCGTGCAGCAGACCGATGACCTCGTCGAGCGCTGTGAAGTCGTACTCGCCGGGCTGCTTCTCGAGCTGGGCCCAGCCGAAGATGTTGATGGCGACGAGGTCGACGCCGAGTTCGCACATCAGTGCCACGTCATCGCGCCAGACGCTCGCATCCCACTGTTCGGGGTTGTAGTCGCAACCGAGCAGCACGTGACCCGCGGGGAAGCCGCGCACCAGTTCGGGTGCGGTGCGGGTGACGGGGGTGATGCTCACAGCGATCCTCTCGGAACGATCAACGACGGTGTTGCTCCGATCTTGGGCCTCGTTCTCATCCGCTCTGTGAACGTGCACAGAACAGTGACAAGAAAAAGACCCCGAGGGATCTGTGAGCGCTCACAGAATAGAAAGGCCGCGCGCCCGTGTCAACACCCCCTGCGCCCGTCGGCGTGTCGCGGCCGTGGATACACTGGCCCCGTGGCCGAGCCGAGAACACGCCCTAAGCGCGCGACAATCTTCGATGTCGCGGCAGAAGCAGGCGTCTCCCGCGGCACCGTGTCGCGCGTGCTAAACGGGGAACCGTACGTCTCACAGAGCGCGCGTGAGGCCATCGAGGCCGCCATCGAGAAGGTCGGTTACGTGCGCAACACGGCGGCACGCAACCTCGCCACGCAGAGCTCCGGTGCGGTCGCGCTCATCGTGCACGAGCCACACTCCGTGTTCGTCGAAGATCCGAACATTGGCGCGATTTTGCTCGGTACGAACGCGGCCCTCAGCGAGGCCGATTACCAACTCGTCTCCCTCATCATCGATACAGACCGCGACACTGAGCGCGTCGTCTCGTACCTCGGCGGAGGCTTCGTCGACGGCGCCATCGTCGTCTCGGCACGCGAAGACGATCCGATCGCGGACGCCCTGCAGCGACTGCGCATCCCCACCGTGTTGGTCGGCCGCCCCGATACCGCACCCGAGTTGCCCTCGGTGAGTATCGACAACCGCACGTCCGCGCGCCAGATCACGGAACGGCTCGTTGCGACCGGGCGCACCCGCATCGGGATGATCGCGGCGGCTCTCGACCGCGACTCCGGTCGCGATCGCCTGGCCGGGTTCCGCGACGCGCTCGGTGACCACTTCGACGCGGCCCTCGTCGTCGACGTGCCGCTGTACTCGTTCCACGCGGGCCAAGAGGGGATGCGCGCGCTCCTCGACCGCGCCCCCGACATCGACGGCGTTTTTGCGGCGTCCGACGCGATCGCGGCGGGCGCCGTCGACGTGTTGCGCGCCGATGGGCGGCGCATTCCCGACGACGTGGGGGTAGTGGGGTTTGACGACAGCGCCTGGGCGCTGCGCTGTCAACCAGCCCTGTCGACGGTGCGTCAGCCGGCTGACCGTCTCGGCGCTCGAGCGGCAGAACTCGTGCTCGACGAGATCCGTACGGGTGAGCGCCGCAGCGGCGTCGTGCTGTTGCCGACAGAGGTCGTCTGGCGCGACTCGGCCTGATCCGTTTCAGCCCTCGCGTTCGTGCCCGCGCGGGTGTGCGAGGGTGCGGCGCTTGGCCTGAATGAGATCGCCAGACGACTGGTGGCGAATGCGCCGCACCACCCACGGCACGAGGTATTCGCGGGCCCAGCCGATGTCGTCGACCCTGGCCTTCCGCCAGCTCTGCTTCGGCAGCGGCTCGGGGTGACGAGGTTCGAGGCCGTGGTCGATGCCGAGAGCCTCGAGCATCGCGATGGCGATGGTGTGGTGCCCAAGGGGGGAGAAGTGCAGGCGGTCACGATCCCACATCTGCGGGTCACGCAACTGACGAAGTGCCCACATGTCGACGACGATCGCATCGTGCTTCGCGGCCACGGCTCGCAGATTCTCGTTGTAGATCGCGACCTTGCCGCGAATCCGTCGCATCACCGGTGTCATGCCGATGTCGGGGCCGTTGAACATCACGACCGTCGCGTCGTCGCGGCGCAGGCGAACGACCGCGTCCTCGAAGCGGTTCGCCACCTCGTCGGGGTCGGTGCCCGGGCGCAAGATGTCATTGCCGCCTCCCGAGATGCTGATGAGGTCGGGGCGCAGTTCGAGAGCTGGCTCGATCTGCTCATCGGCGATCTGCTGGAGCAGACGGCCGCGGATCGCCAGGTTTGCGTACGCGAAGTCGGTGGTCTGGTCGGCCAGGACCTCGGCGACGCGGTCGGCCCAGCCGCGGTGGCCGCCGGGGCTGCGCGGTTCACGGTCGCCGATGCCCTCGGTGAACGAGTCGCCGATCGCGACGTAGCGCGACCAGGGGTGGTGCTGAGACATGCTCTCCAGGGTGGCAGAGCGACGCGCGGGATGCGACTGACGTCTGTTCCGGGCGCGTCGCCCCGCTTGCCGTCCACCCTGGTCGCCCCGGCTCGTGGTGTCAGGGGATGCTGAGAGGATCGCGGGGTGAGCAAGCAGGACGGATCGGGGCGGCAGGTTACCGACACGCCGAACGATGACGCGAGCGCGCGCATCCTGCACGTCGACATGGACGCGTTTTTTGCGTCCGTTGAACTGCTGTCGCGACCTGAGTTGCGCGGTCAGCCGGTCATCGTCGGTCATCGGGGGCAGCGCTCCGTCGTGACCGCGGCGACCTACGAGGCGCGGGCATACGGGGTGAATTCGGCGATGCCGATGGCCGTGGCCCTCCGACGTTGCCCGCACGCGGTCGTGCTCGAGCCGCACTACGACCGATACCAGGCGGCGTCGAGACAGGTGATGGCGATCCTCGGCGACGTGACGCCGCTCGTCGAACCCTTGAGCATCGACGAGGCGTTTCTCGACGTCGGCGGAGCGCGGGCGTTGTTCGGCCCGCCCTGGCACATCGGGCGCATGCTGCGTGAGCGCATCCACGCAAAGACCGGCCTCGTCGCCTCCGTCGGCGCGGCATCGACGAAGTTCGTGGCGAAACTCGCGTCGTCTCGCGCCAAACCCGACGGGCTGCTCGTCGTGCCGCACGACGACACGCTGGCGTTCTTGCACCCTCTGCCGATCAGTGCCTTGTGGGGCGTGGGCCGGGCCACAGAGGAAAAGCTCGCGCGGCTCGGCCTGCGAACTGTGGGCGATGTTGCTGAGACGCCGGTCGACACGCTGCGTCGCGCCGTGGGGGAGGCGGGCGCGGCAAAGCTGCACGCCCTCGCGTGGGCGCGTGACCCCCGCAGCGTCACGCCTGAACGCGCCGAGAAGTCGATCGGTCACGAGTCGACGTACGAACGCGACCTCAGCGACCTCGCGCACATCGATCGCGAGCTGTTGCGGCTGTCTGACGCGGTGGCCAAGCGGCTGCGATCCGGCGGATGGGTGGCGCGTACCGTGGCGGTCAAGGTGCGCTTCGGCGACTTCACGACCCTGACCCGGTCTCAGACACTCGCGGAGCCGACCGATGTCGCGCAGAGAATCGCCGCCGAAGCGCGCGCGCTCTTTCGCGCGGCGGGCGCGGATGGGCGGGGAATCCGGTTGCTGGGGGTGCGAGCAGAGAACCTGTTGCCGACCGGCGCGGTCGAGCGTGGCCTGTGGGATGACGACGAGGGCTGGCGAGAGACCGAAGAAACGATGGATGCGCTCACCGCACGATTCGGATCGGCGGCGATTCAGCGAGCAAGCCTCTTGCGCGCGGAGGGCCGGCGTCGCTCGGCCCGGTCGAGTCGGGATGTCGGCTCGCTCGACTAGGGTTCTGTCACCGTGACAGCCTCCTTCCGCGCCGCCCCGCACGTCGGCACCTTCGCGGCAGAGCACCTCTCACCGTCCTACCCCGAGCGCGCCGCGCGTGGCACCGCCGGCAGGCTGCGAGCGTGGCAAGCGGAGGCCCTTGACCGCTACTTCGAGAGCGAACCGCGCGACTTTCTCGCGGCGGCAACCCCCGGCGCCGGGAAGACGACCTTCGCGCTGCGGCTGGCCACCGAACTGCTGGCGCGCCGCACCGTCGACCGCGTCATGGTCGTCGCACCGACTGAGCACTTGAAGAAGCAGTGGGCCGACGCGGCGCACCGGGTCGGCATCCGCCTCGACCCCGCGTTCAGCAACTCGTCGGGGGCGATCGCTCGAGCGTTTCACGGCGTCGCCGTCACCTACGCCCAGGTCGCCGCAAAGCCCTACCTGCACCAGACCCTCACCGACCAGGTGCGCACCCTCGTCATTCTCGACGAGGTGCACCACGGCGGCGATGCGCTCAGTTGGGGCGAGGCGATCCGCGACGCGTACTCGGGCGCCACCCGTCGGCTGTCGCTCACCGGCACGCCCTTCCGCAGCGACACCGCGCCCATCCCGTTCGTGCGCTACGAGCCGAACGATGAGGGAATCCGCATGTCGGCGACCGACTACAGCTACGGCTACGGCCGAGCGCTGCGCGACGGTGTCGTTCGCCCCGTCCTGTTCATGAGCTACGCGGGCCGCATGCGCTGGCGCACCACCACGGGTGACGAGATGGAGGCGGTGCTCGGCCAGGACGACACCGCCGACGTTACCTCGCAGGCCTGGCGCACCGCCCTTGACCCCGAGGGGCAGTGGATGCGCGGGGTGCTCGAGGCAGCGGACCGGCGACTCACCGAGGTGCGCCACCACGTGCCCGACGCCGGCGGCCTCGTTATCGCCACCGACCAGACCACGGCGCGGGCGTATGCCGCCCTCCTGCACCAGATCACGGGGGCGCCGCCCACGGTGGTCCTCAGCGACGAGGCGGGCGCATCCGACCGCATCGAGACCTTCAGTCGCGGCGACTCGCGGTGGCTCGTCGCGGTCAGGATGGTGTCGGAGGGCGTGGACGTTCCGCGACTGTGCGTCGGCGTGTACGCGACCAGTGCATCCACGCCGCTGTTCTTCGCGCAGGCGATCGGGCGTTTCGTGCGGGCGCGCCGCCGGGGGGAAACGGCGAGCATTTTCATTCCGAGCGTGAAGCCGATCCTGCGGCTGGCGAACGAGCTCGAGCGTGAGCGCGACCACGCGCTCGATCGCGAGGGAGCGGGCGACGGTGAGCTGCTCGACGACTCTCTCGTCGATGACGCCAACCGGGAAGAGAAGGCAAGCGATGACCTGCTCGCCGAGTACACCTTCGCGGCCCTCGACTCGACCGTCACCTTCGACAAGGTGGTGTACGAGGGCGCCGAGTTCGGCCAGCAGGCGGAGGTCGGCAGCCTCGAGGAGCTCGACTTCCTCGGGTTGCCGGGAATCCTCGAACCGGACGAGGTGCACGAACTCTTGCGCCACCGCCAGGCTCGCCAGGCTCGACGCGTCGCCGAACGGCCACCGACGGCGCCCGCGCCCGAGCCGCTCTACCGGTCACTGAAGGAGCAACGCAGCCTGCTGAACAGCCTCGTTGGCCTGCGCGCGAAGCTCACCGGGCAGCCCCACGGGCACATCCACGCCGAACTGCGGCGCGTATGCGGGGGCCCCGCGGTCGGTCAGGCGACGGTCGCGCAACTGCAGGCGCGCATCGACCTGCTGCGCCGGCAGATGCAGAGCCACTAGCACTCACGCCGCCGCGCATCGGGCGTCGCTGTCGCCGGGCGGGTCGGGCAGGATGGGTGCGTGCGCGATACCCCGTACACCCGCGTCGACGTCGCCGTGCTCGAGCAGAACCTCGCGGCGATGGCCGAACGCGCGCGGGCGCGAGGCGTCGCACTGCGACCGCACGCCAAAACCCACAAGTCGCCCGACATCGCGGCCCGCCAGCTTGCCCACGGCGCGGTCGGCCTCACGGTCGCGACCGTGGGGGAGGCGGAAGTGTTCGCCGCCCACGGTTTCGACGATCTGTTCATCGCCTATCCGCTGTGGCTGGAGGGCCCGCGCGCGGCGCGGCTCGCCGCCCTGCTGGCCCGGGGCGTGCGGCTCAGGATCGGCATCGATTCTCTCGAGGGGCTCGGGATGCTCGCGGCGGCCACCCCAAACACCGACAGGTCGCGCTTGACGGTCGCCGTCGAGGTCGACAGCGGCCACCACCGCAGCGGTGTCGACCCCGAACGCGCGGGCGCGCTGGCGCGCGCCGCGACCGACCTCGGGCTCGAGGTCGTGGGCGTGTTCACGTTCCCGGGCCACTCGTATTCTCCGGACGGCATGCACGCCGCAGCGGCGGACGAGCAGCGTGCCCTGCGGGGCGCTCGCGACGCCGTGCTCGCGGAGGGGCTCGCCTGCCCGGTGGTCAGTGGCGGCTCCACACCCACCACCGCCGATGCCTCCGCGTCAGGCGGCGCACACGACCGAGGCGCCGACGACGTGCTCACCGAGCTCCGCCCCGGCGTCTATGCGCTGGGCGACGCCCAGCAGTGGGAACTCGGGGCGGTGCGGCCCCAATCCATCGCGCTGAGCGTCGTGGCGACCGTCGTCAGCCGGCGGGTCGACGACGACGGCGGTCTGCGCCTCATCGTCGATGCGGGCAGCAAAGCGCTCGCGAGCGACCGGGCGCCGTGGGCGAGTGGATTCGGCAGGTGCGTTGAGCATCCCGATGCGCGCATCGTGGCGCTGTCGGAGCATCACGCGACCATCGCGTTTCCGCCGGGCGACACGGCACCGGCGTGGGGCAAGCGGGTTCGGATCGTGCCGAATCACGTCTGCACGGCGGTCAACCTCGTCGACGACCTCATCGCCGTCGACGACGACGGTACCGAGGAGGTCTGGCCGGTCGCCGCGCGCGGCGCGAACACCTAGCTCCCGGCGCGCTCCTCAGCGAGCTCGGCGGCTCGGTCGAAGAAGCGCTCGAAGACGCCGCGGCCGATGACCACGACCTCGTCGGTGCGCGCGGGGTCGAGGTCGGCATCGTCGGGGAAGTCGTCGCGGAGCGACTGCACCTCGGCCGAGCCCATTTCGAGGTGGAACTGCAGGCCGTACTGGCACGATCCGAGCCGGAACGCCTGCTGCTCGTAGCGATCACTGCGCGCGAGGTGCACGGCCCCCTCGGGCAGCGTGTACGTGTCTTCGTGCCAGTGCATCGCCTCGAAGTCTCGGCCGACCGGGCCAAGAACGGGGTCGGAGAGGCCGTCGTCGGTGAGTTCGACGGGCCCGAGCCCGTCTTCGCTGCCGTTGTCGCCATCGAGCAGCTCCCCGCCACCCGCGATCGCGAGCAACTGTGCACCGAGGCAGACACCGAGCACCGGCAGGTCGCGTTCGACGGCGGCCGCCATCAGGGCGCGTTCACCGATGAGAGCGGGATGCTTCTCGTCGTCGAGAGCGCCCATTGCGCCGCCCAGCACGATGAGCCCCTCGTAGGCGTCGAGTGCGTCGGGGCTCGGGACGGGTTCTCCCTGGTCCGTCCGAATGATGCGCAGCTCAATGCCGCGCTCGTGGGCAACGTCACCGATTGCCGCGGGTCCTTCGAACCACATCTGTTGCAGCACCAGCCAGGTCATGGGGTCACTGTAGAGCGTCGTGGCCGACACGCCGCTGAGCCGCCGAACGGCGCGGGCCGGCGTGACAGCTCAGTCGAGACGCGCATAGCGGGCACGGGCGAAGCAGTACACCCCGTAGGCGATCAGTCCCGCGCCGACGGCGCCGAGCACCCAGCCGCCGAACGGCAGCTCAAGGAGCGAACGGAGCGCTCCGTCGAGCCCGGTCGATCGCGCGGAGTCCGAGGCGATGGCGGCGCTGCCGAGGAGCACCCCGACGGCGCCGAGGGCGACACCCTTCGCGAGGTACCCGCCGATGCCGAGCGCGATGACCGCTTTCCCTGCGCCTCCGCCCGGGGTGTCGATGTCGTCGCGGAACCCCTGAGTTGCGCCCTTCACCCCGAAGTAGACGCCGATTCCCAGCACGATCAGCCCGGCCAGGATGACCAGCACGACGCCGGCGGGAGCCTCGAGGAGCGCCGCGGTCACGCTTTGCGCATCCCCGGAGGAATCGCCGCGTCCGCCAAGGGCGACTCGCGCGGCGGTGGCGGATAGTGCCAGGTAGGTCAGACCTTTGGCGAATGCCACGGCCACATGTTGGGCGACGCCATCCTCGGGGCGGTCGATGATGCCATCGACGATCAGCCACAGGCCGAGGGCGGCGAGCCCCGCGGTCACCACCCACAGCAGCACCCCGCCGAAGGGTGTGGCGGCGAGGCTTTCGAGAGCGCCTCCCTGGTCGGCGTCGGCGTCGCTTCCCCCGGGGAGTGCCAACTGGAGGGCGATCACCCCGATGAGGATGTGCAGCAGTCCGTTGACTGCGAATCCCGTTCGGGCGAGGGCACGCCACGCGCGACTGTTGTGCAGGCGGCGAGTGGTGTGACGGGCGGAGGTGCGCGAGGGTGTCTGCGGCATGCGCCGAGGCTAGTGCCGTCCGCACGGCTGGCGTGCGAACGCTCGGGCGGCGCTCAGCGAAAGTCGCGGCTCGGCATGGTGGCTTTCAGTGACAGCGCTTCGACCCGGTCGGCGACGACGTTCACGACGCCTTCGGGGGAGCGTTCGAGGATGCCCCGCACGATGAGCGCCCGGCTCTCGCGCACGGTGCGCCGGTAGCGCCCCCACAGCCCCACCGAGCAGATGATGTTCGCGAGCCCAGTCTCGTCTTCGAGGTTCAGGAAGGTGATGCCGCTCGCCGTCGCGGGCCGCTGCCGGTGGGTGACGACGCCCGCGACCTCGACGCGGCGACCCGGCTCGGCGCTGCGCAAGTCGCGCGCGCTCAGCACCCCGCGGGCCCGCAGCCGCTCGCGGGCGTAGCGCACGGGGTGGTCGCCGGGGGCGACCCCCGTCGTGACGAGGTCGGCGACCATGCGCTCGGCCGGTTCGAGGTCGTCGAACAGCGGCGGCTGGATCGCGACGACGCTGCCCGGCAGGTATTCGGGCCGTGCCTGCGCCGCAGCCCCCGCCGCCCACAGCGCCTCGCGCCGCGTCATGCCCCGCACCTCGAAGGCCCCGGCGGTGGCGAGCGATTCGAGCTGCGCGGCCGTGAGCCCCGTGCGGTACACGAGGTCGGTGAGGTCGCGGTAGGGGCCGTAGCGCTCACGCTCGGCGATCACCTTCTCGGCGGTCTCTTTCCCGAGCCCTGACACCGCGCCGAGGCCCATCCGCACGGCGAGCTCGCCGTCGCGGCGGTGCGGCACGAGATCCTCCAACTCGCCGTCGCGCGAGTCTGGTCGAAACTCAGGGACGGGCGGATGCACGCGGTGCGTGCACGAGGCGAGCCCCGTCGGCGCCGCGCGGCGAGCATCCGCACTGAGCGGTGAGAACGGGTCGTCGACCGTGAGGTCGAGGCGCTCGAGGCCCGCCTCGACGCCGGAGCGCACAATGCAGGGGCCGCGCACCTCGACGCCGTGCCGTTCGGCGTCGGCGGTGAGCGAGGCGGGGGAGTAGAAGCCCATCGGTTGGGCGCGCAGCAGGGAGGCGAGGAAGACGCCGGGGTAATGCAGCTTGATCCACGAGCTCGCGTAGACGAGCAGGCCGAAGCTCAGCGAGTGGCTTTCGGCGAAGCCGAAGTTCGCGAACGCCTGAATGCGGGCGTAGATCTCGTCGGCGAGGCGCCCGGTGATGCCGTTGGAGGCCATGCCGGCGTACAGGGTGCCGCGCAGCGATTCGATGCGTTCGAGGCCGCGCTTGGAGCCCATGGCGCGGCGCAGCAGGTCGGCGTCGTCGCCCGTGCAGCCGCCGACCGCCATGGCGATCTGCATGAGCTGCTCTTGGAAGATGGGCACCCCGAGCGTGCGCTCGAGCGGTTCGACGAGCTTCGGGTGGTCATAGGTAACGGGCTCTTCGCCGAGCTTGCGCTTGACGAAGGGGTGCACGGCGCCACCCTGAATGGGCCCGGGGCGAATCAGCGCGATCTGCACGACGAGGTCGTAGAACTTTCTCGGCTGCAGTCGCGGCAGAAGCCCCATCTGGGCGCGGCTTTCGACCTGGAAAACACCGATCGAGTCGGCGCGACACAGCATGTCGTAGGTGGTCTGCTCTTCTTTCGGGATCGTGGCGAGCTCCCACCGCTCGCCGAGATGGTCATCGATGAGGTCGAAGGCGTACTGCAGGGCGGCGAGCATGCCGAGGCCGAGCAGGTCGAACTTCACGAGGCCCATCCAGGCGCAGTCGTCTTTGTCCCACTGCAGCACGGTGCGCTTCGTCATGCGGGCGTGCTCGATGGGCACGATCTCGCCGACGGGTCGGTCGGTGAGCACCATGCCGCCGGAGTGGATGCCGAGGTGCCGCGGGTACGTGAGCACCTGCTGGGCGAGGTCGACGACCGCGTCGGGGATGTCGTGGTCGTCGCTCGAGAGCACGGCGCCCCAGCGTTCGACCTGACGGCTCCACGCGTCCTGCTGGCCGGTCGAGTAGCCGAGCGCCTTCGCCATGTCGCGCACCGCGTTCTTCGGCCGGTAACTGATGACGTTGGCGACTTGGGCGGCGTTGCGCCGGCCGTACGTCTCGTACACGTACTGGATGACCTCTTCGCGCCGGTCGGAGTCGAAGTCGACGTCGATATCGGGCTCTTCGTCGCGCAGCGCCGACAGGAAGCGCTCGAAGGGCAGCGTGTAATAGATCGAGTCGACAGCGGTGATGTCGAGCAGGTAACAGACCGCCGAGTTCGCCGCCGAGCCGCGACCCTGGCAGAGGATGCCGCGGCGGCGGGCGAACTGCACGATGTCGTGCACGATGAGAAAGTAGCCGGGGAAGTCTTTCTGCTCGATCACGTCGAGCTCGCGCGCGATGCGCGCTCGGTCGGCGTCGGAGGCGTCGGGGTACTTCTGCGGCACCGCCTGCCACACGAGTTCGCGCAGCCAACTCATGGGGGTGTGCCCCTCGGGCACGGGCAGCTTCGGCAGCTTCGGCTTCGCCTGGCGCAGTGAGAACCCGAGCTCGCGGGCGAGCTCGACGCTGCGGTCAACGGCACCGGGGTACCGGGCGAACAGCCGCTGCATTTCGGCGCCGCTGCGCAGGTGTGCGGTGCCGGCGGCGGGCAGCCACCCGTCCATGTCGTCAAGGCTGCGCCGCGCGCGCAGGCCCGCGAAGGCGCTCGCGAGCGGGTAGCGGCCGGGGTGGGCGTAGTGCACGGCACCGGTGGCGACGATGGGCAGACCCCGCTCGGCGGCGAGGGCGGCCAGCGCGTCGTTGTAGACGGTGTCGAGCGGACGCCCGTGGTCGAACAGCTCGACGACGACGTTCTTGCGCCCAAATCGCTCGGTCAGCGCGTCGAGTTCGCGCCCGGCCGCATCGACGGATGCGCGGCTCGGCACCGTCTGCCCGTTCGGGTCGCCGGCGGTCAGCGCCGTGCGCACGGTGCCTTTGCGACAGCCGGTCAGGATCAGCCAGTGGTCGCCAGCGGTTGCGTCGCCACCCCGACCGGCGTGCTCGGCGAGCACGTCGAGCTCGTAGCGCGGGCGCCCCTTCGCGCCGCCGGCGAGCTGCCCGTCGGTGAGGGCGGCGGCCAGCCGGTGGTAGCCCTCCTGCCCGCGGGCGAGCACGAGCAGGTGGGTGCCCTCCGGGTCGGGTTCGCCCATCTGGGGTTTGGTGAGCCCGAGCGACAGCTCGGCACCGAACACCGTGGTGAGGCCGTACGGTTCGGCGGCCTCGGCCATGCGCACGACGCCGTAGAAGCCGTCGTGGTCGGTGAGCGCGAGCCCCGTGAGGCCGAGGCGCGCGGCCTCTTCGAGCAGCTCTTCGGGGCTCGACGCCCCGTCGAGAAACGAGAAGCTTGAGTGCGCGTGCAACTCGGCGTACGGCACGGTCGTTTCGGGGTCGGGCTGTTCGACCTGGGCCGGTCGGTAGGGGGCGCGCTTGTTCGACCAGGCGGGGGAGTCGCTGCCGTCGCCCACCGTGGGTAGCGCGGGGTTGGGACGGTTGCCCGAGCGCAGGGTGCGCTCGAGTTCGCTCCACGGAATCGGCGGGTTGTGCCAGCCCATCAGTGCTCGCCACCCATCAGTGCTCGCCACCCATTAGTCGTACCGCGCTTCCGCCCACCAGCTGCCGCCGTCGAGCACGAGCAGCCAGGCGATGCCGGCCTCGTCGACGACCTGCAGCCGGTGCAGTCGGCGGCGCTGCGCCGCATCCCACCAGCGTTCGTCGAGCGGCCACGGCCCCGCCCACGAGCGGATCGGCCGCGTCGCCCCACCCGCGCCGGGGGCGAATGCGGCGGGCGCGCCGGTGACGCGCAACCGGTCGTCGATGAGCACAACGTCACCGCGCCCGTCGATGACGGTGACGGCATGCCGACTCGGAAACACGGTCGCGGGCGCCGGCTGCGGCAGGGCGCCCGGCCAGGGCCGGTCGAGCGGGCGCTGGTGCACGGCGCGGTCGCCCCACGGCACGAGGATGCGCCGCTCGGCGAGGGTGCGCCCGCCGGCCCGCTGCGCGGTGACGACGGATTCGTGCCCGAGCATGCTCTGCACGCGCGAGAGGGCGTGGTGCACCCGGTCGTCGGGTTCGCCTCCCCAGAGCCCCGGCTCGTGGTTGGTGGTGGTGTCGACGCTGTCGGGCGCGATGCTCACCCGGTCGACGGGCGAGGCGAGGCCGGGCCCGAGCGCCGCGTCGGGCGTGGAGCCGAGCCGGCGCGTCGAGCCGCTCAGCTGCCAGCGCACCCGGTCGACGATCTCGCTCGCCCGGAAGGCCCGCGGGTGCAGCCACACCCGGTCGGATTCGCGCCCCGTTTCGTCGGTCACGCTGACCCGCACGGCGGTCGCCACGAGGCGCCGCGTCGCGAGCTGTTCGACGACGTCGTCGGCGAGCTGACGCACGGCGAACGCGATCTGGTCGACGCGGTCGAGCGGCGGCTCAAGCTCGATGACGCGCTCAAGGTCGTCGGGCGGTGTTCTCGGAATGATCGGGGTCGCGTCGGCTGCGCCGGCGAGCGCGTGCGCGTGGGCGCCTGCGGGCCCGAAACGCTCGCGCACCGCGGTCGCGGGAAGCGCCGTGAACGCCCCGAGCGTGCGCACCCCGAGCCGGGTGAGCAGGGTGGCGAGCTCGGGGTCGGCGAGGGTCGAGACGGGCAGCGGCGCGAGGTAGGCGGCGGCGGCACCCTCGGCCACGATGCGCACGGGCGAGTCGGCACGAGTGTCGCGGGCGGCGCGGTCGGCGGCGAAGGGGCCGTCGGAGACTCCGACCCGCGCATCCGTCACCCCCTCGTCGATGACAGCGCCCCGCAGCGCGAGCGCGGCCGCCTTCTCGCCCCCGTAGTAGCGGGCGGGCCCCCGCGCGGCGAGCGCGACGAGGCCGGGCCGCACGATCTGCACCCCGGCGGCGCGCTCTTCGATGGCGTCGATGAGGGGCGCGAAGTGCCGGTGGTCGCGGTCGTCGTCGTGGGCGATCACGATGAGCTGAGGGCATGCACCCTGCGCGTCGCGGCGTTTCTGCCCCCGGTGTACGCCGTGGGCGCGTGCGGCGGCCGAGCAGGCGACGACCCGGTTCGCGGCCATGATCGCGATCGGATGCGCATTACCTGCCGGCGCCGCCTCGTCGCGTACCGCGGCAATCACCGGCCAGTCGGGCACCCAGAGAACGATGGTGCGCTGCATCAGCCGGCCCTCCGCGGCAGGGCGGTGACGGGAGCCGGGCGCCCCCGCCCGCCGCCGAGCGGCGGGTCGAGGCGGCGAATGCCGAGCTCGGGGTCGGGCAGCACGAGTCGCCCGCTGCGCGGCGCGGCCGAGCGGCGCGAGCTGACGGTGACGGTCACCTCGCGCTGGGTGAGATAGCCCCAGCCCTGGCCGAGCCCCGACCAGCGGCTCGCGGTGATGCTGATCATGGCCTCGGTCTGCGGCCAGGTGCCGACGACGAGCAGGGTCGCCCCGCGCTCGCGCAGTCGCCCGGCAAGCTTCGTGACGGCGCCATCGCTCGCGGCACGCCCGGGCTTCACGACGATGACGCTCATCGCGTCGGCGATCGCGGCGGTCACCGTGAGCCACTGGTCGCCCGGGTGCGGCACGAGCACGAGCCGGTCGAGGTCGATGCCGAGCGACTCGGCTGCCTCGACCCCGAACTCGGGCATGCCGACGACCCCGCACCACGAGCCGGCCTGCGAGGGCCCGGCCAGCAGGGCCATGACGAGCGCGCTCGAGGCGGTCACCGAGTAGGCGGCGCCCTGCTTCAACCCGCCGTCGGGCAGGAGGTCGGCGAGTGCCTCGTGGGTGGGCGTGAGCTTCGTGTCGAGCGTCGTGCGCTGCATCGCATTGATGCGCGCCTGCAACGCCTCAACGGCCGAACGGGTCGGCTCGGGGGAGGCGAGGGCAAGGGCGGGCACCTCTCCATGGTCGAACATACGTTCGAATATGGCAAGCTGCACCGACATTCAGTCGGCGTGTCGGGAGAAGCGCTGGGTGGAGGCGCTCAGAGCCCCAACTCGGCCACGCGCTCACGCACAAACGCCGCCCCCGCGGCGTCGTGAATCAGCTCGCCCATCGTGACGACGGGGTAGTCGCGCGCGAGCATCCCGTCGCTCGGCCGCACGTCGACGTGCACCGCCTCAAGCCCGTCGGCGTGAACGTGGTCGGCCATCAGGTAGTCCGAGCGCGAGTCACCCGCCGAATACCAGCGCGGCGCGCTCACTCCGTGCCCCGCGAACCACTCGAGCGCCCGCGCCGCCCCACGATCCTTGTCGAGTAGCACCGATTCGACGTCGGTCGAGATGATCGTCGGGTCGATCCGCCACGGAATCTCGCCCCGCGCATCCGCCTGCTCCCGCTCGCCGTAGCGCAGCCCCAGCCCGCGGTCGACGAGCAGCTGCCATACGCGCTCCTGAAACTCGTCGCGCGCCGGCCAGTACTCCTCGTGCGCGATGTCGGCGCGCGCCTCGAGCGAGATCATGACGTGCTTACCCTCGTCGACCTCCATCGCGTGCGCATACTCGGCGCGCGCGAGGGCGTGCACCGCCTCCGTGACGTCCGTCGGGATCGCGAGCCCCGCATCCACCTCGATCTCACCGAGACCGCGATCGGCGGTGATCGGCGCCCACGCGCCGCCCTTCTCCATGACGGCGAAGACGGGCGCCCCGTCGGGCAGCCCCGCCGCGACGAGTGGCGCGGCGACCTCCTCGCGCACAAACACCGCGCTACGCCCCGTGATGAAGGCGATCGGCACGCCCGCCGAGGCCAGCGTCATGAGATCAGTCAGGATGCTCGGCTCGACGATGCGACGCGCCACCGGGCTCGCAATGGGCCCGTCCACGTCGAGCAGCAGGCCGAACGGTGCTGAGAATGCGCTCACGCACCCATCCTTCCCGACGCGCGAGCGACACAATGACCCCATGACCCGCTACTGGAACTCGCGCGCCATCACCTTCGGCGTCATCGCGATCATCGGCCTCATCGGCACCTGGACCTACAACGCGATCGCGATCATTGAGCGCAACGATTTCGTCGGCGACTGGTTCAATAACGGCCCCGCGGTCGGATCGCTCACGACCGATCTGCTCGTCATGGCGATCGCCGGATGCGCCTTCATCGTCATCGAAGGACGTCGCCTCGGCATGCGCCACCTCTGGGCGTACATCGTCTTCTCGGGGCTGACCGCGATCGCGTTCACGTTCCCGCTGTTCCTCATGAACCGCGAGCGGCACCTTGAGCGGCTGCGCCAGGAGGCTGCAGCGGGCGAGAGCGCCGACGCGTCTGCCGCAGCCACGCGGTAAACGAGAATCGGCCCCCGGGACGAATCCCGGGGGCCGATGTCACCATCGTGCGCGAGGGGGGACTTGAACCCCCACGCCCTAATACGGGCACTAGCACCTCAAGCTAGCGCGTCTGCCAATTCCGCCACCCGCGCTGGTGTTGTCTGGCCCTCGCGGGCCGAACGAGGTACGACATTAGCACGGAATCCGACCCCCAATGCGCGCCCGAATGCGCGCCCGGTAGCGTGGGTGCCATGGCCGACTCAGCGACCCTTAGCGAGACCGCCCGCATCGCTCGAGACCTCATCCGTTTCGACACGACCAACTGGGGGGAGGGCCGCAGCCGCGGTGAGACAGAGGCCGCCGAATACGTGGGCGCGATCCTCGAAAAACTCGGTCTCGACATCGAGTACGTCGACGCTGCCGATCGCCGCACGAGCGTGATCGCCCGCGTCGAGGGCTCGTACGCGAACCCCGTCGACACGACCCGCGCTGAGCGCCCGGGGCTCGTCGTGCACGGCCACCTCGACGTCGTGCCGGCCGACCCCGTCAACTGGAGCGTCGACCCGTTCGGCGGCGAGATTCGCGACGGCCTGCTGTGGGGCCGCGGCGCCGTCGACATGAAAAACATGGACGCGATGATGCTCACCGCGCTCACCGAGATTCTCTCGACCGGCCGGCAGCCGAACCGTGACCTCACCGTCGCCTTCTTCTCCGATGAGGAGAACGGCGGCACCTTCGGCTCCCACCACCTCGTCACCCACCGCCCCGAGCTCTTCGCCGGCGCGACGGAGGCGATCAGCGAGGTGGGCGGCTACTCCGTCGAGATTGGCGGCAAGCGCGCCTACCTGCTGCAGACGGGCGAGAAGGCCCTCGTCTGGATTCGCCTGCGCGCCCGCGGCACGGCCGCCCACGGCTCGCGGGTCATCGCGAACAACGCGGTGACGAAACTCGCCGAGGCGGTCGTCACTCTCGGCCGCGAACAGTGGCCGCTGCACCTCACCGACACGACGCGGCAACTGCTCGGCGAGATCGCGCGCCTGCTCGACGCCGACCCCGAACAGACCGGCCCCGACGAGCTGCTGCTGCGCACCGGCACCGCGGCCGGCTTCCTCACCGCGACTCTGCGCACGACCAGCAACCCGACGCTCCTGAACGCCGGCTACAAGCACAACGTGATTCCCGACACGGCCGAGGCGCTCATCGACATTCGCACCCTGCCGGGGGAGGAGGATGCGGTGCTCACCCGCGTGCGCGAGCTGATCGGCGACGAGATCGAGCTCGAGATCGTCACGCAGGATGTCGGCCTCGAGATCCCGTTTTCGGGCCCCATCGTCGACGCGATGGTCGGCACGCTCCTGCGTCACGACCCGGGCGCCGAGGTGCTGCCGTACCTGTTGAGTGGCGGCACCGACAACAAGGCGCTCAGCGAGCTCGGGATCGCCGGCTACGGCTTCGCGCCCCTCAAGCTCACCCCTGACCTCGACTTCCCGGCCATGTTCCACGGGGTGGATGAGCGCGTGCCGCTCGCCGCGCTCGATTTCGGGCATCGCGCGCTCACCGATTTCCTCCTGACCTACTAGCGTCATACCGACTTCACCGCACGCTGGCCGACGAGAAGGCGACCCCCTGACCCCGTGAGCACGAGCACCTACTTCGACGCGATCATCCTCGGCATCGTCCAGGGCCTCACCGAGTTCCTGCCGATTTCCTCGAGCGCTCACCTGCGCATCGTCGGCGAGTTCCTGCCCGCCGCCACCGACCCGGGGGCGACGTTCACCGCGATCACGCAGATCGGAACCGAGCTCGCGGTCGTGCTGTTCTTTTGGCGCGACATCACGCGCATCCTGTCGCGCTGGTTCGCGAGCGTCTTCCGTAAGGGCGTTCCCGCGAGCGACCCGGATGTGCGCATGGGCTGGCTGATCATCATCGGGTCGATCCCGATCGTCGTCGCCGGGTATCTCGGGCAGGAGCACATCCGCGAAACCTTCCGCTCGCTCTGGCTCGTCGCGATCATGCTCATCGTCTTCGGCCTGATCCTCGGCCTGGCCGACTATCTGGGCCGCCGCACGCGCGAGCTCAACGATCTGACCTACCCGCACGGCCTCTGGTACGGATTCGCACAGATGCTCGCGCTGATCCCCGGCGTCTCCCGCTCGGGTGCGACCACCACGATGGGTCTCGCGCTGGGCTACACCCGGCCGGCCGCCGCCCGCTACGCCTTCCTGCTGGCGATCCCGGCGGTGTTCGGCTCGGGTTTCTATGAACTCGTCAACGCGGCCGGCGAGACGACCTCGACGGGCCCGTTTGGCTGGGGTGAGACGCTCGCCGCAACCGTCGTCTCGTTCGGCGTGGGCCTCGCCGTGATCGCGGGCCTCATGGCCTACATCTCGAAGCGGTCCTTCCTGCCGTTCGTGATCTACCGTGTGCTGCTCGGCTCGACGCTGCTCGTTCTGCTGTCGACCGGGGTGCTGCAGCCGTAGTGGTCACGGCGGTCACTGCCCGCCGTCGGTGACCTACACGGGCGGTTCGCCGCCGCCCTCCGCGCCCGGCTCGTCGTCCTGCTTGCGCAGGTAGCGTTCGAATTCCTGCGCGATGGCCTCGCCGCTCGCCTCGGGAGCCTCCACGGCATCCCGCGCCTTCTCGAGCTGCTGAATGTACGAGCGCATGTCCTCGTCGTCGTCGGCGAGCGCGTCGATGCCCTCCTCCCACGTGCGCGCCTCGTCGATGAGGTCGCCGCGGGGGATCGTCACATCGATCAACTCTTCCAGCTTGTCGAGCAGCGCCAGCGTGGCCTTCGGCGAGGGTGCATTGTGCACGTAGTGCGGTACGGATGCCCACAGCGAGACCGTCGGAATACCCACCTCTTCGGCGGCGTGCGCGATCACGCTGAGGATGCCCACCGGCCCCTCGTAGGTCGAGCGTTCGATAGCGAGCTCGTCGCGCACGTCGGGGTTCTCGCTCGTCGCGGTGACGGCGATCGGACGGCTGTGCGGCACATCGGCGAGTAGCGCACCGAGCAAGATGATGCCGGTGATGTCGGCCGTGAGCGCCTGGTCGACCGTCTCGGTGGCGAACGTGCGCCACCCTCGCGACGGCTCGGTACCGAGCAGTAGATAGACGTTGTCGTGATTCGTGCCGCTGACGGCGAGCGGCTCATCGAGCGGCATGTCGGATGCGCGAGGAAGCCCGTCGTCGCTGACCGGCCCAAACAGGGTCACCCCGGGCCACCGCAGCCGGCGCTTGCCGTCATCGTCGGTTTCGATCATCGGCCGGTTCAGCTGGAAGTCGTAGTAGTCCTCCGGATCGATGTCGGCGATCGGAACCACGTCGAGGACGTCTTTGAGCGCGCGCACAGCACCGCTCGCCGCCTCTCCGGCGTCGTTCCAGCCCTCGAACGCGACCACCAGGAGGCGGCCGGTGCGAAACAGATCCGTGTGCGCCACGCGCCCTCTTCTCGGTCGTCCAGCTCCGGGCCCACCGGAGCGTCCCCCAGGATAGAACGCAACTAGACTCGTGCGTCGTGACCCGAGCCAGCGAGCCTTTCGAGCGCCCCGCCGCCGTCCTGTGGGACATGGACGGCACCATCGTCGACACCGAGCCGTACTGGATGGCCGCGGAGGTGCGTCTCGTTGAGGCGTTCGGCCACCGCTGGACGACCGAGGACGCCATGCAGCTGGTCGGGTCGGGCCTCGAGGGCTCGGCCGAAATCCTCCAGCGGGCGGGCGTTGACCTGCCCATTGACGAGATCGTCGACCGCCTCACCGACGAGGTGCTGGCGCAGATCGACATCGAGGTGCCGTGGCGCCCGGGTGCTCGCGAGCTGATTCACTCGCTGAAGGACGCCGGTGTTCCGATCGCCCTCGTCACTATGTCGCTGCGCCGCATGGCGCTGCGCGTCGCGGGCGCGATCGGAGACGACGTGTTCGACGTCGTCATCGCGGGCGACGACGTGACCGAGCCGAAGCCGCACCCCGAGCCGTACCTGGCAGCCGCGGCCGCGCTGGGGGTCGACATCCACGGCTGCGTCGCGCTCGAAGACTCGCAGTTCGGCCTCGCCTCGGCGATCAGCTCGGGTGCCGCCGCCATCGGCGTCCCGCTGCATCTCACGCTGCAGGAGGGCCCCACCCACACGCTGTGGTCGGGGTTCGAGGGCCGCGATCGTCACGACCTGACCGCGGTGCTGAACGCGCACCACGGCTTCACCACGACGGGGGCTGAGCGATGAGCGCCGAGCGACGTCGCGGAGCCTTCCGGGTGGGCGACCAGGTGCAGCTGACCGATCCGAAGGGTCGACTGAACACCGTCACCCTGCAGCTCGGCGGCTCGTTTCACTCGCACCGCGGCTCGCTCGCGCACGAGGAGTTGATCGGCCGGCCCGACGGCAGTGTCGTCGAGAACTCGGCGGGCGTCGCCTACCTGGCGCTGCGCCCGCTGCTCACCGACTTCGTGATGTCGATGCCGCGCGGCGCCGCCATCATCTACCCGAAGGATGCGGCCCAGATTCTCGGGGCGGCCGACATCTTCCCCGGCGCGCGTGTCATCGAGGCCGGCGTCGGCTCGGGGGCCCTGTCGATGTGGCTCTTGCGAGCGATCGGCGACGAAGGGCACCTGTACTCGTTCGAGCGCCGCGAGGAGTTCGCCGACATTGCCCGCGGCAACGTCGAAACCTTCATGGGTGGCACGGTGCCGAACTGGACCATCACGCTCGGCGACCTGCAAGAGCAGCTTCCCACCGCGGTGGAGGCGGGCACAGCGGACCGCGCTGTGCTCGACATGCTGGCCCCCTGGGAGTGCCTGGAGCAGGTGGCCGACGCGCTCGCGCCCGGGGGAGTCTTGCTCTGCTACGTCGCCACGGTGACGCAGCTGTCTCGTGTCGCCGAGGCGCTGCGCGACACGGGGCGGTTCACCGAACCCGACGCGAACGAGACGATGGTGCGCGGCTGGCACCTCGACGGCCTCGCGGTTCGCCCCGACCACCGTATGGTGGCGCACACCGGCTTCCTCATTACCGCGCGGCGCCTCGCGGACGGCGCCCCCGTCTTCACCAAGGCGCGCCGCGGTTCGAAGACCGAGGCGAGCGAGGAAGACATCGAGCTCTGGACCCCGGGCGCCGTCGGTGAGCGCCAGGCCAGCGCCAAGCGCCTGCGCAAGGCCGCGCGCCAGGCGCAGTCGACGGCCGCGCGTGCCGTGCGTGGCGCATCCGATGTCGTCGACAACGACGCGTAATCCGCCCCCGATAGAGTGGGCGTACCCCGCCTGAACGAAAGAGGACCCGTGCGCACTGTTCCCGCGCTGATCGTCTCGGCCGCCCTGCTTGCCACGCTCACCGCGTGTGCGCCTCTCGGCGGCTCTGCCGCGTGTGAGCCCGTGATTCCCGAGGGTGAGTCGCCGAGCTTTGTGCGGGCGGAGGGTGAGGTCGGCGCGGTTCCCGAGGTGAGCTTCCCGACGCCGCTGCGCACCGAGGGCGCGCAGCGGTCGGTTCTGGTCCCCGGTGAGGGCGACCCCATCGCGGCGGGGCAGATTGTCGATTTCCAGGTCAGCCTGTTTTCGGGCGTCGATGGTGAGCTGATCACGCAGAGCTCCTACGACGACACCACCAACCCGCTGCGCCGCACGGCGGGCGCTGACATGGATGTCCTCGCCGAGGTCGTGCAGTGCGCGCAGGTGGGCTCACGCATCGCCGCGACCGGCACGATCGCCGACGTGTTCGGCGCCGGCACGCTCGACCCGGCCCTCGGCCTCGCCGACGATGACTCGGTCGTGCTGGTGCTCGACATCGAGGCGGCCTACCTCGGCAAGGCGACCGGTCTTCCCCAGCTCGGCGCGCAGGGTGTTCCCGCCGTGGTGACCGCGCCCGACGGCCGCCCCGGCATCACGGTTCCGAACCAAGACCCGCCGACCGAGCTGATAGACCACGTGTTGACGCGGGGCGACGGCGCTGAGGTCGCCGAGGGCGACCGCGTGGTGATGCACTACACGGGTCTTGACTGGGAGACGGAGGCGGTCTTCGACTCAAGCTGGGAACGCGGGGCGCCCGCAACCTTCCCGGCCGTCAGCTTCCTCGATCAGCCCGACGGCATCGTGCCGGGCCTCGCTGAGGCGATCGTGGGCAAGACGGTCGGCTCGCAGGTGGTCGTCGTGATTCCGCCCGAGCTGGGCTACCCCGAGGGCCAGGCACCCGCGACGATTCCGGCCGGCAGCACGATGGTCTTCGTCGTCGACATTCTCGGCATTGAAGGCCGCGACTGAATCTCCGTCGCGTCTTAGGATGGCGAGCGTGACCCCCCACGCCGCCGCGCGCCGCACGGCCGCCGAAGAGCGCCAGTTCAACCTGGTGCTCGCCCTCATCGCGACTGAGACGGGCCTCACGAAGGCCCAGATCCTGTCAACGGTTGACGGCTACGCCCAGCGGTATGTACCGAGCGGCGACAACGCGAGCCTCGAGCGGCAGTTCGAGCGCGACAAAGACGACCTGCGCGACCTGGGCATCCCGTTGGAGACGCTCGACCAGCCGGGGGCCGATGGTGACACGAAACTGCAGCGCTACCGCGTGTCGCGCGCCGGCTATCCGATGCCCGACGATGTCATCTTCACCCCCGACGAGCTCGCCCTGCTCGCCCTCGCGGGGCAGGTGTGGCGGGAGGGCTCACTCAGCGATGACTCCCGTCGCGCGCTGATGAAGCTGCGCGGTCTTGGGGTGGGCGTGGGCGACGCCGTCATTGGCGTGGCGCCGACCCTGCGCGTACAGGATCGCGCTCACGGCCCGCTCACCGTCGCGATTTCGCGGGGCCGACAGGTCGAGTTCTCGTATCTGAAACCGGGCGATACCCGCCCCGAACGACGTCGCGTGTCCCCGCTCGCGCTCGTGCAGCACGAGGGCCGCTGGCACCTGCTTGCGCACGACGAGGTGCGGCAGGCTGAACGCACCTTCCTGCTGCAGCGGGTGATTGGCTCGGTGCGAATGCTCACAAGCGCGGCACGGGAGGCGACCCCCGGAGACGCTGAGCGGGCGCTGACCGAACTGGCTGAACTGTGGGAGCGTCAGCTGGCCACCATCGTGGTGGCGCCTGACAGCGAGGCCGATGTGGTGCTGCGGAACCGTCGCGGCACCGAGGTCGACGGTGAGGTATTCCGGGTGCGCACCACAGACGTGGCGCTCCTCGCCGATGAGCTCGCCGGCTACGGCGACGAGGTGCGGGTGCTCGAGCCGGCCGCGCTCGTCACCGCCGTGACCGATCGCTGGATGCGCGTGGCAGGGTCCCATGGCTGACGCGCGCGACGGTCTCGGAACGGCTCCCGACCGGCTCGCCTTCCTGCTCGCCCTCGTGCCCTACCTGATCGACCAGGTGCAGGTGTCGGTGGAGGACGCGGCCGCCCACTTCGGCACGACCGCAGAGCGCATCCGCCGCTCGGTCGAACTGATTGCGGTGAGCGGCGTTCCTGACGCGAGCGGCAGCGTGCTGCCGGGCGCCGGAATGTTCGACATTGACTGGGACCAGTTCGAGGACGAGCAGATCATCCGCTTCCGTCAGGCGCCTCTCACCGAGCAGCCGCGCCTGTCGGGCCGCGAGGCCGCTGCGCTGCTTGCCGGCTTGCAGACCCTCGCCGCTCTGCCTGACTTCGCCGACCGCGATGACCTTGCCGCACTCCGCGAGAAGCTCACCCGGGGCGCGTCGGCTCAGCTCGCGCCCGTGGCAGTCGACGTCATCGACCCGGGTGAGGTGCTGCGGACGGTGCGCGCCGCGCAGTCGGCGGGCGAGCGCCTTCAGCTCGACTACGTGACGGGCGATGGCGACCGCCAGGAGCGGCTCGTCGACCCGATTCGCCTCGACTCCGTTGATGGTGTCTGGTATTTGCGGGCCTGGTGCGTGCACCGCGAAGCCGAGCGCACGTTCCGACTTGACCGCATGGCGTCCGTGAGCTCCGTGGGGGAGGCGGACGCGCATCCCGCGTCGCTCGCCGACCCGGCGGCGCTGTTCAGCGGAGCCGCCTCCGGAGCGACGCGCATCCAGATCGACATCGCCGAAGACGCCATCCCGCTGATCGCCGACTACCTGCCCGACAGCATCGATCCGATTCCGGATGCTCCCGGTCGCGTTCTCGCAACCGTTTCGCTCTCGCACACCGCGAAAATCGGCCGCCTCGCGGCCCGAGTCGGCCCGGCGGGGCACATCGTGACCCCCGAGGCGAGGGACGAAGCGCGACACTGGGCCGAACGCGCGCTTGCCGCCCAGCGTCGAGGGTTATACTCGTGAGCACCTCGCACCACCGCTACGTGAAGGACGTGAGCTGAATGCCCCAACTCTCTGGCTGGACCGGCCTGATCCTCCTGTTGGTCATCCTGCTCTTGTTCGCCGCCCCCAAGCTGCCCCAGCTCGCGAAGAGCCTGGGTCAGTCGATGACGATCTTCAAGAAAGAGATCAAGGCGGGTAAAGACGACGACGGCGCCACGAACACCGACGGCACGGCGAACGCCGAAGCGAAGTCGGACGGCCCCGACTCGACCACCACCAAGTAGGCGGTGAGCGACCGCCCTCCGCGGTCCCGGAATCCCGAGGGCCGCATGACCCTCGGCCAGCACCTGGTCGAACTGCGCAAGCGCATCACGATCGCGGCGATCGCGATCATCGTGTGTGGCGTCGCGGCGTGGTGGGTGGTCGACCCGATCTGGGCTGCGCTCAGTGCTCCGGTGCTGCAGATTGCGGAAGAGCAGGGCCGTGACGCCTCGCTGAACTACGTGACCGTGGGCGAGGCGTTCGACACGCGCCTCATCATCATGTTCCTCGTCGGCATCGTTGCCTCGTCACCGATCTGGCTGTACCAATTGTGGGCGTTCATCGTCCCGGCGTTGCATAAGAGTGAGAAGCGTTACGCGGTCGGTTTCCTCGCTGCCGGAGCACCGCTCTTCATCGGCGGCTGCGTTGCCGCATGGTTTGTGTTCCCGAACATCGTCACTCTGTTGACTGGCTTCGCTTTCGTCGAGTCGGCAACGCTTCTCAGCGCGAAGACCTACCTGGATTTCGCGGTGAAGTTCATCCTCGCGATCGGCGTCGGCTTCGTCCTGCCGCTGCTGCTCGTTCTCTTGAACTTCGCCCGGGTTGTGAGTGCAGAAGCCATGCTCAAGTCGTGGCGCTGGGCCATCGTCGCGATCGCAACCTTTACCGCCCTCGCCACACCTGCCGCCGACGTCTTGTCGATGGTGCTCCTCGCGATTCCTTTGATCGGACTCTACTTCGCGGCGTGTGCGGTGGCGGCGTTCAACGACAAGCGCATCGCGAAGCGCGAGGCCGCCATGATCGATGAGTACGGGCTCGCCGCCAGCGATGACTGACGCGCTGTCGCCCGCCGAGCGGTTCGAGCAGGCGCGGGCGATGCGCTCGTTGCCGCGGCTGTCGGCCTTTCGCGACCAACTGACCTTCGATCTCGACCCGTTCCAAATCGCGGCGTGCCGCACGCTCGAAGAGGGTCGCAGTGTGCTCGTTGCCGCCCCGACCGGCGCCGGCAAGACGATCGTCGCCGAGTTCGCGGTCTTCCTCGCGATGTTCGACGCCCGCGCGAAGATCTTCTACACGGCGCCCATGAAGGCGCTCAGCAATCAGAAGTACACCGAGCTCGTCGCGCAGTACGGGCCGAGCGAGGTCGGTCTGCTGACCGGCGACACCAACATCAACGCCACCGCCCGCATCGTCGTCATGACGACCGAGGTGCTGCGCAACATGCTCTACGCCGACTCCGACCTGCTCACCGACCTCGCCTACGTCGTGATGGACGAGGTGCACTACCTCGCCGACCGCTTCCGCGGCGCCGTGTGGGAAGAGGTGATGATCCACCTACCCGAGTCGGTGCGTCTCATCTCGCTGTCGGCCACGGTGTCGAACGCGGAGGAGTTCGGCGACTGGCTGCAGGCCGTGCGGGGAGACACGGACGTCATCGTCTCGGAGGTGCGCCCGGTGCCGCTCGAGCAGCACGTCATCGTGCGCTCAAAGATGGTCGACCTGTTCGACTCGTCCGGCCGCGCGGCCACCAATCGGGTGAATCCCGAGCTCGTGCAGTTGGCCAGGGCGGGTGGCTATTCGCAGCAGGGAGGCGGGCGCGGGCGCAAGCACCCCAGCCGCTGGCAGGCACACCGTGGCCGTGACGAGGGCCGCATGTCGCGCGCCGAGATCGTGCAGCTGCTCGACGGCAAGAACCTCCTTCCCGCGATCTTCTTCATCTTCAGCCGCATGGGCTGCGATCAGGCCGTTCGGCAGGTGCTGCGCTCGGGCGTGCGCTTGACCGACGCACACGAGCGGGAAGAAATTCGCCAGATCGTCGAAGAGCGCTGCCGCACACTGCGCGATGACGACCTCGCCGTGCTCGGCTACTGGGAGTGGCTCGACGGCCTACAGCGGGGGGTCGCCGCCCACCATGCCGGCCTGCTCCCCGCCTTCAAGGAGGTCGTCGAAGAGCTCTTCCAGAAGAAGCTGTTGAAGGCAGTTTTCGCCACCGAGACACTCGCGCTCGGCATCAACATGCCCGCCCGCACCGTCGTGCTCGAGAAGCTCGAGAAGTACAACGGCGAGGCGCGCGTGCCGATCACCCCGGGGGAGTACACCCAGCTGACCGGTCGAGCCGGTCGACGAGGCATTGACGTCGAGGGCCACTCGGTCATTCAGTGGGCCTCAGGCCTTGACCCGCAAGCGGTCGCCTCGCTCGCCTCTCGTCGCAGTTATCCGCTGAATTCCTCGTTTCGGCCGACATACAACATGGCCGTCAACCTCATCGAACAGTTCGGCCGGGCCCGCACGCGTGAGATTCTCGAAAGCTCGTTCGCGCAGTTCCAGGCCGACCGCGCCGTCGTCGACCTCGCACGCACCGTGCGGAAGAACGACGAAGCGCTCGAGGGCTACTGGGCAGCCATGGAGTGCCACCTCGGCGACTTCCGCCAGTACTCGTCGCTCCGCCGTGAACTGAGCGACCTGGAGCGTCAGCGGTCGTCGGATGCGCGTGGCGCGCGTGCCGAGCGTGACCGTCGACAGAAACAGATCGAGGGCGTCAGAACGCGGATGCGCAAGCATCCGTGTCATGGCTGCGCCGATCGGGAGGCCCACTCGCGCTGGGCGGAGCGTTACTGGCGCCTGAAACACGAACGCGACAAGGTGAGCCGCCAGATTCAGGGGCGCACGGGGGCCGTTGCGCAGGTGTTCGATCGGGTCACCGACGTGCTGGGCGAACTCGGCTACCTCGTCGATGACGACCACGGCAGGCTCGGCCTGTCGGCCCACGGTCGCGCGCTTCGGCGCATCTACGGTGAACGCGACCTGCTCGTCGCCGAGGCACTGCGTCGCGACCTCTGGCGCGACCTCGATGCCGCGGGGCTCGCCGCCATGGCGTGCGCGATCGTGTTCGAAGCGCGACGCGACGACGGACAGGCCCCCGAGTATGCGCTCCCGCGCGGGGCCTTCCGTCCCGCACTCGAGCGCACACAAGAGCTCTGGGCTCGACTCGACGATCTGGAACGCGAGCACCGCCTGCCCGGCACGGACCCTCTCGCAACATCGCTGGCTCTGCCCATGCAGAAGTGGGCACAGGGTACCGCGCTCGACGTGGTGTTGCGCGACGCCGACCTCGCCGCGGGGGACTTCGTACGCTGGTGCAAGCAGACCATCGACCTCCTCGACCAGATCTCGCTCGTTGCCGACGGGAAAGTCGGTCGCACAGCCCGTACAGCCCTCGACTCCGTGCGACGCGGAATCGTCGCCTACAGTTCCGTTGCCTGATCTGAACCCGACGACCCGCCCGGGGCCGCGCATCGGCGTCGCCCTGCTCGCCGCCGTGCTCGGTGGCTGGCTCATGAGCCTCGCCTACCCCGACCCGGGCTGGTGGCCGATGCTGCTACCCGGGCTCGGACTCGTCCTATGGGCCCTCCGCGGCCGAACAGTGGGCGGGGGCCTGATCATCGGCGCGGTCAGCGGATTCGCCTACTACGGTGCTCTCATCGATTGGCTCACCGCCTACCTCGGTCCCGTGCCGTGGCTCGCCCTCACGCTCGCCCAGGTGTTCTTCACCGCTCTCGGCGGCGCGCTCATTGCGCTCGCCTGGCGCTGGGTCCCGCGCGCGTGGCCCGGCACCGCGGGCCGCCTGGTGCTGACACCGCTCGTAGTCGGCGGCGCTTGGATGGTCCGCGAGGCCGTCTCCAGCGTGTTCCCCTTCGGCGGCTTCGCCTGGGGGAGGCTCGCCCACAGTCAGGCGGAAGGCCCGCTGTCGCCCCTCGTTGCGTGGACGGGCTTTTCCGCGCTCAGCTTCCTGATCGCGGCGCTCGTGGCGATGACGGTTGCCGCGCTCGTCGAGGCACGCCGGTCGCGAGCAGAGCGGGCATCCGCGCCTGCTGCGTTCGCCGTTCTCCTCCTGGTGTGGCCGGCGTTCCCCGTCACGATCATCGGCACCACGACGATCGCGGCTGTGCAGGGCAACTCCAACTCAGGACTCTTCGCCGACTACGAGCGAGGCGAAATCCTGCAGGCACACTACGACGCCACCCGCCCGCTCTTTGGGCGGGAGGGCATCGACATGCTCGTGTGGCCAGAAAACTCCAGTGATCTCGACCCACTGCGGAGCGAATACGCCGCCGGGGTCATGGACATCGTGTCCGAGCAGGTGAACGCACCACTACTCGTCGGCACGATCACGGTTGCCGGCGACAAGACCTTCAACAGCCAGCTGATGTGGCGCACCGGCGAAGGCGCGGTCGACCAATACGACAAGATTCGCCCGGTGCCGTTTGCGGAGTACCTGCCAGCGCGCGAGTTCTTCTACCCGCTCGCCCCCGACCTCTTCGACCTCGTGCCGCGCGACTTCGCCTTCGGCCAGCGCGACACGGTCTTCGACATCGATGGCGTCATCGCCGGCATTGCCATCTGCTTCGATATCGTCGCTGACGACCTATTCCTGCAGATGATGGACGAGGGGGCTGAGGTCATCATCTCGCCGACCAACAATGCCGACTTCGGCGTCACCGACCAGAGCGTGCAGCAGCTCGCCATCGCGCGCCTCCGCGCGGTCGAGGCGGGGCGCGCACTGGTGAACGCATCCACGGTGGGGGCGAGCGCGATCATCGCGCCGGACGGGTCGACCATCGTTGATCTCCCGCTGTTCGAGCCGGGAACGATGGTTGCCGAGGTGCCGTTGAGCAACACGACGACCCCCGCACACGCGCTCGGCCGCACACTCGAGTGGCTCGTGATCCTCTTCACGGTGGTGACCATCACGAGCGCGGCCGTGCTGGCCCGCCCCCGGTATGGAGCCGCGACCGCATGACGCCACCCGCCGCCTCGGGGGCCGACTGCCTGATTGTCGTGCCCACGTACAACGAGGCCGACAGCCTGGGCTCGATCATCGCGCGCATCCGCGTCGCCGTCCCCGACGCCGACATCCTCATCGTCGACGACTCCTCACCCGACGGAACGGGGGCCATCGCCGACGAACTCGCCGCAGCCGACCGGCGCGTCGATGTCCTACACCGTGCGGGCAAAGACGGCCTCGGAAGCGCCTACCTCGCCGGTTTCGCGGTGGCGGCCGACCGGGGTTACGCCCGTGTCGTGGAGATCGACGCCGATGGCTCACATGATCCCGCCGAACTTCCCGCCATGCTCACCCTCGCACACACGAGCGGTGCCGACCTCGTCATCGGCTCACGATGGGTCCCGGGCGGCTCGGTGGTGAACTGGCCATGGTTCCGACGGGCGATCTCGCGGGCGGGCAACAGCTACGCACGGCGGATGCTCGGGTCCCGGATCAAGGACATCACGGCCGGTTTCCGGGTCTACCGCGTGGCCGCGCTCTCTGGCATCGACCGTGCGCACGTATCCAGCCAGGGGTACTGCTTCCAAGTGGAGCTCGCCTGGCGCGTCGAGCAGTCCGGGGGCGTGGTGCGCGAGCATCCGATCGCGTTCGTCGAACGTGCGAGTGGCCGGTCGAAGATGCACGCGGGAATCGTCGCTGAAGCGCTCGGCCGCGTGACGGCCTGGGGCATCGCCTCCCGAGGCGGACGGCGCCGCCTCACGGGGTGGGACATCTAGCGTCGGCGTTACGCGCCGATCTTTTCGCCGCCGCCACGGCGCGCGCGTAGCAACTCGAGACGCTCTTGGAGCAACTCCTCGAGCTCGTCGCGGGTGCGGCGCTCGAGCAGCATGTCCCAGTGGGTGCGCGCGGCCTTCTGCTCGCCCTCGTCACTTTCGATGGGCGTGCCATCGGGGGTGAGCAGGCGGCCCTCTTTGCCGGACTTCGGCGACTCCCACAGGTCAGGGAGCTCGGCGTCGGCGGCAAAGATCACCTCGAATTCTTCGCCATCGGCCGTGCGGAAGCGAGCGCGCTGACGATCGGCAAACTCGACGCCGTCCTCGCTCTGCACGCTCTGCGAGCCGAGTCGCATGCCGCGAAGGGTTCGATCAGCCATCGTGCACCTCCTGTCACCGTCCGGAACGATTCCATGTAAAGGTATAGGCCCGGCAGATGAGAACCGACGACGAAGGCGCTGTGTTCCCAGAACTTTGACAGTCCCGGCGCGGCCGTCGCCGACGAGGGCGTCAGGCGCGGCTCGCCACGACAGCGAGCGCGAGATCGGCGCGGTCGGTCACGATTCCGTCAACGCCGAGGTCAAGGAGCCGCTCCATGTCGGACGGCTCATTGACGGTCCACACGTGCACCTCGACGCCTGCGGCGTGGAAGGCGGCGATGCGCGCGGGAGTCACCGTCGTGAGCCCGAGGGCGCGCTCGGGGATCTGCACGGCGTGCAGGCCGCGCAGGGCCCGGCGCACCAGGGGAGTGGCCCGGAGGACTGTGGCGGCGAGTGCCATCGCAAAACGGGGCCCGGATGCACTGGTCGCCACCGTGGGAAGCAGCCGTAGCGCGGCCGCGCGGCGCCGCTCGCTGAAGCTCGTCACCAGCACACGCTGTTCAGCCGAGGTTGCGCGAATGGCGGCGACGGCCGGTTCGATGGAGCCGGGTGACTTGAGGTCGATGTTGAAGAATGCGTCGGGGAAGGCATCCAGCGCTTCGGCGAGTGTCGGCACGTGCTGCCCGGCGCCGAGGTCGAGCCGGGCCAGCTCCGTCGCGGTGAGGCCATCCACGCGCACGTCGACGCCACCGACCCGGCTGAGGTCGTCATCGTGCGCGACGATCGCGTGCCCGTCGCTACTCGCGTGCACATCGGTCTCGATGTGGTCGGCACCGGCCTCGAGCGCGTGCTGAAACGCGAGCAGCGTGTTTTCTGGAGCGGAAACGGCGAGGCCGCGGTGCGCCAGCACACGCGGCCTCGCCGGAGCGAAGTAGGGCGGTTCGCTCGCCACAGGGCGCTACGCGCTCGGGGGAGTGCGGTGCTCACCCTTGGGCGAGAAGAAGCCCTGCCCGATTCCCTTCAGCGCCTCGGTCAGCTCGCTCGGGATGATCCACATCTTGTTCGAGTCGCCTTCGGCAAGCTTCGGAAGTGTCTGCAGGTACTGGTACGCCAGCAGCTTCGGGTCGGGGTCGCCCTTGTGGATTGCGTCGAAGACCGTCTGGATGGCCTCGGCTTCGGCCTGGGCCCGCAGCACCTGGGCCTTCGCGTCACCCTCGGCCTTCAGGATCTCGGCCTGTCGGCGACCTTCTGCCTCCAGAATCTGCGACTGCTTCGTACCCTCGGCCGTGAGGATCGCCGCGCGGCGGTCCCGCTCGGCGCGCATCTGCTTCTCCATTGAGTCCTGAATCGACACGGGCGGGTCGATCGCCTTCAGCTCGACACGGTTGACGCGAATGCCCCACTTGCCGGTCGCCTCGTCGAGCACGACGCGGAGCTGACCGTTGATGTTGTCGCGGCTCGTGAGCGCCTCTTCGAGGTTCAGGCCACCGACGACGTTACGCAGGGTCGTCGTGGTCAGTTGCTCGACCGCGGCGAGGTAGTTCGCGATCTCGTAGGTCGCGGCACGGGCATCCGTCACCTGGAAGTAGACGACCGTGTCGATCGAAACGACGAGGTTGTCCTCCGTGATGACGGGCTGAGGGGGGAACGACACGACCTGCTCGCGCATGTCGACCAGAGGTCGCATGCGGTCGATGAACGGCACCAGGATGTTCAGACCCGGCTGCAGTGTCTTGTGGTAGCGGCCGAGGCGTTCAACGACACCGGCGTAGGCCTGGGGAACAATGCGAATCGCGCGGACGATCACCACGATCACGAAGATCGCGAGAACGACGAGCAGGGCGATGACGAACAGCTGCCCGATGAATTCGGATGGGCCGATCATTCGGTCTCAGTCCTTTCTTCTGGCGCAACCTCCACGGTCGCCCCGTCGACGCGGGTGACGACGAGTCGTGCGCCCTCCGCGATGGTCGTGTGTTCGTGATCGGGCGCACGTCGCGCCGACCACGTTTCTCCGTTTGCCAGCCGAGCGAAGCCGCCGCCGTCCGTGATGTCGCTGGTTGCCCGTGCGCGCATCCCGTACAGGGCGTCAATGTTGCTCTTGGTGGGGTCGCCGCCCGACTTCAGGCGTTTGAGCAGTAGCGGGCGGATGGTGAACAGCAGGCTGCCCGCGATCACCGCGGCGAGCACGATCTGCGCCCACCAGGGCAACCCGAGCAGGTCGGCGCCGAGCCCACCGATCAGCGAACCGGCCGCGATCATGAGGAAGGTGAATTCCAGGGTCAGCAACTCGATGATCACGCAGATCAGCACGAAGACGAGCCACATGATCCACAGGTACTGGGTGAGGTCCAGCAGCATCGTGGCGCCCCTTCGTCGCGTGCTGTCAAACGGTGCTTTTGGCACGCTATCAGCACACACCGACGCGCAGCCGAACATCAGCACCCGGTACGCTCGGAACCCGTGAACAGTCCACTTCCCGCTGGCGCACTCGCCGGCAAGACCGCCCTCGTCACGGGATCCTCGCGCGGCATCGGCGCAGACACCGTCCGCTACTTCGCGGCGGCGGGCGCCAACGTCGTCATCAACTACCGCTCGAAGGCGCCGCGCGCCGACAAGCTCGTCGCGGAGCTGGCCGAGCAGGGAACCGCGGCGATCGCCGTCGGAGCCGACCTCACCGATCCGGAGTCCGTCGCCGCGATGATGGACACGATCCGCGATCGCTTCGGCTCGCTCGACGTCCTCGTGCTGAACGCCTCCGGTGGGATGGAGTCGAACATGGGCGAGGACTACGCTCTGCGCCTCAACCGCGATGCGCAGGTGAACGTGCTCGAGCAGGGAACCGCGCTGATGGGCGAGGGCGGCCGCGTCGTGTTCGTCACGAGCCACCAGGCACACTTCATCCGCACCGTTCCGACCATGCCGGAATACGAGGCGGTCGCGCTCTCGAAGCGTGCGGGCGAGGATGCTCTGCGCGAGCGCATCGCGGACCTCGCGGAGCGAGGGATCGGCTTCACCGTCGTGTCCGGCGACATGATCGAAGGCACCATCACCGCGACGCTGCTGGAACGCGCGCGTCCCGGCGCCATCGAGACGCGGAAGGAAGCGGCCGGCAAGCTCTACAACGTCTCAGAGTTCGCCGCGGAAGTCGCGCTCGCCGCCGTCGAACCCGTACCGGCGGACAACACGCGCCTCGTGGGCGACGTCAGCTACTTCACCGAGTACGCAGGCGAATAGTCATGGGGCCGACGCCCGGCCTGCGACGCACCTCCCGCATCCTCGTGGTCGCATCCGATGGAGCCGCGCTGCTGTTCTTCACCGCGGCTCCCGACTCGTCGCGCTTCGCGCGGTGGATCACGCCGGGCGGCGGGGTCGACCCCGGAGAAACGCACGCTCAGGCCGCGGTGCGCGAGCTGTTCGAGGAGACGGGGCTGGAAGTCGACAACGTGGGCGCGAGCATCCACTCGTTCGATTTCGATGTGCGCTGGGACGAAGCCGATCACGATCGGGGTCACGCCGTGTACTACGTTCTTCGCGTCGCGGAACGTTTCGAACCGTCGAATGCGAACTGGACGCCCGACGAGCACGTCGACGTGACCGCGCACCGCTGGGCGACAGCGGACGACCTTGAGTCGGGTACCGAGCCGTTCGAGCCCGCGCACCTCCCCGACCTGATTCGGCTGGCGGCGAGGTCCGTCTGACGCGTCAGGAACGCGTCAACTCTTTGCGACCGAACACTGCCTCGGCGCTCGCCAGCTCGTCGTCGGTGGCTTCGCGGAACGGCGGAGCCTGGTCGACCCCAGGCGCGTGGCGACCCTGGCCACGCGTCTTCACGATGCTCGCCACGATCGCAGTGGTCAGGATCAGAGCGATGACGGCCAGTGATATGGCGGTCGGCACGTGCAGCACGTCGATCAGGGCAAGCTTTGCACCCACCCACAGCAGGACGACCGCGAGCCCGATCTTCAAGTACACAAAACGGTGAATGAGGTCGGCAAGCAGGAAGTACAGCGCTCGCAGCCCGAGGATGGCGAACGCATTGGCGGTGAATACAATGAACGCCTCCTGGCTCACGCCAAAGATCGCGGGAATCGAGTCGACAGCGAAAATGATGTCGCTCACCTCGACGAGCACGAGCACGGCGAGCAGGGGAGTGGCGTAGACGACGCCCGCGCGACGGATCACAAATTTCTGCCCGTAATACGCGTCGGTCATGGGGGTCACGCGCTGGAACCACCGCATCACCTTCGAGTTGGCGACGTCGATGTGGTCGTTACGCTTCACGATCATCGTGATGGCCGTGTAGATGAGGAAGGCCGCGAAGATGTACAGCACCCAACCGAATTGGCTGATGAGCACGGCGCCCACGCCGATGAAGATCCCGCGGAATACGAGGGCGCCCAACACGCCCAAGAACAGTACGCGGTGCTGATACTGCCGCGGCACCCCGAAGAAGGTGAAGATGATCGCCCAGACGAAGACGTTGTCGACCGAGAGCGACTTCTCGATGAGGTACCCGGCGTAGTACTGCTGGCCGAACTCGGCGCCCCACACCGCCCACACGATGCCGCCGAAGATGACGCCGACGACGATATAGAAGAGGCTCCAGAGAGCGGCCTCGCGCACGCCGATGACGTGCGCCTTTCGGTGCGCGAACAGATCGATCGCGAGCAAAGCGATGATGGCGCCGATGACGGCGAACCAGACCCAGAGAGCGACGTCCATGGTGCAGTTCTCCTGACCACCCGACACGCGGGTGATGATCAGGAGGTCTCTCCCAACCGGCGAACCGGTCCGTGGCCCCGGGTTCGATTGCGAACCGTGGTGACGAGGCGACGTCGAGTGCGGGGATACTCCCCTCCGCGCGCAACTAGAGCACACCGCGGGGCTCCTGTGCCAATCGGCACGCGGGTACTTTTCAGCGTCACGCGCTGAAATCGCGACATGGATGCGCCGGGAAGCTACGACACGGAACTCGCCGTGGCGAGCATCCCGCCGTTTTTCGACTCGCCGGTGTCTGGCCTCTTGATCGTGGTGTTCGCGTCCGGGCTGTGGGCGCTCACCCCGCTGCACGCCCATCGACAGTGGATGCGCGACTCGACGCTCATGGCGTGGGTCGCCATCGTCATCATCGCTGGGCCCATCGGCGCACTCAGGTGGTTTGCGTGGGGGAGGCCGGCGGTTCGCCGCTACGGCGTGTCGGGGGAGAAAGGTCTGGTCACGGGCAACGACTACCCCTAGAGTCGGGGCATGCTCACACTTTTTCTGCGTTCTGCTCAGCATCGACGCGTCGCTGTCGCATCCACTGTCGCTGCGGCAGCGCTCGTCATGGCGGCATGCGCAGGGGGAGTGGACACCGCCGAGTCCGACCCGACGGGCGAGGCGCCGATCCTCGAAATCATCGACGCGACGCCGTCCGTGCTGACCGGCGTGGGGCCGACGCTCGAAAAGCCGATCATGCTCGACATTCCCGAAGGATCGAACTCGTTCCGCATCGAGTTCGACTGCGAAGGCCCCGGCGCGTTCGCCATTGAGTTCGGCACCATGCTGGAGGCCACCGCGGGTTCGCACCGCGGCGAGTGCTCCTCCACCAGCGAATTCGTCTGGCCTATTACCGAGTCGTTCCGCTCGGCCCTGCGCATCTTCGTCCATGACGAGGCATCGTGGACGCTGACGCCGGCGTTCTCGCCGATGCCGTTCCTGACCGACGCGTCGATCGGTGCGGACTGCGCTGCGTTCGTTCCCATCGTGAGCGCCCTGTCGAATGCGGATCACGGCTACCGCTACTACAACGCCGTAGATGAAGACGAGTGGAGCGAGCGCATCGCGCTCGCCACGGCCGACCTCGACGCCCTCGTCGCCTCCGCGGAATCCGAACTGAAGGACGTGTTTGCCGGCGTGCGGGCAACACTCGGGGGAGACGTCGGGATGGCACTCGATAGCGCGTACGACGCGGTCACCACCATCCACACGGCGTGCAGTCGCAACCACACGGCGGTCTACTACATGGCGGAGTTTGGCGGATGAGCGTGACCGAGTTCCCGCCGCCCGTTGCGGGTGCGGAGTTGGTGCTCCCGCCGCTGTACGACGCCGTCTGGTCGATGGCCGTCCTCATCGTGGTCATACCGCTCGTCTGCGCGATTGTGTCCATTTCCCGGCACCGCGACGGACTCACGAGCCTGGCCCTCGTCGGCTGGTTGCTCCTGGTCGTCTTTCTACAGGTCATCGGACCGCTGCTGTGGTTCCTGATCGGCCGTCCGCACACGCGAGATCGCTTACTGGTTTCGACAGACGCGAGTGTGCGGCGGTGACGTACGAGGTCCGCACCGCCACTGCTGGTGACGCCACGGTTCCGACGCAGCGCATCGCCGTGGCGGAACGCGACGCCGAGATCATCGGCTTCGCATCGTCCGGGCCACCGCTCGATGAGTCCGATCGGGCGACCGGAGCCGGGCGCCAGCTGTACACCCTGTACGTGCTCGCTGAGCACCACGGAACCGGCATCGGCCAGCAATTGCTGGATGCTGTGGTCACCGCCGAGGATGACACGGTTCGGTGGGTGGCAAAGCGCAACCCGCGCGCTCAGGCGTTCTACCGCCGCAACGGATTCCGATTCGACGGAACGGTCAAGCCCGACGACCGGGTGCCGACGTTTCTCGAGGCCCGAATGGTGCGCATCGCCGAGTAGGACCAATATCCGATAATCTGCATTATGTCAGATCAAGAGCGATTCGACCCCGGTAGTGACGTTCGCGCCGCTCCCCGCGCCGCTGCACTCAGTCCGCGAGTCCGAGCAGCGGCCGGACCTCGACGCGGCGATTGCATGCGCGCGATGCGGCGACCGCCACGTGTCGTGCCGCGTCGATGGCCGCCCCTTCGTCGGAGGTGGCCGAGCCGCTGACGGTATCGATGACGCCTAGAAAGAAGTGCACGGCACCGAGCCTAGATCGGCCCGGGTTCCCCGTGCGCGTCGACGGCATTGTGCACCTAAAGTGCAGTATAGTGCACTCATGGACACGTCGGCCAGCGCCCCCGATGAACTCGCCGCCGCGATCGGTGCCCGCGTGCGCGATGCACGCATCCGTCGGTCGCTCACGCTCGATCAGCTCGCTGCGTCTGCGGACGTGTCGCGGCGGATGCTCGTCAACGTCGAGCAGGGATCCGCCAATCCCAGCGTCGCCACCCTGTTGCGGCTTGCGCAGGCTCTCGGTCTCGGTCTTCCCGAACTCGTCGAGCCGCCGCGCGCTGGCGACGTGGCGGTCTCCCCGGCGGGATCAGCTCCGGTGCTGTGGCGCGGTGACGCCGGTGGTACCGCATCCCTGCTTGCCAGCGCGAAGACCCCCGACGTGCTCGAGCTCTGGACCTGGACCATGCACCCCGGAGAGACGCGAGACAGCGACGCTCACCCCACGGGCGCGCGCGAGCTGGTGCACGTTATCGCCGGCACGCTCGAGTTGATCGTTGACGGCGACCGACACAGGCTCGGCGCGGGGGCCGCGGCGAGCTTTCCGGGAGATCGGCCCCACAGTTACCGACCCGCCGACGGCGAACCCGTCACGTTCATCCTCACCGTCTTCGAGCCGGCCCCGTGAGCGTGCTCGAACGGGGAGCGGCCCGCGCGACCGCCGCCACTCCCCCGTGGACGCTCGCCGTCGCGGCGATGCTCATGATCCAACTCGGCTCGGCCCTGTCGGCGGGCCTGCTCATTCCCGAGCTGGGGGCCGGCGGCACCGCCTGGCTCCGCCTGACGCTCGGCGCGATCATCCTCGTCGCGATCGCCCGGCCGCCCCTGCGATCGATCCGCCGCAGCGACGTGCTGCCGCTCCTTGGGCTGGGGGTCGCGACCGGCCTCATGACGGTGTTCTTCCTTGCCGCTCTCGCGCGCATCCCCCTCGGCATCGCCGTCGCGATCGAATTTCTCGGTCCTCTCGCCGTCGCCGCGCTGCGCCGACCGAGCGGTCGAGCGCTGGCGTGGCCGCTGCTCGCCCTCGCGGGCGTCGTGCTCATGACCGAGCCGTGGCGCGACACCGTCGACCCGATCGGGGTGCTGTTTGCGGCCCTTGCCGGCACCGGCTGGGGCATCTACATCGTGCTCACGCAGAAGGTGGGCGACCGATTCAGCGGCATTCGCGCTCTCTCGATCACGATCCCGATTGCCGCGCTCACGGCCGCGCTCATCGGCGTGCCCCAGGCGGTCGGCTCGCTGCGGCTGGAGCACCTCATCATCGGAGCTGGGCTGGCGCTTCTCGTGCCCGTCGTGCCTTTCGCCCTCGAGATGGTCGCTCTTCGCCGCATGACGGCCACCGCGTTCGGCACCCTCATGGCCGTCGAGCCCGCGATCGGCCTCGTCATCGGGATGCTCGTGCTGCTGCAGGTACCGGGGCTCGCGCAGATCGCGGGGATCGCCCTCGTCGTCATCGCGGGGGCGGCCGCTCAGCGAGGCGGACGCCGCTCGGCACCCCCGCTGGCCGCTCAGCCGACGTGACCAGGGTCAGTCGCGGTGTACGCAGAGGACACCTCGGTCCCGCGCCAGGCTTCGTCGAAGAAGTCCCTCTCCCAGATCAGCGAGACGTCGTGGGCGCGCTCCATTGACCGACGCTGCTCGTGACTCGCTGTAGCGGCGATGCGGGATGCGACCGACTCCGCGAGCGCGCTCGTGCGCAAGAACTGGGGGTCACCGTACGCATCGAGCCACTCGGCGTACGGGTGGCCCGCCCTCTCGATCGGCGCGAAGCGACGGCCCAGGTCCGCGTACACCGTAAAGCACGGCAGCACCGCCGCGACCGTTTCGGCATAGTCGCCCCGGGCCGCCGTGCGTTCCAGGTGGTCGAGGTAGCCCACCGTCACCGGAGCGGGCATCCCGACGTCCTCGCCCACGATGCGGCGGTGCAGGCGCTCGACCTCGAGGTCCGCGCCCTCGGCCGAAGCCGCCCAGAACTCTCGATCATCCGTCGTAGGTGCGAGCTCGGCGAGGCGACGCAGCACGCGCCCGTAACCCGCCAGGTAGTGGGCGTCCTGACGGAGGTATTCCGCCATGTGCCCGCGGCATAGGGAGCCGTCGGCCAATCCGCGGACGAACGAGACAGCGAGAATGTCGGCCCGTACGGCGGCACCGCGATCCCACGCGCTGCGCGCCCACGACCCGTTCTCGCGGTCAGCAGAGGTGCGCGGGTCGAGCGCGTGCAGGTGATCGATCGGCCCGTTGCCCGAGCCTACGGCGAGCCCCTCCCCCGCGCGGATCGCGGCGGTGAGCCACGCTTTCACCTGAACGAGTCCGTCCTCCCAGGTGGCGCCGTCCGCCCGCACCGTTGCCAGAGCGGCCGAGAGCGAGCAACCCGTGCCATGGGTGTTGCGGCTCTCCACCCGCTCCCCCGGCACCTCGTACACGTCGTCGCTGTCGACGAGTGCATCGGGCGCGCTCGGACCGGCGAGGTGGCCGCCCTTCACGACGACCCGCGCGCCGGTTTGCCTCGACAGTCGCCGTCCCTGATCGAGGGCGTCCGACCACGAGGCAGCGCGAGGGGCGCCGACGAGGGCCGCGAGCTCATCGAGGTTGGGCGTGATGAGGTGCGCCGCACGTGCCAGCTCGAGCACCGCCCGCTCGGCGGCAGCGTCCAGCAGTCGGTGCCCGCTCGTCGAGATCATGACCGGGTCGAGGACCACGACGGCGGGGCGGGTGCGCCGCACCCACTCGGCGACGACCTCCACGATGGGAGCGGAGAAGAGCATCCCGATCTTGACCGCATCGACCGCAATGTCGTCGGAGACCGCACGGAGTTGATCCGCCACGAACTCGGCCGGCGGAGCGTGGACGCCGTCGACGGCGCGCGTGTTCTGTGCCGTGAGCGCTGTGATGGCGGCCATGCCGTAGCCGCCGAATGCCGCGATCGACTTCAAGTCGGCCTGGATGCCCGCCCCGCCGCTCGGATCGGATCCGGCGATCGCGAGGACGCGAGGACGCGACGGCCGGGCGCTCATCGGCGTGCCGCCTCGCGGAAGGCGCGGGCGGCCGCGCGTGGATCGCTCGCACCGGCGATGGCCGACACGACCGCGACCCCCGCGGCGCCTGCCGCGCGGAGGCCGGCCACGTCGTCGGGTCGGACGCCGCCGATCGCGACGCACGGGATGCTCGTGCGGGCAACCAGTGCGGCAAAGCCGTCGATGCCAAGCGGCGCGGGATGATCGGGCTTCGTCGCGGTCGGCCTGATCACGCCGACGCCGAGATAGTCAACGGTGCCCGGTCGCAACGCTTCGGCGGTGGCGAAGTGATCCACCGTGTTCGCGGTGAGTCCGATGACGCTTTCTGCTCCGAGCAGGCGGCGCGCCACCTCGACCGGCAGATCCGATTGGCCGAGGTGCACGCCGTCGACCCGCGCTCCGCGGTCCCTCGCGGCGAGCACCACGTCGACCCGGTCGTCGACGAGCACGGCAGCGCGGCCAGCGACCGTGTCTGAAACGCGCACGGTCCGCTCGATCAACTCGCGCGCGCTCGCGGTCTTCTCGCGCACCTGGACGATCGTCACTCCCCCGTCGACCGCGGCGTCGACGATCGCGCACAGAGTGTCCGTGGGAAGCCCCTCGGCCGTGACGAGATGCAGGGACAGATCAGTCGACGCCGTCACGACGCGATGCCCTCGCTGACGCGCGCGCTGAGCGCGGAGTCGCGCGGCGTGAGAGCGTCCAGCTCGTCGAGGAAAGCCGGAGAGAAACTGCCCGGCCCGACTCCGCGCGCTTCCGCGCGCTCCGACGCGACGGCGTAGACCGCCGACGCGGCCACCGCCGCGGAGAACGGATCGGTAACGGCGAGAAAAGCCGCCATGACGGCGCCGAGCGAGCATCCGCCGCCCGTGATTCGCGTCAGGAGTGCGCTACCCCCGGATACGCGAGCTGCGCGTCGCCCGTCGGTGATCAGGTCGCGCTCGCCGGACACGGCGACGACCGCGCCCGTCTCTTCCGCGAGTCGTGTGGCCGCGTCCAGCGCATCGTCGGGGCTGTCGGTGCTGTCGACGCCGCGCCCTCCCGACCCCGCGCCCGCCAGCGCGATGATCTCAGAGGGGTTCCCCCGGATGATCGCGGGACGGTGCGCGAGCAGTTCGGCGGCGAGAGCGGTGCGTATGGGCAGGGCCCCCACGGCGACAGGGTCGAGCACCCAGCGGGCGTTCTCGACGACGGTCTCCCTCGCCGCGTCGCGCTGTTCGGCGGTGGGCGTCCCGAGATTCACGAGCACTCCGCCCGAAATGCGGGCGAAGACGCCCGCCTCACCCGGTATGTCGCACATCGCGGGCGAGGCTCCGATCGCGAGCAGCGCGTTAGCAGTCATGTTGGTCACCACCGCGTTCGTGATGCACTGCGTGAGCGGCTGCGAGGAGCGCAGCAGGGCGAGGGCATTCTCCGGATCAACGAGGACGGCGGATTGGTGCGCAGACATAACGACATTCCCTTCGCTAGTACGAGCTAGATCAGGTTCAACGGGTGTGATCTCAGCCCGCGCGGCGGGCACCCCGTGTCAACGGCGCCGACAATAGCACAGGGCGTGTGAGAGGAGCGGTGCCGGACTAGCCGAGCCCGATCTCCAGGTCCTCCCACAGGTCGTCGATGCCTTCGAGCCCGACGGAGAGGCGAACGATGCCGGCACCGGGTCGCGCCTCGGGCGCGACGGGCCGGTGCGTAAGCGAGGCCGGGTGCTGAATCAGCGAATCGACGCCGCCCAGCGACACGGCGTGCGTGAACCAGCGACGGCCACTCGTGAGCTTCTGTGCGGCGGCGTAACCACCGACGAGGTCGACACTGAGCATCGCGCCCGGCCCCCGCAGTTGGCGGCCGAGGAGACCCTCCGGATCGCCACCGTCGACCGTCGGATAGAAGACACGAGCGACGGCGGGATGCTCGACGAGCCTCGCGGCGAGCTGCGCGGCGGTCGCCTGTTGCGCGCGAACCCGCAGGGGCAGCGTCGGCAGGCCGCGATGGAGCAGGTACGCGGCCATCGGGTGCAGGATTCCTCCGGTGATCGCGCGCACGGGGCGAATCGCGGTTGCCCACTCGGCGCTGACCGCGAGCGCTCCGCCGACGACGTCGCCGTGGCCGCCGAGGTATTTGGTCGCGCTGTGCAGCACGAGGGCGGCCCCCAACGCTGCGGGGTTTTGCAGCACGGGTGTGGCGAACGTGTTATCGACGAGGACAGGGCGCTCCCCTGCCGCGTCCACGACGGCCGCGATGTCGACGAGCTCGAGCGTGGGGTTCGCGGGCGTCTCCATGACGACCAGGCAGGTGTCGGGTCGAAGCGACGTGGCCACCTCGTGAGGTGAGCAGAAGGTGGTCTCGATCCCGAGCATCCCCGAGGCCAGCAGGTGATCGGTGCCGCCGTAGAGCGGGCGCACCGCGACGACGTGCCGGCCCGCACCGCGACTCGCCGCCGCGGTGACGGCTGCCGAGAATGCCCCCATACCGGAGGCGAAGGCTACCGACTCGTCGGTTCCTTCCAGTTCGGCGAGCGCGCTCTCGAAGCGGGCCACGGTGGGGTTCCAGAGCCGCGCGTAGACAGAGCCGCCCTCGGTGGGGTGCCCGCCCGTGGCCATCGACTCGTACGACTCTCCCCCGGTGTCGATATCGGGGAGGGGATTGGTCGATGACAGGTCGAGCGGCGGAGCGTGCACGCCAAGCCCCGTGAGATCGGCGCGGCCGGCGTGAACAGCCACGGTGTCGAGAGAGGCGGGGGCGACGGCGGTGTCGAGCGGCATGAAGAGAGTCTGGGCGAAGGCGCGGCAGCCATCAATGTTGTTCGAATAATCCGCGAGCGGTGGAGAAATTGCCGCTGAACCTGCAGGCTGGAGTGGTGGCTGACGTCTCCGACCCGCAGAATCCGCGCACCCCGCTCGACGCGGTCGATCGCGCACTGCTCGCCGCTCTCGATCAGAACGCACGGCTTACCAACGCGGCGCTCGCACAGGCGGCGGGGATCGCTGAGTCAACATGCACACAGCGGATGCGCGCCCTGCGAGATCGCGGCGTCATCCGAGCATTCCGCGCGGACATCGACCCTGCCGCCGTCGGTCGCCCCATGCAGGCCGTGATCAAGGTGCGGCTCGGCAGCCACGACCGGGACGGCGTCCTCGCCTTTCACGCGCGCTTGCGGCGAATCCCGGGTGTCATCCGCATCTTCCACGTTGCGGGCGCCGACGACTACCTGCTGCACGTCGCCGTTGCTGACGCGAGTACACTGCGCGACCTCGTGCTGGAGCACATCACACAGCACCCGGGCGTCGTCCACACCGAGACGCAACTGGTCTTCGACGTTATGGACGGCCCCGGAGTCGTGACTGCACGGGCCTAAACGCGACCTCGCGTCAACGCTGTGTTGCGGCGGCCCACTCGGCGAGCTTCGCCTGCGCCGCGCCTGAGTCGATCGCTTCGGTGGCGACGGCAAGCTGCTCCGCGAGCCGCTCAGTGATGGGTCGCGTGATCTGGGACGGGTCCTGCGCGAGCCCGAACGATACGAGGCCAGCAGCGGCGTTCAGCAACACGATGTCGCGCACGGCGCCCTCCTCGCCGGCAAGCACCCGGCGGGCGATGTCGGCATTGTGGGCCGGCTCTCCACCGAGCACCGCCTCAACGGGGTGGTAGCTCAAGCCCAGCTCGCGCGGGTCGATGTCGTGCTCGGTCACCGACCCCCTCGACACTTCCCACATGTGCGAGTGGCCGCTCACGCTGAGTTTGTCGATCCCGTCGTCGCCGCGATACACGAGCGCCGTGGCTCCGCGCGTGCGGAAGACCCCGACCATCAGCGGCACGCGGTCGAGATGGGCCACCCCCACGGCGGACGCTTCCGGGCGGGCCGGGTTCACCAGCGGCCCCAGGATGTTGAAGACGGTCGACACGCCCATCTCTCGCCGCGCCGGGCCCGCATGGCGGAACCCTGGGTGGAAAACCTGAGCGTTGAGGTACGTCACGCCCACTTCGCGATGCACGTCGGCGACTTCGTCCGGATCGAGCGCGAGGTTGATGCCCAGCTCGCCGAGGACGTCAGACGCGCCCGACTTCGAGCTTGCTCCGCGATTGCCATGCTTGGCGACCGGCACTCCCGTCGCCGCGACGACGATGGACGCAATGGACGACACGTTGACGACGGCCCCGTACGGGTCTCCCCCGGTGCCGACGATGTCGAGCACCATGGGATCGATCGCGACGGGATGCGCGTGGCTGAGCGCCGCATCCCGGAACCCGACGATCTCGCCCACCGTCTCACCCTTGACGCGCAACGCGACGAGGAATGCCGCCAACTGCGCGTCGGTCGTCTCCCCCGCCATGACCTGTTCCATGGCCCACGTGGCCTCGGCGATCGACAGATCCTGCCCCTCGATGAGTCGTGTGAGGACGGCCGGCCAGGTCAGGGTCACAGACATGTGACGATGCTAGTGAAAACCTGCAAAGTCGCGTGGCGAGCGCAAAGAACCTCCAGAAACATCGGTCATAATGTGACGGTGACCAGTACCCCACTCGCCGCATCGCTCAGCGCCCCCACGATCAACAGACCCAACGTCGTCGCCGTCGGAACGATCGTGTGGCTTGGCAGCGAAGTGATGTTCTTCGCCGGACTGTTCGCCATCTACTTCACGCTGCGGTCGACCTCACCTGAGTTGTGGGCGATGGGCACCGAGAAGTTCGACGTCACCTTCGCGGCGGTGAACACGACGATCCTCGTGCTGTCGTCGGTGGCCTGCCAGTTCGGGGTGTTCGCGGCCGAGCGCCTGCAGCCGCGACGCAAGAGCTGGAAGATCACCGAGTGGGGCATGATCGAGTGGTTCTTCGTGACCTACGCGATGGGCGCGATCTTCGTCGTCGGCCAGATCTACGAGTACTCGCTCCTCACGAGCAAGTTTGTGTGGCTGAACTCTGATGCATTTGGCTCGGCCTTCTATCTGACCACCGGCTTCCACGGCCTGCACGTGGTTGGTGGGCTCATCGCCTTCCTCCTCGTGATCGGCCGCGCCTATGCCGTCAAGAACTTCACCCACCGGGACGCCACCAGCGCCATCGTCGTGTCGTACTACTGGCACTTCGTCGATGTCGTCTGGATCGGCCTGTTCCTCGTCATCTACGTCCTCCAGTAAGTAGCCCGATCAGCTCGTAACGCGACAGCAGACACCGAGAATCGAGACGCACCGCACCATGGCAATCACCTCACCCGCTTCCCCCCGACGCACCGGCCGTCGCCACCCGCTGGCGACCGCGGCCCTGTTGATCGTCGGCCTCCTCGCGACGGGCGGCGCCTACGCGCTCGCCACGAGCACGGCAACGGCCGAGACGCCGGCACACACGGCCGAGATGGTCGAGGAGGGCGGCAAGCTTTTCGCGGCGAACTGCGCCAGCTGCCACGGCATCCTCGCTGACGGCACGGCAGCTGGCCCCTCGCTCATCGGTGTGGGCGCCCTCGCGGTCGACTTCCAGGTGGGCACCGGCCGCATGCCGATGGCCGCCTCGGGCCCGCAGGCCGAGGTCAAGCCCGTGCAGTTCAGCCAGGAGCAGATCGACGCGATGGGCGCCTGGGTTGCTGAGCTGGCACCCGGACCCGCCATCCCCGCCGAGCGCTACTTCGCGGGTGACGGCGACGTCGCGAACGGCGCCGAGCTGTTCCGCATCAACTGCGCCATGTGCCACAACGTCGCCGGCGCGGGAGGCGCGCTGACCGAGGGCAAGTACGCCCCGGGACTTGCGAACATCGACCCGATTCACGTCTACGGCGCCATGGTGACCGGGCCGCAGAACATGCCGGTCTTCAGCGACATGAACCTCACCCCCGAAGAGAAGAACGACATCATCTCGTACCTCCGCTACATCGACGAAAACCCGTCGGTCGGTGGCTTTGACCTCGGCTCGCTCGGCCCCGTTTCGGAGGGTCTCTTCATCTGGATCTTCGGCCTCGGCGGCCTCGTCGCCGTGACCGTCTGGCTCACCGCGAAGTCGAACTGACGGATGCGCGCGATTAGGAAGGATCGATAATGGCCGACATCCACGACGACCGCGACGAGGCAGTAGCCCCGTCGACCGAGGTCGCCACGGTGGACGACCACAGTGCTGCGGCTCCCGCGACCGCAGTTGTGCGCGCAGACCGTATTCCGAACCCCGGCTTCCCGCCGCACCGCCCGCGCGTCACCGACCTCGACCCCAAGAAGGAGAAGCAGGCAGAGCGCACCATCAGCGCCCTCTTCCTGCTCTCGATCGTGGGCAGCGTGCTGGCTGTGGTCGCGTACTTCGCGTTCCCGATCGACCAGGCCAACCCCGGCTCGGTACGTCTCAACAACCTGTTCCTCGGGCTCGGCATCACCCTCGCCCTTCTCGGCGTCGGTATCGGCGCCGTGCACTGGTCGAAGGCCCTCATGCACAGCCATGAAGAGGTCGAGATGCGCCACCCAACGCGCGGCTCGGACGAGTCGCGCACAAAGGCCGTCGAGATCTTCAGCCAGGCCAACAAAGAGTCAGGCTTCACCCGCCGCCGCCTTGTGCGCAACACGCTCATCGGTGCCGTCGCCGTGATGCCCATTCCGGCCGTCGTCATGTTCCGCGACCTTGCCGGCGACGACGACCCGGTCGCGTTGCTGAAGCAGACCATGTGGGACGAGGGTGTGCGGCTCTGCCGCGACCCCTCCGGCACCCCGATCCGCGCCGCAGACGTCACGATCGGCTCGGCGTTCCACGTCATCCCCGAGGGGCTCGCGGAACTCGAATACCACCGCATCGAAGAGAAGGCCAAGGCGGCGGTGCTGTTGATGCGCCTCCCCGTCGACGAGCTCAATGAAGACCCCGCGAAGGCCGACTGGTCGTACGACGGCATCGTCGCCTACTCAAAGATCTGCACGCACGTGGGTTGCCCCGTCGCGTTGTATGAACAGCAGACGCACCACCTGCTGTGCCCCTGCCACCAGTCCCAGTTTGACGTCGCGAACCACGCCGAGGTCATCTTCGGACCGGCGGCACGTCCTCTTCCCCAGCTCCCGATCACTGTGGACGATGAAGGATTCCTTGTCGCGCGTAGCGACTTCCCCGAACCTGTGGGTCCGAGCTTCTGGGAGATTGCGCGATGACCACGACCACTACCCCGCCGAGCGCTGGCACGACGACGCAGGTCCCGCCGAGCACCGGCATGCGGTTCACCGGATGGGCCGCGAACTACATTGACGAACGCACGAGCGCGTCGACCGCGGTCAAAACTCTGGGGCGCAAGATCTTCCCCGACCACTGGTCGTTCATGCTCGGTGAGGTCGCGCTCTACAGCTTCATCGTCATCCTGATCAGCGGAACGTTCCTGACGTTCTTCTTCGATCCGTCGATGACCGAGGTCGAGTACAGCGGGTCGTACGTGCCGCTGCAGGGCATTCCGATGTCGGTCGCCTACCACTCGGCTCTCGACATCTCGTTCGAGATTCGCGGCGGCCTCCTGATGCGTCAGGTGCACCACTGGGCGGCGCTGCTGTTCGTCGCCGCGATCGCGCTGCACATGCTGCGCGTGTTCTTCACCGGTGCGTTCCGCAAGCCCCGTGAGCTCAACTGGGTCATCGGCTTCCTGCTCTTCGTGATGGCGATGGCGCTGGGCTTCACCGGCTACTCGCTGCCCGACGACATGCTCTCGGGCAACGGCTTGCGCATCATCGACGGCATGATCAAGGCGGTTCCGCTCGTCGGAGTCTGGATCTCGTACCTCCTGTTTGGCGACGAGTTCCCCGGCACGCAGATCATCCAGCGCCTGTACATCCTGCACATCATGTTGCTCCCCGCGATCACCATCGCGCTGATCGGGGTGCACATGCTGCTGTTGATCGTCAACAAGCACACGCAGTTCGCAGCCCCCGGCCGCACCAACGACAATGTCGTGGGTGCCCCGGTCATGCCGACGTTCGCTGCGAAGGCCGGTGGATTCTTCTTCATCGTCTTCGGCACCATCGTCCTGATTGCCTCGCTGTTCACGATCAACCCGATCTGGAACTACGGTCCGTACGACCCCTCCCCCGTGACAGCGGGTACCCAGCCCGACTGGTACATCGGCTTCGCCGACGGTGCCCTCCGTCTGATGCCGCCGAACCTCGACTGGGTGATTTTCGGCTACACACTGCCGATGGGCGTTCTCATTCCCACCGTCGTGCTGGTCGTATTCCTCGCAGCGATTGCGGCGTACCCGTTCTTCGAGGCGTGGATCACGGGCGACAAGCGCGAGCACCACATCGCCGAGCGCCCCCGCAACGCCCCGGTTCGCACCGGAATCGGCGCCGCGGCGGTCGTCTTCTACTGCGGTATGTGGGCGGCGGCAAGCTCCGACCTCATCGCGACGCACTTCCGCGTCACACTCGAGGGCGTCATCCACACGCTGCAGTTCATCACCGTGGTGGGGCCGTTCATCGCCTACTGGATCACCAAGCGTGTATGCCTGGCGCTCCAGCGCAAGGACCGCGAGATGGCGCTGCACGGTTTCGAGACCGGCCGCATCGTCCGCCTCCCCGGAGGCGAGTACATCGAGGTGCACGAGCAGCTCGACGACTACGAGCGCTGGAAGCTGGTGGCGCACGACGAGTACCAGCCGCTGATGATCCGCCCCGACGACAACGGCCGCATCACGGTGCGCCAGCGCGTCCGTGCAGGCCTCTCCCGCTGGTTCTTCGAAGACCGCGTCGCACCCGTCACGCAGAGCGAGATCGAGGCGGAGAAGCACTAATCTCCGCAGACGACAGCGGCCCCGGTTCCACGCTCGGAACCGGGGCCGCTGTCGTTGTGCCGAGGCGACGCCGAACGCAGCTACTTGACGAGCAAAACCGTTCCTGCGGCGCGGTCGTGTAGCCCCCGGTGGTTCACATCGAAGAACACAGCGGGCAGCACAAGCACGAGCAGGGCAGTGCGCAGCACCGGGCGCCACAGTCCGACGCGGCCACCCGCCATTGGCACCACGTGCATCCCCAGAATCAGGTGACCGGGGCTGCCGCCCAGAAGTGCGGTCGAAACGATGTGCAGACCGGCGAAGACGGCCAGGGTGGCGAGCGGCTCGTAGGAGAAGAACGCGGCCGAAATGATGACGCTAAAGCCCCAATCGATCGCGATGCCCCCGATGCGGCGCCCCAGGCGGGCGACCGAGCGGGATCCGGACTCGGGGAGGCCGATGCGTTGCCCCGGCCAGTCGGGAAGTTCACTATCGGGGGTCACACGCCCAGTGTAGAAGCACCGGGGTGGGCGAATTCGGGGCGCGCGCAGAGCCTTTCCGGCTTCGCGGCGTACACTCGGTCCCGTGATCGACTTTGTCGACACGGGGCTAAGCGCCAACTCCGTGCCGTACTTGTCGGGTCTCGAACAGCAGCGTGCCCTGCACGCTGCTGTCGTCGAGGGCCGGGCGCCTGATTCTGTGATGCTGCTCGAGCACGAGAGCGTCTACACCGCCGGCAAACGCACCGCGCCGCACGAGCGACCGACGGACGGCACGCCCGTCGTCGACGTCGACCGCGGCGGCAAGATCACGTGGCACGGCCCGGGCCAACTCGTCGGGTACCCCATCCTGCGCCTCGCCGAACCGATCGACGTCGTCGGCTATGTTCGCCGCCTCGAAGGGATGCTCATCGCCGTCCTCGATGACGTGGGCGTCACGGGCGCCGAACGCGTCCCCGGACGCAGCGGCGTCTGGATGCGCGGCACGGACAAGATCGCGGCCATCGGCATCCGCGTCGCCTCGGGCGTCACCATGCACGGCTTCGCGCTGAACTGCTCGAACAGCTTCGAGGCCTACGACCGCATCATCGCGTGTGGCCTCAGCGACGCCGGTGTCACCTCCGTTAGTCGCGAGCTCGGCCGAACCGTGACCCCCGCCGAGGCGGCCGTCGCGGTGCGCGCCCGCTTTGAGGAGCACGTCTACGCGCACGTCGCGAGTTCCGCATCCACCCCTGAATCACATCCCACACCCTCTGGAGTTCTCGCATGACCGCACCCGTCGACGGCCGCAAGATGCTGCGCCTGGAGGTGCGCAATGCGCAGACTCCGATCGAGAAGAAGCCGGAGTGGATCAAGACGCGGGCCAAGATGGGCCCCGAATTCAGCGCGTTGCGCTCCCTCGTCGGCGACAAGCAGCTGCACACTGTCTGCCAGGAGGCCGGCTGCCCCAACATCTACGAGTGCTGGGAAGACCGCGAGGCCACATTCCTCATCGGGGGAAGCCAGTGCACCCGGCGTTGCGACTTCTGTCAGATCGATACCGGGAAGCCGGCCGACTACGACACGGATGAGCCACGTCGCGTCGCCGAGAGCGTGCGCGAAATGAACCTGCGTTACGCCACGGTGACCGGCGTCGCGCGTGACGACATCCCCGACGAGGGGGCGTGGCTGCACGCCGAGACTGTGCGGCAGATCCACGAGCTGAACCCGGGCACGGGCGTCGAAATTCTGGCGACCGACTTCAGCGGAAATCCCGAGCTGCTGCGCGTTGTCTTCGAATCGCGCCCCGAGGTCTTCGCCCACAACGTCGAGACGGTTCCGCGCATCTTCAAGCGCATTCGGCCGGCGTTCCGCTACGACCGCTCGCTAGACGTCATCACCCAGGCGCGCGACTTCGGGCTGATCACCAAGTCGAATCTCATCCTCGGGATGGGCGAGACGCGGGAGGAAGTCAGTCAGGCGCTGCGCGACCTCCACGACGCCGGCACAGACATTGTCACGATCACGCAGTACCTCCGCCCCACACCGCGGCATCACCCCATCGATCGCTGGGTGAAGCCGGAAGAATTCGTCGAGATCAAGGCGGAGGCCGAAGAGATTGGCTTCCTCGGTGTCCTCGCTGGCCCGCTCGTGCGCTCGAGCTACCGCGCCGGCCGGCTGTGGGCGCAGTCGATGGTCGCGAAGGGTCGCCCCATCCCCGACCACCTTCGTCAGCTGGCCGACAGTGCTGCCGGGTTTGCGCAGGCGGTCAGCTAGCCCGCGTAACATCGCCGAAACATTGGGGACACTGTGGGGAAATCCCACCCGTCTACCGTGAAACACGGTCGCAGTTGCGCCCGCCTACCCGGATCTAGCTCAGGAGACCATACGCATGTTCCGTGACTCGTCCGAGGTGCTGAAGTTCATCAAGGAGACGGACGTCAAGTTCCTTGACATCCGCTTCACCGATCTGCCCGGTGTGCAGCAGCACTTCAACATTCCCGCCTCCACCGTCGACGAAGACTTCTTCACCGTCGGCCAACTGTTCGACGGTTCCTCCATCCGTGGCTTCCAGTCGATCCACGAGTCGGACCTCCAGCTCATCCCCGACGTCTCGACCGCCTACGTCGACCCGTTCCGCACCGAGCGCACGCTCGTGATGGTCTTCGACATCTATAACCCGCGCAACGGCGAGATCTACACGCGTGACCCGCGCCAGGTCGCCAAGAAGGCCGAGAAGTACCTCGCCTCGACCGGCATCGCCGACACCGCCTTCTTCGCCCCCGAGGCCGAGTTCTACGTCTTCGACGATGTGCGCTACGAGGTCAGCCAGGGCAAGAGCTTCTACCAGGTCGACTCGGACGAAGCGGCGTGGAACACCGGTCGCGAGGAGGCCGGCGGAAACCTGGCCAACAAGACCCCCTTTAAGGGTGGCTACTTCCCCGTCTCCCCCGTCGACAAGCAGGCTGACCTGCGTGACGACATCGTCATGAAGCTCACCGAGGTGGGCCTGGAAGTTGAGCGCTCCCACCACGAGGTGGGTACCGCCGGCCAGGCCGAGATTAACTACAAGTTTTCCACGATGGTTCACTCGGCCGACGACATCTTGAAGTTCAAGTACGTTGTCAAGAACACCGCTCTCGAGTGGGGCAAGGTCGCGACCTTCATGCCGAAGCCGCTGTTCGGCGACAACGGTTCGGGAATGCACGTGCACCAGTCGCTCTGGAACGACGGCAAGCCGCTGTTCTACGACGAGGCAGGCTATGGGGGCCTCAGCGACATCGCCCGCTGGTACATCGGCGGCCTGCTAAAGCACGCCCCCGCGGTTCTCGCGTTCACGAACCCGTCGCTGAACTCGTATCACCGTCTCGTGAAGGGCTTCGAAGCCCCCGTCAACCTGGTCTACTCGGCGGGTAACCGCTCGGCGGCCATCCGCATCCCCATCACGGGCACGAACCCGAAGGCGAAGCGCATCGAGTTCCGCGCGCCCGACGCCTCGGGTAACCCCTACCTGGCCTTCGCGGCGCAGATGATGGCGGGTCTCGACGGAATCCTGAACAAGATCGAGCCGCACGAGCCGGTCGACAAGGATCTCTACGAACTCCCCCCGGAGGAGGCCAAGGGCATCCCGCAGGTTCCCGGTTCGCTCGAAGAGGCGCTCGTCGCTCTCGAAAACGACCACGAGTTCCTGCTCGCCGGTGGCGTCTTCACGAAGGATCTCATCGAGACCTGGATCGACTACAAGCGCGAGAAGGAGATCCTCCCCGCCGCGCAGCGCCCGCACCCGTTCGAGTACGAGCTGTACTTCTCGGTTTAAGCGCGACACAGTACGCCCGGGGGCCTCGTTCCACACGTGGAGCGGGGCCTTCGCAGCGTTTACGCCCTACGTGGCGTAGAAGCCTTTTTCGAACACCTGACGGGCCAGGCGTGTCGTGCGCAAGTAGTCCTCTTCGAGGCGCGCCGCCGACTTCGGCGGGTAGGCGAGCAGGCGGGCAATCGCATCGAGCTGCCGGCGATCGGCGGGCAACACGTCCGTTGTGCGGCCCGTCCACAGCATTGCCGCCGAACGCACGCGAGATGCGATCAACCAGGCCGCACGCAATCGCTCGGCGTCGCGGGACGGAAGGAGTCCCGCGTCGGCGGCAGCGGCGAGGGCCCCCAATGTCGACGGAGTTCGCAGCGCGGGCTCCTCGTGGGCGTGGCGCAACTGCAGCAGTTGCACGAACCACTCGACATCGCTCAGTGATCCCCGCCCGAGCTTCAGATGCCGGGCGGGGTCGGCGGCCTGCGGCAAGCGCTCCGATTCGACTCGAGCCTTGATGCGCCGCACTTCCCGCGCCTCAGCCTCGCCGAACGTCGATGGATACCGAACGGCGTCCGCCAGTTCCATGAAGTCGGCCGACAGCGCGTCGTCCCCCGCCGCGGGTCGGGCACGCAACAGCGCCTGCGCCTCCCACGTCAGCGACCATCGTTCGTAGTAGGCACGGTAGGAATCCAGCGACCGCACGATCGGGCCGTTGCGTCCCTCGGGCCGAAGCCCCGCATCCAATTCGAAGGGCAAACGAAGGTCCTCGGTGAGCTGCCCCAGACGCGTGACGATGCGCTGGGCAACGGTCGCGGCGCGGTCGCCGGCGCCCGCGTCACGGAAGACGTAGATGACATCGGCGTCGGATCCGAATCCGAGTTCTGCGCCACCGTAACGGCCCATCGCGATGATGGCGAACTCCACCTCGTCGCCGTACGTATGCGCGAGCGCGAGGGCACCCGTGAGGTAGGCGGTCGTGATGTCGCTGAGAGCGACGCCCAACTGCTGAACGTCGATGACGTCGACCATGGCGGCGAGTGCGACGCGCAGCGTCTCTCGGCGGCGAGCAACGCGCAGCGCCTTCGCCGCCGCATCGTCGTCGCCCGCGTGCCGGGCAACCGTCGCACGGACCTCGTCGAGCAGCGCGCCGAGCGGGCGCGGGCGAAGTTCGTCATCGTCTTCGAGCCACGCGGCCCCGTCGGGGATGCGCTCGAACAGAGTCCCGACGAAGTGCGAGGCGGCGAGCACGGTCGACAGGCGCTGTGCGGCTCCGGATGAGTCACGCAGCATGCGCAGGAACCAGTAGGTCTCGCCGAGCGCGTCGCTCAGGCGCCGGAACGACAGCAGACCGTGGTCGGGGTCGGCGCCGTCCGCCAGCCACTGCAGAATCACGGGCAAGAGCGTGCGCTGGATGGCAGCACGGCGCGACACCCCGCCGGTGAGGGCGGCGATGTGCTGCAGAGCGCGTTCGGGGTCGACGAAGCCGATGGCCGCGAGGCGCGCTTCCGCCTGGTCGGATGTGAGCGCCAGCTGCTCGTCGGGAAGCTTCGCAACCGCCGACAGTAGCGGCCGATAGAACAGCTTTTCGTGCAGCGATCGCACGGCGAGTTTCGTGCGCTGCCACTGCGACAGCAGTTCTTCGGCCGAGGATGCGAGGCCGGTCGCGCGCGCGATGACGCGCTGTCTGTCGGCGTCGCGCGGCATGAGGTGGGTGCGGCTGAGCCGGTCGAGCTGTAGGCGGTGTTCGATCACCCGCAGGAGGCGGTAGTCACCCGAGAATTCGGCGGCCTCGGCACGGCCGATGTAGCCGCACTCCGCGAGGGCCGCGAGGGCCCCCAGGCTGTCGCGTTGCCGAACGCGGTCGTCGTGATTGCCATGCACGAGTTGCAGCAACTGAACGGTGAATTCGATGTCGCGAAGCCCTCCGGGGCCGAGCTTCACCTGCACGTCCACCTCGTCGGCCGGGATGTGTGCGGTGACGCGTTCGCGCATCCCCTGCACCTGTTCGACGAAGCCGTCGCGCTGCGAACTCTCCCAGACGAGTGGCTGCGTGATGGCGAGGAACCCCTCCCCCACGTCCGGGTCCCCGGCGATGGGCCGCGCCTTCAGCAGAGCTTGAAACTCCCAGTTCTTCGCCCAGCGTTCGTAGTACGCGCGGTGGGAGTCGAGGCTGCGCACGAGGGCGCCGTCTTTGCCTTCCGGGCGCAGGTTCGCGTCCACCTCCCAGAGCGGCGGTTCAATTCCCGGCTCCTGGATGCTGCGGGCCGCCATCGAGGCCAATCGCGTTCCGATCTCTACCGCCCGCCCGGTTTCGATCCCTTCGCCCGCCTCGACGGCGTAGATGACGTCCACGTCGCTCAGGTAGTTCAGTTCGGCAGCGCCGCACTTGCCCATGCCGATGATCGCCAGTCGCGTCGCTGCCACCTGGACGTCAGGAAAGCCGCATTCGCGGCGCGCGATGTCGAGGCCGGCATCGAGGCTCGCGCCTGCGAGGTCGGCCAGCGCACGGCCCACCGCGGGCATCGCGGTGAGGGGGTCGTCGTGGTCGAGATCCCAGGCGGCCAATTGCAGCAGGTGTCGTCGGTAACGCACCCGTAGCGCGAGCCGCGCGTCCTCGCCCGTGAGCCTCGCCACAGCCTCCACGATGTCGCGGCGGTAGACCTCGGTATCCCGGGGCTCGCCGAGCGGCTCTCGAAGCGCCGCGAGCTCGTTCGGCCGCCGCAGGAGGAACTGGCCGAGGCCTTCGCTTGCGCCGAGAACGCGAATGATGCGGCGCATCCATGACGCGTCTTCCAGTGCGGGCGCGAGCGCGTCGGGATGACGATCGAGCAGTGCGTGCAGACCCCTGAGGGCCCGATCGGGGTCGGCGGCGAGCGCGAAGAGATCGAGGTGCTCGGTGATCCCGCCCGCACCCGGCGTCGCATCGAGCGCGTCGATCGTCGACTTCGCAGCGTCGAGATCGTCGAAACCGAGTCGGGCGAGCAGCGTCAGCGTCGACGCCGGACGGGAATTCATGCGGGTGGCCTGGCCTCCGAGCGCTACAGGATCTCGAGGTTGCTCGAGAGCTCGTACGGCGTCACCTGGGCGCGGTACTCGCGCCACTCGCGACGCTTGTTCAGCAGCACATAGTTGAACACCTGCTCGCCCAGGGTCTCGGCGACGAGCTCGCTGTCCTCCATGAGGCCGAGGGCCCGGTCGAGGCTGGCCGGCAGACCCTTGTAGCCGAGGGCGCGACGCTCAGACTCGCTGAGCGCCCACACGGTGTCTTCCGCCTCGGGCGGAAGCTCATAGCCGTTCTCGATGCCCTTGAGGCCAGCGGCAAGCAGGAGCGAGTAGGCCAGGTAGGGGTTCGCAGCCGAGTCGAGACCGCGGTATTCGACCCGCGCACTCTGGCCCTTGCCGGGCTTGTACAGAGGCACACGGACGAGGGCGGATCGGTTGTTGTGGCCCCAGGTGACGTAGCTGGGAGCCTCGTCGCCGCTCCAGATCCGCTTGTACGAGTTCACGAACTGGTTCGTGACCGCCGTGATCTCGGGCGCGTGGTGCAGCAGCCCCGCAACGAATTGGCGACCGATCTGCGACAGCTGGTATTGCCCGCCCGGGTCGAAGAACGCGTTCGTGTCACCCTCGAACAGCGACATGTGGGTGTGCATGCCACTTCCGGGGTGCTTCTCGAGCGGCTTGGGCATGAAGGTGGCGTACACGCCCTGCTCGATCGCCACCTCCTTCACGACGGTGCGGAACGTCTGGATGTTGTCGGCCGTCGTCAGCGCATCGGCGTAGCGCAGGTCGATCTCGTTTTGACCGGGACCCGCCTCATGGTGGCTGAACTCGACCGAGATGCCGAGGTCTTCCAGCATGCGCACCGCGCGGCGACGGAAATCGTGCGCCGAGCCGCCGGGAACGTTGTCGAAGTACCCCGCCGAGTCGACCGGCTGCGGGCCCTCCGGGCCGAACTTCGAGCTCTTCAGCAGGTAGAACTCGATCTCTGGGTGTGTGTAGAACGTGAAGCCCGCGTCAGCGGCCTTGGCGAGCGTGCGCTTCAGCACCTGGCGAGGGTCGGCCGCGGCCGGCTGGCCGTCGGGCGTCGTGATGTCGCAGAACATTCGCGCGGTGGGGTCGACGTCGCCGCGCCACGGCAGGATCTGAAACGTGGTGGGGTCGGGGTGCGCCAGCACGTCGGCTTCGTAGGCGCGGGTGAAGCCCTCGATCGACGAGCCGTCGATTCCGAGCCCCTCGGCGAATGCGCCCTCGACCTCGGCGGGGGCGATCGCCACCATCTTCAGGGTGCCCACCACGTCGGTGAACCACAGCCGCACGAACTTGACGCCGCGCTCTTCGATGGTGCGCAGAACGAAGTCCCTCTGCTTGTCCATGCTGCCCTTCCGTCGGGCCCCCTGACGGGCCGCCACTACTACCGGGTGTGAGCCGTGATCGCGCCTCTCGGCGGCCTGTCACGGGCCCGCCATTAGGCTACTGCGTATGCCTCGACTGCGCGTCGCCCTCGCCCAGACGAACCCGGTTGTCGGCGACCTGTCGGGCAACGCCCGTCAGGTTCTCGACGCCGCGCACGCCGCCCACGATGCGGGCGCTGACCTTCTCGTCACCGGCGAGATGGCCCTGTCCGGGTACCCCATTGAAGACCTTGCGTCCCGGCCCTCGTTTCTCGCCGCGTCTCGCCGGGCCGTCGACGCGCTGGCGCGCGAACTGGATGCACGCGGGCTCGGCTCGCTCGCTGTCATCGTCGGTCACCCCGACGGTCCGTTCGAGCCGCGCGCCATCGGAAGCTCGAACGCCCCGACGGCGATCGCCCAGAACTGCGCCAGCGTCCTCCAGCACGGCCGCGTCGTGGCGCGCTACGCCAAGCACCACCTGCCGAACTACTCCGTGTTCGACGAATACCGCGTGTTCATTCCCGGCGACGAGCTGCTCGTCGTCCGCATCGGCGGGGTCGACGCCGCCGTCATCGTTTGCGAAGACCTGTGGCGCGACGGCGGCTCCGTGGGGCGGGTCCTCGAGTCGGACGCGGGGCTACTGCTCGTGCTGAACGCGTCACCGTTCGAGCGCGACAAAGACGAGGTGCGACTGCCGCTCGTGACACGGCGCGCGACCGAAACCGACACGGTCGTCGCCTACGTCAACATCGTCGGCGGGCAAGACGACCTGGTGTTCGACGGCGACAGCGTCGTCGTTGACGGCACGGGCGAGATCCTAGCTCGCGCGCCGCAGTTCGACGAGCACCTGCTCGTCGTCGACGTAGAGGCCGAGGCGGCGGGCGACCACCCCGCTCCGGCGGGCGTCCACCGCGTCGAGCTGTCCGCGAGTGACCGCCCCCACCGAACCCCGGCGCCGACCGACATCGCCGCCCTGCCCGACGACCGCGAGCAGCTGTGGAACGCGCTCGTGACAGGCCTGCGCGACTACGTCGAGAAGAACCGCTTCCGCTCCGTCGTGCTCGGGCTGTCGGGCGGGATCGACTCGGCGGTCTGCGCCGCGATTGCCGTCGACGCGCTCGGCCCCGAGCGTGTGCACGGGGTGTCTATGCCGAGCAAGTACTCGAGCGACCACTCGCGCAGCGACGCCGACCTGCTCGCCGCAGCCACGGGCATCCACTATTCGGTCGAGCCGATCGCCGACCTCGTGCATCCGGTCGAGACCCAGTTGGCGCTCGACGGGGTGGCGGCGGAGAACCTGCAGGCGCGCATCCGCGGGATCATCCTGATGGGACTGTCGAACATGCACGGCCACCTGGTGCTGACGACCGGCAACAAGACCGAGCTCGCGGTGGGCTACTCGACCATCTACGGAGACTCGGTGGGCGGTTTCGCCCCCATCAAGGACGTGCCCAAGCTGCTCGTGTGGGAACTCGCGCGCTGGCGCAACGAGCATGCCAGGGCGCGCGGCGAAACGCCGCCAATCCCGGTCGGGTCCATCGAGAAGCCGCCGAGCGCCGAGCTGCGGCCCGAGCAGACCGACCAAGACTCGCTGCCGCCGTACGAACTACTCGACGCGATCCTCGAGCACTACATCTCCGAACTGCTCGGCAAGGACGACATCGTCGCCCTCGGCTACGACCGTGAAACGGTGGAGTTCGTCACCGGTCTCGTCGACCGGGCAGAGTGGAAGCGCCGCCAAGGGGCGATCGGGCCGAAGATCTCGGCGATTGCGTTCGGCCGCGACCGGCGCCTGCCGATTACCTACAGGCCGACCGACTGATCGGACGCGGCCGCGAGTAGGCTCGCTGCATGGCCGAAGCACCGAAGCGCGTCCGCACCCGCCACTTCGCTCGTGCGAAGGAGGAGGGCATCACCATCACCGGGCTCACGTCATACGACGTGCTCACCGCTCAGATTTTCGACGAGGCGGGCATCGACTTCCTCCTCGTCGGCGACTCGGCCGGCAACACCGTGCTCGGCTACGACACGACCCTCCCCGTCACCATTGACGACCTGATTCCCCTCACCCGAGGCGTCGTGCGCGGGGTGAAACGTGCGCTCGTCGTGGCGGACATGCCGTTCGGCTCGTACGAGACGGGGCCCGACGAGGCCCTCCACACCGCGTTCCGGTTCATGAAGGAAACGGGCGCGCACGCGGTGAAGCTCGAGGGCGGGGTGCGCTCCGCTGAGCAGATTCGCCGCATCGTGTCGGCAGGGATCCCCGTCATGGGGCACGTCGGCTTCACCCCGCAGTCCGAGCACGGGCTGGGCGGCCACGTCATTCAGGGCCGCGGGACCGCAGCCGACCAACTGCTCGCGGACGCGAAGGCCGTCGAAGAGGCCGGGGCGTTCGCGGTCGTGCTCGAGATGGTGCCTGCGGAGGCGGCGGCGCGCGTGACGGCCGAGCTGGGCATCCCGACCATCAGCGTCGGCGCCGGACCGCACTGTGACGGTCAGCTCGTCGTCTGGACCGACTGGGCGGGGCTCACGAGTGGCCGCATCCCGAAGTTCGTGAAGCAGTACGCGAACCTGCGCGAGATCCTCTTCGACGCGGCGACGGCGTTCAAGGCCGACGTCGAGTCGGGGGCCTACCCCGACGCGGAGCACAGCTACAGCGACGAGACCGCCGATAAGGCGCACCGCGAGCGCGAATAGGCCACGCTAGGCGCGCGAACTCAGTCGTCCTCGCGCTCGTCGGCCTCCCACTCGTCGGCGCGCTGCTGCAGCTTCTGCGGGGCTCGCTCTGCTTCCTCGCGGCTGTCGAACGGGCCGTAGCGGTCACTGCCGAGTGACTTCGGACCCTCCTCGACCTCACCGGTTCGATGGTTGTACCACCAGGCCATCGCGCGCCTCCCCCGTCGACCGGCCGGGGCGTCTCCCCGCGCTCGGTAGACTCGAGCCTATGCCCCGCGACGATTCTGGCCGCCTGATTCCGGGGCGTATCTCCCCCCTTCGCCCCGTCCCCGCAGCTATCGCACGGCCGCCGTACGTCGGGAAGGCCGCGCCCCCCGAGCACGTGGGCGGCGACGTCTACGACGCCGAGACGGTCGAGCGCATCCGAGCCGCCGGCCGCATCGCCGCCGGGGCCGTCGAGGCGGTGGGCGCCGCCATCCGTCCTGGTGTGACGACCGACGAACTGGATCGCATCGCCCACGAGTTCGTCACCGACCACGGCGCGTACCCGTCGACGCTCGGCTACCGCGGGTTCCCGAAGTCGTGCTGCACGAGCCTCAACGAGGTCATCTGCCACGGCATCCCCGACGACACCGTCATCGCCGAGGGCGACATCGTGAACATCGACATCACCGCCTACAAAGACGGCGTGCACGGCGACCTCAACAAGACCTTCCTCGCCGGCGACGTCGCCGACGAGGCGCGGATGCTCGTGGAGCGCACCGAGGAGGCCCTGCGTCGCGGCATCAAGGCCGTCGCCCCCGGCCGCCCCATCAACGTGATCGGCCGAGCCATCGAGGCGTACGCGAAGCGCTTCGGCTACGGCGTCGTGCGCGACTTCACGGGCCACGGGGTGGGCACGTCGTTTCACACCGGCCTCGTGATCCCGCACTACGACGCCGCCCCGCTCTACGACCAGCCGATTCAGGAGGGCATGGTGTTCACGATCGAACCCATGCTGACGCTTGGTACGCACGAGTGGGACATGTGGACAGACGACTGGACGGTCACCACGAAAGACAAGAAGTACTCGGCGCAATTCGAACACACGCTCGTGGTGACCGAACGCGGGGCCGAGATCCTGACGCTGCCGTAGGCGCGCATCCCGAGTCTTCGACGAGAGGCGACAACCAGCATGACGCAGGCGATCGGCATCGACATTGGCGGCACCGGCATCAAGGGGGCACTCGTCGACCTCGACTCGGGTGAACTGCTCAGCGAGCGCGTCAAGCGCTCGACACCCGAGGGCGGGCGCCCGGCCGACGTGGTCGCCACGGTTGCCGAGATCGCCGACGAATTGGGCGCCGAGTCGCTCGATGCGGTCGGCGTGTGCTTCCCCGCGATCGTGCTCGGCGGCCGCACGATGTCGGCCGCGAACGTCTCGGACGAGTGGATCGGCCTTGACGCCGACCAGCTTTTCGCCGAGGCGCTCGGCCGCGACATCCACTTCGTCAACGATGCGGATGCGGCCGGTTACGCCGAGGCGCGTTACGGGGCGGCGGCCGGCCGGCGCGGCCTCACGATCGTGACGACGCTCGGCACGGGTATCGGCTCGGCCTTCATCCACGACGGGGTGCTGCTGCCGAACACCGAGCTGGGGCACCTTGAGCTCGATGGCGCCGACGTCGAGACGTGGGCCGCGAACTCGGTGCGGGAACGCGAGGAGCTGAGCTTCGAGGAGTGGGCGGTGCGCCTGCAACGCTTCTACAGTCACGTCGAGTTCCTGTTCTCCCCCACGCTGTTTGTCGTCGGCGGCGGAGTGTCGAAGCATCACGAGGAGTTCCTTCCGCTGCTTCGGCTGCGAACTCCGATCGTCCCGGCGGGCCTGCGCAACAACGCCGGGCTGATGGGAGCAGCAGCACTCGCACAGCGCCACGTCTAGCGAGGCGTGAATGCAGCTACGCCAACACGTAGTTGACGGCGACGTACCAGATGAAGACGCCCGCGATCACGAGCGCGGACAGTACGGAAACGGCCATGATGAGTCGCTGCGTCATCGCATTCCTTTCGACGGGTGCCTCGCGTCAAGTATGACGGAACGACCCTGATCAGGTGGTGCGGAAGCGGTTCACCAGCGGGCAGTCAAACGGATCGCGCGCGTTCAGCCCCACCTCGTTGAGGTAGCGGATGACGATGCGGTACGACTCAACGACCCCGGCCTCGGTGTATGGAATCTGCAGCTGCTGGGCGTATTCGCGCGTGATCTCCCGGGCTCGGGCGAGAGCCGGGCGCGGCATGTTCGGGAACAGGTGGTGCTCGACCTGGTGGTTGAGGCCGCCGAAGAGCGTCGTCGCCCACCACCCGCCGCGGATATTGCGCGAGGTGATGATCTGGCGGCTCAGGAAGTCGAGCGGGCTGTCGGCCGGCAGGATCGGCATGCCCTTGTGGTTCGGGGCAAAACTTGCCCCCATGTATACGCCGAACACGGCCAGCTGCACGCCAAGGAAGGCGAAGGCCATGCCGAGGGGCAGCGCCCAGAAAATCACGGCGACATACAGCGACAGGCGCAGCACGATGAGCCCGAGCTCGATGGCGCGGCCGTCGACCGGGCCGCGCTGCAACAGATGGCGCAGCCCCTGGACGTGCAGGTTCAGGCCCTCCAGCATGAGCAGCGGGAAGAACAGGTAGCCCTGCTTGCGGCTGATCGCCGCCAGGAATCCGGTGTGCTTCGCAGCGTCCTCCGCCGTGAAAACGATCGTGTCCGGTTCGATGTCCGGGTCGGCGCCGAGCTGATTGGGCTTCGCGTGGTGACGCGAGTGTTTGTGCATCCACCAGTGGTAGCTGATGCCGACCACGCCGGCGGCGAGAATGCGTCCGACCCGGTCATTCGCCTTCCCGGATGCCCAGATCTGGCGGTGGGCGGCTTCGTGCGTCACGAACGCGATCTGAGTGAGGATGATGCCGAGCGCGCCCGCGATGAGCAGCTGGAACCAGCTGTCGCCGAGCAGGATGAACCCGGTGATCGCCCCGCCCAGCGCAACAGCGAGGCCGGCGAATACCGCGTAGTAGAAGCCGGTGCGGCGACGCAGCAACCCCGCGTCGCGCACCGTGCGCATCAGCGCGGCGTAGGTGCTCGTGGGGTGAACGTAGTCGGCGGGCCGAGGGCTCGTCGTGCGGATGGGACCGAGAGAAGATGCAGACATGCGGCTTTCAGGGGGTCACGGTGCGACTTCCCAGCCGTCATGGCGATCGAGCAGGTGCCCGGTAGATGCTTCGACGCTACGCGGCACGCCATGCCCCTACGGGTATATGGCAGGTCAGCCCGGCGTGTCGCGGTCGGGGCAAGCGGGCCGACCGATACGCCGGGTTCTGTCCCCGGGTTTCCCCGGGTGACGGCCATCTCTCTCGGGGTGGCGTTACCGACACCCTCTAGCGATCTACCCGGCACCTCGGCGAGCAGCGTCACCGGTGCCTGTCTGATCTAGCTCCGGGCGAGGTTTACCTAGCGACCCCGGTCGCCCGGGGCCCTGGTGGTCTCTTACACCACCGTTTCACCCTTACCCCGGGCACGAAGCCCGTGGCGGTCTGCTTTCTGTTGCACTTTCTCGCGGATTACTCCGGGTGGGTGTTACCCACCGCCCTGCTCTACGGAGCCCGGACGTTCCTCGGCGGTGCCGTCCCCCGATTGCTCGGGGCGCGCATCCGACGCGACCGTCTAGCCGACCCGCTTGCGTATCCAGGCTAGCGCCTGGCGGGCGGGATGCGCGGGGCGGCGGCTATCGACGGAACGATGCCCGCGCGTCCATCGCCTGGTTTGCGCAGGCGTCGGCGCGCGTGTTCTTCTCGCGCGGGATCCATTCGAAGCGCACCGGGGTGCCGGTGAGTACCTCGCGCGCCTCCGCGGCGAGCTCAGCCATGGCGGGGTGTTTGATCTTCCAGCGGCCCGTCATCTGCTCGACGACAAGCTTCGAGTCGAGACGCACGGTGAGCTCGGCGGTGGGGTCGAGGGCGATGGCGGTGCGGACGCCCTCGATCATTCCCCGATACTCGGCGACGTTGTTGCTGGCGGTACCGACCCACACGCCCAGCTCGGCGAGCACCTCACCGGTCTGCGGGTCAATGACCACCGCTCCCCCGGCGGCGGGCCCGGGGTTACCGCGCGAGCCGCCGTCGGCCTCGACGACGAGCTCGCGGGTCACAGGCCCGACTCCGCCGTGCGGACGAGGATCGCGTTCGAGTCGGGGCAGAGGATGACGGCGTCAGGCGCCGCGGCACGGACGCTCGCGAGGTCGTTACCCGTCAGCTCGACGCCGCTCGCACTGGACACGCGGGCGCGTAGGTGCGAGGCGCCGACGCCGTAGCGTTCGCGCTGCTTTTCGTACAGGGCGAGCAGATCGGCCGGGATGCGGCTAGCGACGTCGGCGCGGTCAGCCGTCTGGTTGTCGCGTTCGCGGGCAATACCCCCGAGCGCCTCGTCGCGCGCCTCGGTGGCGGCCGCGACCGCCGACTCGTGAGCCTCGAGCGTCGAGCGCGCATCGGCGACCTCGGCCTCGATCGTCTCGACCTTCTCCATGATGGCCAGTTCAATCTCTTCCAGGTCCGACAGGCGCGTCTTCAGCGACGCGATCTCGTGCTCGAGACCCGCAATGTCTTTCACCGACGAGCTCTGCTGTACGAGCCCCTCGTCGCGCGCGATGCGCTTCTCGACAAGCGCCACGTCCGACTCGACCCGCGAGAGTTCGAGACGAGCATCCTCGAGCGCATTTTCGCGCTCGGCGAGGCTTTCGCGCACGGAAGCAGTGAGCGCCGTGAGTTCGTCCAGGCGAGCCTGCTCGGGCAGGGTGCGGGAGCGATGCGCGATGCGCTGCAGGTCGGTATCGATGCGCTGCAGGTCGAGCAGCAGCGCCTGGGCCTCGGGCGGAGCGGTGAGAGCCATGCGGGTGTGCGGGCCTTCCTGGGGTTAGGGGTGGTCAGACGGGGACGGTGCCGCACGGTGGACGACGCCCGTCCACGGGTCGGTGGACAGGCGGCTGACGGTGACCGTCACGTGGGGAAAGTCGGCGCGGAGCTCGTCGGCGACCGCGTCGAGCCAGAGCGACTCGCTCGCCCAGTGAGCGGTGTCGATGAGTGCTGGTCCGCCGGCGACCGCGGCCGTCTCGAGCGCCTCGCTCGCGGGATGGTGGCGCAGGTCGGAGGTGATGTACACGTCGGCGGCGCGCACCGCAGGATCGGACAGTAGGGAGTCGCCCGCCCCGCCGCAGACCGCCACACGCGTCACCGGGCGCTCGGGGTCGCCCGCGAATCGCACGCCCCCCACGGTGCTGGGCAGCACATCGGCGACACGCTGAGCAAGCTCCCTCACGGTGACCGAGGCGGCAAGCTCCCCGACGCGGCCAAGGCCCCGGCCGGGCGCGCCCGAAACGATCGGAACGGCATCGACCAGGCCGATCGCGTCGGCGAGCCGCGCGCTCGTGCCCGTCTCGACAACGTCAGCGTTCGTGTGGGCGGCGTACAACGCGCATCCCGATCGGATGAGGCGTGCGATCAGCGCACCCTTGGCCGTCGATTCCGCGACCGACGTCACGCCGCGCAAGAGCAGCGGGTGGTGGACGAGAAGCAGCTGCGCCCCGAGCGCGACCGCCTCGTCGATCGTCGCGGCGACCGCGTCGACGGCGAGGCGGATGCTCGTGACCGGCTCCTCAGGATCGCCGACGACAAGCCCGGGCGCGTCCCACTCTTCGGCACCGTCGAGCGGGAAGCGCCGCTCGAGGACGGCGCACACATCGCGGAGAGTCACGGGCATGCCCGCCAGTCTAGGAGCAGGGCCCCCGCGCGCGAGACGGTCGCTCACGCGGTCGCGCTGGCCTCGGCATCGTGCAGACGGCGCAGCCCGGGGAGGCTGATGGCCGCGACGAGCGCGCCGAGAAGGAGAGCCAGAATGACGCCCGCATCCGAATTGACCCATGCGCTGTCGGCGGGCAGTGGCACAACGGGCCATAGGTAGCCGGTCCAGGCGAGCCACGACGTCGACGCCGTCACGAAGCCCAGACCGAGGGCCGCGGTGACGGCGAACCCGGCGAGCGGTACCCACCGAACAGCCGGGTAGACACCGCCCGGCTGCAGGAGCGAGGGGGCGTACACGCGCCGACGGCGCAGCAGAGTCTCCGTGCCGACGATGCCCGCCCAGGCCGCGACGGGCACGGCCAATACAACGAGGGCGTCACGCAGGAGGCCCGCGACTCCCTCACCGGCGAGGATCAGAGCCACCAGGGCAGCCGCAGCAACGACGGCGGCGATCAGCACGCCCAGCCAGCGCGGGGCCGGTGCGCCCAGCGTGAGGACGGCGAAACCCCCGGAATACAGGCTGAATGCAGCGCCGGCGATGAGGCTCAACCCCACGGCGAGGGCCAGGGGTACCGGGTACCAGAGGGGCAGCAGTCGCGCGAGCGTGTCGACGGGATTGGCGACGAGTCCCTCCAGCACCAGAGGGTTCGATGCGGAGAGCACCGCGCCCCAGGCGATCAGTAGGAATGCCGGGACCGCGACTCCGAGGCTGGTCCACAGTGCGGCGGCCGTTCCGGAGGCCCCGGGCGCCTGGTAGCGGACCAGGTCGCCTCCGCTGCTCACCCACGCGAGCCCGATGGCGCTGAGAATCAAGACGGATCCGCCGACGAGCAGCGCCCAGGATCCATCGGGGATCGACAGGGCGTTGCCGAGATCGACGAGCGGCGCGGTGAGCACGATGAGCCCGACGACGAGGATTCCCGCGAGCGGGGCGATGATGGCCCCGAGTCGGGCGATGAGCCCGAAACCCACGAGAGCGGCGGCGGCGGCGATGAGGAAGCCCACCGCGGCAACGATGACGGTCATCGTGGGACGGCCCAGCCCGCCGTCCAGTTGCGCCTCGACGAGAACCTCGGCGACACCGATGCCGAGCAGGTACAGCAGGGCGGATGCCCACAGCACGCGCACGAGGACGGCGACTGCGGCAGGAATCGCGTTGCCGACGGTACCGAATGTGGCGCGCGCGACGACGATCGTCGGCTGCCCGCTCCACCGCCCCGTGCGGGTGATGACTCCGAGCAGGAACGACGACAGTGCGACACCGCCGAGGGCGGCGAGCACCGCCTGGCGCAAGCTCGCGCCGTCGGCGATGAGGAGCGCCCCGAGGGCCACCGTCACGACCGAGGCGTTGACCGCGAACCAGAGCCAGAAGAGCCGTACGGCGCGGCCGGCCCGCAGCGCCGCCGGGGTCGGCTCGAGCGCGCTCTGCTCGAGCGCGAAGGCGCGGGGGCCACGAGCGGGCGTGTCGGCGGTGGTCGGGAGGGGCTGATGGGCGGTTGCGGGTGGTGTCCCGGCGGCCCGCGGCTGAGGCGTCGCGGGAGCGAGTGCAGCTGCCGGGGCGGCTGCAGGAACGGGAGCCGGTGCGGATGGCGGCGTCTCGGGGGCAGCTTCGGGGCTGGGCGGCGCACTGTCGGCCTGCCTGTCGGGCCGTGACTCCTCGGCGAACGCGGACGTTTCCGCCGGGGCGGAGGGCGACGTCGGTGTGAGTGTGAACGGAGAGAGCGCGGGCGGGTCGGGGGTCGCCGGCGTTCCCTCCGTCGCCGCCGCGAGCAGAGCATCCCAGTTCGATGTCTGTGCGAGGGGGTCGCTCGGGGAGTCGGCGATGTCGGGTTCCACGAGCGGTGGCGGAGTGGACTCGTCGAGTTCGGCAAGTTCCTCCGGCGGGGTCGCTACCGTGCGCTGGGCCATGTTGGGCGGGGGTGCATCCGCAAGGACCGACGACAGCTCGCCCGCCGTCAACGTCGCGGGGTCCACGACGGGAGGAACAACTTGACCGGGAGCCGTCGGCGCGCTGTCTGCCGACTGTACGTCGCTGGGCGCGGGCGCGAGCGGCGGCGCGACTGTGGGTGCAGGTACGGGGTCCGCAGCCTCCGGCGGCGAGGAAGCGGACGGATTCTGTGCGTGCGCGGCCGGCGGCACGACGTCGATCACGCCGGTGTACGCCGAGCGCACCGAGGCGACAATCTCGTCGGCGCTGTCGACGCCGAGGCGGCGTACCTGCTCCTCCCACGCGTCGAGTTGCCGCAGCTCCTGCTCGCGCAGGGTGAGCTGCTCCTGGAACAGGTTGATGAGCGCACCCGTGTTGCCCCCGGCGAGATCGGGGTCAAGCACGGCGACGAGGTCGGCGTCAGTGAGGGAGGCGCGCGGCGGCGGCGGCGGGATCGATGGGCTGGGCGGAGCTGCCTCGGGTGCGCTCAACCCTGCCAGCGGGTTCTCGGGAGGGGTGACGGGTGTGTTCGGCGCGGAGGCCGCCGGAGCGGGCGGCTCGGGCTGACGCTTCACCGGCACCCAGGCGCGATACTCCGCAGCGATCGCATCGGCAATCGGGTCATCGTCAGGGCTCTGCGCCTGAGGAGGCGTGTAGGTCGAACGACGCGGGCCCGGTGGCGTCACGGAGTCAGCGTCGTCGGGGGCGGACGCGGGACTGTCGACCATGGCCCCGATGTTAGGTGCGCGGGGGCCGCAACCGGGGGCGACGGGCCGGAGAAAGCAGGGTTACCCCGATCAGGATGACCCCGAGGCCACACCAGCCCAGCAGGTCGAGGCGCTCCCCCACGACCGCGACCGCGAGGAGAGTCGCCATGAGGGGCTCGAGCAGCGTGATCACGGTCACGACGGAACTGCGCAGGCGACGCAACCCGATACCGAAGAGGACGTACGCGAGAAACATCGGACCGAGCGCGAGGTAAACGATGATCGACACGTTTCCGAGGGACTGCACAAGCGGGGCACCGGTGAAGACGAGCACCACGGTGAGCGGGATCGCGCCCAGCCCAAAGACGGCACCCATCGTCGCTCGGCTGCTGTGGCCGCGCGCGATCACCTCGGCGGAGGTGAACGTGTAGAGGGCGTACGCGGCCCCCGCGAGCAGTCCGAGCCCGACTCCGGCCGGAACGTCGTCAGGGTTCACGGGTGAGTCGCCGCCGTGCCCACCGGCCGCGAGCATGACGACGCCGCTGATCGAGATCGCGGCCGCGAGCATCCATCGGCGCGTCAGCGGTCGTCGCGTGACGCGCCACTCCAACAGGGCAGCAAAGAGCGGCCCCGAGCCGAGGGAGACGACGTTTCCGATCGCGACACCCGCGAGCGACATCGAGCTGTAAAACGCGAGCGGATAGACGACGACGCCGATCGCGCCGACGAGCAGCCAGCGGCGGGCGCGCGGGTCGGCGATCGCCCGAGAGGCGGGCCGAGCGGCGATGGCGAAGAGCAACGCACCGCCGATCGCGATGGTCGCCGAGCCGGTCGCGAGCGGGCTGACGTCGCTCGAGAGGAACGTCGCGGCCGTGCCGGTGGTGCCCCACAGCGCCGAGGCGAGGACGACGGCCCAAACGGCAAGAATCACGGCGGCTCCGAGGGGTGACGGCTCGTGGTCGACACGAGGGTCGTGCCATCGTATCCGCGCAGGCAACGGTGCGAGACTGAGCGCTGAGCGGGCATGGCCCGCATCCGGACACCCCAATGACGAGGGGCGCGCATGAGCGAGACCGACCTGATCCGTCAGTGGAACACGACCCGGCGGCACATCATCGTGTCGCAGATCGCGCCCACGCTGCTGCTCGCCTTCACCGTCTGGATGCTCGTGGACGGGCTCGCCGAGACGACGCTCGCCGTCCGCGTGGCCGCCACGGGCATCCTGCTCGCCTCGGGGATCCTCGGGGCCGCCGCACAGTACGCGGCGGCGACCGAGGGGGCGGCGGTCGTTCAGGGATTGCGCGCGGTGGAGGCGCCCAGCCCGCTCGCCACGCGCATCATCGCGATGGGCTGGGGCGTGAACGTGGTGCGGTTCGTGACGCCGACCGTGTTCGTCGTCGTGTTCGTCGCCCTCGTGCTCGCGCTCTTCGCCGGCCTCTAGGTCGACGTCAGCCGGTGTTCGCGTGACGCCGATACGCATCGACGATGAGCGCACCCCGCAGCTCGGCGAGCCGGTCAATGAGGGCCTCGACGGCCTGAGCGGAAACGCCCGCGACGACCAGGTCATGGGCGCCGAGTGGACGCAACGGTTTCTGGCGCAGGCGCACGACCTCCCAGCCCGCCGCCCGCAGGAGCGCATCTTTGCGGCGGTCGGAGCGCTCGCGGCGGCCGATGTGTTCGTCGCCCGCGCGGCCGACGGTGTCGTACTCGATCGCAACCGCGAGCTCGGGGATGATCACGTCGGGCCATACCTCGCGTTTGCCGTGGAAGGTCTGGGCAGTGGTGATTGCCGTCGCCGAGAGGTCGCAGTCGAGCCGCTCGGCGATGAGCCCGCGGAGCCTCTCCTGTGCGGCGGAGGTTGCGGCCGAGGCGCGGGCCGAGACAAAGGCTGTGCCGGGCCGCAGCGGCGTCGCGCCGGGCAGGGGGCCCTGACGCACCGGGTCTGCGGGAGGGCGTCGTCTGATCGCCGCGGGCTCGGTCATCGGCGGACGCGGGTAACGAGAGGCTCCAGCCGGCGCGGCCGAGGGGGTCGCGCAGACCGGACACCAGTCGCCGCGGGCGCGACGCGCGCCGGGGCGCGCGCGCTGTTCGGCCGGGGTCGCAACGAAGTCGTGGCCGATCGTGCACACCCACACGAGGTAGACATCGGCGGCAGGCGGAATCTGCGACAGCAGCAACTCGGCGTTTCGCTCGGGGCGGTACTGGCCGACGAGCGGCACGTACGGCGCCCACGCGTCGCGGAAGCGGCCCACCGGGTAGGGCTCAGCGAGCCCGGTCGCCCACTGGCGTCGGGCCCACCAGTCGTGGACGGGTCGCGGCACACCGCGAGCGTACGAGCGACATCCGACACGGTTGTGTGATGCCGCGTTCCGGGTAGTGGGCCCTGAGGGATTCGAACCCCCGACATCCACGGTGTAAACGTGGCGCTCTAACCAACTGAGCTAAGAGCCCGTGCGGCGCCAGCCTACCGCCCCCGCGTCAACAACTCAGGACTACCGCGTCAGAGGCGCGCAATCGCCTCGCGGTAGGCCGCGAGATCGCGGGCCTCGCCGGGTGACGTCTGGAAGGCGGCGTGCACTAGTCCTGAGTTGTTGACAACCACGGTGGCGCGGGTGGCGAAGCCGCGCTCCTCCACGAAGGCGCCGTAGACCTGAGCCACCGCGCCGTGGGGCCAGAAGTCGCTCAGCAGCGGGAAGGTAAACCCCTCCTGGTCGGCGAACTGCCGCAGGGTCGCCACCGAGTCGACAGAGATGCCCACCAACTGAACACCGGCCTCGGCGAATACGCCAATGTTGTCGCGCAGCTCACAGAGTTCACCCGTGCACGTGCCGGTGAAGGCGAGCGGGAAGAATACGAGCGCGACCGGGGAAACTCCCCGAAAATCACTGAGGGTTACGGCCGCTCCCCACTGGTCACGCAGGGTGAAATCGGGGGCCGACGAGCCGATCTCGGGCAGCGCCGACGTTGTCGCACTCACACAAAGCTCCTTCGCGACAGTGACTAGACTCGGGGGGTTGCCAGCACGCCCCCGTCGCACCCGACGGCGCCGCGCGCCGCAACGCACTCTTTTGTCTACCACCAGGAAGAGGTCAAGGGTGACGGTCAACGACCAGGATCCGTATTCGGTCGAGGCGATGGACGCCGATCCGGAAGAAACCGCCGAGTGGAGCGAGTCGCTGTCGGCACTCGTCGCCGAGCGCGGCCACCAGCGCGGTCGCGAGATCATGCTGAGCCTGCTCAAGCGGTCAAAGGAACTGCACCTCGGTGTTCCGATGGTGCCGACCACCGACTACCTGAACACGATCGCGTCTGAGAACGAGCCTGACTTCCCCGGCGACGAGGAGCTCGAGCGCGAGTACCGCCGCTGGATTCGGTGGAATGCCGCGATCACGGTGCACCGCGCGCAGCGCCCCGACATCGCCGTGGGCGGCCACATCTCGACCTATGCGTCGAGTGCAGCCCTCTACGAGGTGGGCCACAATCACTTCTTCAAGGCCGCAGACCACCCCGACGGCGGCGACCAGATCTTCTACCAGGGCCACGCCTCCCCCGGCATGTACGCCCGCTCGTTCCTTGAGGGGCGTCTCGGCCCCGAGCACCTCGACGGCTTCCGCCAGGAGAAGTCGCACGCGGCCGGAGGGCTCTCGAGCTACCCGCACCCGCGCCTCATGCCCGCCTACTGGCAGTTCCCGACGGTGTCGATGGGTCTCGGCCCCATCAACGCGATTTACCAGGCGCAGGCCAACAAGTATCTGACGAACCGCGGCCTGAAGGACGCGGGCGAGAGCCACGTGTGGGCCTTCCTCGGCGACGGCGAGATGGACGAGCCGGAAAGCCGCGGCGCATTGCAGCTCGCGGCCAATGACGGACTCGACAACCTGACCTTCGTGATCAACTGCAACCTGCAACGCCTCGACGGCCCGGTGCGCGGCAACGGCAAGATCATCCAGGAGCTCGAGAGCTTCTTCCGCGGTGCCGGATGGAACGTCATCAAGGTCATCTGGGGTCGCGAATGGGATGCTCTGCTCGCCAACGACCACGACAGCGCCCTGCGCGACCTGATGAACGCGACGCCCGACGGCGATTACCAGACGTACAAGGCCGAGTCGGGCGCGTTTATCCGCGAGAACTTCTTCGGCCGCGACCCGCGCACCGCCGCGATGGTGGCCGACATGTCCGACGACGACATCTGGCGCCTGAAGCGCGGCGGGCACGACTACCGCAAGGTGTACGCCGCCTACAAGGCCGCTGTCGAGCACAAGGGTCAGCCGACCGTGATCCTCGCGAAGACGGTGAAGGGCTACGGCCTCGGCCCGAGCTTCGAGGGCCGTAACGCGACCCACCAGATGAAGAAGCTCACCCTCGACAACCTGAAGCAGTTCCGTGACGAGATGCGCATCCCCGTCACGGACGCTCAGCTCGACGAGGACCCGTACCGCCCGCCGTACTACCACCCGGGCAACGACCACCCCGCGATTCAGTACATGCACGAGCGCCGCCGTGCGCTCGGCGGCTACCTGCCGGAGCGTCGCTCGAAGTACGTCGACGTGCAGATCCCGGAGGAGAGCGCGTACGGCGTCGTCAAGAAGGGCTCGGGCAAGCAGGGCGTCGCGACGACGATGGCGTTCGCGCGTCTACTGAAAGATCTTCTGCGCGACAAGAACTTCGGCGACCGCATCGTGCCGATCATTCCGGATGAAGCACGCACCTTCGGCATGGACGCCTACTTCCCGACGTCGAAGATCTACAACCCGAAGGGTCAGCACTACACCTCGGTCGACCGCGAACTGCTGCTCGCCTACAAGGAGAGCCCGCAGGGTCAGATCATTCACACCGGCATCAACGAGGCGGGTGCGTTCGCCGCGTTCACCGCGATCGGAACGAGCTACGCGACGCATCAGCAGCCGCTCATTCCGGTGTACGTGTTCTACTCAATGTTCGGCTTCCAGCGCACGGGCGACGCGATGTGGGCGGCCGCCGACCAGATGGCTCGCGGCTTCATCATCGGCGCCACCGCTGGTCGGACCACGCTGACGGGCGAGGGTCTGCAGCACGCGGATGGACACTCACCGCTGCTCGCGTCGACAAACCCCGCGGTCGTGACGTACGACCCGGCATTCGGCTACGAGATCGGGCACATCGTGCGCGCGGGCCTCGAGCGCATGTACGGCGGCTCGCACCCTGACCCCAACGTCATGTACTACCTCACCGTCTACAACGAGCCGATCGCGCAGCCCGCCGAGCCCGACGACCTCGACGTCGACGGACTGCTCAAGGGCATCTACCTGCTGAAGAAGAACGATGCCCCCGGGCCCAAGGCGCAGATTCTCGCCTCCGGTGTCAGTGTGCCGTGGGCGCTGGAGGCGCAGCAGCTACTGGCCGACGACTGGGGCGTCAGCGCCGATGTGTGGAGCGTGACGTCGTGGACGGAGCTTCGCCGCGAGGGCCTCGCCGCCGACGAGCACAACTTCCTGAACCCGACGGCCGAGCAGCGCGTGCCCTACGTGACGCAGAAGCTGCAGGGCTCGGAGGGTCCGTTCGTCGCGGTGAGCGACTTCATGCACGCCGTTCCCGACCAGATCCGCCCGTTCGTGCCCGGCGACTTCGCGACGCTCGGCGCCGACGGATTCGGGTTCAGCGACACGCGTGCCGCGGCGCGGCGCTTCTTCACGATCGACAGCCCGTCGATCGTGGTGCGCACGCTCCAGCAGCTGGCGCGTCGCGGTGTGGTCGACCCGCAGGCTCCGGCCCGGGCGATCGAGCAGTACCGTCTGCACGACGTGAGCGCCGGCACGACCGGCTCCGCCGGCGGCGACGCATAGACAGCGGGCACGGTGCCCCGTCCCCGATCGCGGGGCACCGCATCCTTCGTGAGGAGGGGTCTTCATGGCAGCGATGACAAAGGCGCAGACGCTGGCCTGGTTGCGCAACATCTCGGGTGAGTTGGCGACCGAGACGCTGAAGCGGCTCGACGACACCCTGCCCTGGTACGGCGACATGCCGCCGAGTCGGCGCAGCGCCGTCGGTCTTGTCGCGCAGGCCGGCATTACCTCGTTCATCAGCTGGTACGACGACCCTCGCTCGCAGGCGTGGATCGCCGCCGACGTCTTCGACGCCGCTCCTCGCGAATTGTTGCGCTCGGTCAGCCTGCAACAGACGCTGCAACTCATTCGCGTGGTTGTGGAGGTCGTCGAAGAGCGTCTGACGAACGGACCGGCAACCCTGCGCGAAGCGATCCTGCTGTACAGCCGCGAGATTGCCTTCGCCGCCGCGGACGTCTACGCCCGGGCTGCGGAGGCTCGCGGTCTGTGGGATGCCCGACTCGAGGCGCTCGTCGTCGACTCGATCCTCTCGGGTGAGTACGACAACGAGTTGCCCAGCCGTATCGCCGCGCTCGGGTGGAACGGCCACGGCGAGGTGTGCGTCCTCGTCGGCACGGCACCGCGCATCGTCGACGTCGATCAGCTGCGCCGCACCGCACGCCACGTCGACGCTGACGTGCTGATCGGCGTGCAGGGAAACCGTCTCGTCGTCGTCATCGGCCGGGCTCTGCCTCGCGGCGAGGAGCAGGCGGGAGACCGCAGCTTCACGTTCCCCCAGATCGCGGAGGCGCTCGAGCCTGCGTTCGGGCCGGGCCACCTGGTGCTCGGCCCCGAGGTGCCCGACGTTGTCGACGCCGGCAAGAGCGCGAAAGCCGCGCTCGCCGGGTTCGCGGTCGCGCGGGCGTGGCGCAACGCTCCGCGGCCGGCGCTCGCCGACGATCTGCTACCCGAACGTGCGCTCGCCGGCGACCCCATCGCGCGCGCGACCCTCATCAGCCGCATCTACCAGCCGCTCAAGCAGCACAACACGGAGCTGCTCGCGACTCTGTGGGCGTACCTCGACAACGGGCGGAGCCTGGAGGCCACCGCGCGGGAGTTGTTCGTGCATCCGAATACTGTTCGGTACCGTCTGAAGCGCATCAGCGATGTGATCGGGTGGGATGCGACGGGTCCCCGAGAGGCCACCATTCTGCAGACGGCCCTGATCGTCGGCGCGATCGCCGAACCGGGTGCTCCGCGCCGCTAATTGTCGAAACGCACCAACGCTTCCCGCTTGTCACTGGAGAGACCCACCACCACCCCGACCCCTCACCTTGGGAGGATGGAACCCATGATCATCGTCGTCGCGCCCGGCCAGGGCTCGCAGACCCCCGGATTCCTCGAGCCGTGGCTTGAGGACGCGCAGTCCCGCGACCGCCTCGGCGCGCTCGGCGAGTCGATCGGGGTCGACCTTGTCGCCCACGGCACGACGAGCGACGCCGACACCATTCGCGACACCCGGATAGCGCAGCCGCTCATCGTGGCGGCGAGCCTGCTGAGTGCCAGCTCTCTGCTGACGGGCCGCCGCGATCGGGTGGGCGCGGTTGCCGGTCACTCCGTCGGCGAGTTCGCCGCCGCCGCGATCGCGGGCGTGTTGAGCGACGAAGATGCGCTCTCCCTCGTGGGCGTGCGCGGTGAGGCCATGGCGGCGGCCGCTGCCGAAATCCCGACCGGCATGAGCGCCGTCATCGGAGGCGACGCGGATGCACTCTTCGAGCGCCTCGAACAGCTGGGCCTCGTACCGGCGAACGTGAACGGCGGCGGGCAGGTCGTCGTCGCCGGCGAACTGAACAACTTGGAGGCATTCGCCGCCGACCCGATCCCGGGGGCTCGCGTGATCCCGCTGCAGGTGGCTGGGGCGTTCCACACCTCGTACATGGGGTCGGCCGTGGACGCGGTTCGGCAGGCGGCAGAGACCGTCTCGGTGAGTGATCCGAGCATCCGGCTGTACACGAACCGCGATGGCACCGTCGTGACGTCGGGCGCTGACTTCGTCGAGCTCCTCGTCGGGCAGATCTCGTCGCCCGTGCGCTGGGACCTTTGCATGGAGTCGTTCGCCGCTGACGGCGTCACCGGCATCATCGAATTGCTGCCGGGCGGCGCGCTGGCAGGTCTCGCGAAGCGCGCCCTCAAGGGCGTTCCGACCGTCGCCGTCAAGACGCCCGCCGACCTCGCCGCGGCCATCGACATGCTGGACGCCGCATGAGCGCCGCGCTGACGCCGTCGACGGGCGCGGCCCACACGCGCATCTACGCCCTCGGCGCCGCGCGCGGCGAGCTCGCCGTGACGAACGACGACATTGCGGGCCCGATCGACTCGAGCGACGAATGGATTCGTCAGCGCACGGGCGTCATCACCCGGATGCGCGCGGGCGCCGACGTTGAGGCCGTCGACCTGGCCGAGACGGCTGCGCGCGAGGCGATCGAGAAGGCCGGCATCGAGCCCGGACAGGTCGGGGCCGTCATCGTGGCGACCATCTCCAACACCGTGCAGACGCCGTCTCTCGCCGCCCTGCTCGCCGAGCGCGTGGGCGTGGGCCCGGCAGCGGCCTACGACGTGTCAGCGGCGTGCGCTGGCTACACGTACGGCATCGCCCAGGCCGACGCCCTCGTACGCGCGGGCCTCGCTCAGTTCGTGCTGGTTGTCGGCGCCGAGAAGCTCAGCGACTTCGCGAAGCCGACCGATCGCACCATCTCGTTCCTGCTCGGTGATGGCGCGGGCGCGGCGATCGTCGGTCCCGCCGACGAGCCGGGCATCGGCGCGACGGTGTGGGGCTCCGACGGTTCCAAGTGGGATGCGGTCGGCATGGATCGGCCCCTCAAGGACGCGTGGAATGACCCAGACGGCGAGTTCCCGACGCTGCGACAGGAGGGCCAGACGGTCTTCCGCTGGGCAGTGTGGGAGATGGCGAAGGTGGCGCAGAAGGCGCTGGATGCTGCCGGAGTAAGTCCCGAGGACCTGGCCGCGTTCATCCCCCACCAGGCCAACATGCGCATTATCGACGAGTTCGCCAAGCAGCTGAAGCTGCCCGAGCACGTCGTCGTGGCGCGCGACATCGCGACCACCGGCAACACCTCGGCGGCATCGATTCCGCTCGCGACCCACGCACTGCTCGCCGAGCACCCCGAGCTCAGCGGCGGCCTCGCCCTGCAGATCGGATTCGGCGCGGGGCTCGTGTACGGCGCGCAGGTCGTGCGCCTGCCCTAAACCCCCGACCAGGGCCGACCCCCGCCCTAGGATGGGGACGGTCATTCGACACCATCCCCAAGGAGATAACACTCATGGCACTGTCCACCGAAGAGGTCCTCGCCGGCCTGGCCGAACTCATCAACGACGAGACCGGCATCGCCACCGACTCGGTCGCGCTCGACAAGTCGTTCACCGACGACCTCGACATCGACTCGATCTCGATGATGACCATCGTCGTGAACGCCGAAGAGAAGTTCGACGTGAAGATCCCCGACGAAGAGGTCAAGAACCTGACTACCGTCGGCGACGCCGTCACCTTCATCGTGAACGCCTCCGCGTAGGTGCGTTGCGGCTGACGCCGCATTCGCGTCCGTGCGGCGACAGGCTCGTCGCACGGACGCATCCCCTCCCCCCGATCTCGACCGGAGAACTCGCATGACCACGATCGTTGTCACCGGAATCGGCGCGACCAGCCCCATCGGCGGCACCGCCCGCGATAGCTGGACGGCGCTCCTCGCCGGCGCCTCTGGCGCTCGACCGATCGAGGAAGACTGGGTCGAGCAGTACGAGATCCCCGTCACCTTCGCCGCACAGGCGCTCGTGCGGCCGGAGGAGGTGCTGGAGCGGCAGGAGGTGAAGCGCCTCGACCCCTCTTCGCAGTTCGCGCTCATCGCCGCCCGCGAGGCCTGGGCCGACGCGGGAACGCCCGACGTCGCCCCCGAACGGATTCTCGTCGACTATGCAACGGGCATCGGCGGGCTCTGGACCCTGTTGGACGCCTGGGACACCCTGCGTGAGAAGGGCCCGCGTCGCGTTCTTCCCATGACGATCCCCATGCTCATGCCGAACGCGGCTGCCGCGGCGATCAGCATGCACCTCGGTGCGCGTGCGGGCGCCCGCTCTGTCGTGTCGGCCTGCGCCTCCGGCACCGAGTCGATCGCGAACGCGTACGAGCACCTGCAGCTCGGGCTCGCCGACGTGGTGGTCGCCGGTGGCACGGAGGCCGTAGTGCACCCACTCCCCATCGCCGCCTTTGCCTCCATGCAGGCGCTGTCCAAGCGCAACGACGACCCCGCCGCGGCCTCGCGCCCGTACGACGTCGACCGCGACGGCTTCGTGCTCGGTGAAGGCGCCGCCGCCCTCGTGCTCGAAACCAAGGAGCACGCGCTCGCCCGCGGGGCGCGCATCTACGCCGAACTCGCCGGTGGCTCGGTGACGAGCGACTCGTACCACATCACCGCTCCTGACCCCGAGGGTTCGGGAGCCGCCCGCGCCGTCATCGCCGCCCTTGAGCAGGCGGGCGCCGCGGCCGACGACGTCACCCACATCAACGCGCACGCGACCTCGACGCCGGTGGGCGACGTGGCCGAGTTCGAGGCCCTCAAGCGGGTGTTCGGAGACCGGGTTGGTGAGATTCCCGTGTCGGCGACCAAAGCATCCACGGGTCACCTGCTCGGCGGCACCGGCGCCCTCGAGGCGATCTTCACGATTCTCGCGCTCCACGAGCGCACCGCGCCGCCGACGATCAACCTCGACAACCAGGACGAGCGGATCCCGCTCGACGTTGTCACGTCGCCCCGGGCCCTCGGCGATGGTCCGCAGCTGGCGATCTCGAACTCGTTCGGTTTCGGCGGCCACAACTCGGTCGTGGCGTTCCGCTCGTACGACGACTAGACCGCACCCCGCTCGCCCCCTGGCCGCGGGCACGTCAACAACTCAGGACTAACGACGTCTCGCGAGCCCGGGGAGTACGTCACCCGGTGCCTGCGTCGGCCCTTGTCCTGAGTTGTTGACGTGCGCGTCGGCGGGGGGGGG